>Ga0316576_10001504_pt1 | contig 12591 bp, 8 predicted proteins | sample S0NA_FD_203075 | JGI IMG/M metagenome (GOLD analysis project Ga0316576, IMG submission 203075) | Rhizosphere microbial communities from salt marsh grasses in Alabama, United States - S0-2_050615r3r5 | ecosystem: Host-associated > Plants > Roots > Rhizosphere | place: USA: Alabama | collected... | reverse complement strand
GCGAGCTTGTCGGCGTCGACCAGATGGGCGGCACCATGCGCCTCGGCAAGTACCCGTGTCGCCTCACGCCGGGCTCGAATGCGTGGCACATGTACGGCTCCGACGAGGTCTGGGAGCGCCACCGCCACCGCTTCGAGGTCAACCCCGAGTATGTGCCGTTGTTCGAGGAGAAGGGCCTCAGGGTCAGCGGTAAGTCGCCGGATCGGATCTTCGTCGAGGTCGTCGAGCTGCCCGAGCACCCGTGGTTCCTGGCCTGCCAGTTCCACCCGGAGTTCAAGTCGCGCCCCTACGATCCGCACCCGATCTTCAAGTCCTTCATTGCCGCCGCGGTCGAGTACCACCGCAAGCGCACGCTCGAAGAGGGGCAGGCCGACGAGGTTGTCGAGGTCGTCGGGACCGAGGCCGCCGGAGATCCATTCACCGACGACGAGCCCCAGGAGGTCGTTGGCGAGAAACCGCTCGAGGCGTGACGCGGGGGCGTGCGCGGTAGCGACCAGCGGCAGAGACAGTGACAGGGGCAGCGCACGGAAACCCGCGTTCCGGGGCACCGGCCTTCCGGGCCGCGGCGCGGCCCGGCATCGATGAGACGGCGCGGTCGCGCGGAGGTGACGGGGAGGGCTGCGACCGCGCCGGCGGGACGAGCGGCGGCCTCGCTCGGAGCGTGAGCAGAGGCGTCCTGGGGGGCGATGGGAGCGGATGCCAGGCACGCCCTCGCTGAAGCGAAGACGGAGCCAGGCACCGGGCCCGCGCGGCCTTGAGGCCAGAGGGTGCCGGCACAATGCCAAACCTGGCACGTCCCGGGGAAGGCGCCCAGTCCGCGCGACCCGGAGGTGGAGATCGCTGCTGCTGCCCCCGGCGCTGTCCCTGCCCCGGCCCCTGTCCCGGACGGCGGCACCGGCGGGGGAGAGTGCTGATCGAGGGTGTGGTTTTCCGCTACACTACCCGCTATGGACTGGCTTCCATTCGACATCGCGCCAGGAATCACGGTCGGCAGCGGTGGGCCGCCGTTCCTCATCGCCGGCCCGTGCGTCATCGAGTCGCCCGAGCTCGCCCTCGAGGTGGCCGAGGCGGTCCGCGACATCGCCGCACGCGCCGGGGTCAGGGCAATCTTCAAGGCGTCCTTCGACAAGGCCAACCGATCGTCCGTGGCGAGCTTCCGAGGGCCGGGGCTCGAGGCCGGGCTCGAGGCGTTGGCCGCCGTCAAGGAAGCCACCGGGTTGCCGCTGCTCACCGACGTGCATCACCCCGAGCAGGCCGCTCGGGTCGCCGAGGTGGTGGACGTGCTCCAGGTGCCCGCCTTTCTGTGCCGCCAGACCGACCTGCTGGTCGCCTGCGGCGCCAGCGGGGCCTCGGTGAACGTCAAGAAGGGTCAGTTTATGGCCCCAGAGGACATGGCCAACGCGGTCGCCAAGGTTCGGTCAACCGACAACGACCGAGTGACGGTGACCGAACGGGGCGTCAGCTTCGGGTACCACAACCTGGTGGTCGACATGCGCGGGCTCGCCATCATGAGGCGCTTCGCCCCGGTGGTGTTCGACGCCACGCACTCCCTGCAGCTGCCGGGAGGGCTCGGTCACGCCACCGGCGGCGCGCGGGAGTTCCATCCGCACCTGGGGCGGGCGGCGTCGGCGGTGGGCATCGACGGCCTCTTTGTCGAGGTCCACCCGCGGCCGGCCGAGGCCCTGTCCGACGCCGCCACCCAGCTCGACCCCTCCGAGCTCGAGCGCCTGGTGGTCCAGGTGGTCGCGGTCGATCGTGCGGTTCGAGAGGCGTCGCGGTGACCCTGGATCTCGCCCGTAAGGTCCTGACCGCCGAGGCCGACGCGATCCTCAGGCTGGCGGAGCAGCTCGGCGAAGACTTCGAGCGGGCCGCGGACATGATCGTCGCCTGCGAGGGTAGGGTCGTCTGGTCCGGCATGGGCAAGTCGGGGATCATCGCCCGAAAGCTCGCTGCCACCATGAGCTCGACCGGCACGCCGGCGCTGTTCCTCCACCCTGCCGAAGCGATCCACGGCGACATCGGGATGGTGACCCGGTCCGACATCGTGATCGCGGTGTCCAACTCGGGCGCCACCGAGGAGCTGCTGCGGCTGCTCGAGATCCTCCGTCGCCAGGGTACGCCGCTGATCGCGGTGACCTCGTACCCGGAGTCGCCTCTAGCCCGCTTCGCCGACCTCCACCTCGACCTCGGGGTCCGCCAGGAGGCCTGCCCCCTCAACCTCGCGCCCACCGCGTCGACCACCGCCAGCCTGGCCCTCGGCGATGCGTTGGCGATGGTGGTCGCCGTGCGCAAAGGCTTTCGCGAGGAGGACTTCGCCCGGCTCCACCCGGGCGGCAAGCTCGGCAAGCGCTTCCTCAGGGTCGCCGACCTCATGCACACCGGCGACGCCATGCCGGTGGTGGGGGGCGGCACCACCATGAAGGACGTGATCTACGAGATGAGCCGAAAGGGCCTCGGCCTCGCGGTGGTCCTGAACGATGGCGGTGGCCTCGAGGGCCTCATCACCGACGGCGATCTGCGCCGCCTCATGGAGCGGGACCCCGACCCTCTGGCCCGCACCGCCGCCCAGGTCATGCACCCGGGAGGGGTCTGCATCGCCGCCGACGAGCTCGCCACCGCCGCGCTGGCTAAGCTCGAGGAGCGACGCATCACCTCGCTGCTGGTCTGCGACGACGACGGCAAGGTCGCCGGCGTGCTGCACCTGCATGATTTGTGGGGCGTGGGATTGTTCTAGGCTCGATCCCGATCCCGAAGTGAGCTGGACCGGTCAACGCGAGATCGGCCGAATCTCGTTTTCACTCAGACGGATCCGATGTAGAATCTGCCGGCTTTCTCGCTCCGATTCGGGACGGGATCGGGATTGGGAACGGGAGCGGAACATGCGACTGACCATCCTCACGACCGGAGGAACCATCGACAAGACCTACAACGAGTTCGACGGCTCGCTGGCGAACTCGCGCTCGGTGCTCGACGTGATCCTCGGCTCGCTGCGCCTGCCGGACCTCTTCATCCGGCACATCGTGGTCATGCACAAGGACTCGCTGGACATGACCGACGAGGACCGCCTCATCGTCCTCAAGGCGGTCCGGGATGCCCTGCCGAGCTCGGACGCGGTGGTGGTGCTGCACGGCACCGACACCCTGTCCAGGACCGGCGAGCTGCTCCATCGGGAGCTCGGCGAGATCGACACGCCGGTGATCCTCTCCGGCGCCATGCGCCCCTACGAGTTCCGCGACACCGACGCCCTTCAGAACGTGACCGAGGCCCTTCTCGCCGCCCGTCTGCTGTCGGGTGGTGTCTTCGCGGTGATGCACAACCGGGTGCTGCCCTTCCCGGGAGTCACCAAGGACCGGCAGGCGAAGACGCTGGTCGGAGGGTGTTGAGAGGGGTGAGAGGTTTGACGGCCAACCCCCGCCGTCCAACGTCGTACGTCTGACGTCTCACTTCCGGCCCCACACCCAACAACGAGCCAACGGCAATCGCGCGGGCACGAACGCGGACGCGGGACTACGTGCCGATCTCCGTGACCGCGACCAGCGGGCCGCCGTCCCAACGGTCGAGGTCGATCTCGCCGTCGACGAACCAGAGGTTCTCGTCCTCGGGATCGACGAGGCGCTGGGTCACCTTCCACCGGCGGTCGTCCACACGGTCGATGATGGTGTTCTCGGTGAGCCGGGCGTGGTGGTCGAAGACGAGACTACCGAAGCGCTCGTAGAAGGGCGCCATCGCGGCCTCGAAGCGCTCGGGCGGCCACTTCCCGGTGGCGTCGGGCGGCTGGCGGACGGCGTCGGCGGCGTCCTCCCAGGCCCGTCGCGACAGGGCGTGCACCAGCTGGCGGAGCTCGGCGCGGACCCGTGACGACAGCTTGCGCTCGTCGCTTCGGAGCTCCTCGATGACGAGGCGCCGGTGGGCGTGGTGCGAGTCCTCGGCCCTCTCGATCAGGAGCTCGGGGTGGCGCAGGCCCTCCCACTCCTCGATGAGACTGGTGTCGACCCGCTCGAGCATCGAGCGGAAGAAGCCGAGCAGGTCGAGGACCTCCTCGGTCTTGGCAGCGTCGGGCACGTTCTGGTCGAGGGTGCGATAGAGCTGCGACAGGTAGCGCAGCAGGACTCCCTCGAAGCGCTGGAGCCCGTACCGTTTCACGTAGTCCGAGAAGTCGAGCCAGCCCTCCACCATCTCCCGACCCACCGACTTCGGCTTGACCATGTCGCCGCCGACCCAGGGGTGGAGCTCGCGGAAACGCTCGAAGACCGCGAACAGGTACTCGGCCTGCGGCTGGGGCGGCGTGAGCTCGTCGAGGCGGTTCATGCGCTCCTCGTAGCTCACCCCGTCGGCTTTGAGGCGATCGAGCAGCTCGGTCTTGAGGACGTCGAGCTGACGGCGGAGGACGATGGTCGGGTCCTCGAGCACCGACTCCACGAGGCTCAGCAGGTCGAGGGCGTAGTCGGGGTGTGCGGGATCGAGGCCTGCGATGGCTTCGACCAGGAAGAGCGACAGGTTGTGGAACAGCGAGAAGTCGAACTGGAGCTCGTCGTCGACCACCACCCAGCGGAACGAGGTCGCGGTGTCCTCGACCATGCGGACGATCCCGGCGTGGTGGAGGGAACGGACCAGCTTGGCGGCGTGGTTGAGGTGGCTCGCCTTGCCGGCGTCCTCGTCATGACAGTGATGGATAAGCTCTCTCAGAGAATGAAAGTTGCCGAGCGACGGGTCGTTGACCGCCGCGTCTCGCTGGAGCAGGTCCACGATCATCCCCGAAGTGATGCGGAAACGGGACTCGAGGCGCTCCGGCTCGCCGGCGACGAGCTTCCCAAAGGTCTCGTCGGACCACGAGACCTCTCCGGCCCGGGGCTGCTTGGCCGGCCCTTTCTTCTTCTTCGGGTTCGCGGCCGCCTTCCGCTCAGCGATCTTCTTCTCGATCACGTGATCGGGCGCCTGGGCAACCACCGAGCCCTGCTCGTCGAAGCCCTTGCGCCCTGCTCGCCCGGCGATCTGCTTGAAGTCCCTGACCTTGAGCTGCGACACCTTGCGGCCGTCGAACTTGGCGAGCTTGGTGAAGAGCACGGTGCGGATCGGGATGTTGACCCCGACCCCGAGGGTGTCGGTGCCCGAGATCACCTTGAGCAGGGCCTGCTGGGACAGCTTCTCCACCAGCAGCCGATACCTGGGCAGCAGCCCGGCGTGGTGGACACCGATCCCGAACGACAGGAAACGGCGGAACTCCTTGCCGTAGGGGGTCGTGAAGCGCTGGCCCGCCACAGCCTCCTGGATCGCCTTCTTCTCGTCCTTGGTCGTGAGCGGCATGCTGGTCAGCGCCTGGGCGAGCTCGGCGCACTCCCGCTGGGTGAAGTTCACGATGTAGACCGGTAGGCGCTGGCTGTCGGCGAGCCAGCCCACGGTCTCGTGCAACGGCGTCTCCCGGTAGGCGAAGTCCAGCGGCACAGGACGCTCGGCCGAGGTCACGTGGACGGCCTTGCGGCCGGTCCGTTCCTCGAGCTGGCCCATGATCTGGGACATGTCGCCGAGCGTGGCGGACATGAGCAGGAACTGGGTCCCGGGCGAGTTGATCAGGGGCACCTGCCATGCCCAGCCCCGGTCCCGATCCGAGTAGTAGTGGAACTCGTCCATCACGACGTAGGGCGCCTCCAGATCGGGCCCGACGCGCAGGGAGAGGTTCGCGAGCACCTCGGCGGTGCAGGCGATGACCGTCGCGTCGGGGTTGATGCTGGCGTCGCCGGTGAGCATGCCGACGTTGTCGGCGCCGAGGTCCGAGCACAGGGAGAAGAACTTCTCCGATGCCAGCGCCTTGATGGGGGAGGTGTAGTACGAGACCCGCCCCTCGCACAGACCCTTGAAGTGAAGGCCGAGGGCGACCAGGGACTTGCCGGAGCCGGTCGGCGTCGACAGCACCACGTGGCGGCCGGCCATGATCTCGAGCAGGGCCTCCTCCTGGGCCGGGTAGAGCTCGAAGCCGATGTCGGTGACCCAGTCGAGGAACAGGCCGAGGATCTCGTCGGGGTCGTCGGTGCCGGCGTCGGGGACGCGAGAGAGCAGATTCGGGATCTCAGACATTCGGTGAGTATAGGGGAGAGTCGGGCGTGAGGGGCGAGGGCTGGAGAGTCGGGTGGCCTATCGGCCTCGTTTGGCGCGCTTCGCGGCGATCTCCTTGAGCGCCGACTCGCACACCTTGTTCTCGGCGGTGACCCGGTCGAAGAGCCCTTTTGCGAGAATCGAGATCCCGGCGGTAGCGACCGCGATGCCGGTTGTCGCCAGCGCTTCCACTGGCTTCGCCTCGAGGCTCGGGTGGGCCAGGGTGCCGCCGACGCGGATGTAGGAGTTCGTGATCGCGCTCGCGCTGATGCCGAAGCCCTTGCGGGGCTTGGTGACCCAGTCGAGCTTGATCGACTCGGTGCCGAGGTCGATGGTCCCGTTGCCGAGAACCGTCGCCCGGTCGGTCTGGATGGCCACCGGGTCGAGCTGCATCACGCCGCTGTCGAGGGTGGCCATCATCACGGCGCACTGAAGACGGGTCGTCGCCTCGTTCTTGGCGAATGGGTTGAGGGTCTCGAGCAGCTTGATGACGATGTCGGCGGCCACCAGGTCGACCACCGATCTCGCCACCACGCCTTCCGAGGCGACGACGGTGATGGTGCCGTCGCTGCGGGCTGCGAGCTCGTGAGGGCTGTGGCCCGTCGCCCGCAGGTCGAGGTCGATGTCGAGGGGTGTGAACAGGCTCGGGTCGGTGCCGGGCCCGACCAGGTTGGCCATCCCGTCATCGAGCTCGATGTGGGTCTCGAGTCGGTATCCGGCCGGGTCCGGGCCGATCGAAGCCGCGACTGCGAGGACGCCGCCCCGCACGCCGCGACCCTCGAGTCGACCCAGCTCGAGCCGGCCGTCGGTGACGCCGAGGTTGATCCGGACGTCGCTGTAGGTGTTGATCGGTGTGCGTAGCGTGTCGAGCGTCCAGTCGAGCTCGAGGTCAAAGGCTTCGAGGGCGCTAAGGTCCAGGGGCTCGTCCGGGATCAGGGTGCGCCGCTCGGTCTTCTTGGGAGTGGATTCGCCGCCGGTTGGCGATCGCGACGACCGGAGCTCGGCTGCGTCGATCGACGTGGATCGGAGCGTGCAGGTTGCCGTCGGCCGGCTTTCGAGGTCGACCTGCAAGCTGCCGTCGAGATCGCTCGATCCGAGTGTCGCGCGGACGCCGGTTGCCTTGAACCGCTGAGGGTTGCCCTGGAAGCGGCCGGACAGGTGTACCGGAAGCGTGGGCAGGCCCCCGATGCCGACCAGGTCGCCGATGTGCGACAGGTTCGGGCTGTCGAGGAGCGCATCGAGGTCGGTTCCGATGAGCCTGGGCAGCGGCCCGACGGTGCCGTCAAGCTCGAGGTGGGAGTCGCCGAGCGACAGCCGGAACCCGTCGAAGGAGTAGCCTTCGTCCGAGGTGCGGAGCCGTCCGGCCACCCGGAAGGGCGCGAACGGGAGGTCCTCGCCGGCCACGGACCGGAGAATGGACGCGTCTGGTCCGTCGATGTCGAGCTCGAGGTCGGTGCCTGTGAGCGCAGGCCAGCGGCCGACCCGCCCCGTGATCTCGGCGTGGGCCCTGCCGAGGGTCCCGGTCAGCGGTTCGAGGCGGTAGCCCAGTGGGTCGACGGCCAGCGACGTTGAGAACGAGTACTCGAGGGCGGGCAGCTCCGGCCAGTCCCTGCCGAGGCTCGTCGCCGCCAGTCGGGCCGCTTCCCCGAAGTCGGGTCCCCCGATCGAGAGCTCCACGGCCGTGCCTGTCAGGCCCTCGCCGGGCACGATTGTCCCGCTGAGGGACGCCCGGTTCCCGCCGAGGTCGAGGGACCCTTGTGACAGTCGGACCTCGCCGTCCGCCACCTCGACGTCGGCCCGCAGCGTGAAGGGCCTCGGGGGCAGCGCGAAACCGGCGACCTCCGGACCGAGAGCTGCCATCGATGGTCCCGACGCTTCGACGGCCACTGCCGTTCCGTCGAGCCCTGGCTCGGTCCCGATCGTGCCCTCGAGGCGACCTCGGGCCGAGCCGAGCTCGAGGTCGAGGCCCCGCAGGGCGAGCCCGCCGGTCACGACCTCGAGGCCGCCGGCGACCCGGAACGGCTCGGCCGGCAGGGAGGGCACGGCGAGCGCCGGCCCGAGCGCCGCCAGGCTCCTGCCCCGGACTTCGCCTCGAACCTGTGATCCCACGCGCAGGCTGTCGCGACTGAGAAGGCCGTCGCCGGCGAGCTCGAGATCGGGGAACCTCGCCTCGGCACCGCGCACCCGGATCCCCGCGTCCTCGAAACGGAGGCCGCCGGTCACGTGGAACGGGCCGTTCGGAAGACCGCGAAGACCCAGGGTCGGGCCGAGCGTCGCCAGGTCGTCCCCGTCGACAACGAGCTCGAGGTCGCTTCCGACCAGGCCGGGCTCGGTCGTGAGGCGACCGTCGACAGCCACTGAGATCCCGCCGGCATGAGCCCGTACGCCGTCGAGGCCGATAGCCTCGCCGCTGTCCGTGAGGCGACCGGTCGCCTGGAACGGACCGCTGGGGAGCTCGACGCCGGCGACGGCGGCGAAGGGGTGCAGGTCGGGGCCGCTGGCGGACAGGGCGAGGTCGGTGCCGGCGTACTCGGGCAGGTCGCCTAGGAAGCCCGCCGCCGACAGCCGAGACTGTCCGACCTCGACCTCGAAGGCGCTGAGCTCGACGCCGCCCTCGAGGCGTCGCAGACCGCCGTCGATCTCGAATGGAACCGCGGGCAGCTCGAGGCCCACGAGCACCCCCAGAGCTGCGATGTTCGGGCCACTGCCGTGGAGCTGGAAGTCGGTGCCGAGCATGCCAGGCGGGGCGCCGACGGAGCCGTCGGCCGTGAGACGGTTGTCGCCGACCCGTGCCTCGAGGGAGGTCACCTCGACGGGGAAGCCCCGCCAGCGCACGCGGCCGCTGATCTCGAAGGCGTCGGCGGACGGATCCGAGATCCCGGCCAGCACCGCGATCGGTCGGACGTCCGGCCCCGAAGCTTCGAGCTCCACGTCGAGGTCGCCGAGGGCGGTCAGCGAGTCGACCCTCCCGGTGGCGTGCGCGGTGAGCGCCCGGGCGGTCGCGTCGGCCGTGAATGACGTCAGCGCACCGTCGCTGACGGTCGTGACCTTCAGGCTCAGCGGGCCGGCGTGGGTCGCGCCCATGCCGAAAAGCTCCGTGACGGCGTCAGGGTCGGGGATCGCCGCCGCGGCCTCGAGATCGACGCCGCTCAGGGTCGCCAGGTTCGAGATGGTGCCGCGGCTGGCGAACGTGGCATCCCCGAGGGTGACGTTCAGCTCGTGCTCGACCCGGGAGGCGTTGACGAGCCCGGTCAACGTCCCCAGCTGGCCCGAGACGGTGAATGCCTGGCCTCCGAGCCCGCCCGCCAGCTCGAGAAGCTGCATCCCCTCCGGGTCACCGTTGCTGGTGAGGGTGCTCACGACGAGGTCGAGGGCGGGTTCCCCTGCCGACCGGGCGAAACGGAGGACGAGCCCGGTGGCGCGGACGCGGTCGATCCGGAGCCCGAAGGGCGCGGCCTCGGTCTTCCGGTCACCACCCCGGCCGAGCGACCAGTTGGAGCGCCCGTCGGGACCGGTCTCGGAGATCGCCCTCCCGCCCTCGATCTCGACCGACCGCAGCCGGAGCGGTCCCCGCATCAGCGACCAGAGGTCGATCTCGGCGACCAGTCGTTCGGCGGAGGCCATCTCCGGTTCGGAACCCCAGTCGGGTCCGGCGAGTGAGATGCCGGTTACCGTCACCCGAGTCACGGTCCCGAGGTCGATGCTGAGGTCGCCGGCGATGGCGAGCCGGCGCCCGAGGGCGTCGGACGCGAGGCGGGCGACGGTGTTGCGCCACTCACCGAGATCGGACAGGGCAACGTAGAGCAGCATGCTGGTTGCGAGCGCGCCCGCGATGCCGACAACAACGAAAATCGCCCGGGTGCGGCGTCTCATCGGCAGCCCTCAAGAGCACTGCAAACGTGCCAGCGCTGCACCTCGATTCCGCCGAGCTGTGTGACTGTCACCGACGTATTGAACCTCCGCGGATTGTCGGACCATGCTACCAGGTGTCGCAGCCGTCGAGTAGAGGCGGAAGGGTCGGGTCGGACGATCCGGGCAGGGATCCCAGGACGATCTGCGTATGCTCTCTTGGCCTGGTCGTTTCTCCGGGTTTCCCGCTTGCGTTGGCGCCTTCATATTTCATGCGCGGTCGTGAGAACCCTTCGGGGCGTGAGATCGAGAGGAGAACCGAAGCGATGAGCACTGCATTCAGGCCTTGTGCGGTGATCGTGTTGCTTGCACTGGTGTCGACGACAGCGGCGCCTGCCGCAGCCCAGCGCGACTTCGAGCCGCTGTTCGACACGTTCAACATCCGGGTCGAGGGCAGCTGGGTCGATCTGAGCACCGACGTTCGCCTCGACTCCGAGCTCCTCGGCCGCGGCGCCTCCCTCAGCTTCGAGGACGACCTCGACCTCGGCAGCCGAGAGACGATTCCGACGGTCGCCTTCGACTGGCAGATTTCCCGCAATCACAAGCTCGGTTTTCGCTGGTAGGACGTCTCCCGCGACTCTTCGGCACAGTCGCTCGCGAAGATCCAGTGGGGCGACGAAACGATTCCCATTGACGCCAACATCGACCTGGCTTCCGACATCACCCAGACCTTTGTCGACTACGCTTACTTCCCGTGGGTGCAGCAACGATGGGCCGCCGGCTTCGGCCTCGGGGTCCGGTGGATGAAGATCGCGGCCGATCTGGAGTGGAACGAACACCTCGTCGGTGATGGCGGCGGCTCCGCGGCCGAGGGCGCCGGACCGCTGCCCTACGTCTACTTCGAGTACCGACGCCTCCTCGCCGACCACTGGCGCTTCAAGGCCGGTCTCGGGTGGCTCCGGGTGAAGATCGGCGACATCGACGGCGGCCAGTGGGTGGCCCGCGCTGAGGTCGAGTACCTGCTCGGACGTCACTGGGGTTTCGGTGCAGCAGTCAACGTCTCCACCATCGACGTCGACTGGAAGGGTGTCGAAACCGAGGAGGGGGCCAGCGTGCTGACCGCTGAGCTCGACATGGACATCAATGATGTCAGCCTGTTCGCGAGGTTCCGCTTCTGAAACGCGAGCTCCGACCATCGTCGATGATCGAGGTTGATGGCGGTCCGGCGCCTGAGGCGTTTCGACGCGCTTGGATGGCCACCTAAGCCGAGTCGTTCCCTGCCGGACAACACGAACGTGTGAAATGGTCGAGAGGTCGCCCGGCCCGTTGACGAGTTATTCTTGAACGTGCCATGAGAATCGAGCAACGGGTCTGGACCGCCGATGCCGGGTGGCGCACGATCGATGGACCGGCGTTGAACACTGAAGCGGACCTCGTGCTTGTCTTCGGAGGCAGGCCGGTTCTCGGGGAACCTGGGCGGCTTGCGGAGCTTGGCCGACAGTACCCCCATGCAGTGATTGCCGGGTGCTCGACTGCCGGTGAGATCAGTGGAACCCATGTGGCCGACGAGTCCATCGTCGCCACCGCGGTGGCCTTCGACCACGCGACTGCGCGGATCGCCCATCTTGGATTGGCCACGGTCGGCGACAGTCGTGAAGCGGGTCGGGCGCTGGCCCAGACGCTGTCAGCCACCGATCTGACCCATGTGCTCGTCTTTTCGGATGGGCTGACCGTCAACGGGAGCGAGCTGACGCGAGGGCTGGTGAGCGGCCTTCCCGGCGGCGTCCAGGTGACCGGCGGCCTGGCCGGGGACGGCTGTGGGTTTCAGGAAACCCTTGTCGTGGCCGGGACCTCGGCGGCGCCACGTGAGGTTGTCGCCGTCGGGTTGGGCGGAGAGCGGCTCTTCGTCGGCTGTGGATCGATGGGAGGGTGGGATCCCTTCGGACCCGAGCGCCTCATTACGCGTTCGCGAGGCAACGTCCTGTACGAGCTCGACGGTCGATCGGCCCTCGAGCTTTACGTCAGGTACCTCGGTCAATACGCGGAGGACCTACCGGCGAGCGCGCTGCTTTTCCCGCTCAGCCTGCGCTCAAGGAGTGGAGGGTCACCGGTGGTTCGAACGGTGCTCGCCATCGACCAGGACTCCGGGAGCATGACCTTCGCCGGCGATCTCCCCGAAGGGCATTACGCGCGGCTCATGAAGGCCAACTTCGAGCGGCTCATTGATGGCGCCAACGACGCCGCGCGGGCGGCCTATGACTCGCTCGGATCACGACCGCCGGAGCTCGCTCTCCTCATCAGCTGCGTCGGGCGTCGGATGGTTCTCCAACAACGCACCGAGGAGGAGCTGGAGTCGGTCCGCGACGTGCTCGGACCCGCCGCGGTCCTGACGGGCTTCTACTCGTATGGCGAGATCGCGCCGGTCTCGCCGATGGCAGCCTGCGAGCTCCACAATCAGACCATGACCGTGACGACCCTGCTGGAGATCTGACGGTGCACACGCTCCTCAGGCGACAGCTTGCCAAAGTCTTCGGTCAGGATGGTCGGGTGCCCGAGGAGCTCCAGGCCTTCCTCAGCCTGGTCGATACCGCATACACACAGTCCGATCTCGATCGCCTGCTCCTCGAGCGCTCCCTCGACCTGACCTCCGAC
>Ga0316576_10001503_pt1 | contig 12592 bp, 9 predicted proteins | sample S0NA_FD_203075 | JGI IMG/M metagenome (GOLD analysis project Ga0316576, IMG submission 203075) | Rhizosphere microbial communities from salt marsh grasses in Alabama, United States - S0-2_050615r3r5 | ecosystem: Host-associated > Plants > Roots > Rhizosphere | place: USA: Alabama | collected... | reverse complement strand
GCACCCAGACGCTTGGCCAGCATCGCAGAGAGAATGTTTGCCTCCTCGTCATTGGTCAGGGCGCAGAAAACATCGGTGTTCTCGATATTCTCATCCAGCAGCAACTCCTCGTCGGCCGCATCGCCCAGAAGCACAATCGCCTTGTCGAGCTTCTCGGACAGATGGCGAGTTCGATCCTCGTTGCGATCGATAATCTTTACCTGGTAGCGGCTTTCTATTGACATGGCCAGACGCATGCCGATATTGCCGCCACCCGCCAGTATTACCCGCTTCACCGTCTTGTCCTGCTTGCGCAGTTCGCTCATTACGCCGCGGATATGCTTGTAGGCAGCGATGAAGAAGACTTCATCGTCGACCTCGATGACGGTATCGCCGCTCGGCACAATGGGTTTCCCACGTCTGAAAATCGCCGCCACACGGGCATCGGCACCGGGAAGATGCTTTCTGAGGTCACGCAATTCATGACCGACCAGCGGGCCGTCATAAAACGCGCGCATCGCAACCAGCTGTGCACGACCACCGGCGAAATCCAGCACCTGCAGTGCGCCGGGGTTATCGATCAGACGCTCTATATAGTCGGTAACCAGTTGTTCGGGGCTGATCAGCACATCGACAGGCAAGGCTTCCTGTGCAAACAGTCGTGTATGTCGCAGGTACTCAAGGGAGCGCACCCGGGCAATCTTGGTGGGGGTATGAAACAGCGTGTAGGCGACCTGACAGGCGATCATATTGGTCTCGTCGCTGCTGGTAACCGCCAGCACCATGTCAGCATCATCGGCGCCCGCCTGGGCTAGCGTCTCCGGATAGGATGCATGGCCGGTCACGGTACGTATGTCGAGTCGATCCTGCAGATCCTGAAGGATGGCAGGGTTTTCATCGACCACGGTAATATCGTTGGCTTCATTGGCCAGGTTGGTCGCAACGGATCCGCCAACCTGGCCGGCGCCCAGAATGATGATTTTCATTGGCTTTACCCGGATGCCGCGTTATCTATAACCATGGGAATGCCGAACAGGCGGTGTCATTCCGCCCCCTTTTTATGATCGATGCCCAGTGAACGCAACTTCCGGTACAGGTGCGTACGCTCCATTCCCACACGTTTTGCGAGTTTGCCGATGCTGCCATCGCATGCACGCAGCTGGAATTCGAGATAATCCTTCTCAAACTGGTCACGCGCCTCGCGCAACGGCAGATCGTAAGCCGGTGTCGATGTCTGCTGATCTCCGGAATGCGCCGGCAGGGAACTTATGGCACGTTCCACCTCATCCAGCTCGATTACCTCGCTGGTGCCGAGTATCAGCAGACGCTGTACCAGATTCTTGAGCTCCCGGATATTGCCGGGCCATTCGTAATTGCGCAGGCGGTTCTGCGCCGCGAAGTTGAAATGCCGGTAAGCCAGCTTGTCGTTGACGACGAAATAGTCGATGTAGAAGTTCAGCAGGTCATGAACATCATCCGCATGTTCTTTAAGGCTGGGTATGTGCAAGGGGACCACGTTCAGGTGGTAAAACAGGTCATCCCTGAACCTGCCCGCTGCGACTTCCTCCTCCAGGTTGCGTTGTGTGGTAGCGATGATGCGCAGGTCAACCTCGACAGCTTCCTTGCCGCCAAGCCGGGTAAACGAGCTGGTCTGCAAGACACTCAGCAGGCGTGTCTGTGTCTGAAGGTCCATATCGGCGATATCTCCGATGCACAGAGTGCCCCCGTTCGCCTGCTCCAGACGTCCGTAGTGGATACTCTCGCCGTCTTCGTGCCCGAAGAATTCAGCTGCGGAATTTTCCGGCGAGATCGAACCAACGGCGATCTCCACAAAGGGGCCGTCGCGGCGCTGGCTTGCCTGATGGATATAGCGTGCAAACGTACCCTTGCCGGTTCCGGGTTCCCCGTAGATCAGCACCCAGCTCTTGTGCTGCGCGATCTTGCGAGCGTGTTCCCGCAGCTGCTCCATCACCCTGCTTTTGCCGATCGGTTCGATCACCGGCTGGGCGTGCTTTCTCAGACCGATATTCTCCCTCTGGAGCTTGTCGCTTTCAAAAGCGCGCTCGATCGTCAGGAGCAGCTTGGCTAGTGATATGGGTTTTTCGATAAAGTCGTAGGCGCCCAGGCGTGTGGCCTCGACCGCGGTTTCAACCGTACCGTGTCCTGACATCATGACGACGGGGCAGGGCAGGTCGCCGGATTCCGACCATTCCCGCAGGAGTGTGATTCCATCGACGTCTTCCATCCAGATATCAAGCAGGATCAGGTCCGGCCGCCGGGTCCGGCGCGCCTTGCGCGCTTCCTCTCCGCCCTCGGCGGTTGTAACCGTATAACCCTCATCCTGGAGAATATCGCGGACCAGGTTACGTATATCCGGTTCATCATCGACAACAAGGATGTGGCGGGGCGTCATTTCATTATTTCCATTGTTGTCGGGCTCATGATGGAGTCAGGCGATGAACAATCACACACAGTCAGCTCCTTATGCAACATTATATCCCACCCTCATGCGCCGAAAATATCCGGTTGTCGCCGGCAGAATTGGTTTCCGCATGACAGTCGGTCACCTCGGCGGATTGCAGTCGAATCCGGATGCGCGCGCCTCCTTCCGGATTGCTCTCCGCGGCAATTACACCGCCGTGTTCTTCCACAATCTTTTTCACAATAGCCAGACCAAGCCCGCTGCCCCTGGGTTTTGTTGAAACATAGGGCTCGAATATATTGTCAAGCACCCGTTCGGGGAATCCCGGGCCATTGTCGTCTATTACAAGCTCGACGTATGCCCTTTCCGATTCATCAGCGGTATGCGTCGTCACCGTGATGCACGCTCCGGCGGTTTCAGCGACGGCTTCCAGCGAGTTCTTGAGCAGGTTGTGAAGCAACTGCCTCAGTCGCCCGACATCGCCCTCTATACAGGGTTGCCGTGCATCCAGACGGGTTACCAGTTTCACTCTGGAATCGACACCCCGGTAAAGTTCCAGCACTTCCTGGAGCAGCAGGTTCAGATCGACAGCCTCCAGGCTGATCTGTGGTATTCGCGCATATTCACTGAAAGCATTGACCATTTTCTTCATGGCCTCGACCTGGTTGACAATGGTGCGCGTGGCGCGGTCCAGCACCTCGACATCCTTCTCGTCCATGCGTTTTATAAACCGTCGCCGCAAACGTTCAGCCGAAAGCTGGATCGGCGTCAGCGGGTTCTTGATCTCGTGAGCAAGACGCCTGGCGACTTCACCCCAGGCCGCATCACGTTGAGCCTGAATCAAGGCAGTCACATCATCGAAGACGATGACCTTTCCGTCCCTGTCTGAATTGGTTCCCTTGAAAGATGTGCCCCGGCACATCAGGACCTGACGTCCGTTTACTCCGAAAAGCGAAACCTCTTCCTGCCAGAGTTTTTTCCCGCTGCGGTGATGCCTCGAAATCACATCGACGAACGGCCGCAGAAATGCATGATCTCTTCCGATTTCCGTGAGTGACCTGCCGAGATAAGCCTTGATATCGACGCCGAGGTTCTGACGCGCCGCGCTGTTAACGGCGCGGATAACCCAATCCGCATCGAGGCTCATGACGCCCGATGAAAGATTGGCAAGCACGGCCTCAAGATAGGCGCGCTGACCCTCAACCTGCTGCTGGCTTTTACGCGCCTGGTCGCGCGCCTTGGAAAGGCGGCGGGTCATGTCATTGAATGACCGCACGAGGAAGCCCAGCTCGTCATCGCTGGCGACCGGCAGCCGTTTGCTGTAATCGCCCTCGGCTATGGCACGCGTAGCTTCCGCCATGTCCGTGACAGGAGCAACCAGCCGGCGCGCGGAGTGGAACGCAGCCCAGATCGCCGCGAGCAGGCTCAGCACGAGAACGATGGACAGGGTCAGGGTATAACTGAACTTGAGCGGCGTTCGCAGATAGGCCAGCTCCTTGTAGTGCCCGTAGGCGGACTGAACGCCCTCTGCCAGCGTGCTGAGACGCTCCGAAACGGTGAATAGCGCCTGCAGGATGTAAACCTCGCTGTCCTGGCGAGAGGAGAGCACCGGCACCAGCGCACGCGCAAATAATCCGGAATCGCCCACGGGGTCCAGCCCGATATAGTGTTTGCCATTGCGCACCACCTGGAGCATATCATTGGACGGGCGATGCGGTACGATCACCGTTGGATCAATACTGCTTGAGGCAATAATACGGTTGTCACTGCCCAGCAGTGTAAGTTCCGCCGCGCCGCTGCGCACCCGCAGGTCATAAAGGTTCAGTGAAAGTGTTGTCGATGGAGATTGGGCTATCTCATCCGCGACACTCTCGGTTACCCGCAAAACATCGCGCAGGCGAACATCCAGCGCTGTCCGGCTGAGATCCAGTGCATCATCGAGCGCCTGCTCGATACGCACATCAAACCAGCTGTCGATTCCACGATGCAGAAACTGCAGTGAGAAATAGTACACGATACTAACCGGCACCATCGACAATACAACGAAGGTGATGACCAGTCGCGTGGTCAATTTTGCACCGACGGCCTTTTTCCGCTGCTGACTGATCAGCCAGATGATGTTGGCGATCACGAGCGCACCCAGAACCACAAGGCCCATCGCGTTGATCAACAGCAACCATGAATAGAGCTCGCCGAAACGTTCCGAGTTATGGGTCGCATCGCTCATTAATGTGAGCGACGCCAGCAGCAGCGCAAACAGCAGCAGCATCGGCAAAACGCCGAAGACGGTGCGCTTTACCGGTTCAGCTGCCATTGATACCACTCGCTGTCCATATCCCAGGCGGACGAAACATAGGCAAGCAATCGTACCGGAGTCGGCAGGGCCTCGATATCAAGGTTGCCGCGCAGGCGAACTGAATAGGCCTGGTTATCCTTCATCCGGTCAAAATCGAGCACGGGAAAGTTGCGCAGGGAACCCGCAGCCTGCAGTGCATCATCCAGCTTGATGTAGCTGCGCTGTGCGCCGGTTCCAAGGTCCTTTACGAGGTAGGTACGGCTTAATGAGTGCAGCTGGACCTGTCTGACCTGCTTGTATTCGGCAACCACGATATCCCAGAACCAGACGTGTTTCTCCAGTGTTTGTATCTGAAGTTCGAATACCAGGGGTATGCCGTTCTCCAGCGCCTCCTTCGGACCTTTATTGAGGTTGATCTCCATCCTGGCGTTGAGCAAATACGACTCATCACCTTTTCGCGTGCTGATCTCGGTTACCCTGAAGCTGCCTGACGCATCTGCCGCCGGCAGCCGAAAAGGGATCAACGACAATGCAGCGGCAAGCAGCGCCATTATCAGCAGCTGCCAGTGATGCATGGAGACCCGATCGGTGGTTTTACCGGCTATCTGGCTTTGCGTATGCATGCAAAATAAAATCCGTCCAAATCCTGCTCGCCCGACAATATCTGTCGTCCGTGAGCACAGCCTCGCCCCCAATCCGCCTGTATCGCCCTTGCCCCGGCGTCAGGATGAGCAGACAGAAAATGACCTATTTGCCCGTCGTTTTCCTCAAGCAATACGGAACAGGTCGTGTACAACAGCATACCGCCGTCCGAAAGCAAGGGCCACATCGCCTGCAGCAAATGCGCCTGCCGTGACGCCAGTGCGTTGATATCCTGCGGCCTGCGCAGCAGCTTGATATCGGGGTGACGCCTTATCACACCGGTTGCGCTACAGGGCGCATCGAGCAGTATCCGATCAAAGCAGCGGCCATCCCACCAGCTTTCCGGACTGGCGGCATCGCCGTGGAACACGCGCGCGGCAAGACCGAGCCGCGAAAGATTTTCCTCGATCCGTCGCACCCGGGCCGGGTTGATATCGACGGCGGTGAGGGAATCGAGACCGGGTTCGGATTCCAGGATGTGCGCCGTCTTCCCGCCCGGCGCGGCACAGGCATCCAGCACCCGCTGACCGGCGGCCAGATCCAGCACACCGGTCACCAGCTGGGCGGCGCCGTCCTGCACCGAAACCCTGCCCTCGGCAAATCCGGGCAAGGCCTCTACCGGCACCGGTGATTCAACAATGATGCCATGGGCGGCATGCCTCATGACGTGCGCCCTGATACCCACCTGCAGCAACAGGTTCAGATAGTCATCGCGTCCGATCTGCCGCTGATTCACACGCAGCGACAATGGCGGGCGCTGGTTGCCGGCATCCAGTATGTCCTGCCAGTCCGCCGGCCAGTCCCTCTGCAGCACCTCGACAAGCCATCCCGGATGCGCATGGCGCGCCTCAAGCGACTGCTCTGTCACGGCATCCAGACGCGCTGTTTCCCGCTGATAGCCACGCAGCACCGCGTTCACCAGGCCCGAGGCCCATTCTTTTTTGAGCTCCCGGGTCGACTGAACGGTTTCATTAACGGCCACATGGGAGGGCACACCCATGCGTGACAGTTGATACAGTCCGGACAGCAGAAGGCAATAAAGATCGCCGTCGCGCTGCCTGAGTGGCCGTTTCAACAGTTGGTCGAGAACCGCCCGCAGGCGGTAATACCATCGAAGCGTGCCATAGACCAGCTCTTGCACCAGCGCACGCTCACGGGGATCGGCTACGCTTTTCAACGCCGCCGGCAACACATCAGAAAGCGATCTTCCGTCGTTGATGACCTGCGCCAGTATCCTCGCGGCGCGGCTGCGTGCGTTCAGGGACACTCCAGGCCCGGTCAGGCTGCGCCAAAGCGCACACCCGCGAGGGGATGTGCATTGATAAAGTCGATCGACGAGACCTGGCGCGCGCCGGCCAGTTGCACCGACAGGATCCTGAGTGCACCGACGCCGCAGGCGACATCGATGCCGGACTTGCCGGCCCCCAGCACCATGCCGGGCGGGTGCTGTGTCGAAATGGACACCGGCCTCGCCTCCCAGATCCTGAGCTGGCGGCCCGAGTATCGTGTTTCGGCAACCGGCCAGGGGTTGAATGCCCGGACCTGGCGTGCGATCTGCTCGGCGGACATCGTCCAGTCAATCATCGCCTCGGCTTTTTCGAGTTTATCAGCATAACTGGCCTGGCTGTCGTCCTGCTCCCGCGGATCCAGCTCTCCACGGGCGTAACGGTCCAGATTTTCCTTCAGCAGCTGCGCACCCATGACCGACAAACGGTCATGCAACCGTCCCCCGGTATCATCGGGTTCGATCGGGCATGCAGCCGAGGCAAGTACCGGACCGGTATCCAGGCCGGCCTCCATCTGCATGAGGCAGACTCCCGTTTCCCGGTCACCGGCCAGGATGGCCCGCTGTATGGGTGCGGCGCCGCGCCAGCGCGGCAAGAGTGAGGCATGAACATTGATACAACCCAGCCGCGGCATCGTCAGCACTGCGGGCGGCAGAATCAGGCCATAGGCGACCACGATCATCAGGTCGGCCCTGAAGGCATCGACTGCCGCCTGGGCATCACGGTCCCTGAGCGTACCGGGCTGGCAGACGGGTATTGCAAACCGGTTTGCCAGTCGTTTCACCGGACTTTCCGTCAGACGCTGTCCACGCCCACTGGGTCGATCGGGACGGGTGTAAACCGCCACCAACTCATGGGAACCATCCAGCAGCACCTGCAGGACGGGTAGTGCAAATTCGGGCGTCCCCGCAAATATGATCTTCATGCCATGTTCCCGGGGTGCGAGTCATCACGTGATAGCCTTGCCCGCAACGGAAAAGGCACGCCAGTCGGTAAACCCGCAGCCTGTCAGATCATCCTTGTAGATGACTGACGGTCTGCATCATTCGGGGTTCTCTGTTGTTTTTCGAGTTTTTTGCGAATCCGCGTGCGCTTCAGCTGGGAGAGGTAATCGACAAACAGCTTGCCATCGAGATGGTCGATCTCATGCTGTATGCAGACCGCCAGCAGACCGCCGGTCTCGAGTTCAAATGGCCTGCCGTCGCGGTCCAGCGCCCGCATTCGCACTTGATCCGCCCGCTGCACCGTCTCATAAATACCCGGCACGGATAAACAGCCCTCCTCCATCTCCTCAACACCGGACAAAGCGAGTATCTCCGGGTTAATCAGGCATAAAGGCTGATCATTATCTTCCGATATATCGATGACAACGATGCGTTTGCTGACATTGACCTGCGTGGCCGCCAGACCGATACCTGGCGCCGAGTACATCGTATCGAACATGTTATCGACCAGCTGGCGAACGGCCGCGTCAACTTCTGTCACGGGTTGTGCGATAGTCCGCAAGCGCGGGTCGGGAAAGTGGAGAATATCCAGGATAGCCATGTGAATGCCGTCACAAATCAGGTCATCAATCTTCAATATACTTTATCACAACCTTCCGGTAGTGGATTAACTGTGTCTATAAAAGGTTTTGTTCCATGTGGATTTTCCGCTAAACTCCCGTCTGATCAAGACCGCCAGACCAGCCCGGCAACACATAAGCAAATGGCGTGGATGTGGTATTGAGGTACAACGACGTTAAAGGGATGCCTATGTCAATCAAGAAACTGTTCGCAATGGTCTGTGCTGCGCTGATCGCAGGCTCAATCTTCGCGGCCGATGTTGTACTCAACCCGAACCATCCTGACCGCTACGTCGTGGTCAAGGGTGACACCCTGTGGGATATCTCGGCAATGTTTCTGCGTGAGCCCTGGTACTGGCCCGAGATCTGGTACGCCAATCCCCAGGTAACCAATCCACACTGGATTTACCCGGGAGACATCCTGACGCTGGTTTATGTCGATGGCAAACCGCAACTGCGTCTGGATCGCGGTACTGTCAAGCTATCCCCCAAAATCCGGGTGGAAAACCTCGATGAGGCCATTCCCACCATCCCTATCGACGCCATCAAGCAGTTCCTGACCAAGCCGCTGGTCGTCAGCCAGGAACAACTGGATCGAGCCCCCTACGTGGTATCGGGCGCCGATGAACATGTCATCACCGGATCCGGTGACCGCGTCTATGTCCGGGGTATAGAGGGCGAGGATGTCGGCCTGTTTGACCTGTTCGAACCCGGTGGGCCGTTAATCGACCCGGATACCGGGGAATTACTCGGTTATGAGGCTATCTACGTGGGAGAGGGCGCCGTGAAGCGCTTTGGCGACCCCGCGACCCTGTTACTGCCTGAAACGACGCGCGAAGTACGTGTCGGTGACCGATTGTGGCCGGCTTCCCAGGACAAGCCGATTACCCAGTTCACGCCCAGACCGGCGCCGCCCGGCACGGAAGGACGGATAATTTCCGTCATGGGTGGTGTCAGGGAGATTGGCCAGTTCAACGTTGTCGCCATCAACCGCGGCACGGCGGACGGCATGGAAATCGGTGATGTGCTTAAGATCTTCCAGACCGGCGAAACCATACGTGATACCGTGGGCGGCAAGCGTGCCGAGATGGTTAAATTGCCGGACGAGGAAGCCGGAGTGCTTATGGTGTTCAGGACGTTTGACCGGGTCAGCTTCTGCCTGGTCATGGAGGCGACCCGCGCCATGCACGTGCTGGATTATGTAAGAACACCCTGAAAAGCACCGGCACCAGCGTACCCAGGGAAGGGGACAGCATGAAAAAACGACTAGCGACCGGCCCGGCATCGGGCGCCTAGCCACCATGGTGGCGGCGCCCGAACCTGACGGCAATGACCTGACCGACTGGCTGACTCTGTACCACGCACCCGGCGTGGGCGCGGTAACCTTTCTTCAACTCCTCGATCAGTTTGGCACCGCGCGCGAAATCCTGCGAACCTCCCCGGGCCACCTGCAAGCCAGCGGCCTGTCACCGGAGACGGTCGCCTATTTCAGAAAACCGGACCGGGAACAGATCGATCGTGACCTTGCCTGGCTCGATCAACCGCGCAACCGGCTAATTACCTGCCGGGATCCCGACTATCCTCAGCTGTTGCTGCAGATACCGGACACGCCTCCCCTTCTCTATACACACGGCAACGTCGATATCCTCTCCAGCCTGCAATTTTCCATGGTCGGCAGCCGCAATCCGACAGTTTCCGGGCGCCGCACCGCCAGCGAATTTGCCGGCTGCCTCGCGCTCGCCGGTCTGACGATAACCAGCGGCCTGGCGCTTGGCATCGATGCCGCCAGCCATAGCGGCGCCCTGGATGCCGGCAAGCCGACGATCGCGGTGATGGGCACTGGCCTGGATCGCGTCTATCCCGCGAGTCACCGCGATCTGGCTCACAGGATTGCCGAACTCGGCGCACTGGTATCGGAATACCCGATTGGTACACCACCCAGACCGGAGAATTTCCCGCGACGCAACCGCATCATCAGCGGGCTCAGTCTGGGCACCCTCGTGGTTGAAGCCGCCACGCGTTCCGGCTCTCTGATCAGTGCGCGATGCGCGGCAGATCAGGGTCGTGAGGTATTTGCGATCCCCGGTTCCATTCATAATCCGCTGTCACGCGGTTGCCACGCCCTGATACGCCAGGGTGCGAAACTGGTGGAAACGGCTCAGGATATACTGGATGAACTGGGAAGCCTCGCAGCGGCCAGCACCGTTACTACCCGCTCCGGCGTTGCCATGAGCGCGGAGCAACCCCCTGAACTTGCCGATGATTATATGCAACTCCTTGAATCCATGGGTTATAGTCACACATCAGTCGATATGCTGGTGGAAACCAGTGGATTGACGCCAGCCGTAGTTTCCTCCATGCTCCTGCAGCTTGAATTGAAGGGATTCATCGCGTCAGGCCCGGGAGGGCTTTATAACCGATTGAAATAAAAAGGTTCCAAATGAAAGAAAATGTTTTCGACGTGCTGATGTATCTGTTTGAAAACTATTACATGGATAACGAGAACGCGGTAACGCAAGACCGCGAGTTCGTACAGCAGGAGTTGCATAACGCCGGCTTTCCGGCCGCCGAGATCGACCGCGCCTTCAACTGGCTGGAAGATCTCGCGAGCGACACCCCGCCTCCGACCATGCAGGCAGAGCGCTCCCTGCGGCTGTTTTCACGGCACGAAACGGAACGACTCAATACCGAGTGCCGGGGTCTGCTGCTGTTCCTCGAACAGATGGGGGTACTGAATCCAGCCAGTCGCGAACTGGTCATCGACCGCGCCATGGCGCTCGAAAACGAGGATTTCGACATCGAACAGCTCAAATGGGTCGTTCTCATGGTGCTGTTCAATCAACCCGGTGAAGAAGCCGCCTATGCGTGGCTGGAAGACCTGGTGTATGAAAACATGACCAACTGCCTTCATTAACCCCGTCATCCCGGGGAGTCGTGCCGCCGAACCGTTGATTCAATCCGCTTTCCTATGAGCAACAGCCTCGTCATTGTCGAATCGCCCGCCAAGGCGAAAACCATCAAGAAATACCTCGGAAAGGGGTATGAGGTCATGGCGTCCTATGGTCATGTGCGCGACCTTGTCCCCAAGGAAGGCGCGGTCGACACCGCCCATGACTTCGCCATGAAATATCAGCTGATCGAGCGCAATGCCAAACACGTGGATGCCATCGTCAAGGCGATGAAAAAATCCGATGCCCTCTTCCTGGCTACTGACCCGGACCGCGAGGGCGAGGCGATTTCCTGGCACCTGTGCGAATTGCTGGCCGATCGCAAGGTCCTGAAAGACAAGCCCGTACGACGGGTCGTATTCCACGAGATCACCAAGCGTGCAATCAACGAGGCCATGGAACACTCCCGTACGCTGTCGCAGGAACTGATCAACGCCCAGCAGGCACGGCGCGCACTCGACTACCTGGTCGGTTTCAATCTGTCGCCGTTGTTGTGGAAAAAAATCCGCCGTGGTCTGTCAGCCGGTCGCGTGCAAAGCCCGGCGCTGCGCATGATCGTGGAGCGCGAAATCGAAATTGATAATTTCAAAGCCCGCGAATACTGGACGCTGGAAGGCGATCTCAACAAGGACGAACAGACTTTCTCGGCCCGCCTGATCCAACTGCACGGGGCGAAGATCAAGCAGTTTTCGATCACCGATCAGGCCAGCGCAGAGCATGCGAAACAGGAACTTCTCGCTGCAGCCGGCGGCAAGCTGGTCGTCGACTCGGTCGAGAAAAAACAGCGCAAACGCAATCCCGCCGCCCCTTTTACCACCTCCACGCTCCAGCAGGAGGCCTCGCGCAAGCTGGGCTTCACGGCCAGTCGCACCATGCGGGTCGCCCAGCAACTGTATGAAGGGCTGGATATCGGCGGCGAAACCGTCGGTCTGATCACCTACATGCGTACCGACTCCGTCAATCTGGCGCAGGAGGCCATTGACGAAATGCGTGAGTTCATCGTGGAGCGTTACGGGAAAGACAAACTGCCGCCTCAACCGCCTGTCTATAAAACCAAGTCCAAGAATGCACAGGAAGCGCATGAGGCCGTACGACCGACCTCCGTGCGTCATACACCCGAGGAAATCAGGGGGCACCTCAGCGCGGAACAGCTCAAGCTGTATGACCTGATCTGGAAGCGCACCATCGCCTGCCAGATGATCCATGCCACCATCGACACCGTTAGCGTCGACTTCGGCTGCGGCGCGGACAACACCTTCCGGGCCACCGGGTCCACCGTGGTGGACCCGGGATTCATGGCGGTTTACCAGGAAGGCGTGGACGACACCAAGGGAGACGGTAACGACACGTTGCTGCCGCCGTTGAAGAAGGGCGATTCCTGCAGGCTCGACGCTATCCGCGCCGACCAGCACTTCACCGAGCCACCGCCGAGATACTCGGAAGCCAGCCTGGTCA
>Ga0316576_10001502_pt1 | contig 12593 bp, 10 predicted proteins | sample S0NA_FD_203075 | JGI IMG/M metagenome (GOLD analysis project Ga0316576, IMG submission 203075) | Rhizosphere microbial communities from salt marsh grasses in Alabama, United States - S0-2_050615r3r5 | ecosystem: Host-associated > Plants > Roots > Rhizosphere | place: USA: Alabama | collected... | reverse complement strand
CACCTTGTCGCCATCGCTGTCCACCTGGGCCTTGTTCTTGATGAACGGGCAGTTGTCGAAGTCGTCCTCGAGCCCGTCGTCGTCGTAGTCGTCGGCGTACTGGTAGGTGTCGCCCTCGTCGGTGTTCGCGATCAGGATGGAGCCGCCGCCGCAGCCGCAGCCACCGCCACCGCTTGTCTCAGGAGTCCCGCAGAAGCCGCCCGTGCACTCGCCACCGCCGGCCTGGGCGTAGGCGCTGCCGCTGATGAACACTCCCATGGCAACCATTGCTGCCATCGTGATTAGCTTCCTCATGGGGCTCCTCCTTCTTTTGGGTCGGTTTGTCGGTCTCGCAGAGGTTTCTTTGCGAATCCCGGGCCAGATCGTTCGATGGCGCTATCGTTTTGTTTTTATTTTGGAAAGCTAACTGCAGCCACCACCATTCCGAAAAACGCCACACCAAGCCTGTAGAGTCGACTCCACACCTGTTTGCGGCCCGCGTCATGTTGGGGCGAATAACCTGTTGAGATCAAAGTACTAGATCGTAATTACTGAGGTTTGTGGAACTGACTCCACACACCACTGGAGGCTGTGGGATGCAGGCCTCTCGCGCAACTATCTGAAATGTTGAGATCAAGGTCCGGCGTGCTGTTACGGAGTGTGGAGTCTAGTCCAGTTTGTGGATCTCGATGCGGAGGTCGTAGCGGCACACGGCGTCCGACCAGACGCTCAGCAGGTGGTCGCCTGCCTCGATCACGGGGTGCTCCACCTCGAACACCTGGGACCGCCCGGCCTGCTCGAACAGGTCGCCTGCCAGGTTGTCCTTGGACAGCTGGTACTTGTACTCATCGGTGCAGCCCGGCTCGTACCAGCGGACCTCGGTCTCGGTGCCCGGCGAAAGACGCTCGGCGAGGAAGATCAGCACCTTGATCTTCCAGTCCCCCTGGGTCGTCTCCACGAGGAACTTGCGCTCGCCCGGGAACGTGCCCTCGATGTAGTGCTCCTCATCGAGGATGCAGCCGGCCGTTTGCCCCTTGCACTGGTGGAACACGCCCTCGCACAGATCGAGCGAGCGGTCGCCGACGAAGGTCGACTCGCTCGTCATCTGCAGGCAGCCGGTCACCGACCCGACGAGCATCAACAGGGGGAGCAGTTTTTTGAGCATGAGCCTACCTAGTCTACGCAGATCGGGCGGACACGGCAAGATGCGTAGAGGGGTGCCGCGGGTGCCCGCGTCGAGACTTGACCCGGCCCGAATTGCGCCGAAAGATAGGGGGGCCTTGAATCGTCGACGCTTCATGGTTTATGCGGCGGCGGCCCCGGCGGCGGTGCTCGCCGGTTGCCGGCGCCGCGGCCTTCCCCCGGCGCCGGACCGGGCCGAGGAGCAGCGCTCCCGCGGCACCGGGCGTTTTTTTTCTGCCGAGCAGTGGGACGCGGTGGAGGCGGCGAGCGGGCGGCTGATCCCCGGCGACGACGGACCCGGAGCCCGGGAGGCGCGGGTCGTGAACTACATCGACGCGCAGCTGGCGTTGCCCCAGTTCGCGGGCCTGCGTCCACTCTTTCTCGCTGGCCTGGTCAAGCTTGATCAGCTCGCCCATGGGGTTGCCGGGAAGCGGTTCGCGGATCTGCCCCCGGCCAAGCAGGACGCCGTGCTGCGCCGGGTGGAGCGGGGAGTGCTCCTCGGGAAGCGGCGGCGGAGCAACCGCTTCTTCCGCGTGTTGCTCACGTTCACCGTCGAGGGCTTCCTCTGCGACCCGATCTACGGCGGCAACCACGACAAGGTGGGCTGGGAGCTCATCGGCTTCGAGCCGCGGCCGCCTCGCCCACTCCGTCCTTACAGGAGCGCGGTGTGAGGGAGGCGAGGCACTCGGCGTCGATGGGTCCGGACGTCGCGCACGACGGCGAGGTGGACGCGGTGGTCGTGGGCAGCGGCGCGGGGGGCGGCCCCGTGGCCCTGGCCCTGGCCCGGGCGGGTTACCGCGTGGTGGTCCTCGAGAAGGGCCCGGCCTACGACCAGCGCGACTTCGTCAACGACGAGATCGCGCTCTGCCGGCGGGACTTCTTCGTCCCGTTCGTCTCCGACGAGCCCCACGTGCTCGTGGAGGGGGGGCGCCCCCGCACGACCAACCACGGATGGACCGCGTGTTGCGTCGGGGGGGGGACGGTTCACATGGCCGGCTTCGCCTTCCGTCTCCACCCCGAGGACCTCAGATCGGCCAGCCTCTACGGCGAAATCGAGGGCGCCAACGTGGTGGACTGGCCCCTGCGCTGGGAAGAGCTCTTGCCCTACTACGAGCGCATCGAGATCGAGATCGGGGTCTCGGGAGACGGGGCGAAGAACCCCTTCGAGCGCTTCCGTCGCCCGCTCCCCCTTCCCCCGCTCCCGGTCAACGGGATGGCGGCGCTGGTCGAGGAGGGGTGCCGCAAGCTCGGCCTGCACCCCTACCCGACGGCGCGGATGATCGTCTCCCGCGCCTGGCAGGGCCGCGCGCGGTGCCAGCTGTCCCACTTCTGCGCCAGCTATGGCTGCGAGACCGGCGCCAAGTCGTCGTCGCTGGCTGCCCTGATCCCCAAGGCGGTGGCCACAGGGCGCTGCCAGGTCCGGCCCCTGGCCCACGCACACACCGTCGAGCTCGAGGACGGCCGGGCGAGCGGCGTGCGGTACCTCGACGCGGCGGGCAGGGAGCATCGGCTCCGCGCGGCCGTGGTGGTCGTGGCCTGCTCGCCCATCGAGTCGGCGCGGCTGCTGCTCCACTCGCGGGTCCCGGACCAGAGCGGCCTGCTTGGTAGAAACCTGATGTGCTACACCCTGGGGACCGGCAGCGGCGCCTTCGAGCGCTCGGATCCCCGGCTGAAGAAGATCGACTGGCGTCAGCCCTTCATCAACCGCTCTTTCCAGGACATGTACCTCATGGAGGAGAGGGGGAAGCGCCGCAAGGGGGGGACCGGGACCTTCCTCTTCCCCCACGTCAACCCGATCTTCACCGCGGAGCGGCTGGCGACCGGCGGGTCCGCCCTGCTCTGGGGCGCACCACTCAAGCGTGCCCTGCGTCGGCACTACCACGAGATCCGCGAGCTGGAGTTCGAGTTCTTCAGCGAGACCCTGCCGACGAGCGGGTCGCGGGTCACCCTGGACCCCCGGGCCAAGGACCGCTTCGGGCTGCCGGTGGCCCGCTTCGAGATCCAGCCCCACCGCCAGGACGCCGAGGTCAGCCGGGCCCTGGTGGACCGCGGGCTGGAGGTGCTGCGGGCGATGGGCGCCGAGGAGGTGAGGGCGACCGCCGTCGGTGATCGCTCGTTCTACGTCCAGGCCGGGACCTGCCGCTTCGGCGACGATCCGCAGACCTCGGTCCTCGACCGGGACTGCCGCTTCCACGGGGTCCCCAACCTGTTCGTCTCCGACGGGAGCTTCATGCCGACCAGTGGAGGGGGGTCGAACACCCTTACGGTCCTGGCCAACGCCCTGCGGGTCGGCGACCGGATCGCGGCCCTGGGCCGGGCCCACGAGCTGTTCAAGCGTGGAGGAAAGAAATGAGAGCCGTGACGTGGCTGGCGTGCGTGGTGATGATCCTCGCGGCAGGCTGCAAGAAGGAGCCGCCGCGGGCTCGAATCAAGAGCATCGAGAAGCTCCCCCCGTCCCCGTCCCCGCCTCGACAGCGTCGGCGCTACACCGAGCAGGTGAAGCACGACCCGGCGCATGTCCTGGGCGGCGAGCAGGGCGTGGACCACGTGGGCGTGGCGGTGAAGGACCTCGCCGGGGCCCGTGCGGCCTACGAGAAGCTCGGCTTCGCCAACGGCCAGGAGGGGCGGCTGCCCAACGGTCTGAAGAACGTGAACTACTACTTCGGCGACACCACCTACCTCGAGCTCTTGACGACCTACGACGCGAAGAAGAACCCCTGGGTCGCCTCGTTCATCGAACGGAACGAGAAGGGGGCGATGTTCCTCATGCTCTGCGTCTTCTCCTATACGCACAGCGCGAACCTCCTGCGTCAGAAGGGCTTCAAGGTCAGCGATCCGTTCCCCGGTCGGATCGAGACGAAGGGCGTCCGCGAGCGCGGCCGCCGCGTCCGGGGCCGGGCGCCGACCTGGGTCACGTTCCACCTCGACGGCGAGCCGTTGCCCGGCAACGTGACCTTCATCGCCTACACCAGGCGGCTGCGCAGCTTCATGCTGACCAAGCTCAAGGACGAGAAGCTCAGGCGCGAGAAGTTCAGCCACCCAAACACCGTGCTCGGGCTCAGGTCGGGCTGGATCGCGGTGCCCAGCGTGGCGAAGGCGAAAAAGAGGTTTGAGGGCATCGGCCTCGAGGCGGGCGGCCCGGTGCAGGTCAAGGAGCTCGAGGCCCAGGGGCTGGCGATCAAGGCCGGGCAGGGCACCCTTCTCCTGCTCGAGCCCCTGCGCGCCGGCAAGGGCCCGACGGCGGCGTTCCTCAAGCGCCGGGGCCCGGGGCTCATCGGCCTCGGCTTCGAGGTCGAGAAGCTGGACGTCGCCCGCGACTACATCAAGACGCACGCCGGCCTCGAGCTCGCGACGACGAACAACCGCCTCCTCGTCCCCGCTGACAAGGCCTACGGCGTCTGGATCGAGCTGAGGGGACAGGCTCCGTCGCCTAGCGCCCCGAAATGAAAGCGGTTTTGGCGCTAACCGCGCAAACTACCCCTTCTCGAGCGCGGCGAGGTCCACAAGATCCTGTGGGCGCCCCACGGCGCGCTTGTTCTGGATCAGGTGGGCCTTGCCGATCAGATGAACGATCTGATCGCCATAGCGGGTGGTCTCCCGGGCGTCCCAGGCGTCGTTGAACTCCACGCCGGTGAGGCTCGTCAGGAGGTCGATCCGGTTGGGCGCGACGCCCATCTGGAAGATCAGCCCGGGGTTTGCCAGGTCCGCTTCGCCGAGATCATCGAGGGGGGCGCCGAACTCCTCGAGGGCCTGGTAGACGCGTGCCGCGTTGTCTGGCGCCGGCCGCACCCAAACATCGAGGTCCTTGGTGAACCGCGGAAACGCATGGAACGAGAAGGCGTAGCCGCCGACGAGGAGATACTCAGCGCCGGCCGCGTTCAATGCGGCAAACAGATCTCTGAAGTCGGCATTCACCTTCATCCGGTGACCTCCAGGCCAAGTACTCGAGGACCATTTCCCAGACGAGGCCCAGCCGATCATCGGCGGGCACGCGCCGCCAGAAGTCGCGATCAAACGCCTCGGCCCCGGCATCGATGCGACCGACCCGAGCCGTGGCAAGCTGCCGGCGTCGCGCAGCTCTCGAACGGAATCCGTCCATGTCTCGTTCCCGCAACCAGGATACCATCAGCCTGGCTACAATGCACCGGGGGCCGGTTGACGCGTGGACTCCTCGATCAATACACGAACACCTCGGCGGTCTGGCTCACGCCAGAGACCGTGATCCCGCCCACCACGAGGAGCATGCCGGAGTCGAGGAGCGTCGCGGTGTGGCCGGCGCGCGCCTCGCGCAGGTTGGCCAGGGAGCGCACCTCCATCACCCCGCCCTCGAAGAACGAGATCTGCTCCACAGCGTAGGCCGGAGCGCCGTTACGGTTGCCCGAGAACCCGCCCACCACCAGCACGCGCCCGTCGTTGATCAGCGACGCGGTGTGGGCCCAGCGCGCGTTCGCCAGCGGGGCCGAGAGGGTCTGGATCGTGCCCTTGGCCGGGTCGAAGCGCTCGATGGTGGTGGTCGCGTTCTCGTCGCTGTCCACCGCGGGCAGGCCGCCGATGAAGAGGATCGTCCCGGCTGGCTCGAGGGTCGCCGTGTGGTGCGCGCGCGGGACCTTCATGGCGACCGGGGCGCGCTTCCACGCCGGCGAGCCGGGGGCGAGTAGCTCGATGCTGCTCAGCACCTTGCCGTTCCGATCCACTCCGCCGGCGGCGACCAGCGTCCCGTCGTCGAGGCGCGTCAGGGTGAAGGCTCGTCGGCCCTCCAGCAACCCCGGCTGGGTCCTGAACTGTCCGCCGGAGAAGAGCTCGCTCGGCAGGTCGAGCCCACCCTTGGCCGTGCCCCCCACCAGCACCACCCCGTCGCCGCTCGGCACCGCGCGGTGGCCGGCCCGCGGGCTGGTCATCGCCGCGGCCTGGACGAAGCGGTCGTCCTCGGGACTGTACAGCTCGGCGCGGCCGACGAGGTTGTCTTCGGCGCTCCCGCCCGCGACGAGCACGTTCCCGCTCGCGAGGAGGGTGGCGCTGTGACCGAATCGAGCGCTGACCATGCAACGGTTCACGCCGGTGGTGCAGGTCTTGGGGCTGGCCAGGCGGACCTCCATGGAGTCGCCGTCGATACGCTCCATCGTCGCCGTCGGCGGGGGCGGCGTGTCCTGGCTGTCGCCCTCCGGCCGCCAAGGCTGGGTCACCCCGCCGCAGAGCAGCACCGATCCATCGGAGAGCAGGGTCGCGGTGTGGAACGCCCGGCCGACGAGGAGCTGCTTGACCGGGGTGTAGGAGAAGGTCCCGGTGTCCTCGATCCGCCCGACGAAGAGGGAGAGTCGATTGCTACCCTCGGCGATGGTCAACGGCCCGCTTCGTCCCCGGCTGACCGGGTTGCCCTCGTAGCCCAGGCCCTCCACGGTGATCTGTCGGTCGTCGCCCACCGGCACCTCGGACAGCGTCCCCCGGCGATCCTTGACCTTGAACGTCACCGGCCCCGCCCGCATGCCCGGGCCGTCCACGCGGACGCGCACGGACTCGGCCTCGACAAACGGGTCCTGCGCCGCCTGCCAGGACTTGACCACCGTGACGGTCAGGTCGCCCGTGTCGACGTTGCAGGCCGCGGCGAGGACGCCGAGGAAGATCGCGCTGCGCCTCATGGCAGCTCCACGGTGACGTCCGCGGTCTTCGTGCGGAGCGCGAGCGGGAGAATGATGGCCGAGGCGACGGCGACGCCCACCGCGGTCCAGGTGTACCACCGCTTGTACCAGGGGCGGGGGGGCGGCGGCGGGGGAGGCACGATCTTTTTCTTCTTCTTTACGATCTTCTTCTTCGGCGGCGGCGGGAAGCGGGCCTCGAGCTTGGCGCGGAGCTCGAGCCCCAGCGCCCCGGTCTGGCGCTCCAGGCGCTGTGGGGCGTCGGGGTCGACGAGGCGGGACTCCACGCCGCTGTAGCCCCGATCCACCAGGAACAGGGAGCCCTGGACCAAAGACTGCTCGCCGGCGGGCTGGACCGTGAGGACTATTGCCACCTCGGCCCCGGCCAGCTTGGCCAGCCGACGCACGTCATCGGGCGCCGGCGACGGCGGTGGGGGTAGGCCGCGAGCGGCCTCCTCGAATGCGGCGCGGACCCGGGGGGAGTAGTGCGCATCGAGCTTGAATCCCGGGTCCAGCCGGTGGACCTCGACGAACTCCTGACGCGCGAGGTCCGGCCGGGCCTGTTGCTCGAGGTAGATGGCACCGAGGAGCAGGTGGACCTGGGCCAGGACCCGCGGGTCGTAGTAGCGGACGAACCCGTCCGTCAACAGGGTCCGCGCCTGCTCCAGCAGGGTCCGCGCGCGGCTCTGGTCCAGGGCCACCATCGCCTGGCGGCCCTGCTCCATGAGCTCGTTGGCGCGCTTGAGCAGGTCGGCCCGCCCATCGGCCTGCTGCATCAGCGGGAGCAGGGCCTGCATCAGCACCACGCGGTAGCGCTGGCTCTCCACGAGCCGCTCCTCGACGGTGCCCAGGGCCCGGGTCTCCCTGCCGCTCGCCTGGACCATGAGCAGCACCGCGGGCCGCCTGGGTTCGGCTGCGGCGTGGCCGGTCACACCGAGGAGCAGGAGCGGGAGGTGGCGGAGGCCGACGCGGACCACGACCGTGGGCCGCTCAGGGACAGGTTGAGGGGGTCGTCACGTTTTTGCAGAACCGGCCGACACCGAAGTCGCCGTGGACCTCGAGGTCCGGCGACGGTCCGGAGTCCATTCCGACCGGGTGCAGTGGTACCCCGCTGCCGCAGATGTAAAGGTCGAGCAGGGGAAAGTTCTCGGCGTTGGTGTGAACCCGGAGGATGGCGTCGTCCTCGCCCGACTTCTGTGGAAAGTAGCGCGCGCGGATCAACGCGCTTTCACCCGGCGCGATCTCCATCTTCTCCACGTCACAGGTGCCCACCTGGCCCGCGTCGTCGGCCGTGCAGTTCATCTTGAAGTCGAAGTAGCAGCGGCTGTTGCCCAGGACCTCCACCTTGGAGATCACCAGCTTCTGGCTACCGGTCGAGCAGTTGGTGAGGATGAACGACATGCTGTAGGCCGATGCGCTGGGGGAGATGACGAAGCCCCAGGCTGACTGGAAGTTGGTGTCGAAGCAGACCTGGGGCTCCTTGCAGTCGAAATTCTTGTAGTCCTCGACCTGCTGCTGGCATTCGAGGAGGTCGGGGTCGGACGGGTCCAGGATCGCATTGCACTTTTTTCCGCTTGGCGCGGTGACACCCAGCCCGCCAGCCGGGCAGGCCTTCTTCTCGTTGTCGTCGGAGCAGGCTCCGAGCAGGAGCAGGATGGTGGGGATACAGGCGATGAGCATTCTATTCATGACAGACCTCTCGGTTCTCGACACGGACGGCGGACGGTCAGTCGTCAAAGGTTATCGAGTGCTTGTCTATTAACATATAAAGGTACTTGCGGTCGATCTTGGCCTCGCGGGCGGCCCGCGCGATCTTGTTGGAGTTTCGGCCGAGGAGCCGCTTGAGGTACTCGCGCTCGAACCGCTCGATCAGCGCCTCCTTGGCCTCCTTGAATGGTTTCATGTAGTCCGCGGACAGGCGAAACTCGGTGTCCATCGAGGGATGGCCCGGCAAGTCCGTGGGGAAGGTGGTTGGGTCAAGGGCCTCGAACCCCTCCAGGTACGACGCCCGCTCGAGCAGGTTTCTCAGCTCCCGGACGTTGCCCGGGAAGTGGTAGGCCTTTAGCCGCTCGCGGAAGCTGCGGGGCAGCTGGTCCCACGAGCTTCCCGTCTCCCCCTCGATGAAGGTGTTGGCGAGCAGCGGCAGGTCCTCGAGCCGCTCGCGCAGCGGGGGGAGGGGGATCGTGACGATGGAGAGCCGGAAGAACAGGTCCTCCCGGAATCGCCCCTCGGCCACCTCGACGCGCAGGTCCTTCTTGGTCGCGGCGACGACGCGCAGGTCGAGCTTCAGCGGCTTGGACGAGCCGACCCTGCAGATCTCCCGCTCGTCGAGCGCCCTGAGCAGCTTGGGCTGGACCTCGAGCGGCAGGTCGTCCAGCTCGTCGATGAACAGCGTGCCCCCCTTGCACATCTCGAGCGCGCCTCTGCGCTGATGCGTCGCACCGGTGAACGCACCCTTCTCGTGGCCGAACAGCTCACTCTCGATCAGAGACTGGGAGATCGCGCCGCAGTCGATGGTGACGAAGGGCTTGTCCGAACGCTTGCTGCGGTCGTGGATCTCGCGGGCCACCGCGCCTTTGCCGGTGCCCGTCTCCCCGAGGATCAGCACCGTGGCGTCGGTGGGCGCGACGCGCTCCAGCAGGGCGAAGATCTTGCGCATCGGCGCCGAGTCGCCGACCAGCCTGCCGAAGGTAGAGCTCCCCAAGGGCTGGATCGCCACGCCCTCGTTGATTGGCTTGAGGCGCAGGGCCACCTCTCCGGCTCGCAGCTCCATGCCCGGGCGGACGAACGCCTCTAGCACCCTGGCGCCGTCGAGGTAGGTGCCGTTCGTGCTGCCCAGGTCCTTGACCACCACGCCCTCTGGCCGCTGCTGCAGGGCGAAGTGGTTGCGCGAGACCGTGGCGTCGACGATGACAACATGGTTGTCAGGGCCCTTGCCGACCCGGGTCTCCTCGGGATCCATGTCCCAGGTCTGCCCCACGTCGGGCCCCCGCAGCATCTCCAGCTGGTACCGCTGCATGGAGAGCTCCGGTGGCTGGAGCGAGGTGATCAGGCGGGTGCCTTCTTTCGCGGCGCCCCTGTCAGCTGCGCCCACGGGCTACCTCGCTCCCTGGAGCTTGGAGAGCGCGAGGATCGCGGCCTCGTACTTCGGGTTGGATGCGATGGCCGCCTTGAAGTGCTTGATCGCCTTCTCCTTCTCGCCCTTCTCCCGGTAGATCTGCCCCAGGTTGTAGTGCGCCTCGGCGAAGTCCGGCCTGAGCTCGGCGGCCTTCGCGAAGGAAGCGAGCCCCTCGTCCCGCTTGCCCGAGTTGTAGAGCACCGTCCCGCGGTAGTAGTAGGCCAGCGGGTTCTTGGCGTCCTCGGCCAGCGCCGCGTCGAGCTGCTCCAGCGCCTCGCTGTACATCCGAAGCCGCGCGTAGGCGAACCCGAGGGCGATCCGCGCCCGGACATGCTTCGGGTTGACCTTCAGCACTTCGAGGTACTCGCCGACCTCGAGCTGGGTCTTGTTCAGGCGAAAGTACACATCACCCATCTTGTAGTGCGTCTCGGTGGCGAGGGTTGGATCCGAGCCGATGGCGGCCCGATACGCCTTGAGCGCCCGCCGGTACTCCCCGCGCGCGTGGTAGGCCTCCCCCATCCGGAACTGCGCCCCGGCGTGTCTCGCGTCCGCGGCGACGGCGGCCTCGTAGTGGGCGATGGCCTCGGTGATGTTCCCCTGGGCGTAGAGCACCTCGCCCAGGCTGAAGTGCGCCTCGGCGTTCTTCGGGTCGATGCGGATCGACTCCTTGAGCTGCTCTATGGCCTCCGCGGAGTGTCCCTGTGAGGCCAGCAGCTTGCCGAGCACCAGCCGTGACATCGTGTCATCGGGGCTGGCTCGGACCGCCGCCTCGAGCTCGCGGATCGCCCGGGCGTTGTCGCCCTTCTGGGCCAGGGCGAGGCCCATCACCCGCCGGGCGTGGGTGTCGCCGGGACGGAGCTCGAGGGCCCGCGCCAGCGCGACCTTGGCCTCGTAGATCTTGCCCTTGCGCAGCAGCGCCTCCCCGAGGAGACGGTAGGCGTCGGCCATCCCGGGGTTGATCACGATGACGTTGCGCGCGAGCTTGATCGCCTGGTCTGGCTGTTTGATCTTGAGGTAGACGAGCGCCAGGTTGTAGCTCGCCATGGCGTAGTGGGGATCGAGCTTGATCGCCGTGCGGTAGGCCTTGCTCATCGCCGCGGTCTGGCCCAGCTTGCCCAGGGCGACGCCGAGGTTGTTGTAGGCCTTGGCCTTCTCCTTCTGGCCGGCGATGGCCTGCCGATAGGCCTTCACCGCCTCGGCGTAGCGGCCGAGGAGGAAGAGACAAACGCCCCTGTTGAACTGGACCACCGCGTCCTTGGGGCGGAGCTTGAGCGCGCGGTCGTACTGCTCCACCGCCCCCCGGTTGTCCCCGCCGAAGTGGAGCAGGTTCCCCAGGTTGATCAGGGCGTCGACCAGCTTCGGGTCCTTCTCCAGGGCCTTGCGGTACAGCTCCTCCGCCCGCTCCCGATCCATGGACTGGGCGTAGGCGTAGCCCAGGTGGAAGGCCACGAGGGCGGAGTCAGGCTGGATCGAGGCGGCCTCCTTGAAGGCGTAGACCGCGCGCTGGGGCAACCCCATCCGCCGGTAGGTGATGCCCAGGTTCATCCAGCCCATGAACATCTTTGGCATCAGGTCAGTGACCTTGAGGAACTGCTTCATCGCCTCCTCGAAGCGGCCACGCTCGTACAGCACCACGCCGAGCTCGAGGCGGACGGCGGCGTCGTCGGGACGATCCTTGACCACCTGGAGGAACGACGGCAACGCGGCGTCATGGTCCCCGAGGCGCAGGTTGACGCCGGCGAGCTCGCGCAGGAGGTCGTCGTTGCCGGGGTCCTTCCTCAGCTCGGCCTGGAGACGGATCCGGTCCGCCTGGAGCTGCGCGCGGGTGCGGGGGCCGACGGTCATCAACGGACCACCATCCATCCCCTCCACGTCCTCGGTGGTGTGGGTCTGGTCCGCCTCCATCTTCTCCAGCGCCTCCTTGGCGAGCTTGCCGGAGATCCCCTTCACCTTGCTCCAGTGTGGTCCCTTGCCACGCTTGTGCCGCCGCTGGGCGTCGGATGGCGACGCCCCCAGCGCCAGGGCCAGGGTCAACAGGGTGACGACGCCCCTTCGAAGGGCTTCAGTAACTGATCCAGAGGCCACTGTCATAGTCCCCAGTCTGGGCCACGAACCGGCGCCGCAGTGTCCACCACTTCTGCTCGCGCTTGCGAGCGCGCTTGCGGAGCCCGTCCACCTTCTTCTTCATCTCGTTAAATTCGTCGTTGAGCTGGTTGTACTGCTCCTGGTAGTCCCGCATGTCAAAGTCCTTGCCGCCGAGCAGGTCCTCCCGGTTGATCACCTGGGCCTTGGCAAGCTCGACGGTCGCGCGGGCGACGATGATACCGAACCGGTGGAGGTCGATGTTATCGTCCGCCCACTCCTCCATGCTCTCCAGGTAGGCGAGCCAGGTCTCCGCCACCTCCACCGCGAGGCGGTTACCGCGTTTCTCGGCCTTCTCGACCGAGCGTTGCGCCCGCTTGATCTGCCGGCGGATCTCGGTCCGCTGGTCCTTGGCCTCATCCAGCTTGTCAAGCGCGACGACGATTTCGTTCTCGGCGTCGAAGACCCAGAGCTGCCCCTGGCGCGACATGTCCTTGAGGTAGCTCTCCTTCACCGTGTAGCTCAACCCGCTGCCGCAACCGGTGGCTAGGACGGAGAGCGAGACGAGACAGGTCCAAATGCGGACGGTGGGGTGGGCG
>Ga0316576_10001500_pt1 | contig 12597 bp, 8 predicted proteins | sample S0NA_FD_203075 | JGI IMG/M metagenome (GOLD analysis project Ga0316576, IMG submission 203075) | Rhizosphere microbial communities from salt marsh grasses in Alabama, United States - S0-2_050615r3r5 | ecosystem: Host-associated > Plants > Roots > Rhizosphere | place: USA: Alabama | collected... | reverse complement strand
AGACCACGGCCCAGGGATACATGAACATCATCTCCATCTCGAAGGCGATGAACAGCAGCGTCATCGGGTAGTAGCGCACGTGGAAGCGCTGCCAGGCGTGGGTCCCGGGCTCGCTGCCGCCGAGGAAGGGGACCTTCTGCGGTTCGGTGACGGGCCATGGGCCAGGCTGGACGCGGGCGAGCAGCAGCATCAGCCCGCCGGAGAGCAGCAGGATCAGTGCGAGTGCGATCAGCTGAGTCAGAAGACGCCTCCCGGCACCCCGTCGTCCGGCCGCTGCCGAGGGGCGCGCGTCGTTGGCACGATGTCATACAGCGACGAAAGATCGGGCATCGCGGTGATGTCGCCTGGATTGATCGACCCCAGTGCTCGCAGACGAGTCAGATCTCCGTTGTCGTCGCCGTTGTCGTTGGCGTACTCGACGACCCGACTGCGATCACGACAACGATCGTTCTCGGCCGGCGAGCGCGATGGCCACGACTTCCCGGTCCGAGGCGAGGCCTCGCTGGTGGCGCTTTGCCGGGGATACACAATCAAGATCGATACCAACGGGGCGAGGCTCAGCCCGTCTCGGCCCGCGCCGCGGGTGCTCCGGGGCCCGCGGGCCCCCTCCAGGCCATCCGCGCAGGCCATCCGCGGCCCGCCCGCTGGGGCAAATGAGCGACGCCGTGGGTCATATCCACCGAATCGGGCGTGTCCGATGCCACCCGCCGGGGGTTCCGCCCCGTCGATGCCGCTGATCCCGGCTCACCGCCGTTCCGCGCTGTGCGGTCGTGGACCTGTTTGTCTCTGTCGTAATCGACGAGCCGGCTGCGATGAGGATGAGGATTACGACAACGAGTCCGACAACGACGACGACAACGACAACGACAACGAAACGGGTCGCTGCTCAGGCTGCGGGTGTGGGGGAGAGGGCCCCGGCGCTCTCAGGGGAGGCCGTCTTGACTTCGGCGGACAGCTTGACCATCCTCGCGCTTCCGTCGCGTGCACCCATGCGCGCCGATCTGCACCGACAGGATGATGCTTCACCGCCTCGTCACGCTCACGGTCGTCGTCTCACTGCTCGGCTTCGGACTCACCGTGGCCTGGGCAGCGCCTGCGCCGGAGCAGCCGGTGGAGCTGAGCGCGGTCGGCGGCCACGGGCCGGAGCGTGTCGGCCACGAGGGCAGCTGTGATCATGGCTGCCACGTCTCGGCGCATCTGATCGCGCTGACCGCGAGCTTTTCCCCCGAGCTCGGCGCCGGCAGCCATCGCTTCGCCGTTGCCGGCGACCTTCCGCTGACCACCATCGACCACTGCCCGCCCCGGGAGCCACCGCGCCTCTGACCTGATTCTGCTGCACCCGCGCCGGGCGGACGGCTTCCGCCCGCCCACGGAACGCCACAGACAGGTCTTCTCCCCATGACGACGCCCGACTTTCGGACCGGGGGTTTGCCGCCGCGCGGCGGCCTCCAGTACCTGGCATTGCTGCTCGCGTTTGGGCTCATGCCCGGCGCGGCGCCGGCCGCCCAGCAGTCACCGAGCCATGCTCATGCGCCCGGGCCCCCCGCGGCGCCCGCCGTGCACGCGCCATCCGCCGGCGGGCACGACGGCCACGACGGCCATGATGAAGGCGAGCGGGACGCCCATGGTCACGCGGCAGGGGCCGCAGCCGAGGTCCACCTGTCCGACGCGCAGCGCCGCGCCATCGGGCTGGAGACCGGGGTGCTGGAGCCACGGCCGCTCGGCTCGGCCATCCGCGCACCGGGCGAGGTGCGGGCCAACGCCTATGCCAGCGCTCGCGTGACGCCGCGGATCGCGGCCCAGGTCGTGGCCCGCCATGCCCGGCTCGGCGACCGGGTCGCGGCCGGCCAGCGTCTGGTGACCCTCTCCAGCGTCGCGATGGCCGAGGCCCAGGGGGACCTGGTCGTCGCCGAGCGCGAATGGCAGCGCCTGCGCAGGCTCAAGGGCGAGTTCGTGTCCGATCGGGACTATCTCGAGGCCCGCGTCGCGCGGCAGAAGGCCCTCTCCCGCGTGCTGGCCTATGGCATGACGCAGGCCCAGGCAACCGCATTGGTCGAGGCCGAGTCGCGCACCGCCGACGGCACCTTCGACCTGCTCGCCCCGAGCGGCGGGACCGTGGTCGCGGATGAGTTCGTGCTCGGCGAGCTGGTCGAGCCGGGGCGGGTGCTGCTCGAGATCACCGACGAGGCGGTGCGCTGGGTCGAGGCCCGGCTGCCGCCGGCGGAGGCGGCGCGGGTGTCGGTCGGCGATGCGGCCCGCGTCGCCGCCGGGGAGTACTGGCTCGACGGGCGCGTCATCCAGATCCACCACGGGCTCGACGAGACGACCCGGACCCAGGCCGTGCGTGTCGCGGTCCCGGACCCGAGCCACGAGCTGCACCCGGGCATCTTCGTCGACGTGACCCTGTTCGTGGATGCCGGCGAGCCGGCGCTGGTGGTGCCGGAGGCCGCCGTGCTGCGCGCGCCGGACGGCGACTGGCAGGTCTTCATCGCCGAGGCAGAGGGCACCTATCGGTCCGTGGAGGTCGAGCCACTGCGCACGCTCGGCGGTCTTACGGCGGTGGCCGGATTGAGCGCCGGCAGCCGGATCGTGACCCGCGGCGCCTTCTTTCTCCAGTCCGAGCTCGCCAAGGGCGGCTTCGACCCGCACAACCACTGAGGGGCCCGGCGATGCTGGACAGACTCGTCGAGGCGGCGGTCCGCAGCCGTCTGCTGGTGCTGCTCGCGCTGGTCGGGGCCTTGGGCGCGAGTGCGCTGGTGCTGCCGCGGCTGAAGCTCGATGCCTTCCCGGACGTCACCAACGTGCAGGTCACGGTCAACACCGAGGCCCCGGGGCTCGCGGCGGAGGAGGTCGAGCAGCTGATCACCTATCCCATCGAGGCGGTGATGTACAGCTTGCCCGCGGTGGACCAGGTGCGCTCCATCTCGAAGACGGGGCTCTCGATCGTGACCATCGTCTTCGCCGAGGGGACCGATATCTACTTCGCCCGGCAGCTGGTGTTCGAGCGGCTCCAGGACGCCAAGGCGCAGATCCCGCCGGGCGTCGGCACACCGGAGATGGGCCCGAACACCTCCGGGTTGGGGCAGGTGTTTCAGTACGTGCTCCGCGCCGAGGACCCGGAGCGCTACGACGCCATGGCCCTGCGCGGGCTCAACGACTGGGTCGTCAAGCTGCTGCTGATGCCCGTGGACGGCGTGACCGAGGTGCTGTCCTTCGGCGGCGATGTACGCCAATACCAGGTGCTGGTCGACCCCCGCCGGCTGCTGTCCTACGGGCTCTCGGTGCAGGACCTGGCCGCGGCGATCGAGGCCGGCAACCGCAATGCGGGCGGCTGGTATCTGGACCGCGGACCGGAGCAGCTGACCATCCGCGGCATCGGCTGGGTGCGGCCCGGCGAGGACGGCCTGCGCGACCTCGGCAATGTGCCGCTGGAGGACGTCGACGGCGTGCCGGTGCGGGTGCGCGACGTCGCCGAGGTGCGCTTCGGCCCGGAGATCCGCCAGGGCGCGGTGACCATGAGCACCCGCGACGCGGCGGGCGCGCCGCGGGCGCTCGGCGAGGTGGTCGCCGGCATCGTCCTCAAGCGCCTGGGCGCCAACACCAAGACGACCATCGACGGCATCCGGGCGCGGCTGCCGGCCATCCAGCGCGCGCTGCCGGACGGGGTCGTGATCGAGCCGTTCTACGACCAGTCCGACCTGGTCGAGCAGGCGGTGGCCACCGTCACCGGTGCGCTGGCCCAGGCTTTCGTGCTGATCGTCGTCGTGCTCGCGCTGTTCCTGCTCAACCTGCGCGCGACGCTGCTGGTGCTGATCTCCATTCCGCTGAGCGTGCTGCTGGCGCTGATGGTGATGGCCTGGTGGGGGATCTCGGCGAACCTCATGTCCCTCGGCGGGCTCGCGATCGCCATCGGCATGATGGTCGACGGCTCGGTGGTGATGATGGAGAACATCTTCCGGCATCTGGCGCGCGGCGGCGAAGGCGGCGTCGCGCTGCGCATCGAGGAGGCGGCTCGGGAGGTCGGCCGGCCGGTCTTCTTCGCCGTCGGCGTCGTCGTGGTGGTGTTCGCGCCGCTGCTCGCCCTTCAGGGGGTCGAGGGCAAGCTGTTCAAGCCGATGGCCATCGCCATCGTGCTCGCGATGCTCGCCTCGGTGCTGGTGGCCCTGACCGTGGTGCCGGCGCTCGCCAGCTATGTCTTTCGCCGCCGCGTCGAGCCGCGGTCCAATCCCGCGCTGCGGGTCCTGGAGCGGGGCTACCACCGGCTGCTGCGGGGGGCGCTGCGCGGGCGCTGGCTGGTGGTGGGCGCCGCGCTGCTGCTGCTCGCCGGCGCGCTGGCGTTGATCCCCAGGCTCGGCACCGAGTTCGTGCCCGAGCTGGAGGAGGGCACGCTGAACATCCGGGTCACGCTGGCGCCGTCGTCGAGCCTGGAGACGGCCCTGGCGGTGGCCGGCAGGCTGGAGCCGGTGCTGATGGCCTTTCCCGAGGTCACCTATGTCTCCAGCCGCATCGGCCGCGCCGAGCTCGGCGGCGACCCGGAGCCGGTCTCGAACATCGAGCTCTATGTCGGGCTGAAGCCACCCTCGCAGTGGACCACGGCGCACAGCCGGGCCGCGCTCGAGGCACGCATGGCGGAGGCGCTGGCGGTCCATCCAGGGCTGCTGCTGTCGTTCTCCCAGCCGATCGCCACGCGGGTCGACGAGCTGCTCTCGGGCGTCAAGGCGCAGCTGGCGGTGAAGCTGTTCGGCCCGGATCTGGACGCGCTGGGCGAGTACGGCCGGGCCATCGAGGCCCTGGTCGGGACCGTGCCCGGCACGCGCGACGTTGCGCTGGAGCCCATCGCCGGCGAGGCGCAGCTGGTCATCCGCCCGAGCCGCGACCGGCTCGCGCGCTTCGGCATCCCGGTCGCGCAGGTCATGACCCTGGTCGAGGACGCCATCGGCGGCGCCGAGGCGGGGCAGGTGATCCAGGGCAACGAGCGCTACGACATCCTGGTGCGCCTGGCCGAGCGCGATCGCGACAGCGCCGAGGCCATTGGCGACTTGATCCTGGAGGCGGCCAACGGGGCCTGGGTGCGGCTGCGCGACGTCGCCGAGGTCGCGATCGAGTCCGGTCCGCCGCAGATCCGGCGCGACGACGTCCAGCGGCGGGTCGTGATCGAGGCCAACGTGGCAGGCCGCGACATGGGCAGCGTGGTCAGTGAGATCGACCGGCGCATCGCCGGGGAGATCGACCTGCCGGCGGGCTACAGCGTCGTCTTCGGCGGCCAGTTCGAGAGCCAGCAGCGCGCGCAGCAGCGGCTGATGATCGTGGTGCCGCTGTCGCTGGGGCTGATCTTCCTGCTGCTCTATTTCGCGTTCCGCTCGGTGGGGCAGGCGCTGCTGATCATGCTCAACGTGCCGCTGGCGCTGATCGGCGGTGTCGTCGCGCTCTGGCTCTCGGGGATCTATCTGTCGGTGCCCGGCTCGATCGGCTTCATCGCCGTGTTCGGCATCGCGGTGCTCAACGGCGTCGTCATGGTCAACGCCATCAATCAGCGTGTGGAGGGCGGCCTGCCCGCGGACCGCGCCGTCCTGCAAGGGGCGCGCTCGCGCCTGCGTCCGGTGCTGATGACCGCGCTGACCACCATGCTCGGACTCGCGCCGCTGCTCTACGCCACCGGCGTCGGCGCGGAGGTGCAGCGCCCGCTGGCGACCGTGGTCGTCGGCGGCCTGGTGTCAGCGACCGTGCTGACCCTGGTCGTGCTGCCCGCGATGTACCCGCTGTTTTCGCGCCGCGCCGATCTCGCGTCCGGGCGCGCGACGGCGGATTGACGCTGACGCTGCTTCCCGGCCCGTCGATCGGCACAGCCGTCGCATGCTCGGGCGCTCGGGCCCAAGCGGCTGCTCATAGGAGCAGCCAGACCTGGAGGTAGAGGGTGTCGTTGTCCGATGCCCCGCGGGTCGTTCCGTCGAAACGGCCGTAGGTGATGTATTGCAGCGACAGCTTCGGATTGAGCCTGGGCCATTGCGCGGGGCCGCCGTGCTTGTTGAAGGGCAGCCAATCGAGCTGCAGGGTCACCCAGCGGCTGTCCGGCGATCCATCCTCGGTCCCGTAGTAGGCGGAGTCGGCATCGCCGCGCAGCTCGGCATAACCGGCCGTCGCCCCCCAGGTTTGGTCATAGAGATAGCTGACGTTGGCGTTGACCGCCGTCAGCCGGTTGGAGCCGTTGCTCGCGGCCCCGAGCCGCCTGCTGGCGTCCAGGTCCTGCTGCTCGCCGATCCAGGACAGGCGCAGGGCCAGGTCGCCGCGCGGCACCGAATACTGGTATTGCAGGTCCAGCCCGATATCGGTGAAGCGGTCGTGCCCGGCGCTGCGGTTCCGTGCGGGAAAGGTATCGGCCACCAGGCCGAAGGTGCCGCCTGCCAGGTAGTGGGGCCCCCACTCGCGCTGGAGTGCAGCCCGCCAATACGGGGCGACCCCATCGATCTCGGCGGCGACGTCCGCGGGCGGGACGCCGAGCGCCCGCAAGGTGCCGTCGTCGAGGCGATGATAGCCGCTGACCTCGAGATACAGCAGCTCGTTCCACAGGGCGTAGGCGCCCGCCCCGATCACCTGCTGGCCCAGCGACTGAATCAGCGTCGCCGCGGCGGGCGTTTCGGCAATCCCCGAGGATGAGAACGGGAAGCTCCAGGCGGGGGTGGTATTCCACAGGTCCTGCACGGTCGGGTTGTTGTTGACGTCGATGCCGTAAACGAGGGGCTTGTTGGCAATCTCGATGGAGTCCGCGAAGCGCACGTCGACCGTGTCCCAGCCGAAGACCTTCTCGACACCGTCATAGGTGGCCTGCAGCAGGGCGCCGACCTTACCGGCGACCCTGCCGCCGTAGAACAGGCTCGTCTGGGTGAAGGCAAAATTGTCGTTGGGTCCGAAATCCTCGGGGGGGTCTTCCAGGTCCGCGTTGGTGTGCGTCAGCGACGGTGTCGTCATCAGCGCGAATCGCTGGTACCAGGGGATCTTCGCGCCGCCCAGCGTGTAGCCCATCAGCTTGAACTCGCGGCCGAAGGCGTTGAGCTGGGGATAGGCGGTGTGGCACTCGGTGCAGCCCACGCCCATCTGCCGCGCGAACGCGGGAACGGCATCGGCGGGCGCGGCGATCATCAGCAGTACGCCGGCGGTCGTCAGTCTGACCACCCAACCGGCGAGCCAGGCCCCCGGAATGCGGGCGTGTGCGCCCGCTGACTTCCTGGATCTCAGCGACATGCTTGGTCCTCCGCGGCTGACTGGATGAATTCTTGCTCCTTCGCGCCGAACGGCCCTCTACAGGCTCAGTCGCCGGCGGTGGTGGGGCGGATGTTCTGGTTCATCCGAAACAGGTTGGTTGGATCGTAGCGGTCCTTCACGGCCCGCAGCCGCTCGAAGTTGGCGCCGTGGCTGGCCCGCCAAAGGTCGCGGCCGTCCTCGCCGTAGCCGGGAAAGTTGAGGTAGACCCCGCCGTTGGAGAACGGCCGCATCGCCGCCCAGAATTCGCGCACCCAGGCGATATTGCGGTCGCTCTCGGCCGGGTCGCTCCAGGCGCCGTCGATGCTCAGCATGTACTTCGCGCCGCGGCTGCTGTAGGCGGTCGCGTCGCCGGCGACCCGGGCGATGGCGCCGCCGAGATGGCGCAGCACCACGAGGATGCGGGGATTCGGACGCGTCTCGGCCCGGGAGACGATCTGCCCCATGGCCTCATCGCTCAGCTCGTTCAGGAACAGCGACTTCCAGTAGTAGAGGTCGCCGTCAGGGAACAGCGGGTCCAGCGCGCTCTGGGCCTCGGCATAGGGCATGCGCCCGCTCAGATCCACCAGCGGCGTCGTGATGCCGCGCAGCGGCCGGAACAGCTCCTCGCCGGCGTCGGGCGCACCGGCGTACATGCCGTCGAGCACGCACGCGGGCAGGCCGCGCAGCTTCTCGGGCAGCTCCGGATCGTCCGGCACCGCCCAGATCGCGAAGGCCGTGCTCGCCTCGTCCGGGGTCGATTCGGTGAACGCCCGCCAGGCCGCGAGGACGTGACGGGCAGCCTTCAGCGGAAAGAACGGGGCCAGGGTTACGATCTCGGGACCCACCGGGTGCAGGCGGAAGACGAATTCGGTGACCACGCCGAAGTTGCCGCCGCCGCCGCGCAGCGCCCAGAACAGGTCCGGGTGCTCGTCCTCGCTCGCATGGACCTTGCGTCCGTCCGCGGTGACCACCTGGGCCGCGACCAGGTTGTCGCAGCTCAGGCCGTGCTTGCGCCGCAGGTAGCCCATGCCGCCCCCGAGCGTCAGCCCCGCGACGCCGGTGATCGAGACCTCGCCGCCGGGGGTCGCAAGCCCGAGGGGCTGGGTTGCCCGGTCGACGTCCGCCCAACGTGCGCCGGGCTGCACGTGCACCAGCCGCGCGTCGGCGTCGACCAGCACCTCGCGCATCGGTGACAGGTCGATGACGAGGCCATCGTCGCAGACCGCATAGCCCGCGACGCCGTGACCGCCGCCGCGCACCGACACCAGCAGGTCGAGCTCCCTGGCGAAATCCAGCGCGGCGACGACGTCGTCTTCCGACCGGCAGCGGGCGATCAGTGTCGGGTGCCGGTCGATGGCTCCGTTCCAGACCTTGCGTGCCTCGTTGTACGCGCGATCGGCCGGGTCCAGCAGCGACCCGCTGATCGATTCCCGGAGCCGCTGCACCTGCTCGCTGCTTATCTGGAGGCGTGACGTGGGGCTCGGCTGCATGGCGTGGGCGCTCCGGCTGCGGGCTGGCTCGGTGGGAGCACGAGGGTCATGCCCGAGGGGATCGGGCGTGATCCGGCTCATGCCGCGGGTCGGATGTTCTGGTTCAGATGGAAGAGATTTTCCGGGTCGTACTTGCGCTTTATCTCGGCCAAGCGCGCGTAATTGGAGCCGTAGGCCGCACCGATGCGATCGCCTTCCTCCGCGGTCATGAAGTTGACGTAGACACCGCCCATGGCATGGGGCTCCGCCGCCTTGAAGAATGCCCGCGACCAGGCGATACAGTCGGTATCCTGCGCCGGCTCATCCCACCTGCCATGCACGTTCAAGACGAATTTCACCGCGCGGTGGGCGTAGGCGGTGGCATCCGCGGCTATACGGTTCGCCGTCCCGCCCAACAGCGCGATCAATATCTCGCAGTGGGGGGATGGCAGCTTGCCGGCGTAGTCGATGATGGTATCGATGGTGCCATCATCGAGCTCCGCGAAGTTATGCGATTTCCAATAGTTGCGCGCACCGGGGGTCAACAGCGGATCGAATGCCTGCTGCCACGCGACGTAGGGCATCGGGCCGATGTGCTCGCCGTATGCGTCCCCGAAACCCCGGAGGGGCTCGATGAGCCGCAGGCCCTGATCGATTCCTCCGGCGTGCATCAATGCGAAGATCACGACCTCCTGGCCATGCACGTCCTCGGGCAGGAACGGCAGCGGCGGGGCCTTGCGCAGCACGGCCCAGACCGAAAGCTCGTCAGGAAGCGTGTCCGCGTACTCCCGATACTGGGCCAAAACGGTCTTGGCCTGTGCAAAGGGGTAGACGATGAGCCCGCTCAGCACCTCCGGCCCCACCGGATGCAGCTCGAAGACGAATTGGGTCACCACGCCGAAGTTGCCGCCGCCGCCACGGATGGCCCAGAACAGGTCGGGGTTCTGATAGGCACTGGCCGGCGCTCGCAGTCCGTCCGCGGTCACCATCTCCGCCGCGACCAGATTGTCCACCGTCAGTCCATACTTGCGGGTCAGCCAGCCGAAGCCGCCGCCGAGGGTCAGACCGGCGACACCAGTGGTTGAATTGATGCCCAGAGGGGTTGCCAGACCGAACGCCTGGGTCTCGTGATCGACGTCGCCAAGGGTCGCCCCCGGCTCGACGTAGGCGAGCCGGGCATCGGGGTCGACGCGCACCGAGTGCATCGCCGAGAGATCGATTGTCAGGCCGTCGTCGCAGAGGGCATTGCCGGCAATGTTGTGGCCGCCGCTGCGAACCGACACGGCCAGGTCGTGCTCCTTTGCGACGCGGACGGCGTGCGCGACGTCGGCGACGCCGGTGCAGCGGGCGATTGCCCCCGGGCGCTTATCGATCATGGCGTTCCAAATCCTGCGCGCTTCATCGTATTCCGGGTCTTGCGGTGCGAAGACCGGGCCGCGCATGCGCCCCTGCAGGTCCTGAATTCTCTCTCGTGTGATGCCGCTCATCTGTTCCATCCTCCGGTGAATCGTCTAATGGGCACCTCGAAGAATTCGAGGTCCCCTTATGGCCCGGGCGTGGGTGCCGGGATGCCCTTGTCGTGTGCGCAGCCCTGCGTGGAAATGCCGAATCATTGGCCGTGCTGGCCAAAGGTCAGATGGAGCCGGAGCCGCTCACCGGCCGCGCGGGTGCCCGCGTCCTTGCACGCTCGGTCGCTTGAGCAAGAGGGGAATGGCGCGGCGTCCTACCGACCGCGACGAATGCTGACAGGCCAGCCTCTCCCGATCGAGCAGCCGATAAGGATGTCAGACCCCCTCGTATTGCGGGTGAGCCGTTTCATTCGGGTCTTGCTGCACCGGTCGGCGTGGGCTTCTCGATGCAGGGAGGGCTATAAAAACCATAGCGGAAGCACCTGAGAAAACAAGTGAGGAAAACGCCGGGTCCTATCCTGCGGTTTCGAGCCGAAAGGCCAGCCGGTTTTTTGAGAAATGGCGGGGCATCCTGCCCCGGGAGTGAGCACCTCGAACTCTTCCAGGTGCCCTTGATCTGGCATAGGGCCTGCTAGGAGTCCTGCAGCGGGCATCGGCACGTGCCGGCGACAGCGAGCGCCGATGCGCTGCCGGCCCATGCCTCCGGAGGAGGGTCCCCGGGGAGGCAAGTGCGGGAGAAGGCAGATCATGAAGCGCGCGCTGCTTGCGGCCGTTCTGACCGTCGTCGCCGTGCCCCTGGGCGTGACCGCCTCCTGGATGGTCACGGAGGCGGCGCTCCAGGCGACGTCCGGCCCGGCGTTCTGCACGACCTGTCACAGCATGGTGCCCTTCGCCCGCGCCTATCGTGCGGACGTGCATGGCGGCAACAATCCCCGCGGCCTCGCTGCGCAATGTACCGACTGTCACCTGCGCCACGACAACCTGGCGGCGTACCTGTGGACCAAGGCCCGCTTCGGCCTCCACGACGTCTGGGTGCAGCTCACCGCCGACCTCGATGCCATCGACTGGCGGGCCGGCCTCGCCCGCCGCGAGGCGTATGTCTTCGACTCCGGCTGCCTCATCTGCCACCGCGAGCTCGCGGACGCGCGCGGCAACAGCAGGGCCTTCGTCGCCCACCGCCCGTACTTCCTCGGCGAGATCGACCGCAAGTGCGTGGGTTGCCACCCGCACGAGGGGCACCGGGAGCTCGCCGCGGTGCTGTCATCCACCGAAGGAGGAGCCAACCGATGAACCCATATCCGATCCTTGCGCCGGGCCTTGCGTTGCTCGGGCTCCTGGCCGCCGACGCCCCGGCCCAGCAGACCACGGCCCGCGAAGATGCGACGCAGACGCGTGAGATGCCCGACGGCGGGCCCGCCGGGCAGCGCGCCGGCACGGAGGCACTCGGCGACCTAAGCCAGGTGCAATCCATCGTCATCGACCGGGGCCTGACCGAGCTCGGCAAGAGCTGCGTCGAGTGCCACAAGAAGTTCAATCCCGGCATCATCAACGACTGGAAGCGCAGCCGGCACGGTCACGTGGGCGTCACCTGCATCGACTGCCACGAGGTGCCGGCGGGCGCGCCCAACGCCACCCAGCACGAATCGCTGGTGGGCACCGGGACCTACATCTCGGTGCTGGTGTCGCCGGCCACCTGCGGGCGCTGCCATCCGCGCGAGCAGGAGCAGTTCAACCGCAGCGGCCACTTCCGCGCCTACCGCCAGCAGGTGCCCAAGGACGACCTGCACGCCCTGGTGCACATGCACGAAGGCCAGGGCCATCCGGTGCTCAGCGCCGCGCCGGACATGACGGGCTGCATGCAATGCCACGGCGCGAAGATCGCCCTGGACGGCGACGGGCGCCCCACGCCCCGCACCTGGCCCAACAGCGGCATCGGCAGCATCTACCCGGATGGCAGCACCGGCAACTGCACCACCTGTCACACCCGCCACCGCTTCTCCATCGAGGAGGCGCGGCACCCCGCCGCCTGCGCGTCCTGCCATCTCGGCCCCGACCACCCGGACATCGAGGTGTTCGAGAACAGCAAGCACGGCCAAATCTTCGCGGCGGAGGGGGAAGACTGGCGCTGGGATTCCGCCCCCGACGCCTGGGAGCCGGGCGACTACCGCGCCCCCACTTGCGCGACCTGCCACATGACCGGGGTCGGCGAGCTGCGCACCACCCACAACGTCACCGAGCGGCTCTACTGGAACCTCTGGGCCAAGCGCTCCGACGTGCGCGGCTCGGAGGACGTCATGAGTCCGCGGCTCGGCGACGGCCCCGCGGGTCGCAAGAAGATGAAGCAGGTCTGCATCGCCTGCCACGGCGAGCTGCACACGGACAACTTCTTCTTCCAGGCCGACGCGGCCGTCCGGCTCTACAACGAGGCCTACTGGGACCCGGCCAAACAGATGCACGACGAGCTGGCCGCCGCCGGCCTG
>Ga0316576_10001499_pt1 | contig 12598 bp, 12 predicted proteins | sample S0NA_FD_203075 | JGI IMG/M metagenome (GOLD analysis project Ga0316576, IMG submission 203075) | Rhizosphere microbial communities from salt marsh grasses in Alabama, United States - S0-2_050615r3r5 | ecosystem: Host-associated > Plants > Roots > Rhizosphere | place: USA: Alabama | collected... | reverse complement strand
ATTCGAGCACTCGGTGAGATCAGCAACATTGAGCTGGTGAGCGCCGAGCGCCTCGACCCCGACGCCGAGTTCGAGATCCACTTCCAGACGTCGCTCGACATCGAAGAGCTTCCGCTCCCACTGCGCCCGATCGCCTATCTGAAGCCGTCCTGGAAGCTCTCCAGCGGGTGGAGCAAGTGGCCCTTAACGCCCTAGAACGTCTGCGTGGACTTGGGGCACTGCCCGTCGCGGCCCTGATCCTGGGCCTCTTCGTCGTTCTGGTGCTGATGCGCGACGCAGTCGAGAATTCCGAGACGCTGAGCCGCGCCTTCGTGCCATTGCTCTCGGTCGTCCTGAGCGGGCTGGGCGCGCTGGCGATCCTGGTGATCGTCAATATCGTCAAGCTGGTTCGTCGCTACCGTCAGCAAGCCGCCGGCTCGCGACTGACTGGGCGGATCCTGGTCCTCTTCGTGCTGATCTCGCTGCTCCCGGTGGGCGTGGTCTATTACTTTTCGCTCGGGTTCCTGCTGCGAGGGATCGACAGCTGGTTCGATGTCGAGGTCGGCCGCGCCATGCAAGATGCCTTGGTGCTCAACCAGGCATCACTCGACCTCAACCAACGGCTCCTGGCACGTTACACGGAGCAGCTTCTCGCCGGGATCGAGGATCGCTCGTCGACCGCGATCGCGCTGAGTCTGAACAACCTGCGGAGGCAGGCCGGGGCGATCGAGTTGACCGTCTACGGATCCGGCGGTCAGGTCCTGGGCAATGCCAACGAGGACCCTACCAAGCTGGTCCCGAATCCGGCCGAGCGGGAGATTCAGCTGAGCGTGCGCGCCGGCAACAACTACGTCGGCCTGGAAAGCGACCTCGGCGGAGAGCTCGTCGTGCGCGCATTGGTTCAGGACCCAAGGGGCCGTGAGATGCAGATGCAGGCGATCTTTCCAACCTCTGCGCGGATCACCGAGCTGTCCGAGCGCCTGGAGAATGCCTACAACCGCTACACCGAGCTCGCCTACCTGCGTCAGTCGTTGAAGCTGAGCTTCTCGCTGACACTCTCCCTGGTTCTCGTGTTCGGTGTCATGGCCGCGGTCATCGCCGCCTTTCACACCGCACGGCGCCTGGTCGCACCGGTCGCCGACATCGCCCGCGGGACGCGCGCCATCGCCGAGGGCGACTATGAGCAGCAGCTCCCGCTTCCGCGGCACGACGACGAGCTGGCCTTTCTCGTCGCCTCGTTCAACGCAATGACACGACGGATCGCCAGGGCGCGTGACGCCGCCGCTCGCAGCCAGCAAGCAGTCGAGACCCAGCGCAACTATCTGGAGACGGTGCTGGGGCGTCTTTCATCGGGGGTCGTGGCCTTCGATGCCGACCTGCGGCTGCGAACCACCAACCCGGCCGCGCGCCAGATCCTGACTCTCACGTTCGCCGAGGAGGAGATGCCCGAGCTGGCTCGCATCGAACGCGAGCTGCCGTGGCTGACGCCCTGGACGGAGACGGTCCGCCGCTCCATTGCCGCCGGGCAGGACTGGCGCGCCGAGGTCGCCCTGGATCGCGGCGAGACCCGTCAGACCCTGATGTGCCGTGGCAGTCCGCTGCCCTTCTCGGACAACGGGCAAAGGGGGCACGTCGTGGTGTTCGACGACATCACCTCCCTGATCACCGCGCAGCGGGATGCAGCCTGGGGCGAGGTCGCTCGGCGCCTCGCCCATGAGATCAAGAACCCGCTGACGCCCATCCAGCTCTCAGCGGAGCGACTGCGTCACAAGCTGCTCGCGAAGGCGGAGGACGCGGACGCAAAGGTGATCGATCGCTCGACCCGAACAATCATCCAGCAGGTCGAGGCCATGAAGGCGATGGTCAACGACTTCTCCGATTATGCACGTGCCCCGGATATTCGGTCCGCGCCCCTTGAGCTCGATCGGCTCGCACAAGAGGTCCTGGATCTCTACAGCAGCGCCGGAACGGGTGCGCTCCAGGTGAGTCTCGGGGCACCCGGGGCGCTCGTGAGCGGCGACCCGTTGCGCTTGCGTCAGGTCATTCATAATCTGATTAAGAACGGACAAGAGGCATTGGATGGCCGTCCCGACGGCCTCATTCGCGTGACGACGCGCCTCGCCGAGAAGGGCAACGACCAATACATCGAGCTGCAGGTGGCCGACAACGGACCCGGGTTCGAGCAGCACCTCTTCGAGCGCTTGTTCGAGCCCTATGTCACCACGAAGGCCAAGGGCACCGGACTCGGCTTGGCCATCGTGAAGAAGATCATCGAGGAGCACCGAGGTATGATCAGGGTGGAGAATACGGGACAAGGCGCCTTGGTCCAGATTCGTTTGCCGATCCGGCAAGCCGCGGAGCGCGCCGCCCAACGGCAAGGAGACGACGCACAGCTATGAGCGCAACGCACGTCTTGGTGGTTGACGACGAGCCCGACATCCGGGATCTGGTCCAGGAGATCCTCGAGGATGAGGGCTATGCTGTGGTCAGCGCGGAAAACGGCGAATCCGCCCGTCATGCGTTGCGTGAGCGGCGGCCGGATCTCATCCTGCTCGACATCTGGATGCCTGACCTAGACGGCATCAGCTTGCTGCGGGAGTGGGCAGAGGAGGAAGATGGGCTGCCCTGCCCGGTCATCATGATGTCCGGCCACGGCAATGTCGAGACTGCGGTCGAGGCGACACGGCTGGGCGCCTACGACTTCCTCGAAAAACCGCTTTCGATGGCCAAGCTGTTGCTCACCCTCGAACGGGCGCTCGAGGCCGACAAGCTGCAGAAAGAGAATATCGGGCTGAAACGCCGGGCGCCGCAGGTCCACGAGCCGGTCGGGCGCAGCGCAACCATGCAACGACTGCGCGAGCAGGTCAAACGTATCGCCCAGCACGACACCTGGGTGCTGATCACCGGCGATGCCGGCAGCGGGCGCGAGACCTTTGCGCGTTACCTGCACGCCCAGAGCGCGCGCCGGGAACGGCCGTTCGTGGACCTCAGCGTCTCCGCGCTCGCAGGCGGGAATGCCGCTCGCGAGCTCTTCGGCACCGAAGACGGGGAGCACATCCACTACGGCAGTCTGGAGAAGGCGGCGGGGGGGACTCTGCTGTTGGATGAGGTCGCCGACATGGACCTGGAGGCCCAGTCAAAGCTGCTCGGCGCGCTCGATACCGGATCCTTCATCCGCATCGGCGGGAGCGAGCCGGTCCGCATCGACGTGCGTATCATCGCGGTCACACGGCGCGACCTCGAAGAGGAGGTCCGGGCCGGGCGTTTTCGCGAGGACCTCTTCTATCACCTGAATGTGGTGCCGTTGCAGATACCATCCCTGCACGACCACCCCGAAGATGTGCCGGACCTGCTGAACTTTTATCTCGACTTCTTCGCGACCCACGAGAAGCTGCCCTACCGGCGCTTCAGCGTGGGCGCCCAGAACTTTCTGCGCAACTACGCCTGGCCGGGTAACGTGCGGGAGCTGAAGAATCTGGTGCAGCGGGTGCTGATTCTCGGCTCCGGGGACGAGATCACCCAGAAGGAGGTGGAAGGGGCACTCGGGGCGCCACCGCCCTCTCAGGGCCAGCCCCTCGATGGATTGGTCTCCTTCGATCAGCCGCTCCGCCAGGCGCGAGAGCAGTTCGAGAAGGCCTACCTCGACTACCAGCTCGAGAAGCACACCGGCAACGTCAGCAAGATGGCGAAAGAGGCCGGCATGGAACGAACCCATCTCTACCGCAAGCTGAGATCACTGGGGATCGAGATCAAGGAGCGGCGTTGAAGCGCGTCTCGCGGCTCAGTCCGTGCACCGCCGATCGGGTCTACGCTCGCGGCATCTTTCAACCTTTGCGCCGTCGCGCCTCGAGTCTTTGATTCGAGAGCCGGAGTCATTAGCCGCGTCGCGGCGATCGCCCATCATGGCCAGCCGGCGGCGGAACAGCGGCTCAGAGTGCACGTAACCCCTAACGCGGTCTAAATGAAGATCATCATCCTAGGCGCAGGTCAAGTCGGAACCTCGGTCGCCGCCAACCTGGTCAGCGAGTCCAACGACATCACCGTCGTTGACCACAACCCGGACTTGCTGAGAGAGCTGCAGGACCGCTTCGATCTGCGCACCGTACTCGGACATGGGGCGCACCCGGACGTGTTGCGCAGGGCGGGCGCGGAAGACGCCGACATGATCATCGCGGTCACCAACAGCGACGAGACCAACATGGTGGCCTGCCAGGTCGCCTACACCCTCTTCCACACCCCGACCAAGATCGCGCGGGTGCGGGCGCAGAGCTTCCTCGACCAGCCCAAGCTCTTCGGCACCGATGCCCTGCCGATCGACGTCCCGATCAGTCCGGAGGCGCTGGTCACCGACTATATCCTGCGCCTGATCGAGAATCCCGGCACCCTCCAGGTGCTCGACTTCGCCGGGGGGCGGATTCGTTTGGTGGCCGTAAAGGCGTATTACGGCGGACCCCTGGTTGGACATGAGCTGCGGACACTGCACGACCACATGCCCAAGGTGGAGGCACGGGTGGCGGCGATCTATCGTCAGGATCGGGCCATCGAGCCCCAGGGTGACACCGTGATCGAGGCCGACGATGAGATCTTCTTCGTCGCCGCGCCGATCCATATCCGCTCGGTCATGAGCGAGCTGAGGCGCCTGGACCGGCCCTACAAGCGGCTGATCATTGCCGGCGGCGGCAATATCGGTACGCGTCTCGCCGGGTCGCTGGAACGCAGCTATCGGGTCAAGATCATCGAGCGAGACCTGGTGCGCTGCAAGCGCATCTCCGAAACCCTAGAGAAGACCATCGTGCTCCACGGGGACGCCGCGGATCGCGATCTGCTGCAAGAAGAGAATGTCGAGAATACCGACGTCTTTTGTGCCGTGACCGATGACGACGAGGCCAACATCCTCTCGGCGATGCTGGCGAAGCGCCTCGGCGCGCGCAAGGTGATGGCCCTCATCAACCGCCAATCGTACGTCGATCTGGTGCAATCCGGGAGCATCGATGTTGCCATCTCGCCACAGCAGGCGACGATCGGCAGCCTGCTGAAGCATGTGCGCCGAGGCGATGTCGTGATGGTCCATTCGCTGCGGCGCGGGGCCGCCGAAGCGATCGAGGCGATCGCACACGGCGACGAGACATCCAGCAAGGTCATCGGACGCAGCATCGAGAACATCCAACTGCCGAAAGGCGCCAGTATCGGTGCCATCGTCCGCGGGGAGGACGTCCTGATGGCGCATCACGACGCGGTCATCGAGCCCGAGGACCACGTTATCCTGTTCCTGCAGGACAAGTCCCGCATCCAGGAGGTCGAGCGCCTCTTCCAGGTCGGGGTCACCTTTCTCTAGGAGCCTGCTCGGATACTTGCCAATTCGCATTGGCCGGCGAGCCGGGGCTCCGGACAATACCCAGCCATGACCAAGATGAGACACCTCCTTTTGCCGGTTCTCGCCGCGATCGGCGTCAGTGCCTGCGACCCGTCGGAGTCGGACCGTGCGGGGCCGGCCATCAAGCTACTCGAGACCGCCGAGCAGGGCGATCTCTCCGCCCTGGAACGCCTCTTGAAACCCTCCACTGATGTGGACGTCCGCGATAGTTGCGACTGGACACCGCTGATGAAGGCAGCCCTCTACGGCCATATCGACGTCGTGGGACGACTGCTCGATGCGGGCGCCGCGATCGATGCCGAAGACAAAGGCGGGTACACGGCCATGATGCTCGCGGCCTCCAACAACCATGAGCAGGTCCTGGACCGACTGCTGCGCGCAGGCGCGATGGTCGACCACCAGGAGCATACCCGGGGCTGGACCGCACTGATCTGGGCCGCGAGCAAAGGCCATACCCGCAGCGTGGAGACGCTGCTTCGTCATGGGGCGGACCCGACTCTTAAAGATGACGACGGCTATACGGCCGCGGATCGAGCCGCGGAGGGTGACCATCGGACGGCACTCCAACGCCTGCAGCGCGGTTAGCGGCAGGGCTCGGGTGGCACGGCACCGACTTACCCTGCATCGCTCGGTGCTTGTGCGGTCGACCAACGGGCCATAGATCCTGAGGACATCCCCTGGCGGGGCTGAACGCACGAGAGGACCCATGGTGAGCAGAAAAGAGCGTATCGAGGATATCCTGCGGCACTCGGTTGAACCGATGCACTTGGAGGTGACTGACGAGAGCCACATGCACTCGGTGCCTCCGGGGGCAGAGTCGCATTTCAAGGTCCTGGTGGTCAGCCAGACCTTCGCCGACCAAACACTCGTCGCGCGCCATCGACTCCTCAACCGCGCCCTCGCGGCGGAGCTCACAGGCGGACTGCACGCCCTGTCGCTTCATGCGTGGACGCCCGAGGAATGGTTCGCCAGGGGCGGCGTGAGCGCACCGGACTCGCCACCATGCCAAGGCGGCTCCAAGGCCGCATGATCGGATGCGACCCGCCGCTTCGGGGCTATCCTTCGTCTGGGCCGGGGCTGATCGGCTCAGGCGATGCCGCGTCGATCGGGTTGGCGAAGTACGCGCGCGTCAGGCTGAACACGACCGGGCTGAGCAGCAGAAGCGCCACCAGGTTGGGGATCGCCATGAGGGCATTCAGGGTATCGGCGACCAGCCAGACGAGCTCCAGCTGCACCAGGGCACCGACCGGAATGACCGCGACCCAAGTCAAGCGAAACGGCAGAATGGCGCGGACACCGAACAGGTATTCGATGCAGCGTTCCCCATAAACGCTCCAGCCCAGGATGGTCGTAAAGGCAAACAGGGCCAGACCCAAGGTCACCACGTACCCGCCAATCCCCGGCAGACCTGTGTGGAAGGCTGACGATGAGAGGCTGGCGCCCGTCTGGCCGCCCGTCCATTCACCGGTGACCATGATGACGAGTCCGGTGATGGTGCAGATGATCAGGGTATCGATGAAGGTTCCGAGCATCGCCACCGTACCCTGCTGGATCGCGTTGTTGCTTTGCGCCGCCGCATGGGCGATCGGTGCACTCCCCAGACCCGCCTCATTGGAGAAGATGCCGCGCGCCACGCCCATCTGAATGCCCATCATCAATGTGGCGCCGGCGAAGCCGCCGACGGCGGCGGTCGGGGAGAAGGCGTGCAGGACGATCTGGTAGAGCGCCTGCGGGATCTTGTCCAGGTTGAAGACAAGCACGGCAAGGCCGCCCACCACATAGGAGATCGCCATGAAGGGAACTAGCTTGCCTGCGACCTGGGCGATCCATCGAATCCCCCCGATCAGGACCAGCCCCACCATCACCGCCATCACCACACCGGCCCACGCCTTGGGGATGGCGAACTTGCTGTTCAGCGCGTCCGCCACCGAGTTGGCCTGCACCATATTGCCGATCCCAAAGCCGGCGAGCGCGCCGAAGATCGCAAACGCCGTTCCGAGCCAGATCCAGTTTCGACCGAGCCCGTTCTTGATGTAATACATCGGACCGCCGACATAGTTGCCCCGCTCGTCCACCTCACGGTACTTGACCGCGAGGACACCCTCCGCATACTTGGTCGCCATGCCGACGAGCGCGGTGCACCACATCCAGAAGAGGGCCCCAGGACCGCCGATCGCGATCGCCGTGCCGACCCCCGCGATGTTGCCGGTCCCGATCGTCGCCGACAGCGATGTCATCAGGGCATTGAATGGGGTGATGTTTCCTTGCCCCTGCTGGTGGCGCCCCGCCCACAGCATCCGGAAACCGTAGCCGATCCGGAGCAACGGCATCAGGCGCAACCCGAGCATGAGAAAGAAGCCTGTCCCCAAGATCAGGACCAACATCGGAGGTCCCCAGACGAGTCCGTTGACCGCAGTCACCCAGTTCGTGAGCGCCTCCACATCGAGCCTCCTAGGTCAGTTGAATCTGGAAACCGGCGGAGAAACTATACACTTCAACTCAACGCAAAGGCGCCATGCGTCGGCACCGGGACAGACGGCACCGCAATGGCGTAACCCAAAGACCACGCACCCAAGATCGAGGCGGCGGCACTGCCGTGGCCCCGGCAGCGGAGCAGCGGATCGAGCTCATTGGACAAACGGCTTTGCCCAAAGCCGCACGAAGCCTTAGACTTGCGCGTTCTACATGACGCACACGACCGGTTTCAGAACCCGGGTGCGCCACCTCCATTCCCTTCAGCGATCCGCCGCGCCGGCGCCAGACGTCCAATGAAGCTTCTCGTCGATTTCGTTCCGATCTTGGTTTTCTTCGCCGCTTATAAGATCAAGGGCATCTATGTCGCCACCGGGGTGGCGATCGCTGCCTCGACGGTCCTTCTCGGCTGGTCGTGGCTGCGCCGTCGCCGGGTCGAAACCCTGCATCTGGCGACGCTGGGATTGCTGATCCTGTTCGGCGGGCTGACGATCGGACTCCGAGACCCGATCTTCGTCATGTGGAAACCGACGATCGTCAATTGGCTGTTCGCCGCGGCCTTCCTCGCCAGTCAGACGATCGGCCAACGCTCTCTGATCGAAAGGATGATGGGCGGCGCCATTGAGCTCCCGCGAGCGGTCTGGATGCGACTCAACCTGATGTGGGTCGGATTCTTTCTGGTCACGGGTCTCGCCAATCTGTTTGTCGTCTATATCGGCAGCGGGTTCTTCGCCGCGCAGCAGACGCTGATCCAAGTCTCCGGGCTCCACGACGTCGACCTCGCGACCTGCGTGGAGCGCTTTAGCGGTGACCTGCTCGCGCTCTGCACCCAGGCCCAGGCAAGCGAGGAGATTTGGGTCAACTTCAAGCTCTTCGGTATGATGGGGATGACCCTGGTGTTCGTGATCGCCCAGGCCATCTATCTGTCCCGTCACATGCGGGACCAACCCCCGACCCTAGAGGCCGATTGACGTGCTCTACGCCATTCTCGCCACTGACAACGCGGGCAGCCTGGCGAAACGCAAGACGGCGAGACAGGCCCATCTGGCACGACTGCAGACATTGCAGGACGAGGGGCGTCTGGTTCTCGCGGGACCTCTTCCGTCCATCGACAGCCCTGAACCCGGCGATGCGGGCTTCTCGGGCTCCCTGATTGTCGCCGAGTTCCCTGACCTTGCCGCTGCCGAGCAGTGGGCCGCAGCCGACCCTTACGTCGCGGCCGACGTTTACCGCGAGGTCCGCGTCAGGCCCTTCAAACAGACCTTTCCGGCCTGATAGGCAAGGCGGCCCCGCCGGATGCCCCGGGCAGATCCGGACCCTCGGGCTGGCGCCGACTCGATCACGACCGAACCGCATCCCACACACGGAAAACGCCGACATGAGAACACCTAGCCTACTGTTGATCCTGTGCGCCATCTTGATCGCCGGGCCGAGCGCCGCCGAAGACGCCCAGGACAAGGGCACGGACGACGTCTTGATCGCGACAGTCAACGGGAAACCCTACTCACTCGACCTGTTCCGGCTGTTCTACCTGGAGCGCCTTCAACAGAGCCAGGGGGAGAACTCCCAGGAGTTGCAGGAGACGGCCTTCAACGACTTCATGAGCCTGGTCGTCGCCTCGCAGGAGGCCACCCGTCGCCAGCTCGAGCAGGACAAGAATGTCGCGACAGCAGTCGAGCTGCAACGCATGAAGATCCTTTCCAATGCCGCCCTGGCGTCGATGTCGGAGGAGCTCGAGGTCACGGAGGACGAGCTCAAGCAGGCCTATGAGGAGCTCAAGGAGAACGCTGGCAGAACCGAGTATAAGGCGCGCCACATCCTCGTGAAGGACGAAGCCGAGGCCAAGAAGCTGATCGCCGAGCTCGACGGCGGAGCTGATTTCGGTGATCTCGCACGAGAGCACTCACTCGGGCCGACCGGCAAGAACGGGGGTGAGCTCGATTGGTTCGACGCCGGACAGATGGTGGCACCCTTCTCAGACGCGGTTGCCGCCATGGAGGTCGGGTCGTACACGAAACAACCCGTGCGGACGGAGTTTGGGTGGCACGTGATCAACCTTCAGGACTCGCGCAAGGCGGCGCCACCGAGCTTGGCGGAGGCAAAGCCGCAGCTGACCGCCATGCTCAAGCGCCAGAAGCTCTCCGAGAAGCTCATCGGCATGCGCGACAGCGCCATGGTCGAGCTGAACGAGGATGTCGTGAAGCTAAAATCCAGCGAGGACCAGTCGACTGACGAGCCATCGAGCAAATAGGTCCGACGTAGCCTGACCGAGACCGCCCGCGGCTCGCGCCGCTGCCGAAGAGATGCCATCGACGGCGGCGGTGCAAACCCCTCCCCCCACCCCGCGCGACCAAGCCCCCAAGATTGACGCGACCTGACGCGCACCGGGCCCGGGCTCGCGCGGTCAAAGCACAGGCTCGCGTCTCTCAAGCAAGCACACGACGCGCATGTCAGTTGCATCTTGACAAGAATATATTAGAATTTGATTCTATAGTGATTCTATGGAGAGACAGAATGATAACCTCCTGCACCATGATGCGTTCTTTCGTCGCCTTGTCGGGGGCCTTGCTTCTCTCCGGGATGCTGCTGCTCCTGATCGCCGAGACGACCGGTCTGTCCGTGCCGACCGCGCACATCGCCCTGCTCACCGTGCTGGGCGGTGCTGCAACCCTGGCGGCCGCCTTCATACTGGCGATCCTTCCCGGTGCGGGCCGCCGGCTCGAGAACTGCCGGCACTGACCGGAAAGGCACCTCCCGAATGCGGATTGCCGGGCTTCAGTGTCCGCCGAGGAGTCGGTCGGCAGCCCCCGGATCCAGCCCGAACTGCTCTTCCACCATACGGTTCCAGGCCTCGCGCTTGAAGGTGCTCTTGTCGGGCACCGTGCGATGGACCAGGTTGTAATGACAGTCGATACAGGACTTGCCCTCTGTCTCTTCGCGATGGATGGCCGCGGTGTCGGCGCGCGTGCCTTGGATCGCGTCCTGGAGATGGCAACGCCGGCAGGTCACTGAGTCGCGGTCGCGGAACCATCTCCGTGCCGCAAACGCCGCCTCCGGCAGGTGCAAGGCGTTAATCACTGGGTCGTCGTAGTCGGGGCCGAACAGTTGCTTGAACAGATCCTTGCCCCCCCTGACATGATCCCAGGTCGCCGCGAAGATCCCCTCCGAGACATGGCAGTCTCCACAGGAGGCACGCACCCCCGATGCCGAGTTGTAGTGAACCGTTTGCCGATAGCGCTCATCCGCATACGACATCGAGTGGCAGGTCGTGCAGAAGCTGTTTTGGCTGGCGTAATGATCGAACTCGATCAGGAACGCCATGAACAGCACCCCGCCCAGGCTGCCGACGGCCAGTGCGATCAGCACCGGACGGGTGATGAACCCGGAGGATGTGCGCGGCGCAGTCATCAGTCGCCCTCCCTGCGACCTAAGCCCAGGATTGCACTCGTCTGGTCCGGCTGATCCAGCCAGCGATGGTGCTCGCTGCCGCGCAGGACGGCGTCAACCAGCGTACCGGTATGCTCCTTGGCCAGGGCACGCGCCCCGGGGAGGAACGCTGAGTAGAAATTCCGGCCGACCAGGTACATGCCTTCCCACCAAGCGTGGTTGGGGCTCATCATGGACGCCCCGTGGCGACCCCGCGCACCCTCGTCGTGCCACAGCTCCCAATACATGAACTCGATCGGCTCGTCGAACGGCGTGGGTGTGAGCAGACCCCGGTCGTAGAGCCCGGCCATGATCGCCCGGGCCGGCTCGCCGAATTTGCTGTTGTAGAGCTCAACAACCGAGTCGAACTGTTTCATGAAGCTCTCGGTGAAGCCCTTGCCGTGGCACTCGAGACAGACCAAGGTCATGGCTTGACGGCGGCGCTCGGGCGTCGCCACCGTCTTCACGGTGCCGAGCGTTCCATCTGCACGCCTCAGCTCAGTCCCGCGCCTGGGGGCAGCCTCGTCTGCCGCGAGCTCCATCTTGTGGCCGTCCTCGAAGATCACCAGGAATTGCCGCTTTGAGACCGGGGTGTTGAGGCTCCATGCATTGCGAAGTCCCACATCATGTGTCGAGGGGAGCTTGCCGGCCGCACCCATGTGGCAGGTCACGCAGGTTGGCGCCGCTGTGTAGTCGCGACCGGCGACCCACTCGCCCGCGTCAAGATTCATCTCGTCACGGTGGGCGGCATAGACCATCCCATGCTTCGACGCCTCGAAAATCTCCTTGTCCGGAGAGTCGGGGCCGGAGTGGCAGCGCACGCAGGCATCGGGTTCGCGCGCCTGGGCCTTCGAGAAACGATGCCGACCGTGGCAGGATGAGCAGGATCCTTTGGATCCGTCCGGGTTGATTCTGCCGATACCCGAGTTTGGCCAGGTCGCCGGGTCCAGTGTGCCGTCGCCCCGGACATTCACCTGTGAGCCGTGGCATTGATCGCATGAGGCCGCCCGCATCGGCGACCCGCCGACATTGTCCGCGAGGGCCGGCAGCCGTTTCTCGATGATCGAATAGGCCTCGGCATGGACCGAGCCCTGGTGCTCCTCGAGCTCCTTTACGTGGCAGCGTCCGCAGTCCTTCGGCGAGACGATGGTCGCGATGACCTGCCCTTCATGCTCGATGGCGTCGATGTCGGATCGCGCCGCCTGATGGCAGTCCATACAGTTGACGCCGGCCGCGGCATGGGCGCTGTCTCGCCATTGCTGCGCCAGTCCGCTCGATGCCTTGGCATGGCAGCTCACACAGTCACTCCCGGCCTCGTGTCCCCAGTTGCCGGGATCGAGCTTCACC
>Ga0316576_10001498_pt1 | contig 12602 bp, 11 predicted proteins | sample S0NA_FD_203075 | JGI IMG/M metagenome (GOLD analysis project Ga0316576, IMG submission 203075) | Rhizosphere microbial communities from salt marsh grasses in Alabama, United States - S0-2_050615r3r5 | ecosystem: Host-associated > Plants > Roots > Rhizosphere | place: USA: Alabama | collected... | reverse complement strand
CGCCAATGCCAGCACCGTGCCCATGGCGAACGAATCTCCTGTGAGGCGCAGCACAAGCCAAGGCAGGGCGATAAGGTAGAACTGATCGCCGATGAGAGAGACACCTTCGCCGCCCCACAGGAGACGAAAGTTCCTATTCTTGAATATCTCCGGGACCTTCATCGCTGTCACCTCGGCGGTTCTCACCAGTGTGGGACCATTCAGCGCTTCCAAACCCATTGTCCGCGAGCGGCGATCGGAGCGAATCCGCCATGCAGCGGGAAGCGTGGCTGGGCCGAGGTACAGTCTTCATACTGGCCAGGTGGTCAAGTGGACGGTCGCAAGTGCAGGCCTGAGGCCTCGAAACCGCGCGCGCTCCCCGTGCGTGTGGCACAATGGGCCAGCAAAGGAGGACTCACACCTATGGCAATGGATGACCGCTCCCTACTTCGCCGTCTGGGCGTCCAGACCACCGCTGTGCACGCGGGCGAGGCTCCCGATCCCTACACGCACGCATCGGCACCCAACCTCGTCATGTCGACGACTTTCGTCATCGATCCCAACGTGGCCTTCTCGGCCAATGAGATCAACGACGAGACCCCATACGCCTATTCGCGATGGGGGAACCCCACTGTCGCGCAGTTGGAGAGGAAGCTGGCCGATCTCGAGGGTACCGAGTCGTGTCTGGCCTTCGCGACCGGCATGGCGGCTATTTGGACTCTCTTCTCCGGTCTTCTGAAGAGCGGTGACCACCTCGTCATGGGCGACGTCACCTACGCTGCCGCCTCCGAACTGGCCAACGACACCTTGCCTGGACTGGGCATCGAGGTCAGCCGCGTCGACACCTCGGACCTCGAGGCCGTACGGAACGCATTGCGGCCCAATACCCGGCTTCTCTATCTGGAGACGCCCTCCAACCCTCTCCTACGCCTCACTGACCTCCCAGCCGCCGTGGCCATCGGCCACGAGGCGGGGGTACCCGTTGCAGTCGATTCCACCTTCGCCACCCCTATAGGGTTACGTCCTGTGGAGCACGGAGCCGATTTCGTCGTCCATTCGCTCACCAAGTACATCTGCGGGCATGGTGACGCGCTCGGCGGTGCGCTCTTGGGCCGCAGCGATGACATCGATCGGCTGCGCTCCACCGCCATCCATATGGGGGGCGTCATCAGCCCCTTCAATGCCTGGCTCATCATCCGCGGAGCCGCTACTCTCCCGCTACGAATGCGGGCGCACGAGCAGGGAGCCCTGGCCGTGGCGGAGCGGTTGCAGGCCCATCCCAAGGTCAAGCGCGTCATGTACCCGGGGCTTCCCTCCCACCCCCAGTACGAATTGGCCCGCACGCAAATGGATAACTTTTCCGGGATGCTGACCTTCCAGGTGGAAGACGGCGTGGGTGCGGCTCAGCTGTTCTCCGAACGCCTTCAGATCATCCACTATGCGGTGTCTCTGGGCCACCATCGCAGTCTCATGTGCTACCTGCCAACGGCCGATCTTCTCCGCACCTCGTTTCACCTCACGGAGACCCAAGAGCAGTCGTACCGTAGCTTCGCCGGAGATGGCATCTTCCGTCTCTCCATAGGTTTGGAGGATGCCGCCGACCTGTTCGCCGACCTGCAGCAGGTACTGGATCTGCTCTAGGAGCACCGTGGGCAACGACGAACGCAAGAGGCTTAAGCGAGCCTACAAGGATCTGAGACCCACCGGCGGCGTCTTCGCCGTCACCAACACGATCGATGGGAAGACCTTCCTCGGGTCGTGCTTGGACGCCGAGAGACCCCTGCGTCGCATCCGCTTCGAGCTCGACGTAGGCTCGTTCAGGAACCAAGCACTGCAGGACGACTACTCACGATTGGGAGTGGATGCCTTCCGCTTCGAAGTGCTCGAGACGGTGTCGTCGACCGCCGACGATCCCGAGCAAGAACTGGAGTCGCTAGAGGCGAAGTACTTGGCGGACTTGGACGAGCAGAAGGCCTACAACACCGGTCCACGCATCCGCTTCCGCTGATCCGAGCGGTCTCCCGAACAGGGCACCGGAGGCTCAGTCGGGCCGGCCACCCATCTCCCGTCAGCCAGTCATCTCGCGTCAGCCGCTTGTCTCGAGCTCACGCACGCACTCGGTCTTCACCAAGTGCACGAACTCCTGGAGCGCCCCGAACACGTTCTCTCGGATATCGCCGGCCACGAGTACGCGCATGATGTCGTCGCCCACTTGGAGGTGTCCCTCGTTGACCCAGGCCCGCAGAGCGATGACCCCTGGGCGTCCCTCTACCTCCCGTATGACTTCGCTCAGGCGACCGCGGTCGCAAGATAGGTCCATTGCCGTCACCGGCTCCCCGGCACGGGAGTGTCCCCGCACCACGCCGTTGTGCATGAGATACATGCCCACGCCGGAACTGTCCGCTCCGCTTTTGATCTCGGTGAGCCAGTCGTCGAAGGAGGGGGGCATCGCGGACATGGTCGTCTTACCTCCTGCTAGGAGACCTCTTCAGTCACAGGCTCAGGCTCTTCCCAGGCCTCGGTGAACTGACTGTTGTACAGATCGTAATAGAAGCCGCGCTTGTCGAGCAACTCCTGGTGCGTGCCCTTCTCGATTATCTGACCCTCGTTCATGACCAGTATCACGTCCGCGTCCCGAATGGTCGAGAGCCGATGGGCGATAACAAAGCTGGTCCGGCCCTGGAGCAAGTTGGTCATGGCCCGCTGTATAAGGACCTCGGTCCGCGTGTCCACTGAGCTCGTGGCTTCGTCGAGGATGAGTATCTGCGGGTCGGCGAGGAAGGCCCGGGCGATCGTGAGCAGCTGCCGCTCTCCCTGGGAGATGTTGGTCGAGTCATCATCTAGCCGGGTGTCGTAGCCCTCGGGGAGTGTGCGCACGAAATGCTCCACGTGGGCAGCGTCAGACGCCCGCAAGACCTCGTCCCAGGTAGCGTCGTCCTTGCCGTATTCGATGTTCTCGCGGATGGTGCCGCCGAACAGCCATGCGTCCTGTAGCACCATGCCGAACTGTCTACGAAGGTCGTCCCTACGTAGGTCGCGGATGTCGATGCCGTCGACGCGGATCGTGCCCTCGTCGATCTCGTAGAAGCGCATGAGCAGGTTCACCAGCGTGGTCTTGCCCGCCCCTGTGGGACCTACGATGGCCACGGTCTGGCCTGGCCGTACCTCGAGATCGAGATTCTCGATGAGCGGCGTATCCGGGAGATAGCGAAACGACACTCCCTGGAGAGATATGCGGCCCTGGGCTTTAGTGATCGTCGCAGGCTCGACGGCGTCCGGCTGCTCCTCGGGCTCGTCGAGCAGGTCGAATATTCTTTCCGCCGAGGCCACAGCCGATTGCAGCACGTTGGCTACACTGGCCACCTGGGTGATGGGCTGAGTGAACTGCCGCGAGTACTGTATGAAGGCCTGTACGTCGCCCAGAGAGATGGCACCGCTGGCCACGCGCAACCCGCCCACTATGCAGATGGCCACGTAGTTGAGGTTACCGATGAACATCATGGACGGCATGATGATGCCCGAGATGAACTGAGCCCTGAAGCTGGCCTGATACAACTCGCCGTTGTGCTCTTCGAAAGTGTCCAGGGCTTCCTTCTGGCGGCCGAATACCTTGACGATGTTGTGTCCGGAGAACATCTCCTCCACGTGGCCGTTCAGGACCCCGGTGTTTTCCCACTGAAGAGCGAACTGCTTCTGAGAGCGCTTGGCGATGACCATAGCCACGGCCATCGACAAGGGCACGGTGAAAAGGGAGATCACTGCCAGGATCGGGCTGATCCAGAACATCATGACGAGCACGCCGACGAGGGTGAGTATGGACATTATGATCTGGGTGAGTGTCTGCTGCAGCGTCTGCTGGATGTTGTCGATGTCGTTGGTCACGCGACTGAGCGTGTCGCCGCGCGGATGATCGTCGAAGTACTTGAGCGGCAGGAGAGCGAGCTTGCGGCTCACATCCTCCCGCAGACGGTAGACGATACGCTGTATCACCCCGGCCATGATGTAACCCTGCAGCCAGGAAAAGAGAGCGCTGAGTACGTAGACGGCGGCCACGATGAGGACCACCCGGCCGACGGCCCCCATGTCCACCCCCTCACCGGGAGTGATGTCCATGCTCGACAGCATGTCGGCCATACGGTTGTCGCCCTGGGCCCGCAACCCAGCGATGACCTGCTCCTTAGACGCCCCCTCGGGCAGCTGACTACTGATGTAACCGTCGAAGATGAGGTTCGTGGCCTGGGCGAGAATCTTGGGCGCCGCGATCATCAGCCCCACACTCACGGCAGTCAGACAGAAGACAAAGGCTATCTTGCGATACTCAGGTCGCAGCCGACGTACGAGGCGACGGAACGAACCTTTGAAGTCCTTGGCTTTCTCGCCCGAGCCCACCAATCCCGGCGGGCCGAAGCCGGGGCCATGCGGCCGCTGCGGCCGACGGCCCCGGGCCGGCGTACGCTCGGCCGTTTCGGCGCCACCGGCCGCCGGCGTTCTCTCGTCGCTCATGCTACTTCCTCTGCTGAGAGCTGAGAGTAGACGATCTCCTGGTAGGTCTCGCAGCACTCCAGGAGCTCTCGGTGAGTGCCTATACCGGCGATAGCGCCTTGTTGAAGGACGATAATCTGATCCGCGTGGATGATGGTGCTGATGCGCTGGGCGACTATAAAGACGGTCGCGTCCGCCACTTCGCGTCTGAGAGCAGCCCTCAGCATGGAATCTGTGCGAAAGTCGAGGGCCGAGAAGCTGTCGTCGAAGACGAAGACGCCTACGTCCTTGACCAGCGCTCGGGCGATAGCAAGGCGTTGCCGCTGCCCACCGGAGACGTTGGTGCCGCCCTGCATTATGGGAGCCTCGAGCCCGTCCGGCATGTCGGCCACGAAGTCCTTGGCTTGGGCGATGGAGAGTGCCCGCCACAACTCCTCGTCCGTGGCGTTTTGCTTACCGTAACGCAGGTTGCTGGCGACCGTACCCGAGAAGAGAAAGGCCTTCTGGGGAACAAAGCCGATCTGTCGCCACAGATCGTCGCGCTCGATGTCTCGGATATCAACACCGTCCAGCTCTATCGCTCCCCCGGTGACATCGTAGAAACGGGGGATGAGGCTGATGAGAGTCGACTTGCCACTGCCGGTGCTGCCGACGATAGCCGTGGTCTGACCCGGGCGCACCGAAAAGGTGATGTGACTCAACACCGGTTCTTCAGCTCCCGGATAACGGAACTCCACGTCTTTGAAGTCCAGGTGGCCCCGGCGACCAACATCGCCACCCGCCCGGACGATCGGTGTGGCCGGATCGTTAACCGAAGGTTCCGTGTCCAGCACCTCCTGGATGCGGTCGGCAGAAGCCGCGGCCCTGGGAACCATGGCAGCCATCATGGTGGCCATGAGCACCGAGAACAATATCTGCATCACGTAGGTCAGCACGGCCGTGAGGTCGCCGACCGCCATACCGCCGCTGGCCACGCGGAAACCCCCGATGTACATGATGGCGACGGTAGAGAAGTTGAGGATCAGAAAGAGAGACGGGAACATCAGAGCGAACAACCTAGTCACGCGCAGGCCCACGTTGGTCAGATCGACGTTCGCTTCGTCGAAGCGCTCCTCTTCGTGCTCGGTGCGCGAGAACGCTCGGATGACCCGGACCCCACTGAGCGTCTCGCGCAGGATCTGGTTGATGCGGTCGAGCTTGACCTGCATGGAGCGGAACAACGGGATGGCCTTCCGGATGATAAGCCCGAGAACGATGGCCATGATGGGCAGGATGACCGCCAGTGTTGCGGTCAGACGTACATCCTGGCGCAGGGCCATCACGATGCCACCGACGATCATGAGCGGGGCCATGAGCATGACCGTCAGGCCTATGGCCACCATCATCTGCACCTGCTGCACGTCGTTGGTGGTGCGGGTGATGAGCGAAGGAGCTCCGAACTGGTTGACCTCCTGCTGGGAGAAGTCCTCCACACGCTTGAAGAGGGCGGTGCGTACGTCGCGACCCAGTGACATAGCCACCCTGGAGCCCCAATAGACTGCGATGATGGACGAGATGCCGAGCAGGAAGGCCACGCCCAGCATGATGAGTCCCGTGCGCACGATGTAGCCCGTGTCCCCCATGGCCACACCGTTGTTGATGATGTTGGCGTTCAGATCGGGCAGATAGAGGTTGGCAAAGGTCATGGCCAGTGTGAACACCACCACGAGCCCCAATTCCTTCTTGTATGGGCGCAAGAAAGCAAGCAGCAGCTTCTTCACTCCTGCACCTCCTGCTCCGGCGCCACTTCCAAGAGGCTGGCATTCAGCTTGGTGAGCAGCCGCTCCAGATCCTGCTTTTCCTCGTTGGAAAGAGTGCCGATGGTCTCGTTGAGGTAGCGCCCCCAGATCTGGCGCAGCTCCAGTTCGCGCTCCCTCCCCTTGTCGGTGATGTACACGCGGGTAAGGCGCTGGTCTTGTTCGTCGTCACGCCGGACTACCGCGCCCGACTTCTCCAGCACCTGCAGGATCCTTGTGATCCAGGGGCGAGACACGTGAAGGTGGTCGGCGAGGTCGCGCTGGGTCATGCCTTCGTGCTTCAGAAGCTGGCGAAGACAGAAGACTTCTCCGGGATGAGATCCTTCCTTCGCCAACTCGCGGACCATCAGTTGTTGGTGGAGATGCATGGTCCTGTGCAGTGCCGCGAACACCTGCGCGGTGAGAGGTTCCATGTTCTCCATCTCGATCATCGTGCGATAGTTTCTCATTAAACTGTTGCGCAGGCAACTTGTTTGGCGGGCAATCATCCGTGCCGACCACAAGCGGGAAGGAGGGCCGACAGCAGCGCCGCGAATAGGCTGCGGGCCAAGGGGGGATTATGATGAACGTGAAGGAGGGTGTGGCGGGCCGAGGCAGGGCCGCGGCATCACTCACGCCTACACCTTTCTCACGCAGACCGGCGGAGACCGCGGATCAGGAAGGTGTGTGGCCCCATGCTTGAGCAAGAGACCGTTCGAACGCTTCTCGATGCGTTGGGCAGCAACAAAGGCATGGAGAGAAAGAGCGCGCGCGAGACACTCGTGCTGTGTGGCGAGACCGCCGAGCCCCAGCTGCGCAGTCTCCTTACCTCCAAGGACAAGCGGCTCCGCTGGGAAGCAGCCAAGGCTCTGGCCGCCATGGTGGAACCGGCTTCCCTGCCCGCACTCGTTGGCCTGCTCAGGGACGAACAGCCCGAACTACGCTGGCTGGCGGCAGATGGACTCATCGGTCTGGGACCGCGCTCGGTGATCCCTGTGCTCGAATCGCTTCTGCAGGCTCCCCCCACCAAGGGTCAGGTCCAGATGGCCGGGCGTGTCTTGCGGGCGCTTGCGGCCGAGAACGACGTCCTCCGCGAGATCGTCTCAGCAGTAACGGCCGCACTCTCCGACATGGTGACCCGAGAGGTCCTCGAGCCACGAGTCTCGGAGGCTCTCACCCGACTGGAAAGAGTCGCCGGCCGCCTGCCGGAAGCCTGAACCGGGCAAGGCGCAGTCTGCGAATCTCAGGACCCCACCTCTCGCCGACGCCCTGCATGCGTCTGCCTTCGTGACTTGATGCCGTCCTTACACGGGGCCTTATAGACTCACGATACTCCGGATTCTGACAGAGAGGACAGGACATGTGGCAGGAGCTGACATCGGTATGGGAGAGCATGCAGTCAACGCTCGGCTGGACGGAGGCTCTCATAGCCATCGGCTTCTCCGTGCTCTTCTCCCTGATGGTCTACTTCATGTACCAGCTGTTCTATGGTTCCCGGCACATCGGAGCAGGCGTGCACCGCATGTTCCTCATAGGGGGACCGTCGATCACAGCCCTGTTTCTCGGCATCCAGTCATCGATCCCGTTGTCCCTAGGTCTCTTGGGAGCCCTCTCCTTCGTACGCTTCCGTACGCCTGTCAAAGACCCGGCCGAGATCGGCTTCCTGCTTCTCCTGATCGCGTCCTCCATCGGAGCCTCGTCGGGCAACTTCATGGTGACGGCGCTTCTGTTCGTCGCGGTGTTCATCGTGCTTGCCATCAAGTGGGCCATACGCGATCGCTCCGGCGCGGCTTCCCGAGGCAGCCTCATGCTATCGGTGGATCATACAGCCTTCGACACCCTGGAAGGGCGCCTCAAGGAGTTTCTGGCCAGCCACTTGCGCGGCGTGCACCTGCAGTCCATGTCGGTGGTCGACGGAAGAGTGAACCTCCAATACCACTACAAGCAGCGGGCTGATATCGATTGGACGGCGCTTGCCAACGAACTCAACCGCACCACGGCTCCCACCATGGTGGAGATGTACGTGGGTTGACCGTCAACCGCAAGACGCGGCCCCATGCAGGGCCGGCCGACAAAGACCGCCTCCTGCCGAACGTTCCAGCGAGTCTAGGCTCCCGTCACCCGGTCAAAGCGCTTGCTGTAGTTGTCCCGTCCGTCTTCATAGGAGGGAAGCACCCACTTCATCTCCGTGAGGTTCTCGATCATGGTGGGCAGGCAGTCCCAAGGCACCGAGACCGTGACGTTGCCCTCCGTGCCCACTTCTCGAGCAATGTGGCCGAAAGTGAGCCCGGTGACCGAGAAGTTGATCTTGCCGGTAAGAAAAGGATAGACGAGCTGCCACGCGCACCCGATCACCGGAGTGCCCTTGCTCTCGTACATCTGGCCGGTGGTCCAGCTCATGGAGCGCAACACGATCTCCATCTGCCGGGCTCTTCCGGAAAGAACGAGCACGTCCGGGTTGAAGGTGAGTTCGGGGAGGGGAGCGAAGGCCGTGTAATTGCACGTGCCTTTTTCCAGTTTGGGCAGGACCTCATAGACCCTGCGATTGGCCCGTGCTTCTTTGAACACTTCCAGACAGGGGCCGATCTGCCCGCTGTGGTAGAAGGGATCGAGATCCACCATGCCAAGGGGTACGGGACCGGCGCATTCGTGATCGTCGAAGCCCGCGTAGAAGGCCTTGCCTTTCTGAGCCTCGGTCACCATCTCGCAGAGACCCAGCTTCCTGTCCAACCGCGACAGCCCCTGGGGCTCCGCATATAGGAACTTCACCCCCACAGGTGGATTGTCGGTACCCAGCTCTGCGAAAATCGAGAGATCACGCTCCAGAGGAACCATCTCGTTCATGTACTCAGTCATCTTCGTCCCCTTTCCTCTGTTGTCGACGGTGGATCACTCCAGGGTCAGCAGAACCTGGCCGCCTTGGACGGACTCACCCTTCTTGACCGCAAGATCCTTGACAGTGCCTTTGCTGAGAGCGCTCAGCTCATTTTCCATCTTCATGGCCTCGAGGATCACTACCACCTGCCCTGCTTCCACGACGTCACCTGGACGCACCAGGACATCGACGATCTTACCCGGCATGGGAGCGGTGACACCGCCGCTTACCGCGTCGAGACTCTGCTTGGGCTTCTTGACTCGAGAGGTGACGCCCGCTGGAGTGACTTCTCCGCCGGTGACCAGATCGCTCATGAAGACGTTGACCAGTTCGCCGTTGAGCTCGAAGAGGTAATGACCCGCCTTGGGATCGCTGTCGACGTCCACCAGGCGTACTTCGTACGTCTTATCCCCAACCGTAACCCGACGCCGCAGAGGATTCACTTGGACGACTTCCACTCGATAGCTGTCCGATCCCACCGACAATGCACCGGCCGCGCTGGCTGCCACAGCGTGTTCTACACCGTCTATATCAGCTTTGAATCTCACCCTCAGTACCTCCAACCGGCGCCGCGGCCGGTGGTGAGTTCCGTGCGGGCCGCGGAACTCCACGGCGGAGGACCGCACGGGACGGTCTGAGCCTCTCTCGCGGCCTCCTCTTGCACGCCCAAGATATCGGCCAGAGCAGCAGCCAGGGCTGCAGTCTCTTCCTTGGGTCGCTCCACGCGAGTACGCCGCTTGAAGAACTCCAGCGCCACCTGGGGAAACAGCGCGTAGGAGACGAGATCTTCTTCGCTGTAGTCGATCCCCATCTCCTCCAACTCCGCCTGGCGTTGGGGCAGCTCGGGCTCCAGGAGGTCGGCCGGGCGCGCGGTGATAGGTTCCTCGTCGCCGATCGCCAGCTGCTTGACGTGAGGATCGATGGGGCCTGGCGGACGGCCGTAGTAGCCGAGCACGTAGTTCTTGGTCTCTTTGGTGACCATCTTGTAACGGCCCATGAGCACATTGAGGGTGGCCTGTGTTCCCACGATCTGCGATGTGGGGGTGACCAGTGGCGGATAACCCAGTTCTTCACGGACGCGAGGTACCTCGGCCATCACTTCGTCCATGCGGTCGAGCGCGCCCTGCTGCTCCAACTGGGACGATAGGTTGGAGATCATTCCTCCCGGGATCTGCCAGACCAGCACGTCGGGATCGACGGCCGTGAAGGCGCTCTCCCAAGCGTGATACTTCTTGCGGATCATGCGGAAGTAGTCAGAGATCTCAGTCAGAAGTCCCACATCCATGCCCGTCGCGCGGTCGGTGTGAGCCAGAACCGCCACCATGGTCTCGGTGGGCGGGCCCGAGGTACCCATGGACAGAGAGGAGATGGCGCAGTCGAGAATGTCCGCGCCGGCCTCCACGGCCTTGAGATACGTCATGGAGGCCATGCCTGAGGTGTAATGGGAGTGCATGTGCACGAGCACTTCGGGATGCGCCTGCTTGAGTGCGCTCACCAGTTCGTAGGCGTCATGCGGCTCGAGAAGGCCGGCCATGTCTTTGATGCAGACACTCTGGGCACCGCGCCGCACGAGTTCATGGGCGTAGTCAACGAAAGAGGGGATGTCGTGCACGGGGCTCATGGTGTAAGAGATGGTGCCCTCCACCCACTTTCCGGCCTCGCGCACCGCCGCCATGGAGGTCTCCAGGTTGCGGATGTCGTTCAGGGCATCGAAGATCCGGAACACGTCGATGCCGGCCTCCGCCGCCAGGCGGACGAACTCTTTGACCACGTCGTCGGCGTAGTTACGATAACCGACGATGTTCTGACCGCGCATGAGCATCTGCAGCCGAGTGTTGGGCATCGCTGCTTTCAGCACCCGCACCCGCTCCCATGGGTCCTCGTTGAGGAAGCGCATCATGGAGTCCATGGTCGCCCCACCCCACATCTCGAGCGACCAGTATCCGGCTCGATTGAGCTTGTAGGCGATGGGGAGCATGTGCATGGTACGGAGGCGCGTGGCAAGAAGTGACTGATGCGCATCGCGCAGCATCACATCGGTTATCTGGACGGGCGTCTTGGCCGATTCGGGATTCTTGCCTGGCATGGCGGACTTTCCTGCCCCTACAGAGGGATGTTGCCGTGCTTCTTGGCCGGCCTTCCCTCGCGTTTGGTGGCACACGCTTCCAGGGCCGCGATCAGTTTGGGCCGAGTCTCCATGGGCTCGATCACGTCGTCGATGTAACCGCGCCGCGCCGCGATGTAGGGAGAAGCGAACTTCTCTCGATACTCGGCCACCAGTTCTGCCCGACGGGCCGCTGGGTCCTCAGCGTTCTTGAGTTCATTGCGGAAGATGATATTGACCGCGCCTTCGGGGCCCATGACGGCGATCTCGGCCGAGGGCCAGGCAACGTTGTAGTCGGCGCGGATGTGCTTGGAGCACATGACGTCGTAGGCACCGCCGTAAGCCTTGCGCAGGATCACTGTCATCTTGGGCACGGTGGCTTCGCAGAAAGCGTAGAGGAGCTTGGCTCCATTGCGGATGATGCCGCCGTATTCCTGAGCCGTCCCCGGCATGAAACCGGGCACATCTTCGAAGGTGACGAGGGGAATATTGAAGCAGTCGCAGAAGCGCACGAAACGAGCCCCCTTCACCGAAGCATCGATGTCCAGACAGCCGGCCATGTACGCAGGGTTGTTGGCCACCACTCCCACCGCGCGCCCGTTGAGGCGCGCGAACCCGATCATGAGGTTCTGGGCCCAGAAAGGCATGATCTCGAAGAACTCGCCGTAATCGACCACTCGTTCAATGACTTCTCTGATGTGATAGGGCTTGTTCGGGTCGGCGGGGACGATGTCGTCGAGCTCTTCATCCATGCGATCGACCGGATCGTCGCACGCCACCATAGGCGTCTCCTCGAGGTTGTTCTGAGGCATGTAAGAGAGCAGCCTGCGGATCATCTCGATACCTTCGCTCTCGTCCTCAGCCGCCAGATGCGCGACTCCGCTGCGCGCGTTGTGGGTCATGGCTCCACCCAGGTCCTCAAAAGTGACCTCTTCACCCGTGACCGTCTTTATGACCTCCGGCCCGGTGATGAACATGTGGCTGGTACGCTTGCACATGATGATGAAGTCGGTCATGGCCGGCGAGTACACGGCACCGCCGGCACAGGGGCCCATGATTGCCGAGATCTGGGGTATGTAGCCCGAAGCCATCACGTTGCGGAAGAAGATCTCCGCGTATCCACCCAGCGCGACCACGCCCTCCTGGATGCGCGCGCCACCCGAGTCGTTGAGCCCTATGAGCGGGGCGCCGTTCTTCACGGCCAGGTCCATCACCTTGCAGATCTTCTGGGCGAACATGTCGCCCAGCGAGCCTCCGAAGATGGTGAAGTCCTGCGCGAACACGTAGACGATGCGCCCATCCATCTTGCCCCAGCCCGTGACCACCCCATCGGTGAGGATCTTCTTCTTGTCCATGCCGAAAAGGGGGCAATTGTGGGTGGTGAACA
>Ga0316576_10001497_pt1 | contig 12602 bp, 11 predicted proteins | sample S0NA_FD_203075 | JGI IMG/M metagenome (GOLD analysis project Ga0316576, IMG submission 203075) | Rhizosphere microbial communities from salt marsh grasses in Alabama, United States - S0-2_050615r3r5 | ecosystem: Host-associated > Plants > Roots > Rhizosphere | place: USA: Alabama | collected... | reverse complement strand
CCCGACCGGCAAGACCACCGCCACGGTCATCATGACTCAGGACCAGGTCGACGAGCTGCGTGGTTCGCCAGGGCGGGGGCGAGTGCCGGTGGCCATCCGGTACGGCGGCCAGACCTTCCGGACCAGTGTTTCCGTGTACCGGGGCGAGTGGATGATGGTCGTCAACGCCGAGATGCGAGGCGGCGGTCTCGCACCCGGATCCACGTACGACGTGGACATCACGGCGGACACAGAGGAGCGAACCGTGGAGGTGCCTGCCGACTTGGCCCAGGCACTGAAGGCCGCCGGCGTCCAGAAGGCCTTCAACGCGCTCGCCTACTCGCATCGCAAGGAGCACGTGCGGTCGGTCGAGGATGCGAAGAAGCCCGAGACCCGGGCTCGCCGTATCGCGAAGGTCGTCGAGGCGCTCAGCTCCAACTAGGCCAACCCGTCAGCTGAGCTCGATCCACGTGGTCTTGAGGTTGGTGAACTTGTCCATCGCGTGCAGCGACTTGTCGCTGCCGAAGCCGGACTGCTTGACGCCGCCGAAGGGGACGGTGAGGTCGCCCTCCTCGTAGCAGTTGACCCAGACCGTACCCATCTGGAGCCCCTTCGATGTCCTGCGCGCACGGCTGAGGTCGTTGGTCCAGACAGCGGACGCCAGCCCATATTCGGTGGAGTTGCCGATCGTGACGGCCTCCTCGTCGGAGCCGAACGAGAGCACGGACAGCACCGGACCGAATACCTCCTTCTGCGCCAGCAGCGAGTCGGGTCGAAGGTCGTCAACGATCGTGGGAGGGAAGTACGATCCGCCGGTCTCCGTGAGCACGGGCTCACCACCGATGAGCAGGCGGCCGCCCTCGCCGAGCCCGTCCCGGACGAGGCCGTGGATGGTCGCCAACTGCTTCGCGCTCGCGATGGCTCCGATAGGCGCATCGTCGTCCAGCGGATTGGCGGGTTGCAGCCGAGACACCTCGTCGAGCACCCGGGCCACGAGCTCATCCTTGATCGACTCGTGCACGACCAAGCGCGAACCCGCCGAGCACATCTGACCGGCGTTGTACGTCACCGCCCACGCCACCGCAGCCGCCGCCTTGTCGAGGTCGGCGTCGGGGAACACGATGTTGGCGCCCTTGCCGCCGAGCTCAAGGTAGGGCCGCTTCATGTTGGACTGGGCGGCCGCCGTCATGATCGCTCGGCCGGTTGCCGTTGATCCCGTGAACGTGATGACGTCCACGTCCATGTGGGATGCGAGCGCGGCCCCGGCATCGAGACCGCTGCCGTTGACGACGTTGAGGACACCCTCGGGCAGTCCGGCTTCGAGCCCGAGCTGCGCCACATAGAGCGCGGTCAGCGGGGACAGCTCCGCCGGCTTGAGGACGACCGAGCAGCCGACGGCCAGGGCGGGAGCGATCTTCCAGGTCTCCAGGGTCAACGGGAAGTTCCACGGCGTGATGGCAGCGACCACCCCAGCAGGCTCCCTCTCGATGAGCGCCCACGATCCGTCCGGCACGTTCGGGATCTCGTCCAACGTCTTGTCGATCGCCTCGCCATACCAGCGCAGCGTGCGATGGCAGGCCCGGACATCCACCGCCTTGGCCTCGCGAGCCGGCTTGCCCATCTCGAGTGCGGTCAGGACGGCGAGCTGCTCGGCATGCTCGTTCACCAGGTGCGACCAGCGGACGAGAACGTCCTTGCGGTCGGCGGGTGCCATGCCGGCCCACCGTCGATCGGTGAAGGAGGCTCGTGCTGATGCGACGGCTCGGTCCACGTCGCGCGCGTCCGCGAAGGCCACGTCGACGACGACGCGGCCGTCAATCGGGCTGATCACCTCGTGCCGCGATGCACCGGTGTCCCACCGCCCGTCGATGAGCAAGTCGGTCGGGTAGTCAACGGACGAGGCGAGGGATCGCCAGTCAGTCGCCGTTGCGGTCATGGGGAACCTCCCTGTTCGGATGGATCGGCTGCGATGCGGCGGGCACGCCCCGCCTGAACGACTGCTGCGAGGACGGCGGGGTCATGCTCGTCAATCTCCGGCACGCGAGGCTGCGCGGTCGGGAGGTCCGTGATGTCGAAGGGCGCGGCCAGCAGCTCGACCTGTCCGCTCGGCGTCGACACCATGGTGAATCGGTCACGCGCGCGCAGTTGCTCGTGCTGCCATACATCGTGCAGGTCATTGACGTGCGCGTAGGCGATCCGGCCAGCGTCCAGGCGGCCGCGGACTTCATCAGCGGGCATCGCGCCCATGCGAGCGCTCAGCAGCGTCTCGAGCTCGTCGACGTGGGCGATGCGATCGCTGTTTGTCGCGAACCGCGGATCCGCTACGAGACCAGCGTCGTCGAACAGGTGCTCGGCCAGGCTGCGCCACTCCCCGTCCCGCTGCACCGCGATGAGGATGGTGGTGCCGTCCGTCAGGTCGAAGGTGCCGTAGGGAGCGATGGAGTGGTGCCTGCGACCGGTTCGTGGCGGCTGGCCACCACCGTAGACGGCGCCGTACATGGGCGCAGCCATCCACTCGGCCAGCACGTCCAGCATGGCGACGTGGACGGCGGCGCCCTCGCCCGTTCGTTCGCGCCTGAGCAGCGCGGCGAGGATGCTCGACAGGGCGTACATGCCGGCGCTGATGTCGGCCGCAGAGAAGCCGGCCTTGCTCATCACCTCGTCACCGGTGACGGAGAAGACACCTGCCTCCGCCTGGATCGCTAGGTCGTATGCCTTGTCCTCCGCGCGTGGGCCGTCCAGCCCGTAGCCGGAGATCTCAGCCGCGATCAGATGCGGGTACCGAGCGTGCAACGTGGCCGCGTCGATGCCGAGGGAGCGAGCGGCCCGTGGTGAGAGGTTGTGAAGGAAGACGTCGCAGCCGGCGATCATGTTCTCGAGAGTGTCTGCGCCGGTAGTGGACTTCACATCGATGGCAACCGACTGCTTCCCGCGATTCGCCCACACGAAGAAGGCCGACTCCCCTTCGACGACCGAGTCGTAGTGCCGCGCGAAGTCACCCTCGGGCCGTTCCACCTTGATGACGGTGGCTCCCAGGTCCGCCAGTTGCCTGGTGGCGAAGGGTGCCGCGATCGCCTGCTCCAGCGACACGACGACGATTCCGTCAAGGGGTGCGGTCATGAATGTATTCCAGCAACGTCCCGGAGGAACCAGTCGAGCAGCCCGTCGCAATTTCGCTCGAGCTCAGAGCGATGCGACTCGACCTCCTCGACCAGTCGCTTCCCCGTGGTGTGAGAGGGGACGTGGTCCGGTCCGATCCGGATCCACGACGAGATCAGCTCGGCATCGGCCTCGGGATGGAACTGAGTGCCGACCGCCACCCCCTGACGGAAGCACTGGACCGCACGGCCGTTGTGGGCCATGACCTCCACCTCGTCAGGCACGACGACTCGGTCCTCATGCCAGGTGAACCATGGCCCCGCCGGGAACGGGAGAGCGCTGTCGTCGTCGAAGGAGACCAAGCCCACCTCCCGCTCGTCCTGCGGCGCCCGCTCGACATGGCCACCGAGCGCCTCCGCCAGGAGCTGCCCGCCGAAGCAGACGCCGAGGTACGGCTGCTGAGCGTCGAGCAGAGTCCGGATCAGAGCGATCTCGGGCTCGACCCACGCACGGGCAGCGGGGTCATGGACGCTGAAGAACGAGCCGAATGCGACTACCGCATCAAAGCCGGCTGGGTCCGGATACCTCAGATCCGGAGAGGCCGGATCGGACAGGACGACGTGGAGCTGCAACTCGTGTCCCCGCTCTTCGAGGAGCCGCCCCATCACTGCCGGCGCCGCCTCGGGCTCGTGGCTGATCACCAGGATGCGAGCCATCGGCCACCTTCCACGGCTGCTCCTCCATGCGTCACATCGACGCGCTCCACCAAGCCATCTTCATCCTTCCCCCACGTCGGAGAGGATGGTGCCGTGATCGACTTCCTCGAGAACCTCCAGCGCACGGGCGAGCGTTTCATCGATGTCATCGCCAGATCGGATCGTGACGCACTGGTGCCGTGCTGTCCGGGTTGGCTGCTTCGGGATCTGGCCCTGCACCAGGGGCACGTATGGGAGTGGGCTCGCCACTGCATCGAGGCAGGCACACACGTGGACCAGTCCGAGGAGTCGGTCATAGACGAACGGCTCCCCGCGTGGCTCCGTGACCAACTGGACGCGCTCGTGGGGCTGCTTCGCGCCACCGATCCGGAGGCACCCACCTGGACCTTCGGGCCAAAGCCCCGCCTCGCGGCCTTCTGGTTCCGTCGGCAGGCACATGAGGTCACGGTGCACCTATGGGATGCCGAGTCGGCTGTCGGCACTCCGCACCCGATCTCAGCCGAACTCGCCGCGGACGGGGTGGACGAGGTGTTCACGGTCTTCCTTCCCCGACAGGTGCGCCTGGAGCGGATGGCGGCCGTCGACGAGGGAGTGCGCATTCGCCTGCCAGACGGTCGGACGTATGACATCGGTGATCGGGCGAGTGCCGAGGTCACGGGCGACCCGAGCGACCTCCTACTGGCGCTCTGGCACCGGCTGCCGCTCGACGTGCTGACCATCAGCGGTGACGTCAACGCTGCCCGGACCGCCTTCGACCGCGCCCTCACCCCGTAACGACCTGGAGCGTATGTCCCGGAATCCGGGACACACGCGCGGTCCCGGCCCCGAAGCGCCGCCGCACGACCCGTGTGTCCCGGATTCCGGGACACACGGGTCGTGGGCCGTCGGTCAGGTGACGAAGTTGTGCACCGCGTCGTAGTTCTCCTTGTCGCGTCGGACGGCGCCGAGGATCAGCCCGAGCACGAAGAAGATGAACGGCAGCAGCACGAGGAACCAGCCCAGCCCGTTGAGCTCGAACGGCCCACAGCCAGAGCCAGGATCGCCCGGGCACATGGTCGGATCCGGTGCGGTGCCCGCGAACAGGTTGAACCGCGCCATCAACATGTACTCGCCTAGGCCGAGGAGGATGACGGCCAGCGCCGGCGCGATCAGGGTGTGCCACACCCGCGTGTCCTCCTTGGTGCGCCGGAAGTACACGATCACGGCCAGGCTGACCAGGACCTCGGTGAAGACGATCCCGATAACCGCAACAGCCGAGAACCAGTAGAAGATGTTCAGAATCGGGTCCCAGCTGAAGATCACCCCGACGATGGCAAGCACGATGCCGAGGACACCCACGACGCTGGTGGCCACGTGCGGGGCCTGGCGGCTGTTCGTGCGATCCAGGGCCTTCGGCAGGACCCCCGAGCGCCCCATCGAGAACAGGTAGCGCGCCGCACTGTTCTGGAAGGCCAGCAGCGCCGCGAACAGCGAGGTGAGGACGATCCAGCCGAACACCTCGGTGAGCCAGGAGCCGACGAACTGCGTGGTCAGGCCGAAGAGCATGCCCGAGGGATCCTCCAGACCGCCGGTCACGTCGAGGACCTTGGTCTGGATGTCGGTGGCGCCCAGTCCGGTCACCAGGCCGAAGCCCACGAAGGCGAACAGCAGCGCGATGAGGACAACGGAGATGTACGTGGCCAGCGGCACGTTCCGCTTGGGATTCCGCGACTCCTCACCGTAGATGGCCGTGGCTTCGAAGCCGATGTAGGACGCGAGGGCGAAGGCGAAGGCAATGCCTGCTCCGCCCGCAAGACCGCCAGCGAGGATCTCACTTGGGCTGAACGACGCCGCGAAGTCCGGTCCTTCCGGTCCGCCGTCGACGATGGCGGCGAACCCGACGATCAGGAGGGCCAGGATCTCAATGGAGAGGAACACGCCGAGGACCTTGGCGCCAATGTCAACGGACAGCGCAGACAGGGCCCACACGATGATCATCAGCGCGATCGCATAGACCCACCAGTCAAGCGTGATGCCGAACTTGGCGTCGAACTGCAGCGACATCTGGAACGAGAGGAAGCCGAGCACTGCCCACTGGATAGCCAAGTAGGCGAGAACGGACACCGCGGCCGACCCGACGCCAGGCACGATGCCCAGCCCTCGTCCGACGTACGCGAAGAACGCACCGGTGTTGGTGACGTACTGGCTCATCGTGGCGTAGCCGACGCTGAAGATCAGCAGCACGAGCCCGACGGCCAGGTACATGCCGGCCGCGCCTGCCCCGTCGCCCAACACGACCGCGACCGGGAACGCCCCCGTCATTCCCGCCAAAGGTGCCGCCGCGGCGACGACGAAGAAGATGATTCCGACGAGACCGAGCGTTCCGCGCTTCAGCGTGGTGTCAGCGGTCTCCGGATCCGGCGCCCCCAACGCCTGATCGGACTTGGGCAGGTTCTCCCGTTGCGACATAGGGCCTCCAGGGGCGCGTGACATGGGTCATTCGGACCCGAATGAGCGCAAAGACTGGCGCAACGACCGCGTCGGGTCAAGCACTTTCGAGGAAAACGCGCCGTTCGCGATGGAATCGAGAGGAGGTGTCGCCACCGTTCTGCGTCCAGCGGGTGCTCGTCTACAGGTCCTCGATGTACTCGTCGAGTTCCCAGCGGGTGACCTCGCGAGTGCTTGGGTCCTCGACCTCTGCCTCGTAACGCTCGACCTCGTCGCGCTTCAGCGTGACGAACACGTCGATGAAGTGCCCGGGGAGCAACTCACGCAGGGCGGTATCAGCCTCCAGTGCGTCGAGCGCCTCGCCCAAGGTCATCGGCAGCACCGGCCGGTGCTCGTCCACGTAAGCCCACCCATCGGTCGGATCCGGGGGCGTCAAGCCGCGTCGCACCCCGTCGAGCGCCGCCGCAAGCACGACCGCGAGGACGACGTATGGGTTCGCCGTCCCATCACCGATCCGCAGCTCGAGGCGGGTCCCCTGCCCGCGCTCCGGCGGCACACGCAGCATCGTGGACCGGTTGTCATACCCCCAGTCGGACCGGTACGGGGCAAGGGTGTCGGGGCCGAGGCGCTTGTAGGCGTTGACGGTCGGATTGGTGAATGCCGCGATGGCGGGCGCGTGCTCGATCACTCCGGCGATCATCCTCATCGCCAGGGGCGAGAGTCCGCTGCCTCCGTCGTGCATCTTGTTGACGCCGTCGGCGTCGGTGGCGGAGAAATGGAGATGGAAGCCGCTGCCGCCCTCGTCGTTCCACGGCTTGCCGAGGAAGGTGCCCAGGACGTCCTGACTTGCCATCACGTCCTTGACGGCCGTCTTGAAGAGGAACGTCCTGTCCGCGGCGTCCATCGCCTCGCTGTGCCAGAGATTGATCTCGTATTGGGACGGACAGAACTCGTGGTTGCCCGCGAAGACACCGATGTTCAGCTGGTCCAGCATGCGTAGCAGGTGGAGGTAGTGACCGTGCGGATCCACGAGCGAACCTGTCATGTACACGCGGCCGGCCTTGTCAACGCAGCGCTTCCAGCCCTCGTCAGTGCGGTGCGCGATGTAGAACTCCAGCTCCGGACCACAGACCGGGACAATTCCCTCCTTCTCGTACTCGTCCAACACTGACCGCAGCACGGCCCGGGGGGCGATGGTGCTCCGCGAACCGTCGGGGTTGTCGATGTCGGCGATCGCGTAGGCAACGCCCGGGAGCCACGGGATGCGCCGGATGGTGTCGGTGTCGAGCTTGGAGACCATGTCCGGGAGGCCGTCCTCGATGCTGCCGGTCCCCGGTCCGGCATCCAGCACCCCACCCCTCGTTGTCGTCACCCAGGTGCCCTGGCAGAAGGCCGGCCCGTGGGCCGCGGAGCGTTCGAGCTGGGACACCATCAAGTCCTTCGAACGGGTGATGCCAAGGACATCGGCGAAGATGAGCCGGACGATGTCGACGCCCTGCGTCTCCAGGATGCGACGGGTCTCAGACAGGTCGTGCAGCATGGGTCTCCTTGCGGTGGATGGCGGATCCGACAAAAATCGTTCGGAACCCAACGATTCCGTGGATACTAAGTCCTTCCCGCCCCACGGGGAAGGGGATTGCCCAATTGCCGCACCGGAGGTCGTCCTTGCGCGCGCTGTTCCTGCAACACGATCACGTGAGTCCCCCGGGACCTGTCGCGGAGCGATTTGCGCACCGCGGCTTTGAAGTCGTCGAGCAGATCGTCGTGTCCCCCGAGCACTTTCACGCACCCAATCAACAGTTCGACTTCCCCGATCCCCGCTCCTTCGACGCCCTGGTCGTCATGGGTGCACCCTGGGGAGCCTGGGACGACGAGACGATCGGCAACTGGCTGCTGCCGGAGATCGAGTGGCTGCGCGAGGCCGACGATCTCGACATCCCGGTGTTCGGCATCTGCTTCGGAGGTCAGCTCCTCGCCCGTGCGCACGGCGGCCGCGTGGCTCGCGCGCCCAAGCCCGAGATCGGCTGGACGCCCATCTGGACGCAGGAGCCAGATCTGGTCGGGCCGGGTCCGTGGTTCCAGTGGCACTACGACCGATGGCAGATCCCTCCGGGCGCCCGCGAGATCGCCCGCAACTCCGTGGCGTCACAGGCGTTTGTGCTGCGCCGCAACCTGGCGGTGCAGTTCCATCCCGAGCTCACGGCCGCCGGCCTCCAGGGCTGGCTGGACAACGGCGGGCGGGCCGGCGCCGAGGCGGACGGACAGGACCCGGACGTTCTGTACCAGCACACGCTGGCCGAGGGAGAGGACGCCGCTGACCGCGCACATGCCCTGGTCGATGCCTTCATCGATCGGGTGGCGGGGCTGACGTGAGCAGGCAGATCCGTCGAATCCCTTGACCAGCAAAGACTCTCTGCCTAGCCTATCCGTTCGGACCCGAACGATCCCCGTTGCCCGTTCCTGATCACCCGTCTGGAGAATCAATGCAGCCCACCCCCATTCCCCTCTCGGACGTCGACCTGACCAACCTGGACTACTTCGTCCGCAACGAGGCCTGGGGGATGTTCGAGACTCTCCGCACTGAGGACCCCCTGCACTGGCAGGACGAACTGAATAGTGACGGCCACGGCTTCTGGTCCGTGACCCGATACGACGACATCGAGACCGTCAACAAGGACGGGGACACCTTCACGTCCACCCACTTCGTCAACCTCGAAGAGCCGCCCGACGAGTTCCAGGACCTGCGGCGCTCGATCCTGGAGAGCGACGGCACCCGCCACCAGGCCTTGCGCAAGCTGCTGGCCCGTGACTTCAGCGTGGGCCAGTTGCGCCGCTACGAGGACTTCCTCCGAGGCCTCGCCCGGACCTCGATCGACGAGGCCCTCGAGAAGGAGGACGTCGACTTCGTCGAGGCGATCGCCGCAGACTTCCCCATCAACGTGCTGGCCCGCCTGCTCGACGTGCCTGACGACATGACCCCTCAGCTGATCGAGTGGGGCAACACCATCGTCGGCTTCTCCGATCCGGAGATGACCGCGGTACTCGTCGACAGCGATGAGGCGCAGAAGTGGAAGCACCTTCCCTTCCGCAACCCGGTGTCACTCGAGGTGTTCGAGTACGGACGGCAGCTCGCCAAGGAGCGCAAGGGCGGCGACGGGGACGACCTCGTCAGCAAGCTCGTCAACCGCATCCCCGAGGACGGCATCCCGCTGTCGGACACCGACTTCGACAACTACTTCCTGCTCCTCGTGGTGGCCGGCAACGAGACCACCCGCCAGGCGATGACTCTGTCCATGAAGGCGCTCATGGACTACCCCGACCAGATGCAGTACTTCCTCGAGAACATGGACAAGGCGCAGATCATGGTCGAGGAGATGCTGCGGTATGCCTCACCCGTGTACCACTTCCGACGAACGGCGACCAAGGACGTCGAGATGCACGGGAAGACGATCAAGGAGGGCGACAAGATCGTCACGTGGTTCGCGGCCGGCAATCGGGATCCCGAGAAGTTCACCAACCCGTACGACCTTGATCTCACCCGTTTCCCGAACGACCACATGACGTTCGGGAAGGGACCGCACACTTGCCTGGGCTCCAACCTCGCGCGCCTCGAGATCCGTATCCTCTTCGAGGAGCTGCTCCCCCGGCTCGCCTCCATCGAGCAGACTGGCGAGATCGAGCGGGTCCGCAGCAACTTCGTCAACGGTGTCAAGCGGTTCCCCGTGCGGGTGAAGGCCAAGTAGCCGATGACCCAGACCCCCGTGACGGAGACGGAGACCCGACTCCGGGAGTATGAGAACGATCTCGTCGTCGAGTCATGCGATGTGGTCGCAGAGGACGTTGTCGCGCTGACTCTCGTCCACCCCGAGGGCCACGCGCTGCCCGAGTGGACGCCGGGTGCGCACATCGACCTGATCCTCACACCGGAGATCACGCGCCAGTACTCGCTGTGCGGAACCCCTGCGGACATCCACCGGTACACCGTGGGGATCCTCAATGCGCCCAACAGCCGGGGCGGCTCGCGGTTCGTCCACGAGAACGTCCAGCCGGGCAGCGTGATCCGGATCCGCGGGCCGCGCAATCACTTCCCGCTCGTCGGAGCACCGCGGTATGTCTTCATCGCGGGCGGCATCGGCATCACCCCGATGCTTCCGATGATCGAGGAAGCCGAGGCCGCAGGCGCCGGGTGGACGCTGCTGTATGGAGGGCGCAGCGAAGCGTCCATGGCCTACGCCACTCGACTGAAGGAGTACGGCGACCGCGTCACGCTCCTTCCGGGCAACGATGTAGCGCTGATGTCCGCCGCGCTGGACGAGCGGCTCGGCACTCCGCAGCCGGGCACCCTGGTCTATACCTGCGGACCCGAGGGGCTGCTGGGTGCGGTCGAGCAGCGTTGCGCGTCCTGGCCTCCGGGCAGCCTGCATCTGGAGCGGTTTGCGGCCAAGGCCACCGAGGGGGCGGTGGACACCGAGTTCGAGGTGGAGCTGGCGCGCACGGGTATCACCATCACCGTTCCCGCCGATCGATCCATCTTCGACGCGGTGCAGGATCACGGCGTCAGCGTGCTCGGCTCTTGCCACGAGGGGATCTGCGGCACCTGCGAGACCTTCGTACTCGACGGCGAGGTCGACCATCGCGACTCCGTTCTGAACGACGACGAGAAGGCCAGCAACGAGACGATGATGATCTGCGTGTCCCGCTGCCGGTCGGGCCGACTGACACTGGACCTGTAGAGGGAGCCGTCGATGAACTCACCCATGGCCGTGCCCCGTGACTGCTGGTATGCACCGATCGCCTCACGCGACGTCGAGCACGATCTCGTCGCGGTTCGCGCCGCAGGGCTGCCCGTCGTGCTCTACCGCACCGAGGGCGGCGCCGTGGTGGCCCTCGAGGACCGCTGCGCTCACCGCGCCTACCCCCTGAGCGCGGGCGAGCTGATCGGTGACACCGTGCGCTGCGGACTGTGCGGCTTCCGCTACGGACCCGACGGTCAGTGCGTGTCCGTACCCACGCAGCCGCACGTGCCGTATGGAGCGCGCGTCCATTCCTACCCCGTGCGCGAAGCCGACGGACTCGTGTGGGTCTGGCTGGGCGAACCCGGTCGCGCGTCGCTGCATCGCATCCCGGAACTCCCGTGGCTGGACAGCGACGACTGGTCGACCGTCGCCGGCGACGAGGTGGTGCTCGCGTCGTTCCTGCTGCTGCACGAGAACTTCGCCGACGTGACCCAGGTGCCCTTCGTCGCGCCGGAGATCGCCCCGGCCGTGCTGGACACCGCTCCGCCAGCGCTGGACGTCGTCGTGAGCGAGACATCGGTGTCGCTTCACCGCGACTTCCCTCCGGCACGGCTTCCGGCTTGGCAGGCGGAGATCGTCGGGTGCCCGCTCGACGCCCCCTACCGCACCGAGCAGTCAGGGTTCTTCCCCTCGCCGGCGGCGTGGATCGACCACTGGGACGCCCAGTCCGAGGACGGCTCCTGGGTTCGCCTGCGGTTCACCCACCTCGTGACGCCCATCGACGGGTCGACGAGCCGGCTGCTCTGGGCAGTGAGCCGCGACTTCGCCCTCGGCAACCGTGCCGTCGACCGGTACCTCGACGAGATCTTCTCCGACTACTACGACCGGGTGATTGACGCCATGGAGATGGCCCAGGACGTCCTCGACACGGATGGTCCGGGGCCTGAGGTGAACGTCAACGCGGACGCAGTCGGTCTGAAGATCCGCGAGATCGTGGCGTCCCTGCGGTCCGCCGAAGGCTCCTGACCGAGCCGGCCCGTCGCATCGTCTACTCTTCAGCGACTCGATGAGGGGAGGCCGCCGTGGCCGGACCGCACACACTCGCGGAGACCGAGCGCGCCGCCGAGTCGCACCTCGCCGACCTCGACCTCGACATCGAGTCGATGCACGTGATCTCCAACCTGTTCCGCGCGGCCAACGCCGTTCGCAACCACATGGAACGGACCGTGCTCACCCCGGCCGACCTGACGTGGACTGCGTTCGTCGTGCTCTGGGTCGCCTGGATCTGGGACAGCGTCGAGACGCGAGTGGTCGCTGAGGAGGTCGGCGTCTCCAAGGCCACGCTCAGCGGGGTGCTGGACACCCTTGAGAAGCGTGACTTGGTGCGACGGGCCAAGAGTGCCGCAGATGGCCGGCTCGTCCTGGTCTCCCTGACGCCCAGCGGCAAGCGCCTCGTCACCCGCCTGTTCCCCAAGATCAACGCGGAGGAGACCGTCGCCACCGGTCTGCTGCCCGAGGGCACCAAGGAGGACACCGCCGAGATGCTGCGCATGCTGGTCAAGGCCGTCGGCCCCGCCTGATTCGTTGAGTGTGCAGTTGTTGGGCATTTGTCGCACCGCGAATGCCCAACAACTGCACACTCAAC
>Ga0316576_10001496_pt1 | contig 12603 bp, 10 predicted proteins | sample S0NA_FD_203075 | JGI IMG/M metagenome (GOLD analysis project Ga0316576, IMG submission 203075) | Rhizosphere microbial communities from salt marsh grasses in Alabama, United States - S0-2_050615r3r5 | ecosystem: Host-associated > Plants > Roots > Rhizosphere | place: USA: Alabama | collected... | reverse complement strand
CGACGAAGTCCCGGTTCTTCTCCAGCCGCGCCAGGTCCACCCAGGTGGTATGGACAACCAACGTGTCGCCGGGCTTGAAGGGCATGTCGCGTACGCCGCCGGTCTCGTAGGTCAGGGTCTCGTCGCCGCGGCGGATGGCCAGCACCGACAGGCCGTAGACCTTGCGCATCCAGACATCGCGCGCGGACTTGCCGAGCAGGCTGGAGCCGGGGGGGATGACGATCTCGGCGATACCGGCCTTGGACGAAGACAGGGCCTCGGCGAAGACCTCCACCTCGGGCCGGACCTCGACGCCGGTCTCGGCGACGAAGGCGTCGAAGTTCTCCTGGCTGCCGAGCAGCCCGAGCAGGGTGTTGGCGTCGATGCCCAGGCTGCGGTCCACGCCGGAGGCGCCCAGGCGCACGCCGTCGCCCTTGTCCACGGCGGCCACCCGCACGTGCCAGCGCTGTTCCATCTCGTCCACGCTCGTGCCGACCAGCGAGCTCCCGGTGCGGACACGTACCTCGCGGATGTTGAAGTCGCTGAAGCCGTAGGTCTCCGCGTAGTACTCGGCCGGGTCCTTGGCCTCGATGATGTCGCTGCCGCGCACCGGCAGGACGAAGCGGCCGGCGAGTACGAAGTAGGCGATGCCGGCGGCGAGCAGCGCGATACCGATCGGGGTGACCGAGAACAGGCTGAAGGTGCGCATCGGCTCCATGTCGTCCGGCAGCGCCGAGTTCGTGGTCAGGATCAGGTCGTTGAGCAGGATCAGCGGGCTCGATCCGACCATGGTGATGGTGCCGCCGAGGATGGCGCAGAAGCCCATCGGCATCAGCAGTCGCGACATGGGCAGGCCAGTGCGCGCGGAGATGCGGCTGACCACGGGCAGGAACAGCGCGGCGGCGCCGACGTTCTGCATGAACGACGAAATGACGCCGACGGTGCCGGAGATCAGCGGGATGATGCGGGCCTCGGTGCGGCCGCCGATGCGCATGATGAAGCCGGCCACCTGCGACATCAGGCCAGTCTTGTCGAGACCGGCGCCAATGATCATAACGGCAATAATGGAGATGACGGCATTGGAAGAGAAGCCGTTGAACAGGTGCTTGATCGGCACCAACCCCTGCTCCAGCCCCATCAGCGGCGCGAGCAGCGTCGTCAGCCCGAGGATGACCATGATCGTGACCGCGGCCACGTCCACGCCGACCACTTCGAATGCAAACAGGAAGATGGTCAGCGTCAGGATCGCCATGACCCAAGCGATCTCCACCGAGGGCACCACGCCGGCGAGCCAGATCGCGAAGACCGCAAACACGGCGGCGGCAATATCGCGAGGTGAAACGGACCTGACCGACACGGCCTTCAGGACAGCATTCATGGCGACCTCTCCCGACGTCAGTGGCGCCCGCGGGTAGCCAGCGGCCGCGGGCATTCTGGTGGCGGCGCCCCCTACGAACGGCGGCGCCTGCGCCGTATCCTACTCAAACACCTTGCCATGCGCGCGGCGGAGGTCGCCGCCGGCGACAGGGTCAGAGGTCTGGGAACCGTTCCGTCACCGCGTTGCCGGCCGCCGCGGGAAGCGAGGTGCGCGCGGCCCTGCGATGACGCTGTCATGCATCGGCATTGAAGCGCCGTGATGGCTCGCCTAGTATCCGCCGCAGGAGGGAGAGAGCCGGCGGTCCCGTGCCGGCGGACCACGCAACAGGCGGCGCGCCGCGCGCAGCCGCCGGAATGATGCCGAAGCGACGAGAGCCATGCGTACGACGCCAGCAGAGACAGCGATGAGCCCCGAGACCGCCGAGCTGGTCAAGCGATCCTGGTCGGCGATTCTGCCGCGGCGCAAGGAGGTCTGCGGCACCTTCTATCGGCGGCTGTTCGAGGTCTACCCGGAGGTGCAGCCCCTGTTCAAGGGCGATATGGCGCGCCAGACCAATCTGTTCGTGACCATGATCAACACCGTGATCAGTGCGCTCGACAATCCGAGGCCGGTCCGGCCGCTGCTCCAGACCCTCGGTGCCCGCCACGCGGACTACGGCGTGTCGGCGGAGGATTACCAGAAATTCGAGGCGGTACTCCTGGACACACTCGAGCAGGCGCTCGGGGATGAGTTTACGGCCGACACGCGCACAGCCTGGCGCAGCGTCTACGAGAAACTGGCCGGGACGATGCGGGCCGGCGCGGAATCGGTCCGGGCGGGCTGAAGGGGAGGGAGGCCGTTGCGGGTGGCCGTCCGGGCAGTCTGACGGCCGGGCGGCCAGAGGCCGCCGCGCATCAGCCCCATCCCGAAGCGGGTCAGCCGCCGTAGTTGGCGGCGACGAAGTCCCAGTTGACCTTGTCCCAGATGGCCTCGAGGTACTTCGGCCGCGCGTTGCGGTAGTCGATATAGTAGGCGTGCTCCCAGACGTCGACGGTCAGCAGCGCGGTCTTGCCCTCGGTCATCGGCGTGGCGGCATTGGAGGTGTTCATGATCTCGACGCTGCCGTCGCCGTTCTTGACCAGCCAGGTCCAGCCGGAGCCGAAGTTGGTCGCCGCGGACTGGGAGAACTGCTTCTTGAACTCGTCGAAGGAGCCGAACTTGGCGTTGATGGCGTCCGCCAGCGCGCCGCTGGGGGCGCCGCCGCCGTTCGGGCTCAGGCAGTTCCAGTAGAAGGTGTGGTTCCAGACCTGGGCGGCGTTGTTGAACACGCCGCCGGAGGCGTTCTTGACGATGTCCTCCAGGGACATGTTCTCGAACTCGGTACCTGGAATCAGGTTGTTCAGGTTGTTGACATAGGTCTGGTGATGCTTGCCGTAGTGGTACTCGATGGTCTCCGCGGAGATCACCGGCTCCAGCGCATTCTTTTCGTACGGCAGGGCAGGGAGCTCGTGGGTCATGATCTTCACTCCTCGTGTGTCGGAAAGGGGGTGGCTTGTTCGCGACGAAAGGTGTGCCCGGACCGCGGGATCTCAAGGCGGGGAGACTACGCAGGACACGCCGGCGCCGCGCCCGTGTTCCGCATGCTGCGGTGTAGGCACACGATCCCGATGTTTTGGTTCGTGCAAAGTGCAAACGTCCGATTGCCTCCTGAAGGGCACCTGCGCCGGCACGACGTTCCGGCTGCGCGGTGCCCGCCACGCGGCCATCGGACCTGGGCGCCTACCAGAAGACGGGATCATTCAGAGCTTCGACGCAGCGGGCCGGACCTCTCAGCGGCGTCATCGATCGATCCGTCAGCGACTGCGCCAGCCAGCCTTCGGGATGTTTCAGCGGGAACGGCGCGGGTGCATCCCTCTCGCTGATGGGCATGAAGCCGACCTTGGCGTAATAGTTCGGATCGCCATAGGTCATGGCGATGTCGACGCCGGCGCTCCGCAGCGAAGCCAGGCCGTGGGTCAGCAGCCGCTGGCCGATGCCTTTGCGTTGCCGGTCGGTCGCCACGGCGACGGGGCCGAGGATGAACACTGTCCGCTCATCCTGCTCGTAGCTCAGTCGTGAGAAGACGATGCCCCCGGTGATCGCCCCGTCCTCTTCGGCAGCGAAGACGAAGAGATCCTCCGCCGCCGTGCCGCTCAGCAGGTTTCGCACCAGCGCCCCAATCAGCGCACCTTCTTCCTCGCCCTCGGACGCGGTAAAGGTCGCGGTGAAAAGGTCGATGATCTGCGCCTCCCGCCCTTGATAAGCCGTCAATAACTCCATGATTTCGTTTCCGCTGATTGAAGTTACCCATGCTGTCTCAAGTGCTTCGCCCGCGTCCGGGAGAAGGAAGCCCTCGTCCTGATGCAGCCTCGTGGCAGGGCGGGCGGTAACCGCCATTGCGGACGGGCTCGCCGATCAAGGACGACAGCGGAACGCGTGAAGCCGGTAAGAACAGAGGTCGAGCCCGCGTCGAGAGCCCAGTATCGCCCTTCCCTGTACCGTTGAAAACCGCGTCCCCTGATCCGGCACCGGACCTGTCTGCTTTGCGCTGCACCGGACATCTGCACCTCGCGCTGACATCGGTGTCGCGCCGCGGGCGAGGACCTGTCAGGATCCGTCCATGAACCCGATCGAGCTCAGCATCTTCGCCAGCCGCCTGGCCGCCGTCTGCGACGAGATGGGGGCCGTGCTGCGCAACGCGGCGCTGTCGCCGAACATCCGCGACCGGCTGGACTTCTCCTGCGCCGTGTTCGATGCCGACGGCGCCCTGTGCGCCCAAGCCGCCCACATCCCGGTGCACCTGGGCAGCATGGCCTATGCGATGGCGGATCTCGTCGCCCGACTGGACTGGGCCGACGGCGACATGGCCATCGTCAACGATCCCTTCCTCGGCGGCACCCATCTGCCGGACGTGACAGTGGTTGCACCGGTGTTCGTCGGCGGTGAGCGGGTCGCCTTCGTCGTCAACCGCGCCCACCATGCCGACATCGGCGCCACCACCCCCGGCTCGATGCCGATCTCGCGCTCGCTGGCCGAGGAGGGCGTCGTGATCGAGCCGCGACACCTGGTTCGCGCCGGCCGGCTCGACGAGGCCGCGCTGGGCGCGATCACCGGCGCCACCCGCAGCCCGGATCATGCCCGCGGCGACTTCTTCGCCCAGATCAGCGCCAACCGCGCCGGCCGCGGGCGCCTGGCGGAACTGGTCGCCGCGCCCGGCAGCGCCCCCTTCGCCGCCGCACTGTCGGCGCTCAACGACTACGCCGAGCGGCTCGCCGCCGATGCCCTGGCCGCAATCCCCAATGGCACCTACGCCTTCACCGACCACATGGACGACGACGGCCAGGGCATGCGGGACATTCCCATCCGCGTGACCCTGACTGCCCGTGACGGCCGCATCGACTGCGATTTCACCGGCACCGCCCCGCAGGTGGACGGCAACATCAACTGCCCGCTGGCGGTGGCCGCGGCGGCGGTGTTCTATGTGTTCCGCTGCCTGATGCCGCCGCAGACTCCGGCCTGTGCCGGCAGCTTCCGGCCGATCCGGCTCAAGGTCCCGGCCGGCTGTCTGGTCAATGCCCGGCGCCCGGCGGCGGTGGCCGCAGGCAACGTCGAGACCAGCACCCGCATCGTCGACGCCGTGCTCGGCGCCTTGGCGCAGGTACCGGCCCTGGCCGAGCGCATCCCGGCCGCCAGCCACGGCAGCATGAACAACCTGGCCATCGGCGGTCAGCTCGATGACCGCGCCTGGGACTACTACGAGACCATGGGCGGCGGCATGGGTGCCGGCCGCACCGGCGGCGGGCTGTCCGGCGTCCAGACCCACATGACCAACACCCTGAACACGCCCATCGAGGTCATCGAATCGCGCTTTCCGCTGCGCGTGCGGCGCTACGCCATCCGCCGCGGCTCCGGCGGCGCCGGCCAACGGCCCGGCGGCGACGGCTTGGTACGGGAGCTGGAATGCCTGGCCCCCGCCCACGCCACCCTGATCGGCGAGCGCCGCCGCCACGCCCCCTGGGGCCTGATCGGCGGCGCGCCCGGACAGACCGGCGGCCAGTGGCTCGATGACCGCCCGCTGCCCGCCAAGGTAGCGCTGGACCTCGTCCCCGGCCAGCGTCTGCGCATCGAGACCCCCGGCGGCGGTGGGTACGGCTCGCAGTCTTGAGCCCGACTGCGACGCCCGGAGCATTCTAGACTGTCGAGCAGGCCGCGGTCGCCGCAATACAGCCGGAGAGGCAGGAGGGTTCCCATGTCCGCTACCGCTGAAGAGCTCTATCGCCGCTACCGATGTGGACTGTTCGGCTGATGGTCAACCGATGCTCCGACCCGGCCATCGCCCCCGGCCGCCTCCCAAACCGAATCGAGAAGACCCCCTATGTGCGGAATATGCGGCGAATTGCGCCTCGACGGCGCCCCGGCGGACCTGGACGCGGTGGCGCGAATGATGGGTCCGCTGACCCGGCGCGGCCCGGACCGCGGCGGCAGCTACAGCGACGGCGCGCTCGGCTTCGGCCACCGGCGGCTGTCCATCATCGACCTGTCGGTGCGCGCGAACCAGCCCATGGTGGATCAGGGGCTGGGCCTGGCCTTGGTCTTCAACGGCACGATCTACAACTATCCCGAGCTGCGCCGTGAGCTGACGGCGAAGGGCTACCAGTTCTTCTCCAGCGGCGACACCGAGGTCATCCTCAAGGCGTACCACGCCTGGGGCGAGGACTGTGTCGCCCGGCTGCACGGCATGTTCGCGTTCGCGATCTGGGATGCGAACCGCCGCGTGCTGTTCCTGGCCCGCGACCGCTTCGGCATCAAGCCGCTGTACTGGACCGAGAACGCGCGCCGGCTGCGCTTTGCGTCCAACGTGCAGGCCCTGCTCGCGGCCGGCGGCGTGGACACCGGCATCGATCCGGTGGCGCTGCACAACCTATTCACGCTGCATGCCGTGGTGCCAGCCCCGCGCACCGTGCTCGCCGGCGTGCGCAAGCTGCCGCCGGCGCACTGGCTGCGCATCGACGCCGACGGCAACCGCACCGAGCGCGCCTACTGGCAGCTGGACGCGACCCGCCCGACCGAGCCCAGGTCCGAGGCCGAGTGGGTCGAGCAGATCCACGACGCCCTGCAGCGGGCCGTGCAGAAGCGCATGGAGATCGCCGACGTGCCGGTGGGCGTGCTGCTCTCCGGCGGGCTCGACTCCAGCCTGCTGGTGGCGCTGCTGGCCGAGAACGGCGTGCGCGATCTGCACACCTTCTCGGTCGGCTTCGAGGACACGCCGGAGGAATCGGGCAGCGAGTTCGAGTACTCCGACCCGGTCGCCGAGCGCTACGGCACCCGCCACCACCGCTTCCGGGTGCCGAACAGCGACGTGCTGCGCCGCCTGCCCGAGGCCGTGGATGCCATGGCCGAGCCCATGTTCGGCCAGGATGCCGTCGCCTTCTACCTGCTCGGCGAGCGTGTCTCGCAGGAGATCAAGGTCGTCCAGTCCGGCCAGGGCGCGGACGAGGTCTTCGGCGGTTACTTCTGGTATCCGCGCATCGCCGCCGAGACCGAGGGCACGCCCCTGGAGCGGCTGCGCAAGCACTATTTCGACCGCGACCACGGCGAATACCTGGCCATGGTGGCCGAGCGCTATGCCGGCGCCGACCACACCGGCGACTACGTCGCCGCACGGCTGGCCGAGCCCATGGCCGATGAGGTCATCGACGCGGTGCTGCGCCTGGACGTGACCACGCTCATCGTCGACGACCCGGTCAAGCGCGTGGACAACATGACCATGGCCTGGGGGCTGGAGGCGCGCGTGCCCTTTCTCGACCACCAGCTGGTGGAGCTGGCCGCGCGCTGCCCGCCGGCGCTGCGGCTGCGCGACGGCGGCAAGTATCCGCTCAAGGTCATCGCCCGCGGCCGGCTGCCCGACGCCGTCATCGACCGGCCCAAGGGCTACTTCCCGATGCCGGCGCTGAAATACGTGCGCGGAGACTTCCTGACCTTCATGCGCGACATCCTGGCCTCCGACGCCTGCCGCCGGCGCGGTTTATACCGGCGCGGCTACGTGGACATGCTGCTGGCGGCGCCGGACCGCTACCACACGCGCATCCAGGGCAGCAAGCTCTGGCACCTGGCGCTGCTGGAGCTGTGGCTGCAGCGGCACGTGGACGGAATGGCGGCGGATTGAGTATCATCATTGACTTGATAAGTGACGGGGGCATCCCGACATCCGCCGGCACGCCAATCCTACCCAGCCATCTTGAGGTACTCCGATGGACGTGCTCGAGCGCATCGACCAGCAGGTCAAGAACAACCCCGTCGTCATCTACATGAAGGGCACGCCGCAGATGCCCCAATGCGGCTTCTCGATGCGCGCGGCCCAGGCCCTGAGCGAGACGGGCATCCCATATGCCTATGTCAACGTGCTTCAGGACCCCGAGATCTTCGAGAACCTACCGCGGTATGCAGACTGGCCCACGTTCCCGCAGATCTACATCGACGGCGAGCTCGTCGGCGGTTGCGACATCACACTCGAGCTCTACGGCAGCGGCGAGCTGAAGACCATGATGGAGACGGCGGCGGCCAAGGTGGAGAAGTCGGAGTAGACGAGAGCGGGGGCTTACGCAACGATGCGGCCGGCTCAATGCCCGGCCGTCATCGACGCCCGCCAGCGGTTGACGATGGTGCAGAACAGCTCTGCGGTCTTCGCGGCGTCGTAGATCGCAGAATGTGCTTCATTGTCGTCCCACTCCAGGCCTGCCGCCTGCACGGCCCTGGCCAGCACCGTCTGGCCGTACATCAGACCCGCCAAGGATACGGTGTCGAACACGCTGAAGGCGTGGAACGGATTGCGCTTGACGTTGTTCCGCTCCACCGCCGCCCTGACGAAGCCAAGGTCGAAGTGCGCATTGTGCCCGACCAGAATAGCGCGGGTACAGCCGGTAGTGGCCACGGCCTTGCGGATCGGGGTCAGGATGCGCGCCAGCGCGTCGCGCTCGGCCACCGCGTCGCGAAAAGGATGCTCGGGGTCGATCTTGTTGAAGGCCAGCGCGCGGGGGTCCAGCTCGGAGCCGATGAAAGGCAGCACATGACAGGCCTGGGTCGGTCCCGGCTCCAGCCAGCCATCGGCATCCATGCGGATGACGATGGCGGCAATCTCGAGCAGCGCATGCCGCTGCGGATCGAAGCCCGCGGTCTCGACATCGACGACCACGGGCAGGAAGCCGCGGAAGCGGGCAGCGATGCCGTCCGCCGCGCGCGGTGTTGATGAATCTGTACGTTCCATTCCGGCAGCATAAGAGCCGCATCGCGAAATGCCAAACCCCGCTGCGCTCATGGGTCTCGTGACGATGTTTCCGCGCTCCACCAGTCTTGGCGGGCCGCGCGCCGGTGGGCTGGCCGCTCTCGCGCTGGCCTTGTTACTCGCCCTGGGCGCCGAGCCGGGGCTGGCCGCGCCGGCCGCCGCCGAAGGCCCAACGGCGCTCAACCAGTCCCCCGCACACGGCGGCTTCGAGCAGGGCCTGCTGTTCCGCGTCGATCCGCCCGGAGACGCGGAGCCGAGCTGGCTGTTCGGCACCATCCACAGTCACGACCCGCGGGTGCTGGACCTTCCGGCCGAGGTCGAGGATGCCCTGGCCGACGCCCGCGGTCTTGCCATCGAGGTGGTGCCGGACGACGAGGCGATGCGCGCCGCTCAGGCACGGATGCTGTTCGGCGACAGCGATTCGCTGCGCGGGCTGCTTCCGCCGGACCTGTACCGCGAAACCGTCGCCGCATTGGCGCAGCGCGGCCTGCCGGAGGCTGCCGCAGGCCGCTTCAAGCCGTGGGCCGTGGTGATGCTGCTGAGCATGCCGCCGGGTGCGAGTAGCGAGATCCTGGACCTTCAGCTGCAGCAGCGGGCGCGCGCCGCCGGCAAGCCGGTGGTGGGGCTGGAGTCAGTCACCGAGCAGCTGGCCGTATTCGAGGACTTCAGTGCGGCGGACCAGGTCGCGCTGCTGGAGGACGCGCTTGCGGGGCGCGACGCGCTGCCCGAGACGTTCGAGCGTCTGACCCGGGCCTACCTGGCCCGGGACTTGGCCGGGTTGCTGAGCCTCGAGCAGGAGCAGCTCGTCGCCGGCGACCCGGCGTTGGCGGCCCGTTTTCGCCGTGCCCTGGTGGACGAGCGGAACCTGCGCATCGCCCGCCGGCTTGCGCCCCTGCTGCAGGAAGGCGGCCATTTCGTCGCCGTCGGCGCGCTGCACCTGCCCGGAGATGGCGGCCTGCTGGATCGCCTTCGCGAGGCCGGGTACAAGGTCCAGTGTGTCTATTGACCCCGCCTGTGTCGACGGCCGGCGGGTCCTCAAAGTGCGGCGCCGCCCGCGGCGGGATCGGCCGGCGCTGTGATACCATCGCGCCCGCGCCGGAGACGGCCGACGGCTGCAACGAAGGGGGCCCAAGCGCATGTTCAGAGGGTGGTATCGCCTGGCCATGGTGATGGTGGCCGTGGCTGTCGTCGCTGGATGCAGCAGCGTCCCGAAGGAGTACCGGGACCCGCGCGATCCCTGGCAGGGTTACAACAGGGCCATGTACAAGTTCAACACGGACTTCGACAACGCCTTCTTCAAGCCTGTTGCCAAGGCCTACCAGTTCATCACCCCGGAGCCGGTGGATCGCGGCGTCACCAACTTCTTCAACAACATCGCCGACCTGACCTCGGCGGTCAACAATGCCCTCCAGTTCAAGCTGTCCCGGGCCGGCAGCGACGTGGGCCGCGTGGCCGTCAACAGCACCGTCGGCGTCGCCGGGCTGTTCGACGTCGCCACCAACATGGGGCTGCCCAGCTACAAGGAGGACTTCGGGCAGACGCTCGGGTACTGGGGCCTCGGTCCGGGGCCCTACTTCGTGATGCCGATCCTGGGGCCGAGCAGCGCGCGCGATACAGTGGGCTTTGCCGGCGACATCGTCATCGATCCCTTCTTCAGCATCAGCAAGAACGAGATCTACTGGGGTTTCATCGCGCTGCGCGCCATCGACACGCGCGCCGACCTCCTCGCCGCGGGCGAGCTCCTGGACGAGGCGGCGATCGATCCTTATGCGTTCGTTCGCGACGCCTATCTGCAGCGGCGCCGCAGTTTGGTCTACGACGGTAATCCGCCGGTGGATGACGCCGAGGACATTTTCTGGGACGACGAGCCGCAACAGTAGCGGCCCGGCCTGGCCGGGCCGCCGTCTCGTGCCGTCGGCCCGCCGGGCGTGATCGCCCGGATGCGACAAAGCTGCTACAGTCCCTGTATGAGGAGGATTCGGGTGTCCGCTTTCCGGATACGGTCGGGATTTTCTGATACTGCCGCGTTCCGAAGCCCGGCGCCTTCGCCGGGACCGCGAAGGATTCGCAGCTTGACGCGTCGTTAGTCTTGGTTTTCCACTCAGGCTCGAGCCATCGAGAACGTAGAATGTGGGCGCAGCGATCCCGCGAGGCCAGATGGTCGATGCAACCCGGCGCGGAGCGAGTCGGTGCCGGCCTTGGCGTGCTGGCGATGCTGGCGGTCCTGGCTGCGGCATTGATCGGCGCGCCGGCGCATGCCGGCATGATGCCGATGGCTGAGGCCGTTCCGGACTTTGCATGCGATGGCGAGAGCCTCGATTATACGCCGACGCTGGCTGGCACCGCGCTCGTGCTGACCGCCAGAAACAACGTACGGCTCGGCGGCCCTGGCGTCGACGGCGGCGTATCCGCAGCCGGTGGGGCCGCGTGCGTCGAGAGGTCGCCGAGCCTCCGGCTCGGCCGCCGCGCGGCGGACGCGATGACCGGCGATTTCAACCGCTTTTTCGGCAGCATCGGACCGATCACCGATGCCGAGCCGATCGAGAGCATCGCCTATGCGCTGGAGGCCATCGAGGGCCGTGAGGACGCCGACGATCTGGGCTTTATGCTGTTGAGCGGCGGAGTCCACGGCAAGGTCGCACTTGTGTATCGGAAGATGGGGCTCTACGCCCCGATCATCGGCACGCCGGCCGAGGTGTGGATTCGGGACCGCGATCCGACGGCGTCGTTGAAGGATCTCGAGTTCGGGCCCGATATGCAGCTGGCGTCCGCTGACGATGTCACCGCCGAGCCGAACCCGCTGCCGGCAACCGTCCTGCTCCTGCTCGGTGGCTGGCTGCCGCTGCTGCTGTCGCGACGCCACCGGCGGCGCTGACGAATTCTTCCGGCGCGTCCGGGAAGGCACTGACGGATCGGCATCTTGCCGGGCGGGCGACCACGGCGTCTGTCGCCTCTGCAGTCTCGGGGCTGCCACTACAACCCTGCGCAGACGCCTCTCCACAGCGCGCTATACTGTCTTTTTAAACAGTGCGCCGCGGGTGGATCACGGTGGGACCGACGGCTGCCGGCTATGCGGAGCTGCACTGCCGGACCAATTTCTCCTTTCTGACTGCCGCTTCACATCCGGAGGAGCTGGTGCGCACGGCCCATCGGCTGGGCTATCGCGCGCTCGCCATCACCGATGCCTGTTCGCTGGCCGGTGTCGTCCGTGCCCATGAAGAGGCCGGGTCCCTGGGGCTCAGGCTGCTGATCGGCGCCGAGCTGCACGTGGCCGGCGGGCCCCGGCTGGTGGCGCTGGCAGCCGATGCCGGCGGCTATGGCAACCTGTCGCAGCTGGTCTCGACGGCCCGGCGGCGCAGCCGCAAGGGCCAGTGGCGCGTCGAGGCCGGTGACTTCGACGACGGCCTGCCGGGCTGTCTGGTGATCTGGCTGTCCGGCGACAGCGACGAGCCCGAGCATGCTGCCTGGCTCGCCGGGCGTTTCCAGGGCCGCGGCTGGATCGGGGTCGGCCTGCACCGGGACGGCGGCGACCGCTCCCGCCTGGCGCGGCTGCGCCGGCTCGGCGCGCGCCTCGGCTGGCCGCTGGTCGCGACCGGGGACGTGCGTATGCACAGCCCCGAGCGGGCGCCGCTGCTGGACGTGCTCGATGCCGTGCGCGAGGGCCGCACCGTCGCCGCCGGTCCGGCGCACTGGCAGAACCGCGAGCGCCACCTGCGGCCGCTGCCGGCGCTGGCCCGTTTTTATCCTCGTGACCTGCTCGACGAGACCCTGCACGTGGCCGCGCGCTGTGGCTTCTCGCTGGCCGAGCTGCACTATGATTACCCCCGCGAGCTGGTGCCGACGGGCGAGACGCCGGACGCCTACCTGCGCCGCATGGCCCTGGCCGGCGCCACAAGCCGCTGGCCGGGCGGCACGCCGGAGCGGGTGCGGCGTCAGGTGGAGACCG
>Ga0316576_10001495_pt1 | contig 12606 bp, 12 predicted proteins | sample S0NA_FD_203075 | JGI IMG/M metagenome (GOLD analysis project Ga0316576, IMG submission 203075) | Rhizosphere microbial communities from salt marsh grasses in Alabama, United States - S0-2_050615r3r5 | ecosystem: Host-associated > Plants > Roots > Rhizosphere | place: USA: Alabama | collected... | reverse complement strand
GATTGCGCTTAACCGGCTTAAGAGGTCCCGCATGCTTTTACGTATGAGTTTTTCCAGGGCCTCGCCCTCGATCCCGTTTAACCGATCATGGTAGGGGGCCGGCACAGGAATCCCCATTAGCGTTGACACGAAGGGCAGCACATCGGCGATCTTGTCCCTGAATATTTTCCCGATAGCCGTCTCAAGTTTGATGAAGGCTTCCACCATGTCGTCGTCGACGCCTATCTGGACCCACTGTTTCAGAAGGTCGATGATCGGATGGAAGCTCAGGTTGCGCCCCATCGATATGGCTCGACCCTCTAAAAGCGTCACTCGGCCAACCGCTTCCCTCTGCCTCAGTTCCGCCAGGAGGCGCGACTTGCCGATGCCGGCCTCGCCGATGATGTTCACGATCGAACCCGCGCCGTTGATCAGCTTCATGACCTGCAGCTCAAGCTTATCCAGCACGGACTTGCGGCCCACCATCTCCGAAAAGATCATTCGCTCGGAGCCGAGGCGCGGCCGGTGGATCTCTTTGTCACCCGGCAGCACCTTGTAGACCGGAATGCTGTCTGCCCAGCCTTTGATCACTTTCTTCCCGAGGTTTTCGAATTCAAACATCCCTCGCGTTTTGTGGTAGACTTCCCGGGTGACATAGGTCGTGCCCGGTTCAGCCAGACTTTCCATACGCGCGGCCAGATTGACCGTATCGCCCACAACTTTGAATTCCACCCGCTGATCGTTGCCCAGGGTCCCGACCACCACCGGTCCGGTGTTGACGCCGATTCGCATTCGAATCGGGCCCAGGCCTGCTTTTCGTCTGTTGAAAAGCGCAATCTCCCGGTGGATGGCGCGGGCGGCCCAAAGGGCGCGTTGGGGCGCTTCTTCCAAAGCGACCGGCGCGCCGAAGAGTGCCATGATGCCGTCACCGGTCATTTCATTGATGGTCCCCTCACAGGCGTGCACCTGCTGAATCAGGATTTCGTAGATCTGGCCCATGACCGCGTAGGCCGCTTCCGCCCCAAGCCGCTCCACCAGCGGGGTGAACCCCTCCATGTCGCAGAACATGACCGTGACCTGACGCAGCTCGCTCTCGATGCTGTCGCGCTGGCTCAAAATTTTGTGGGTAAGGCCTTGGGGGAGGTAGCGCTGGATCCTGGCAAGCTTTTCATCGAATGACTGGGAAACGCCTTTAGGGCCGACTTCCATCCCCAGATAGACGCCGCAATGGCTGCAGAATCTGGCATCCTTGGCATTCTCGGACTTGCAGTTTGGACATTGCATTGCAGCATTCCCTTGGAAGGATCACATGCACATGGCCAAATTCCCGCACAACTGGTTGAAACGAAATGGTGAGACGGAAGAAAGGTATATCTCCGGATAACAGCATGAAATAATTGCCTATAACCGCATTGATGTCAAGAGGTGAATAACGCCTGGCGGCGTTTCCGCGTTGGAAGGGTCAAGGCCGGCTATTCTGCTGCGGCGCCGGGTCCGATCAGGCACCCTTTCGCTGCGAGGGATCGACCGGAAGGCCGGCGGCGGCGTTTTGGCGGATCGCACGCAGGTGCTCCTGGTCCCACGCAAGATTCAGTTCATCGAAAATCCGGCCGGCGTTGTCTAAATACGTCCGGGCTTCCAAGCCGTCAAGCGTGGTGAGGCCGGTTTCGGATTCCAGGAGATGTTCGCCGATCTCGCAATAGGTGCGGGCGAGTTGGATTCGGGCTCTCAACCGCTCGCCCTCCCGGATGGCCTTTCGCCACCAGCGGAGGGCACGCTTGCGATGATGGGTCAACCAGAAATAGCGCCCCATCAGGCGAAGGGCGTCCGTGCGGTACTGGGCAACCTTGCGTGTCTGCTTTTCGAATGACCGGCAGGCTTTATAGGCACCTTTACGCAGGTGCCGCACCTCCCTGTCTCGCCCCCCGGATAGCGCTTCCTGGAGCAGACAGAGACCGAACTCGCCTTGACTGCGTAAAAAAACCGAAAGCTGCCAGGGAACAGGCTGCAGTTCGCGTCGAAGGGTATCGGCTCTTTGCAGGGCTTTCTCCGCGACCAAACGGTCACCCATTAAGAGATGGATCTGCGCCTGGCACCCCCAAAAGTGGATGAGGCCCAAGCCGGACTGTGTTTTTTTGGCAAATTCGACGCCCTCCTCGATTTCCTTGCGCCCTTCCTGAAGCCGGCGGCATTCCAGCAGCAGGCCGGTATTGAGCAACAGCTTGAGAAGACGTGAAAGGTCATTTTCATAGACATCCGAGATGTGATTCAGCCTATCCACCAGCAACCGCGTCGCGGCGAGATCGCCTTGGTGCAGCAGAGGGAGCGCGTGCCAGTGCACGTCCAGAGAGGCATAGTAAACTTCACCAACATCCAGGTTTTGTTTGACCAGATTCTCGTCGAAGGCTTTGATGGAACGCCATTCACCGGTCAGATAATGATGCAGGGTTTCTAAAAAATCGTAGGTAATAAAAGACTTAACATCTTCCGGAGGTATCTTGGGCGCAACAAATGAAAGAACTTTGCGACTGGTCCGGAATGAAAGTCCGCTGAAGGAAAAAAGTGCGCTGGCGCTGATGAACAGGCCGTAGCCGGCCTCACAATGCCGCAGGTCAAACCGGGAAATCTGTCCGCAGAATTGCAGCGACTCGATGAAAAATCGCTTGGGATCGATGATGCCCAGTGCTTTCGATTTCTTGTAAAACAGGTCGATCGCGTCCTGATCGCTCGCGGAGGGGACACGCCTGAACTTCAGGAAGGGCAGCCACAGGCCCACCAGCAGGTGCGCCAAACTTGTCAGAAAAATCGGCCACCAGTAGCGGTGGGGGCCGGGAGACGTTTTCCAGTAGTATAGAAGCGCCTTGTCGAAGGCGGCAACAGCCTCTTCATATTGCCCACGATTGAAAAAGGCCAGCGCAATATTCTTTTCCAGCAGCGCAACTTTTTCGGGATCGGCTGACCGGCCTGTTTTTTGTCGATAGAGCCGCAATGCTTCCTGATAGTAGTGCAGCGCTTCGCTTGAGGCTGATGTTTTGAGGGCTTCCTCGCCTGCCTTTATCAAGGCGTTTTCGGCTTTTTCCAGATCCTCCGCATGGCTGTAATGATAAGCGAGCATCCCGTAGAAAAGGTTCAGCTTTTCGACAAAGACCTCTTCGATGGTATCCGCCACCTTGCGGTGCAGGGCTTTGCATTTCTGGGGCAGAATGGAGGCATAGGCCGCCTCCTGCGCCAGGGCGTGTTTGAAATGGTATTCCCGTTCCTCAGGTTGATCCCCTTTGAGGATCAGCTGGGTCTTCTGCAGATCGGACAGGCGATCATCCAAATTCTCGATCGCGTCCGCCACCTTCACCAGAATCCGGTAGTAAAAGTGGCGGCCGATTACGGCCGCCACTTTCAGCAGATCGCGGGTATCCTCCTCCAACCGGTCGATGCGTACCATCAAAAGGTCATTGATCGTGTTCGGTATGGCCTGTGTGCCGAACCTGTCGGTTACTTTGAATTTACCGCCCTGCATCACGACAGCCCCCTCGTCAATAAACGAGCGGACCACCTCCTCGATGAAATAGGGATTTCCGCCGGTGCGATGCACGACCTGTTCGATAACGGCGTGATTGAACCCCTGCAAATCCAACATTTCAGCAATTAAGGCTTCACTCAGGTGATCGTCCAGGGGCTGTACAACGATGTTGACCGGGTTGCCTTGGGTGGTCGCGGCAATCGCCTGCGTGGTTTCCTCATATCCCGAACGAAAAATGTTGATAAAAAGGATGGGAAACCGGTGAACCAGACGATACAGGTATGTCAGTAATTCGACCGAACTTTTATCCGCCCAGTGAAGATCGTCGATGACAACGATCAACGGCTGCTTTTCGCTGAGTTTGATCAGCCATTCCCGCACGCTTCTGCGGATCAGCTTTTCGAGGGCTTCGCCTTCGATCCCACGCATTCGGTCAAGGGAGGTTTCCGGCAGGCTAAGCCCCATCAACGTCGCCAAAAAGGGCAGCACTTCAACGGCCCGGCCCGCAAACAACCCGTCAGCAGCGGCCTCCAGCCTACGAAAGGCGGTGGCGGCCCCATCCTCGCTTTTAATATCAATCCACTGCCTGAGGACGTCCACGATGGGGTGAAAGCTCAGGTTGCGCCCCATCGATACGGCACGGCCCTCCAGAACCATTGCTTGTCTTAGGGGCTCCCGCTGCTTGAGTTCTTGTATGAGCCGGGTTTTACCGATGCCGGCTTCGCCGATGATATTGACGATGGCCCCCTCGCCGCCGAGAAGTTTGGTGACCTGCCTTTCCAGCGTGGCCAACTTGCTCTTGCGCCCCACCATTCGGGTAAAGATCATACGCTCGGAACCCAGATGCGGGCGATGGATATCCTTAGTCCCGGGAAGCATCTTGTAAACAGGGATACTTTCCGCCAGACCTTTAACGATCTTCTTTCCCAAAGGCTCGAATACGAACATTCCGGCGGCTTGCTTGTAGACCTCCCTCGTCACATAGGTGGTTCCCGGTTCCGCCAGACCCTCCATGCGGGATGCCAGATTGACCGTGTCGCCCACGGCCTTGAATTCCACCCGCTGATCGTTGCCCAGACTTCCCACCACCACGGGACCCGAATGGATTCCAATGCGCATGCGAATGGGAGCCATGCCGCTTCGCCTTTTATTGAAACGCTCAATCCCCCTGTGGATAGCCTGGGCGGCCCACAGGGCGCGTTGCGGGGCTTCTTCCACGGCGACGGGGGCGCCGAACAGCGCCATGATGCCGTCCCCGGTCATTTCATTGATGGTACCTTCGTAGTCGTGGACCTGTTGGATCAGGATCTTGTAGACCTGATTCATGACCGCATAGGCGTTTTCCGCCCCAAGCCGCTCCACCAGAGGGGTGAATCCCTCCATGTCGCAGAACATGACCGTGACCAGTCGGCGCTCGCCATCGATACCGTCGCGTTGGTTGAGGATTTTTTGGGCCATCCCCTGGGGCAGATAGGGTTGGATTTTGGCGATCTTTTCGTCAAACGTCTGGAGGGGAAGTTCGGTGTGGGCTCTCTTCGCCAAGGAAGAACCGCATTGGTTGCAGAACTTGGCGCCTTCAGAATTATCAAACAGGCAGTCTGGGCATTTCATTCCGATATCGCTTCAATCTCGCTTGGGCCGCAAATATCTTGAAGGCGCATATGCGATCCCGATCGATCAGCAGATGCAGGGAGTGGGATGATAAGACGCAACCGGGGGAATTTGTCAATACCCCCATGGGTTGTCAACTCCATCGAGGGCGACCGAAGATGAAAACGCCCTGGACGGTTTTTACACCTCCGGTCATCAATGCCAAGGTCTGCCGGCCATCATGTCATCCGGCGCTGGTCGGTGTGGGGACGGGAGCATCGATGTGTTCGGCATTCAACCAGGCCAGGGCTTCGGTCACGGTGTGAAAAATTTCCGAACAGCAACCGGCACACTCGGCATTGCTGCAGAACATGCGACTCATTGCGTACGTATAGGTGCCGCGTTCGGCCACGAAGACCATTCGATTGAAAAAACGGTTGTACGCCAGGTGGTAAACGATGCTTTCCATCTTTTGGCCGGGCACATCCACCTGCGCTTCCCTGAGATCGATCAGCATATCGACGGGCACCTGGAAGGAAGGATCGGTCGTGAAGTCGTTCCAGGCCCTGAAAAAATCATCGAGGGCGATGCTCCCCTGGGCTTTGAACATGAGCAAATCGTCTTTAAAATGGTGCGAGACGGGCATGGGGCATGTTCCCTGTCTTTTGAAGGACGGCTTCGTCACGACATTCACACTACCATGACAGAAAAATCCTATAAAATAAAGAGGGCCGACCCCTTGGCCGAGCAGCTCTTAGTAGGCAACTCAAAATGAAGATGAGGGTTCCTGGCAAGGCGTGAAGGGACGCCAAAGCGGCGCATACACGCCGTATGTACGCAGGAGTGTGGGGTCGGGGGCTCTCAGATTATTTTTGAGATACGTTCTAAATGGCGGGTTAAGAAAGTCGTTTGACCAACGACGCTTTACGGTGAGGCCTGATGCGGAGCGACTTTTGATCGGAAGCATCTGAATTTCGAACGGATTGAAATCCTCCGGGCTGTTATTATCGTGTGGTCAGTTGTCCGGCGTATCCCAACCTTCGGTCTTCAAATCACAAGGAGAACATCATGCCTTACTATCTTAAAACCACTTCTCCGGATAAGGCCCGCGGCCGTCTCAAGGTAGCCTACGAAACGCTTGAATCCATGTTCATGGTGGTCCCCAAGGTATTCGTCGCCCAGAGCATCCGGCCCGACCTCCTGGAGGCCATCGTTACCTATGTGAAGCGCTTGATGATCAACGAACATGCCCTGCCCCGGAGCACCAAGGAACTGATTGCCGCGCGGGTGTCCCAGATCAATAACTGCGCCTACTGAGTGGACGCCCACAGTGCCATGGCTATGGCGCAGGGATTTACAGAGGAGCAGGTCAAAAGCATTCTCGACGATGTGGACGGGTCGGATCTCATCGATGCTCAAACCAAAAAACTTCTTCATTTCGCCGAGAAGATCAATCGCCATGCCGATAAGGTGTCCCGGGAAGATATCCGGGCCCTTCGAGAGGCCGGCTGCAGCGAGGAGGATATTTTCGAGGCCGTGGCCGTGACGTCGCTTTTCAACTACATGGATCGCATGGCCGATGCTTTGGGAGCCCCGGTGGAAGGTTTTCAGGAGATGATGACCCGGATGGCAAATGAATGATGTGAAATTGGCGCCAGGCGTCATTGTCCCGCCCCAGGCCCTACATTCCAAGTCGACCCGGCTGCGGATAGGGATTCCGAATCCTCCTATGGGAACGGATACGTATCGTCCCGGTTGCTCCAGTCCGGAAGGGTGCTCTCCAGCCTGGCAATTTCATCTTCGAGCATGCTTACGGTCCGTTGAGCGTTCTGCCGGATATTCTGCTCCTCCAACCGACCGGAACTCACCGGGATGACCTGCTTGGAAAGCAACAGCAGCACTGCGCTCAGGAGCAGCGACGTGACGGTAATGGAAACAATCGCTTTTTTCCCGAGCGTCATTGTAACCGCACGGGAACGGATGCTAAACACAGCGGGGAGCTGACCAGACGGCCTCCATCTCCCGGATAGATTTTGGGACAACCTGCTGAAAACTTGAGGATTATTTTGGAAATGCAAAACCGGACCCTACTGACGCCCCTGTTTCTCGACGCGCCGGTTTCGGGGCTGGCGCTTCTGGCGAAGGCCAATTGGCAGGTCAACGCACCCGTACTTCCGGGCGGTGAGCTTTACATCCATTTCGATGTGGACGTGGTTTCGCTGGATGAATCGCCGGCCCAGAACTATCCGGCCGAGGGCGGCCCGTCGGCCGCCCTCCTGCACGCCGTCTTTGGTCGTCTGGCCGCGACGGGACGGGTCGGGGCGGTCTCGGTGGCGGCCTGGAACCCGGCCCTCGACCCGATCGGCAAAAGCCAGGCCGTGAGCATGGCGCTTCTGCATACGCTGGTTGGAAGCCTCAACACCTAGCATTCGTCCTGAACAGGCCGCCCTCGGAAGTCAATTGCTGGAGAAACCGGGCGATGGCCTCAGCGCCGTCGCCCACCCGTGCGACGCATTGCTCGTGTTCCCCCGAGAGCTTGTAGGCCAGCGCCGCTTCCAGATCGGTGAAATCGACGCCCGTCATCTCCAGGCAGGAATGCCCGCCGACCTGCCGTGTCAGCCGCCGCACCAGATCCTGGCTGGGAGCGACGATGGGCATCAATCCGTCCAGTCCGGAATCGAGGTCTTCCCTGCCCATCAGCATTCCCAGTATCATCAATCCGGCCGTGTGCACGCCGCAGGTCAGCGAACACATCATCCCGCCCTGCATAGCGCCTCCGGCGCGCAGCACCATCCGATCCTTCATCTGCAAGGCTTCCATGAAAGCCCACAGGATGCTTTGGGTGCAGCTGTCGAAACGCCTTAAGTAGCCGACCGCCGTTGTGTTCATCCTGACCGGCCACTGGGGGTCTGACGGTATAACGGGCATGATGGGGTTTTCTTCCCGATACGTCGCTAGGGTTTTCATCGGTATGTTCCTTTCAACGATACGCTAAGGGAATGTCGTATCGCGGGTTTGGTCTCTGTGGCGATTTCCATCTTCAACGTGCTTAACGGACCGGTTTGACTGCCTGAATGAATGCGGAAACAACAAGCCTATCAGCGTTCTGTGCGGGCGCCCAGGTTTTGATCATTTCACGGCTCTCCTCCTGCAGGTCGATGCGAATCGCTTCGAACCCCGCCTCTTGAATCATACGCTTGAGGGTTTCAACGGGCACGGCGCCGCCGATGCAGGCACACTGCAGATCCGGATCGGTGCGGATGGCCTCCGGCAGCAGCCGCAGGGCCACGACATCCGCCAAGGCCAAACGCCCGCCCGGCTTGAGAACCCTGAAGGCTTCCTTTAAAACCGCTTCTTTCTCCGGAGAGAGATTGACGACGCAATTGGAGATGATCACGTCCACCGTTTGGTCCTGGAGCGGGAGGCGTTCAATCTCCCCTTTGCGGAATTCGATGTTGTCGACCCCTGTTGCTTTGGCGTTGCGGCGGGCCTTGCGCACCATGGCCTCGGTCATATCCACCCCGATGACCCGGCCGGCCGGACCGACGGCAAGGGCGGCCAGGAGGCAGTCGAAACCGGCCCCGCTGCCCAGGTCCAAAACGGTTTCCCCGGGGCGCAGGTGGGCAATGACCTGGGGATTGCCGCATCCCAGGCCGAGTTCGGCCGCCTCCGGAGCGGCGGCGATCTCTTCCATGGAATACCCCATCCAGGCGGTATTGGCGTCCGGGGTTGATGGGCTCTGTGCACAGCACGCGAATTTCGGCGGCGGAGCGCAGCACGCCTTGGCCGTTTGGGCGATGCGGCCGTAGCGCTCCCGAATCCTTTTGCGAATCGTATCCGGTTGTCGGGTTGCATTTGCCATGGAGTCCTCCCTTTAAGTTTTATTGTTCGAAAACTTTCGAATAATAGGGTTAAAATTTTTTAGCGGGTGAAAAACGCCTTCAACGCGTCGATGATGTCCGGATCAACCCAGCAGGCAATATTCTGCCCCCGCCGTTCGGTTCGAATGATGCCCACCCTGCGAAGCTCCTTTATATGGTGTGAAACCGTGGGCTTCCCCACGTCCAAGTCCCGGCCCAAATCGCCGACGAACATGGCGTCCACCTCGGCATCCGTTTCATAGAGCCCCACCGTGCCGGGTCGGCAACATGTGGTCAATCGGAGAAAGATCTTGAGCCGGTTGGGGTTGGACAGGGCCTTGAAGATCTCGGCCATGTCCTCGAGGCTTATGTTTTGATTATTCGACATATATCGAATCATAAAACAAAGACATCATATGTCAAGGGCTTTATTCGGCAGCGCATTCACTTTCTCGCCGGCAGGCTGCACCTGGTTTTCAATCACGATTGATAAGCGCGTGGCAAAATTTCCCGCCCCAAGAGGCAACCGCGTGGTAAGCGATCCTGAAAAAGCGTCATGTAGACCGGTAGCGGGCGCGGGCCGTTTCCAGGCGGCGTGACCGCAGACCGGCGGCGATATCCAGAATCCTGCGATCGCGCTGCCACCACTGCCGGGTCCGGGCGTCAACCCGCTTCCAATGAGGTGCCGCGGTTTCCACGACGAGGGCCACCTGGGAGAGCAGTCCCCCCAAAGCAAGATGCACGTGCGGTTCCAGGGGCGGTGCCGCAGCCAGGACTCGGGCCGTCACCATCAGTGCCACCAGGGTTTCCAGGGTGGCATCGGGCCAGCCGGAGCGGCGCCCGACGGCAAACAGCCAGGCCAGAAACGCGCCGGTAACGTGTATGTCTTCGAGGGTGCGAAAGGGTTTTATGGCCTCGCGATACCCGTCGCCGGGCAGCAGGGCGTCGTCTGTCAGGCGGACCGCCTCGAAGCGTACTTGGCCGTGGGGGATTTCCGGAACAAACCCGAGGGCCGGCAGGGGAGACATCAAAATCCCGCTGTGGTCCGCCGGCACCTGTACCATGCGCAGGCGATTGCGGCCATCGGGGGTCATCCCGCAGGAAGCGGCCACCAACAGGATATCGGCCCCGTCGGCACCCGTGACAAAAGTTTTCGTGCCGTCCAGCCGCCACCCTTTTTCACCCCGGGAAGCCGTCAGGCGGCATCGGATGCGGGCCGGATGGGCGCCGTCTTCTTCGGTAATGCAGATGGCTGCGATCGGTCCTCCGGCAGCCATCTGCGGCACCAGGCACTGGATCGCCGCCTGGTAGCCGGCCGCAAAGGCCCAGGCCGGGCGGTCCGCGGACGAGCCGCCTGCCAGAGCCCGGTCGATGGGGGATTTCCAGGAAGCCACCGTCTGTTTCCAGGCGCTTTTCCAGGCCGCAAAATCCGCAACCCCGGGGGGAGGTTCGACCGGCGCCTGCAGGAGGGTAGCTATGACCGCCAGGTCTTCAGGGCTCATAGCACCAGATCCTGGATGAAGGCGGCCAGCTGGTCGAGATTCCAGCAGGCGCGCACTTCGTTGCAGAACACCTCGTAAGTGCGCATTTCACTGTCCCCCGAATTCCAGAAGGCATCCGACTCCGGGTTGAGCCAGATGACCCGCCGGCTGCGGTCCCGGACGGCTTCCAGGATGCCTTCTTCGGGGTTGCCGTAATTGCTGCGGCCGTCGCCGATCACGATAACCGTGGTCTTCTTGTTGATGCTGTCCATGTGACGGGCCTGGAACAGGCGCAGGGTGCGTCCATAATCCGTGGGCGCCCCGTAGGCGATCTCCGGGCAGTCGAGAATTTCCTGCAGGGCACGATCGATGTCCCATTCGTCGAAATAGCGGGTCACCTCCACGGGTTCGTCGACAAAGACAAAGCTGCGTACCCGATCGAAGCAGTCCTGTAAGGCATAGAGCATGGTGAGCATGAAACGGGCCGACGACCAAACCGATCCGGACACGTCGCAGAGCACCACGATGCGTCCCTTGCGGGGGGGGCGGCGGCGAAAGTGCAGGTCGATGGGGATGCCCTGGGTGCGGGAGGCGGCCCGCAGGGTGCGTTTGACGTCCAGGATCCCCCGGGAGCGCGCGGCATAGCGCAGGCTCACCATATCCCGCAGCTTGCGAACCAGCTGGGCGATGACGTCCCGCAGCCGCACCAGCTCGCCGGGCGACAGGTTGGCAAAAGGGGTCTTGCCCAACTCGCCATGGGCATCCGCCGGGACGGCTTTTTTAGCGTCCCCGGCGGGCAGCGGCGGACCGTTTTCGGCCAGCAGCCGCCGGGCCGTTTCCAGACGATTTCCCACATGACGCTGCAAGTCCCGGCGCGTCTCCCAGTGAATCTCCCGCCAATGGTCCTTTAAATAACCGTCCACCGCCTCCCCGGCCCGTTGCAGGGCGCGCAGCACCGGCAGGCGCCGCACCAGGCCCCCCAGATTGGACCCCGCCCCCCGGGGGCCTTTGCCTTTGGCGTGGCCTTCGGACTGCATGGACTGGAGCATCGCGAGATAGGGTGCCGGATCGGCCGCCAGGAAGGCCGCGATGGCGGTCATGGCCGGCATGGGCGGTTCGATTTCGAGGAGGACCCGTTGGAGGGTTTCCATGTGTCCGGCCAGGGATTCCGACGCCGGGTCCAGGTCCTCGAGGATTTCGTGAAAGAACAGGCGATAGAGGTGATCGAAGCGGGCCCGCTCCAATCGGCTCTTGGCAAAATTGGCCCGCAGCACCGTGGCAAACTGGGCCTCGTCCAGAACATCCACCCGGGGCAGCTGGGCCAGGCAGTCCAGCGTCTCGGCCGTGGAAATGCGCAGCCCGGCCGCCCGGGCCGAAGCGACGAATTTGAGGATCATGGTTTCCATGCCGTTCCCTGTATCGTCATCATCGACGGCTGGTTTTACCCTTTGTCCCGCGCCGAGCATCGGCGGGGCGGTCGGGAAAAAGCGCGCGGACCTGCTTGCCCGCCTCAGGCGGGTCTGAGCGAAGCGCGTTTCCGCGTGCTCCATCCGCTGCAACCGGCCGATGCCGCAAGCATCGCGTCGGCAGGCAAGGCGGCGGACAATTCGAGCAGCGCAGCAATCGTCAGATTGTGAGCACCCGAGGGAGTCCGGCAACGCCGCATGACGGCACGAGGCGCCGCGTCATCGGCCGGTTGGACGACGCGCAGGATGAAGCGGGACACGGGCGTCTTCTTTTGGTTACTTTTCTGCCACGCGGAAGACAAACAACGGCCAAAAGCCACGAATCGGTAGAAATGCTTCGGATTCTCCACCGCCGGTGGAGGATTTCATTTAAGATTAAAATGCGCTTGAAAAGTGTTCTGCTAAGTGTCCGTCCGGAGATGGCCGGGCACTACTGGAAATTGACCACCTGATCCACCTCCCGCCGCACCCGCTCGGCGTCCTCCCGGTATTTGCAGATCACGTTGAGGGTTGCCATAACCGCCTCCCGGGAAAGGGTCTCCAACTGCAGGTTGATGAGCGCCCGGGCCCAATCGAGGGTTTCGGCAATGCTGGGCTTTTTCTTCAGGTCGAGCTGCCGGATGCGGACCATGGCGGCCACCATCTGATCGGCCAGACGGCCGGGGATATCCGGCACGCGCCGGCCGACGATCTCCCGTTCGGTGTCCGGACCC
>Ga0316576_10001494_pt1 | contig 12614 bp, 6 predicted proteins | sample S0NA_FD_203075 | JGI IMG/M metagenome (GOLD analysis project Ga0316576, IMG submission 203075) | Rhizosphere microbial communities from salt marsh grasses in Alabama, United States - S0-2_050615r3r5 | ecosystem: Host-associated > Plants > Roots > Rhizosphere | place: USA: Alabama | collected... | reverse complement strand
CATTCAGGGGACCATGCCCTCCGGCACGCCGGAGCAGGTCAGCGCCGAGGTCCGCGAGCGGGCGGAGACCCTCGGGCGCGGCGGTGGCTACATCTTCTGCACCGCGCACAACCTGCTGCCCGACGTGCCCACCGAGAACATCGAGGCGCTGTTCGCGGCCTACCTCGAGCACGGCGGCTACTGACACATCCTACCTCGACCTACACCCCAACATCTGGGGCGTGCGGGGCCGCCCACCGCCAGATTTGGGGCAAAAACTACACCCGCCGATCCGGCCGTGTTATTCGGATTGAGCACACTTTCAGCCGGAGACGCAGCGTGAGCCGAGCAAAGCCCAAGACAGAGAGCTTCGGATTTGATGTTCAGCTGGAGAGCGGGGACGACCCCCGCGCGGTGGCGGCGGGACTCGTCGGACAGGGACAGCGGGTGATCGAGCTGGGGGCGGCGGGAGAGCGCATCTCCCGCGCGCTGGTGGCGCACCTCGGCTGCCACGTGCTCGCCGTCGAGCAGGATCGGTCGGTCTGCGCCGCCCTGCGCAAGCACTGCACCTCGGTGGTCCACGGGGATATCCAGCAGGTGAATCTAACCCCGTACCTGCACGGACGAAAGTTCGAGGTCGCGGTTGTCGGCACGCTGCTCCAGCGCTTGCCCGAGCCCCTCGCCATGCTGCAGAAGGTCAGGCCGTATCTGGTCGACGAGGGCCACGTCGTGGCCACCGTGACGAACCTGGCCCACGGCAGTCGGCGGCTCGCCTTGCTCGAGGGCTCGGCGCCGCCCGCCACGGACAACGAGCTGCTCCACGCCTTCACCCTGACGCAGGTCGAGCGGCTGTTCGCCGAGGCGGGCTTCGCGGTGGAGACCGTCGAGCGCGTGGAGAGCGACCCGTACCGGGACCCGGTCACCGGTGACCAGGTGTGGGAGCCCGAGTCGATCCCCGCGGCGGTGCGGTACCTGCTGGAGCGCGACCCGGAGGCCAGGGTGGCACACTACGTCGTGCGGGCCAAACGGCTGTCGGCGGCCGCCGCCCGGAGCCAGCTCGCCGCTTTCGGCGACGCCCCGGAGCCGGAGACACCGCGCACGCTGGTCACGGAGGCAGACCGGGAGGAGCTCGACCGGGCGGAGCGCGAGGCGCGGCGCGCCCAGGCGCTCGCCGAGGCCCGGGCCGAGGAGCTCGAGCAGGCGCTCCTCCGGGTGGAGCAGACTCTGGGGGAGCGCGGGGCGGAGCTTGAAGAGGTGAGGCGCGCGCTGGCCGAGGCGCGGGAGAGCCACGCCGCGGCCGACACGAAGGCCCGGGATATGATCGAGGAGCTGCGACAGGCGGTGGACCTCGGAAACCAGGCGCTGTCCACGGCGCAGGGTGACATCGCCGAGCGGGACCGGACCCTGCAGAGCCGCGAGCGCCAGCTCAGCGACCTGCGCGAGCAGCTCGAGTCGGGGCGCACAGCGGCGGACGCCTGGATCGCCAACCTCGAGGCGGACGTGGCGTCCCGGGAGACGGAGCTCACCACGACGGTGGAGCGGGCCACCGAGCTGCAGCGGCAGCTGGAGGAGCGCTGCGAGCAGCTCGACACGGTCAAGACCCAGCTCGACGCGGTGCGGGCCGTGGCGGAGGAGGCGGACAGCAAGCGCGAGCTGCTCGAGGCGACGATGAGCGCCAGGGACCGGGAGCTGGCCCAGATGACGGACCGGCTCGCCGACCTGCAGCGGGAGCTGGAGGAGCGGGGCACCGAGCTGGTCGAGAGCCGCCGGGCCACCGAGCAGGCGCTGGCCCGCAGCTTCGACCTGGAGGCGGCGCTCGCCGCCCGGCGTCGCGAGGTCAGCGATCTGTCCGCTCGCGCTGCCGAGCTGGAGCAGCAGCTGGAGGAGCGGGGCGCCGCGCTGACGGAGAGCCGGTCGACCACCGACGGCGAGCGGATCCGCAACGAGGAGCTGCTCGCCACGGTGTCGCTGCGCGAGCGGGAGCTCGCGGAGACCGTGGAGCGGGTGGCCCAGCAGGACCGCGCCATCGAGCGGCTGGAGCAGAGCGTCGCCGCCCGCGACGCGCGGATCACGGAGCTGGAGGCGGCCATCGCCCTGCGCGACTGCGATCTGGCGACCGCGCAGGACAAGCTGACGGACCGGGAGCGGCTGATCACGGACCGCACGCAGCAGCTGCTGGACCTGGAGGAGCAGCTGGAGAGCCGCCGGGCCGAGGCCGAGGATCGCCTCGAGCAGGCGCGGGGGCTGGAGGGCACGCTGACGTTGCGGGAGCAGGAGCTGGACGGGGTACGCGGGGAGCTCTCGGCCCGGGACCAGAGCCTGGCGCTGAGCGCGGAGCAGTGCAGCGCCCTCGAGGAGCAGCTCGACATGTGCATGGTCGCGCACCAGGAGACACGGGAGCGGCTCGGGGAGCTGGAGCTTACGCTGGACGCCAAGGAGCGGGAGCTCGGTGAGCGGGACGAGCAGATCCTCGCGATGGAGGGCGAGATCTGCGAGCGAGACGAGCGGATCCAGGGGATGGAGCAGGACCTCGGCCGGCGGGACGGCCAGATCCAGGCGCTGGAGCAGGAGCTCGGTCAGCGGGATGAGTGGCTCCAGACAATGGAGCTCGATCTCGGTCAGCGGGACGAGCGGATCGAGCAGCTGGAACGCGAGCTCGGCGAACGGGACGGACGGATCCAGGCGGTGGAGCACGAGCTCGGCGAGCGGGACGAACGGATCCAGGCGGTGGAGCACGAGCTCGCCGAGCGGGACGGACGGATCCAGGCGGTGGAGCAGGATCTCGGTCAGCGGGACGCGCGGATCGAGGCGGTGGAGCAGGAGCTCGGTCAGCGGGACGAGCGGATCGAGGCGATGGAGCAGGAGCTCGGTGAGCGGGACGAGCGCATCGAGGCGATGGAGCAGGAGCTCGGTGAGCGGGACGAGCGCATCGAGGCGATGGAGCAGGAGCTGCGGGCCAGCCGCTGCAGCGCCGAGGAGGCGGGGGCTCGCTGGGTCAGCCGGGTCACGGAGATGGAGCGCGAGCTGGAGCAGAAGGGGCAGCTGATCGGTGACCAGGAGTCCCGCCTGCTGCGGCTGGTCCAGGCGCTGAACGCCTCCCGGGACAACGAGGTTCGCCTGTCCGAGCTGACGCGTGTGGTGGAGGACCAGGCGGACGAGGTGGAGAACCTGCAGCGAGCGCTCGCCGACCTGGCCGCAGAGAAGCGCCAGCAGCGGGAGGCGCACGTCGTCGAGATCTCCAAGCTGAGGCGCGATCTGGTCGACAGCCTGGATGCCCGCGAGCGGGAGATACGACGGCTGAGGGAGCGGCTCGGCGAGGCCGAGCGGGTGGCCAACGGGATGCGGGTCGGGCTCGAGGTCCAGGCCGCGAAGATGGAGCACGAGCTCGAACGGATGCGGGGCCGGGTGGTCTGGCGTCTGATCGGGCGGTACGACAGGGCAGCCCAGGTCCTGATGCCGCCGGGAAGCTGGCGGCGCGAGCTGTTCGACCGGGTCCTGTCTCATGCCTGGCGCGAGCCCAGCGGCCAGGACGTGCACGCTCCGACCCGGGGCCAGCTGTTCCATTCGCGAGGGGCGACGGCCATCGCCTCGACGAAGCCGCCGGTCGCACGGACGCGGACCACCGTGGAGCTGTCCTAGCGGTCAGCGCTGGCCGAAGTCCACCACGTAGCGGTCGTCGCGGATCACCGGAAGCTGGTTGCCGTCCGGGTAGACCAGATCCACGCTCGCCACGCGCACCCTGGGCTGCGTTGCGGGGAGGAAGACCCTGTCGATGTGCACGACCGCCTCCGGGCGGCTGAAGTCCTTGGCGCCCACCTGGCCACCGAAGTGGTCGCTCCGCCCAAAGGCGATGTGCAGACCCAGCTTCTCGTCGAGCAGGATCTCGCCAATCGGCTCGAGCCCGAAGTCAGCGAGCAGGCCGAAGCCGAGCTCGGCGAGGTTGCCGTAGGCCGGCTCCGCGGCGAGCCGCTCGGCCTCTCGTCGTGCTGTCTCGCCGCTGCCCTCGACCCGCACCGCCCGGTTCTGCTCGATCACGTAGGTGACCACCTCGTCGCCGAGCTGGACCGGCAGCCGGCCCGCGGACCGGCTCGGGTCCTTCTCCCCCTCGTAGGGCACGATATAGGTCTCCCCGGAGGGGAGGTTGCCGGCGGTGCCGCGCTCGGGGAATAGCCCCCCCGATGCATGAGCCAGGCGTTTGCGCAGATCGAGGTCCAGGCGTCGCTCGGCGCCCTCGACCAGGAAGCGCAGCGTCGCCAGCTCCGCCCCGTCAAGCAGCTCCTTCATCAGCATGACCCGTCGGTTGATCTCGATGTAGTCCAGCCTCAGGGCGGGGACCATCGCCGGCGAGAAGCCGGGCATGGTCGCGGCCCGGAAGCCGTGCTCACGCGCCGCGAGCTTGAGCGGCGCGGTGGCCGAGAACTGCGTCGGCGCGATGATGATCGCGCTGCGCCGGAACAGGTCGGAGAAGGGCAGTGCCAGGTCCGGGTCCAGGGCGCTCGCCGAGCGGGGGAGCGCCGTCCCCTGATGGAGGTGGGCAAGCCGAGGCAGGTCGGCGTTGTTCAGCCCGACGTTGCGATAGAGGTAGAGGCCGACCGTGAGGCCGGTACGATCTTGCTGCGTCGCGAGCTCCTCGGCCCAACCCGCCGCGATCTCCCGTCGCACACGCCAGCTCCCGGTGTCGGGGGAGCGCTCGTCAGGAAGGTCGACCAGGATCGCCAGCTCTCTGTCCTGCTCGGTCACCCGGAACACTTGCCGAATCAGCCGGACCAGCTCATCGCTGGTCAATCGATGAACGGATTGGTTCATGGTCGCCTCCTGTCACCTTCCGTCACTTTGTCGTGACGACACCTTCCTCGGAGATCCTCAGCCCGTGTTGCTCGCACTCGTTTCGCAGGCTCGCCCGATCGGCCGGCTGCAGGCGCTTCCACGCGAAGGTCACCGGCCGCGGGTCCTTCCTGTTGCAGCTCGCGAGCCCCAGGATCTTGACGGCGACGTAGTACTCCTCGGGGCTCGCTCCACCCTCGGTCACCCGGGTCGCCTCCACCACCGCGTCGCCCCAGCGGCCATCCATGTATGCGGCCTGCGCCTGGTCGAGGGCCCGGGCCACCTCCTCGGGGCTCTCCAGCCCCTTTGTCGCCTGGTGCCGGGGAGGGGTCGAGGCGTTGGTGGAGGGCCCCGCGCCCTGGCACCCCAGCAGCATCAACCCGCAGATGGCCATCAGCCGACCCCACATTGCGTGGATCTTAGGGGTGAAGGCCAGGGACCGCAAGGCGCCCTTGGGGGATGTGACCCCACAGGTGGGGACCGGTGGTTCCAGGCCACCTCCCGTGTCCCGGTGGCATCCCCAACAAGTCTGCCGTGCTTACCCCCGGTACGGGTGGCATCCCCCTTGCTTCGTCCAGCCTGAGACAAGGAGCTGTCGATGTCACGCATGATCGCCCTGGTTGGACTGATGTCGCTCGCGCTGGGCCCGGCGCGCGCGGCCGCCTACTGCCTGGACAAGTACTCCGCCCAGTCGAGCTACGCTGCCTGGACCACGCAGCCGGTGAAGTACCGCGTCTCGACGACCCTCACCGACACCGCCCTCCTCGCCGCCATCGACAAGGCGTTCCAGACCTGGGGATCGGTCCAGTGCTCCACGCTCAAGTTCTCAAAAGACGCGCAGTTCGCCATGGCTTCCGCTCCCTTCGACAAGAGCACCGGGCACGTGAACATCTACTGGGTGACCAAGGCCTCGGAGCTCCCCACGGGGATGGACTCGAAGTACTACTTCTTTCACTACAAGCACTTCGACGCCAAGGGGCAGCTCGTGGGCGCCTCCATGGCGGTGAACGGGATGACCTACAACTGGAGCGCCACCGGAGGCGATGCGGCGACCTTCGACCTGCAGAACGTGCTGACCCACTACATCGGAAAGGTGGTCGGGCTCACAGACTCGAAGACCAAGGGCGCGGTGATGTTTCCCGACGTGACCTTTGGTCAGACCTCGAAGCAGACCCTGACCGCCGACGACATCGCCGGGCTCCAGTACCTCTACCTCGCGACCGGCTGCCCCAAGCCGACGCCTCCCGACAGCTCCGGCTGCTCCACCGGCGGGACCACGGTCGCCGATGGTGGGACGTCGGTCGCTGACGGCGGCCAGGCGACCACCGACGGGGGGGCGCCATCGACCAGCGACGCGGGTGTGCTTCCGGTCAGCGAGGCGGGCACGGCTCAGCCCGACGCCGGCGCCGGGGGCGTGTACTACGACCTCGGCGGCGGCGGGGGAGGGGGGCAGTGCAGCAGCTCGTCCCAGTGTGCGGCCGACGAGGTCTGCTCCGCCGAGGGCACCTGCGTCAAGGTCGGCGCGGGATCCTCCGACGGCGACAGCGGCTGCAACATCGCGCCGCTGTCCGGCCCACCCTCCGCGGCGCTCTGGGCGCTCCTCTGCCTCGGGCTGTGCGCGCTGCTGCTGCGACGCCGCAGGAGCTAGAAGATCGTCTGTACGTTGAACGAGAACGTGTGGTCGAAGCCCGCCGGCGCGAAACCGAAGCCGCTGTACAGGCCGAGCGCGAAGGTGTCGAGCACCAGGAAGTGCAGGCTCGGCCCGAAGGCGTCGGCCACGGCGACGGGGTTCTCCAACCGGCTGCGGTCGACGAACACGGACAGGTCGTGGAACAGGCCGGCCTCGAACCAGTCCCAGAACAGGTTGACCCGGTAGGCGATCTCGATCTGCGCCGCTTCGTGGACCCAGTAGCGGTCGCCAAAAAAGACCCGCTGGTAGTCCCCGGCGAGCTGGACGTCGTCCCAGAACGGCACCTGGCCGCCGAGCACGGTACCGCGCAGGCGGCCGATCAGGCGGTGGCGGCCGAGGATGACGAACAGCTGCCCGCGGATGTCGAGATCGAGCATGTGGTCGTCGAACCGCTCCGTGAGAATGTCGAGGCGGGTGTCCAGGTAGCTGCGCTGGTCGCGCCGCAGGACCTCGGAGTCGGGGCGCAGCCGCATGAACGAGCGCCAGAGCGAGCGGATCGCGCTGGTCTCTGTCGGCGGAGCCGGCAGCCCGGCGGTTTGCTGCACCTGCTGCACGTCGAGGATCCAGTTGGCGTCGACCCCGGCGCCGATGCCCACCTCGAACGCGCCCAGGTAGCCCACCAGCTCGGCGACGGTCACGCTTCGCAGCTGGTAGAAGCTGGCCAGGCCGATGTCGACGCGCTCGTAGCGCGAGGCCCGCAGCGACGTCCTGGGCCGCAGGCCCATGCGCCGGCCGAGCCAGCGGGGCAAGCGGTAGGCCGCCTCGATCCCTCCGTGGACCCAGGTGACCTTCGGGTCCTTGTCGAAGAGGTAGCGCCGGAAGGGGAAGGCGACCTCGAGCTCGGCGTTGAGGCGGTCGTCGCCCCAGAGCAGCCCCTTGTGGCTGAAGGAGACCGCGGGGAGCACGCCCCAGGTGGAGCTGAGGGAGATGTCGAAGCCCCAGCCGAACACCTCGCGGCGCACGATGTAGATCTGGAGCACCCGCTGGGGCACCGGCTTGCCGAAAGGCGTCGTCTTGACCTCTCCCGGCTCCTTGACCCGGTAGTAGACGTTGAGCAGGCCGTGCTTGGTCCTCAGCTCCTCGAGGGCGTGGCGTAGCGCGGGCCCGTGGAAGACGTTGTGGGGCAGGTTCAGGTCCACCTGGTACAGGAAGGCCGAGATGCTCCCGGCGCCGGTGAAGAGGATCCGCATCTGTCCCTCGTCGACGTGGATCCGCAGGCCCTCATCGCTCGAGGGCCCGAACCAGGCCCGGGCGTACTCGTAGCCTTGTTCGTGGTAGGCCTCGACGATCCGCTTGACGGCGTCCCGGCCCCAGCTGTCCCAGCGCCCACGGTCCTTGGGCAGGGGCCCGGCGGCCTCGCGGGCGACGGAGAGGGGCAGCACGCCGGTGTTGGTGATCACCAGCCCCCCGGGAGGTGGCGTCGTCTCTTCCGGCCACGCGGAGCGGGGCGAGAGCAGCAGCGCACCGCAGAAGACGCCGCAGGCGATGGCGTGGCGGAGATCGGCGCTACGCATCGCCCTCGGTCTGTCTGAGCCGGTCGAGGGTCCGCAACGGGCCGTCCACCCGGTCCAGGGCCTCCAGCGCGAGCCGCAGCTTGCGGCGCCAGTTGGGCAGCCGATCGTCGCCGATGCCGGGCACGTTCTGGGGCGCGGACTCGAGCCACAGGTCCTCGAGGTTGACCAGCACCATCCGGGCGTCGCCGGCGCCGAGGAAGGCGAGGCAGGCCTCCAGCACGCCCTGTTCGTCGGTACCCGGCCCCAGCCAGCCGGCCCCCCGCAGGAACCCTGCCAGGCGGGCGGTCACGGTGTCCCGCTCCAGGCGCTCCCGGCGCGCACCGTCGTCGTCGGTGAGCGCGAGCTCTCTGCGCTGGGTGATGTCCATCCCGCGCCAGAAGCCGGCGAAGGGGGGCATGTCGTGGGTGTTGAGGCTGGCCACCGCGGCCCGGGGTACCGGGGGCGGGCGCTTTCCGCCGAGCTCGTACTGCAGCACGTACATCCCGTGGATTCCGTGGCGACGCATCGCCCGGTTGACGTAGCCCGGCACGGTCCCCAGGTTCTCCCCGACGATCACGCAGCGGTTGCGGTGCGACTCCAGGGAGAGGATGGCGTAGAGCTCCTCGGCGGGGTAGCGGACATAGACGCCGTGCTTGACCGGCATCCCCTTGGGGATCCAGAACAGCCGATGAAGCCCCATCACGTGGTCGACGCGCAGGATCCCGGCCTTGCGGGTGATGTTCCCCAGGTAGTCGATGACATGACGGTAGTGATCATGCCGGGCGCGGAGGGGGTGGATCGGTGGGAAGCCCCACTTTTGGCCCTCGGTGAACAGCGCGTCGGGCGGAGCGCCCACGTCGATCTCGAGGGGAAACAGGGACTGGTGGCGCCATGCGTCGTAGCCGCAGTCATGGACCCCGAGGGGCAGGTCCACGTAGAGGCCCGGGCCACGCTGGCGTGCCCCGCGGGCCAGCGCGTCGATCTGGCGGTCCGCCAGCCACTGAACGTAGATGTGCAGCTGCTCCAGCCCCGGGTCCCCGTCCACCGGGCGCAGCTTGCCGCCGCGCTGCCGCGCGGGCCACTGGTGCCACGGGCGGCCGTCCCGTTCGGTCGCGGCGCGGAAGCGGGCGTAGTCCAGCACCGCGGGACGCTCTCGCGTGAAGGCGACGAGCTCGTCCCGCTCGGGTCCGCCCTCGTTGAACAGCTGCCGGGCCAGGGGCTCGAGCACGCGGCGGCGCAGCCGCCAGGCCTCGCGGTAGTCGACGTGGGCCGCCTCGCGGAGCGCCCGTGCTTCGCCGTCAGCGAAGCGCTCGACGAGCGCCCGCGCCTCGGGGCAGCGGGCCAGGTTGGGGGCTCGCCCCGGATCAACGAACAGCTCGTTCCAGAACAGGCGGCTGGCCGGAGAGTAGGGGCTCGGGGCGAACAGGGTGTCGAGAAACGAGCAACAGAAGGGGAGCGTGGCGACGATCCCGCCGCCGAGCCCGGCGACCCAGCGCCCCAGCCGCTCGAGGTGAGTGTAGTCGCCGCAGCCCCAGTCCGTTCGGGAGCGGAGGGCGTAGATCGGGGCGAACACGCCCCACAGGCGTTCGTGGCCGGAGCCCTGCCCCTGGTGGGCCCGCCTCGGTGCCGAGATCACCAGGACCTCCGCACGGCGTCGGTCGTTCCCGATCCTCAACAGGTGGTAGCCCGGGGGCAGCGGGCCGGGCAGGGCGAGTTGCCGCTCGACCACGCGGCTTCCGTCCAGCTCGACGGAGCCGAGCACAGGAAGCTCGGCGGCGTCCACGGTCCAGCTCCGCGCCTCTCCGCCCTCGAGCTCGAGCTCGAGCTCGAGCCGTGAGTCGGTCTTCAGCCGGAGCCCGATCGGCTCCGGGCATCCGTCCCAGGCCACGACCACCGGCTCGGCCAGCTGGCCCCACAGCTCCCGCGCCCGCGCCATCCAGGCCGCGTCCGCATCCCGCGGTCCGTGGACCTCGGCGCCGAGCACCTGCAGCACGGCGACAAGAGCTTCGTCCGTCGCTACCCGACGCTTCGCCGCGATGTCGAGGTAGGCGGTCTGTACTCCAAAGGCGCGGGCCAGCTGTCGGAGGGTGACGTTGCTCATCGGATCCTCGTGGTCCTCGCGTTCCTCGCGTTCGTGGTGGTCGCCGCGGGACGAGGAATTACCACGCCCACCGCCACAGCACAACGGCGGGACGTCAACGTCTGCACCGGTGGTCGTCGGGAGGCGCGCGGCGTACGGGGAGCCCACCCTCCCAGATCACGGGGACCTCGCTCCAGACCGCGCGGAGCAGGTCGCAGTAGGGCATACGGAGCACGGCGAGGTCCAGCGCCGCGTGCTGGCCCAGATCTGAGGCCACGTAGAGCCGTGTCCCGTCCAGGAGCAGGTGGCGAATCGCGCCGTGGAGTCGGCTGTGATAGAGGCAAGCGCCTGTCTGCAGGCTCCAGATGCCCCACAGGCCGTTGGCGAACCCGACGACCAGGGTGGACAGCGGGCCCTCGAGCATCCGCTCCACCGGGCTCGATGGGGTCTGCTCGAACCGGAATCCCGGCGCGGGGTCGGGTCTCGAAGCGAGGGGCTCGACGGATCCGTTGGAGAAGCCGAGGATCAGCCAGCGGCCGGTGCGCAGGATCGCGCTCGCGCCGACCGCGCCGTCCATCGTTCCCTGGCGGGCGCCGTCCAGCGCGAAGCGGTGGATCCGGTGCCCCGCGGCGACCAGCACCTCGGCCGGCTGTGCAGCGGGCTGCACGGAGATGGCGCTGGCCTCCCGCACCAGCACCTGGCCCTCGGCCGCGCGCTGGTCGTGCAGGCGCGCGGTCCCCTTGGCGTCGAGGGTCAGGCATCCGTCCCGGATCGCCACGACCCGCTGGAGCTCGAGCCCGCGATGGCTGAACAGGCGCCAGTCGCCAGCCAGATCCCAGTGCTCCAGCGCACCGTCGAAGGTGACCAGGCACAGCGAGCGGCCGTCGGCGGTGACCGCGCCGAGGCGCGCTCCCTGCTCGGCGGAGCGCTGCCAGGCCCCGGGCCGCGGGGGCTCGGCCCCCGGTCGCGGATCGAGGGAAACCCAGCCCTGATGGGTCAACAGGCGCGGCGGCGCCGAGAGCATGAGCGGCGCGCTCCACAGCGGCCGTCCGTCGTCCACGCGCCAGAGGCGGACCGTCCCGTCGTCGCTGGTCGTGGCGGCGAGGGCGCCGTCCGGGCTGAAGCGCAGGAAGTTCACCTCGGCCCGGTGCCCCACCAGCGCGACGTGACGCCCGGTCCGCGGGTCCCAGATGCGTCCGATGCCGTCGGAGCCGGACGTGCCGATCCGTCCGTCGGGATGCACGTCGATCATGTAGACCCGCGACGGCTGACGGATCACCTCGCGGCTGGTGCGCCGCGCCAGGTCGTGCAGGCGCACCGTGCGGTCGACGCTGCCCGTGGCGACCCGGCGGCCGTCTCTGGAGAAGGCCACACCGAAGACGGCGTCGCCGTGCCCGGTCAGGACCTGGCCCGGTCGCCCGCCGGGCAGCGACCAGATACGCGCGGTCTGGTCGTTGCTGCAGCTGACGAGCTGCTTGCCGTCCGGGCTGATGTCCAGGTCGCGCACCCCTCCCGCGTGGCCGCGGAGAACGCGGAGCTGGCTCCCCGCCGACCAGTCCCAGAGTCGGACCGTGTGGTCCAGGCTCCCGGAGGCCAGCAGCCGCCCGTCGGGGCTGAAGCCGAGGCCAGTGACCTCGCCGGTGTGGCCCAGGAGCAGGCGGTGCTGCGCGCCCGAGGCGAGCTCCCAGATGCGGATGCCGCGGTCGGATCCCCCCGACGCGAGGTAACGTCCGTCGGGGCTGACGGTGACGCCCTCCACCGCGTTCTCGTGGCCTTCCAGCACCCGCAGCTGGGTCCCGCTGTGGACGTCCCAGATCCGCACGGTCTTGTCCAGGCTCCCGGTGGCGAGCCAGCTCCCGTCCGGGCTGAAGGTGACGCCGTACACCGCGCCGGTGTGCCCCGATCCCACGTGACGCTGCCGACGTTCGGGGGAGAGGTCCCAGAGGCGGATGGTCTGGTCCCAGCCCCCGGAGGCGAGCAGCCGCCCGTCCCGGGCGAGGGCCATGGTGTAGATGCCGCCGGTGTGCCCTCTGAGAGTCCGGATGGTGCGGCCGGTCTGCAGGTCCCAGAGGCGGATGGTCTTGTCCCAGCCCCCGGAGAGCAGCTGCTTGCCGTCGGGGGTGAAGGCCACGTCCTCGACGTGCGCCGCGTGGCCCCAGAGCACCTTGTGGAGCGAGCGTCGCCCGAGGTCCCAGACCCGGATGCTGCGGTCCTCGCCGGCCGAGGCCAGCAGGCGGCCGTCGGGGCTGAAGGAGAGCCCCTCCACGCGCCCGCGGTGCCCCTCGAGCCGCGCGACGGGCGCGGCTCCCTTCTTCCGCGGATCCCAGACCAGCACGACGGAGCCCCGTCCGGCGGACGCCAGGCGCTGCCCGTTCGCGCTGAAGACAACGCAGTAGATCGGCTTCGAGTGACCCTGGCGGGTGTCGACGAGCGCGCCGCTGTGTGGATCCCACAGTCGGAGTCGGCCATCGGCCCCGCCCGAGGCGAGCTGCGTGCCGTCGGGGCTGAAGGCCAGCGTCCGCACGTCCTGGTCTTGTGCGCGCAGGGT
>Ga0316576_10001493_pt1 | contig 12618 bp, 14 predicted proteins | sample S0NA_FD_203075 | JGI IMG/M metagenome (GOLD analysis project Ga0316576, IMG submission 203075) | Rhizosphere microbial communities from salt marsh grasses in Alabama, United States - S0-2_050615r3r5 | ecosystem: Host-associated > Plants > Roots > Rhizosphere | place: USA: Alabama | collected... | reverse complement strand
TGCCGCTCGCGACCAGGACGTCCAGCGGTGTCAGTGGGGCGGCCGTCACGTCCACCAGCACCGTGCCCTCGCCAGGGTCAGGCGTCGGGAGGTCGACGAGCCGCGGCGGCATGCCGTGCTCGGTGAGGGTCAGGGCACGCACGGCGTCAGGTGGTGATGTCGGGGTAGGGCAGGCTCATGTGGGCCAGCTGCCGGCCGTACCACATCTGGTAGCCCAGCGGCTCGTCGTAGTCGCGCTCGAACATCGCGATGAACAGGGTCAGCGTGAGGAACGGGTGGGCCCCCATCTCGAAGAGGGCGACGTGGTCGTGGGTGGCGAGCGCCTGCCGCTCGGCGTCGGTGAACGCCATCCACGTGCTCGCCTCGTCGGGGTGGCAGCTGAGGATGAGGTTGGCCTGGGTCTCCTCCCACCACCGCACGGTCTCGACCGGCTGCTCGCGGTAGCGCTCGACGAGCTCGGGGTCGCGGTCGACGGTGAACAGGAACTTGTCGACGAGGTAGCGGCTCATGCCGACGCTCCCTTCGGGTACCAGGTGAAGTAGGCCTCCATCGTGTGGAACAGGTCGTAGGTGTCGACGTAGTCGGCCTTCACCCCGTCCCCGGCCGCCCCCATCATCAGCATGAAGTCCATGAACCCGTGGGTGGCGTTGCCGGGTGCGTGCAGGCTGTCGAGCGTCACCTCGGCAAGGCACCCCTCGACGTCGCCGCTGGCGATCCACTCGACGGCCCTGGCGTCGAACTCGGGGTCCGGTCCGTGCGGACCGAACTGGCGTGGCCCACCGAGCTCGAGCGAGAGGTGCCCGGTGCCGATGATCGCCACGCGCTGGTCGGAGTCCCACGACTCCACGAACCGGCGCAGCGCCCGGCCGAGGTCGACGAAGCGGGTCGGCTGCGGCAGCGGCGGGGCGAAGATGTTGGTGTAGACGGGGACGATCGGCAGGTCGTTCTGCGGGCGCAGGGTGATGATCGGGCAGGTGACGCTGTGGTCGATGCGCAGCTCGTTGCTGAACGCCAGGTCGAAACCGCTGTCGAGCCCTTGTCGCAGGATGTGGCCGGACAGGTCGCGGTCGCCCTTCATGTGCATGCGGGGCAGGCCGAACTCGCGCTGCTCGTTGTACCAGTTGGCGTCGTACTCCTCGGCGTGGCCGACGAGGAACTGGGGCATGTTGTCCAGCCAGAGCTGGTGGAAGTGGTCCGACCCGACCATCAGCAGCACGTCCGGGTTGGCGGCGGTGAGGGTCTCGCGAAACGCCTCCACCTTGCGCACCCACTCGGCGGCGAACGGTGGCGCCTCGTCCGGCGGCGCGGTGCTGGCCTTGTAGTAGAAGGGGTGGTGCGTCGACGCGATGACGGCCACGACCTCGGCCATGCCTACTCCTTCGTCTCGTCGGGCAGGGGGGTGTAGACCGCGTTGCGGTCGACGGTGAGGTAGACGTCCATGCCAACCGGACGGCGCATCTCCTCGGCCAGGTGGCCCAGCAGCCCGGCCGTCCGGGCAAGCAGGGCAACCCCCCGCAGGAGCTCCAGCGGCAGGTCGATGTCGGCGAGAGCGGCGCCGCACACGCCGGCACCGTTGAGCGGCAGCTGCCGTCCGAGCACCTCGGCGTGCGTCCGGCCGATCGCCTCGTACAGGCTCAGGTAGGGCCCGAAGCAGCCCTCCTCCCGGGCCAGCGCGAGCAGGACGGGCGTGCGCGGGTCGCCGTCCTTGTGGACCGGGTGACCGAGGCCGGGTACCAACCTGCCTTGGGCCCGCTGCTCGGCGACGGCGGCGCGGGCGAGGTTATCCCAGGCTTCCGGGCTCGTCGGCAGGTCGCCGTCGACGCCGCTCAGCACGTCGTCCAGGAATGCCGCCGTGTCCTCGGTGACGCCAAGGAAGCGCGAGCCGCCACCGAGCAGCCCGGCCGCCAGGGCCCCCTGGATCGACTCCGGGGCGCTGGTCAGTGTGAGCCGGCTGGCCAGGGCTGTCGGGGTGAACCCGTGGTCGGCGAGCGCCACGAGGACCGCCTCGAACACGCGGCGCTGGCCGGGCGTGGGGTGGCGCTGCGTCAGCAGCCGGTACGCCAGGTCGGCAAAGCCCACCTGGCCCATGAGGTCGGCGGCAAGATCGTCGCCGAGCAGCAGGATCTGCTCGCGCGTCGAGGTGCCGATCGAGGTCGGGAAGCCAGGGACGTCGGTCATGCCGCGCCTTCCTCGTCGTTGCGGCGCGTCAGCCAGTCGCGCAGAGCGTCGCCGTGCTCGTCCAGCTCGGGCGGGGCCAGGTCGTAGCGCGCCGGCGTGGCACTGAAGGTGATCGGGTGCCGCATCATGGGCAGCGCCTGCTCACCCACCTCGACCACGGGCGCCAGCCCGACGCGTTCGGCGAAGGCGACGCCACGGTCGATGGTCTGGATGGGAGCACTGGCGACGCCGTTCGCGAGCAGAGCGTCGAACCACTCCTCGGACGTGCGCTCGGCGAGCCTCTCGACCAGCAACGGTCGCAGCTCCTCACGGTTGGCCGTCCGGTCCTGGTTGCGCGAGAACCGTGGGTCGCCGGGAAGCTCGGGCAGACCCAGCACGTCGCAGAGCCGGCGGAACTGGCCGTCGTTGCCCGCGATGACGATGATCTCGCCGTCCTTGGTGGGCAGCGGCTCATACGGGAAGAGGCTCGGGTGGGCGTTGCCCATCCGAAAGGGGACGGTGCCCCCCGACACGAACGCGGAGGTGTGGTTGACGAGGCCGGAGAGCGCGGAGGAGAGCAGGCTGACCTCGAGGCGCTGCCCTTCACCGGTGACCTCCCGGTGCCGCAGCGCACCCAGGATGCCGATGGTGGCGTGCAGGCCGGCCATCACGTCGAACACCGAGATGCCTGCCCGGTAGGCGGGACCGTCGGGGTCACCGGTCAGGCTCATCAGTCCGCTCATCGCCTGCACCATGAGGTCGTAGCCCGGGATCGCCGCACCGGCCTCGCTCGACCCGAACCCGTTGATCGAGGCGTAGACGACGCTCGGGTTGTCCCGTCGCACCGTGTCGTAGTCCAGCCCGAACCGCGAGAGCCCACCGGGCTTGAAGTTCTCGATCAGGACGTCGGCTCGCCGGGCCAGCTCCTGGGCGGCGGACAGGTCGTCGGGGCTCTTCAGGTCGAGGGCCACGGACTCCTTGTTCCGGTTGACGCCGAGGTAGTAGGTGGACACCCCGTCGCGCACCGGGGGCATCCAGGTGCGGGTGTCGTCACCGCCCGGCGACTCGACCTTGATGACCCTGGCGCCCATGTCGGCGAGCAGCATGGTTGCGTAGGGCCCGGCCAGCACGCGGGAGAAGTCGGCGACCAGGATGCCGTGCAAGGGCCCACGCCGTGTGTCAGGGCTGTCAGTCACACCGCTGACCGTAGAGCGGACATCTGTCCGTTGCAAGTCGGACGGGCCCGCGCGCCCTCACGCCGGCTCAGGCGCGGCGGTCACCTCCACCGCGGGCACGGTGTCGTGGCGGGCGACGTCCGCGCTCATGGTCCCGGCGGTGCGCAGCAGCCGAGGCAGGTGCTCCTCCAGCACGGTCGACAGCGGCGTCTCGGCAGCGTGGACGGTGACGTTGACGGCCGCGACCACCCGTCCGTCCGCCCGGCGCACCGGCGCGGCGATGGACCGGATACCGGGAGCCAGCTGCTCGTCGGTCAGCGCCCACCCCTGAGCCCGCACCGTGGCCAGCTCGGCGTCGCGCTCCTGGCGGCTCGGCTGCCAGCGAGGGACGACGCTGCTGCGGCTGGGGGTGGCCAGCACCTGCTCGAGCTCGTCCACCGGCAGGTCGGCCAGCAGCACCTTGCCGAGGGAAGTGGGCAGCGCAGGGAAGCGGGTGCCGATGGTGACGGCGAGGGAGATGATCTTGGGTACCGCGACCCGACCGACGTAGACGATGTCGGAGCCGTCGAGCTGCGCCAGCGACGACGACTCGCCCGTGGTGGCGACGAGCCCTTCCATGTGCGGGCGCAGGATCGTCCACAGGCCCTGCTGGGCCACATGCGCCGTCCCGAGCTCGAGCACGCGCGGCGTGAGCGCGTACAGACCGTTGCGCGACCGCACATAGCCGAGGGCCTCCAGGGTGACCAAGAGCCGTCGAGCCGTCGGCCGGGCGAGTCCGGCAGCCGTGGCCACGTCGGTGAGCGACTGCGGCCCGTCCGAGCCACCGAGGACGCGGACGACGTCGAGGCCGCGCGCCAACGCCTCCACGAAGTCCGGCCCGTTGGCCTCTCGTCCGGCGGTGCGAGTCACGAGGCCTCCATGCGTCTCGGGTTGACAGGTCGCGTCGGCGTCCTAGTCTGCTCCATCAACCGATCGTCCGCACAGCGGACACATGTCCGACCAAGGAGGTCCCGCCCGTGCTCCCCACATCCGGCCAGCCGATCGTGATCAGGAACGCCACCGTTCTGACGATGGACCCGTCGCACACCGTGCTCCCTGACGCCGACGTCCTCGTCCAGGGCACCGAGATCGCTGCCGTGGGGGTCGACCTCGCCGTGCCGGACGGCACTTTCGAGATCGACGGCTCCGGCGGCATCGTCATGCCAGGCATGATCGACACCCACAGGCACATGTGGCAGACGGCGATGCGCGGGTACGGCGCCGACTGGACGCTGGCCCAATACTTCGTCTGGTACTACCTCGAGCACGGCAAGACGTTCCGTCCCGAGGACGTGCACGCGGGCAACCGGCTCTCGGCGATGGAGGCCGTCGACTCTGGTGTCACGACGACCGTCGACTGGTCGCACGGCCTGCAGACCCCCGACTACGCCGACGCCGCCGTCGACGCACTGGAGTCGGTGCCCGCCCGCTTCGTCCTCGCCTACGGCAACATCCAGCAGGGGCCCTGGGAGTGGGCGACGTCGGACGGCTTCCGCGACTTCGTGAAGCGGCGGATGGACACCCGCGGGGACAAGCTGGGCTTCCAGATGGCCTTCGACGTCACCGGTGACCCGGAGTTCCCGGAGAAGGCCGCGTTCGAGGTGGCCCGCGACCTCGGTGTCCCGGTCACCACGCACGCGGGCGTGTGGGGAGCGACCAACGACGACGGCATCCGACTGATGTACGAGAACGGCTTCATGGTGCCGGGCACGATCTACGTGCACGCGTCCACGCTGACCCACGACTCGTACCACCGCATCGCCGCCACGGGCGGCATCGCGTCGGTGTCGGCTGAGAGCGAGCAGAACGCCGGCCAGGGCTACCCGACGACCTGGCAGCTGCGTCGGCACGGGATCGACGTGTCGCTGTCGATGGACACCAGCGTCTGGTGGAGTGCCGAGCTGTTCTCGGCCATGCGCGCCACGATCAACGCCGATCGCAGCCGCGAGCACCTCGAGGCGCACGCGAAGGGCGAGACGGTCACCCACCACGCGCTCCGTGCCGAGCAGGTCGTGGAGTGGGCCACGATGGGCGGCGCCAGGGCTCTGGGTCTGGACTCGCTCGTGGGCAGCCTCGAGGTGGGCAAGCGCGCCGACGTCGTACTCATCAAGAACGACCGCTCCCCCGCGATGTCGCCGGTCCTGAACCCTTACGGCCACGTCGTCTTCCAGGCGAGTCGCGGCGATGTGCACACCGTGCTCGTGGACGGCGCCGTGCTCAAGAGCGAGCACCGGCTCGTCGACATGGACGTCAAGGCTGCTCAGGACGAGGTCGCTCGCAGCGTCGAGTACCTGCGGTCGTCCCTCGGCGAGGACGTGTGGCAGGCCGGGATGAACCCCGACATCCCCGAGCAGTCGATCATGGACAACCCGTACCAGTACACCGACTACGGCTCGGACTTCGCCATCTGGAAGCAGCACTGACCGGGCGGGTGCCCGGCCGGGAGCAGGTGTCGCGGACACCGAGCGCCCGGCCGGGCGCTCCTGCCTACCATCGAACGCGTGCCTCGCATCGGACTCGTCCTCGGCGGCGGCGGCCTGACCGGAACGGCCTTCCACGCCGGCGTGCTGACCGCGCTGGCGGATTCCCTCGGGTGGGACGCCCGGGGCGCCGACGTCATCGTCGGCACGTCGGCCGGCGCGACGGCTGCTGCGCTGATGAGGGCCGGCTTCCCACCGACCGACTACGTGCCACGCGTGGCCGGTCTGCCGATGTCGAGCGAAGGGCGAGCGATCCTCGGCCAGGCGCCTCCGCTCGCGACACCGGAGCCTGCGCCCGCGCGGTCCCGAGGACCTGCGTCGCCCACGCTGCTGCGCACCGTGGCCCGGCGCCCGTGGCGCTATCCCGTGGGCGTGCTGGCGACGGGGCTGCTGCCGGCCGGACAGCGGGACGTCACCGCCACGGCGGCGCTGTTCTCCGGCATGTTCGACGCGTGGCCGGCCGAGCCGCTGTGGGTGTGTGCCGTGCGCCTGCATGACGGGCAGCGGGTCGTGTTCGGTCGTGACCGCACCGCGCGTGTCGCCGATGCCGTCTCGGCATCCTGCGCCGTGCCCGGGTACTTCGCGCCGGTGCCCATCGACGGGGAGCCCTACGTCGACGGAGGCGTCCACTCGTTGACGAACACCGACGTGCTGGCCGGTCGGGGTCTCGACGTCGTCGTCGTCTCGGCCCCGCTCGGCACGACGGACTGGGCGGCAGCGGACGCCGGCAACGTGCTGCGGGTACCCGCTCGCGCACAGCTCGCCCGCGAGGTGGCACGTCTGCGGCGAGAGGGCACTCGCGTGGTGACGCTGCAGCCGGACCGTCGGCTGCGGGCCGTCATGGGTGCCGACGCGATGGACGCGAGCAGGCGCCGCCCGGTGGCGCTGGCGACCCGTGAGTACGCGTCAGCCGTTCTGCGCGAGCTCGGGTCGCTCAGTCGCGCACCGACGTGACCCAGGCCGCGTCCGCCCACCGGTGGGCGACCAGAGCGGCGAGGGCGCTGGCGACGCCGGCGACGGCGAACGGGGTGATGCTGCCGTCGAACGTCCGGTCGACGAACGACCCGATCACCGCACCTCCCAGCAGGGCAGCGCACCCGATCACCGCAGCCGCCGTCCCGGCGATCGCACCCATGGGGATCATGGCCGCCGAGTTCAGGTTCGGGATGAGCGTGGAGTAGACGAGCAGCACAGGGAGCAGCCCGGCCGCATACGCCGCCAGTGACGGCCTGCCGCCGGTCAGCAGCGCGATGGCGAGCAGCACGAGCGTCGCAGCCAGGTAGGCGAGAAGCGCACCGACGATCACGCCGCGCAGCCCGAAGCGGCGGAGCAGCCGCGTGTTGACCAGCACGCCGACGCCCAGCGCCGTAGCGGAGCCGCCGAAGATGGCCGGGAACCACTCCTCGAGGCCCAGCACGTCGGTGACGATCGCCTGGCTCGACGCCAGGTACGAGGTGAAGAAGCCGAACGCCGCGACCTGGGCCAGGGTCAGTCCGACCGTCAACCTGTTGCGCAGCACCGTCGACGCGGCTGCGGCGAGGTCGCGCGCGCGGAACGGCCGGCGACGCGGGATCGGCAGCGTCTCGGGCATCCGCCGCAGCCACGTCGCCATGAGTGCGGCGAACGCGGCGAGCACGCCGAACACCGCCTGCCATGGCCACACGGTCAGCACCGCGGCGCCGAGCGACGGCGCGACGATCGGGATGGCGATGAACACCGCCATGACGTAGGAGAGCACCGAGGCCATCGCCTCACCCCGGTACAGGTCGCGCACGACCGCCTGGGTCACCGCTCGCAACGACGCTGCCCCGAGCCCGCCGACCACCCGCCACGCCAGCAGCACGCCGAGGGACGGGGCGAACGCCGCACCGACGGCCCCCAGGGCGTAGACGCCGAGACCCGCCCATAGCACCCGCTTGCGGCCCACCGTGTCCGAGAGCGGGCCCCACAGCAGCTGACCGACAGCCAGCCCCACGAAGAACGCGGTGACGACAAGGGCTACCTCGGTGGACGACTCCGGGAGCCCGAACGTCTCCCGCATGCTCGGGAAGGCCGGCAGCATCATGTCGATCGCAAGGGCCCCGGTCGCGGTCAGCATCGAGATCATCGCGATCAGCTCGCGCCGCGACAGGCACGAGGCGAGCGCGGACGAGGACATGGTCACGCATGGTCGCAGGCGCACGTGCCGGGCTACCGTCGTGGGGTGACGGTCAGGCACGTGGTGCTGCTGCGAGGCATCAACGTCGGCGGACGCAACAAGGTCGCCATGGGCGACCTGCGCTCGCTTCTCACCGAAGCCGGGTTCGCCGACGTCGCCACCTACATCCAGTCGGGCAACGTCCTGCTGACCACACCGGCACGAGAGGAGCTGGAGGCTGAGATCGAGGCGCTGCTCGCCCAGCGGCTCGGCATGTCTCTCGTCGTCGTCGTGCGCACCGCCGACCAGGTGCGGTCGGTGCTCGCCGGGGCGCCGCAGGGCTTCGGCGCACACCCGGAGACGTACCTGAGCGACGTCGTGTTTCTGAAGGCGCCACTCACCGGCGAGGACGCGCTGGGTGTGGTGTCGCTGCGGGAGGGCGTCGACAGCGCCTGGGCAGGCGACGGCGTGCTGTACTTCCAACGGGTCAGCGCACGTCGGTCGCGGAGCCGGCTCAGCACCCTCGTCTCGAAACCGGAGTACCAGAGCATGACCATACGGAACTGGGCCACCACGACTCGGCTCGTGGAGCTGGCCGCATGACGGACGACCCGACCCAGCGGGCGCACGCTGCCGCGGACGCCGTCGGAGCAGGTCTGGCGGGCATCGTCGGCATCGTCCGCGACACCCAGGCCGCCGTCGTCCGGCGAACCCAGCAGCACCTGCCGACGACCGCCGACGCCGTGAGCGCCGCTCAGGGCTCGATCACCGACGGCGTCTACGCGGTCGTCAGCACCGCCCACCGCCACCTCCCGGGCCTGGTGGCGCGAGCCTGGACGACCCTGTCCCCGCCCGATCCGGCCGCCCCCGTGCCGGGGTGGCAGCGGTCGGCGCAGGCAACGGGCAACGGGCTGTGGGGTGACCGTCTCGAGCGCGACCACGCGGGGCTGGCCATCGAGATGGCCGTGCGCCGCGACGGCGCCGACGTGCCGCTGACCGACGAGGGGCTGGCGGCCGCGTTCCCGTCTGCCACCGGCCACGTCGTGCTGTTCGTGCACGGCCTCGTCGAGGACGAGACGTGCTGGCAGCGGCCGCACGAGAGCTTGGAGGGGGGGTACGGCGACCGGCTGCGCGGGTCCGGGCTCACCCCGGTGGATCTCCGCTACAACTCTGGGCTGCGGATCAGCGAGAACGGGCGGCGTCTGGCGTGCCTCGTCGACGCCCTGGCCGCCCATTGGCCCGTCCCCGTCGAGTCGATCTCGTTCGTCGGGCACTCGATGGGCGGCCTCGTGGCACGCAGCGCCGGCCACGCCGCGGCGGAGTCCGGCTCACCCTGGGTGGACCTCGTGCACGCGGTCGTCACCCTCGGCACCCCGCACCACGGAGCCCCGCTGGAGAAGGCCGTTCACGTGCTCGACTGGGCGCTGCGGCGCCACCCGGACACCGAGCCGCTCGGACGGCCGCTCGCGGCCCGCAGCGCCGGGATCGCCGACCTGCGCTTCGGGGCCGTGCTCGACTCCGAGCGGTCGGACCCCGACAGGCTGTTGCACGACGCGACGTCGGACGTCGCGCTGCTGCCGCACGTGACCTACTACTGGGTCGCCGCGTCCCTGACCCCCGACCCCGACCACCCATGGGGGCGGCTCCTGGGAGACGGGCTGGTGCGCTACCCCAGCGCGAGCGGCACCGGCCGACGTCCGCGCCTCGACGGGGACCCGGCGAACGGCCTGCACGTGGGCGGCGTCGGTCACCTCGATCTGCTCAACCATCCTGACGTGGACGAGCGCTTACGGGAGTGGCTGGACCCCGCACGTCGGTCACCGGATCGTCCTGGCCGCTGACCGGGTGGCGCGATGACTGGCGCGGTGCCACCACCGGCACGGGTGGTCCGGGCGTTGCTGGACCGGCACGGCCGCACCTACGCCGACGAGGCCGGCATCACGCTGTCGGACTCCCCCGGGCCGGTGTTCCGGCTCCTCACCCTGGCGTTGCTGCTCAGCGCTCGCATCCGAGCTGACGCCGCGGTGTCTGCCGCACGTGCCCTGGCCGGGGCCGGCTGGACGACACCGCAGGCGCTTGCCGGCGCCACCTGGGAGCAGCGCGTGCGGGTGCTCAACAAGGCGGGGTACGCGCGCTACGACGAGAAGACCGCAACCATGCTCGACCACACCGCGGCGCTCCTCCTCGACCGCTACGGCGGCGACCTGCGGCGGCTGCGGCACGAGGCGCGACACGACCCGGTCGTCGAACGCCGTCTGCTTCAGCAGTTCCCTGGGATCGGCCCGGTGGGATCCTCGATCTTCGCCCGGGAGGTGCAGGGCGTGTGGCCCGAGCTCTACCCGTACGTCGACCAGCGGGCGCTGGCGGTCGCTGCGCGGCTGGGGCTCGGGTCTGACGCGACGGACGTGCAGGCGCTGGGGGGCGGACCGGACGCGCTGACCGTCCTGGTGGCGGCGCTCGTCCGCTGCGGGCTCGCCAGGGACGAGGACGGCGTGCTGGCGGCGGCTCGCGATCAGCCCGCCGGCTGAGCCCGATCCGCCGTCAGCGGCGCGGCCTCGGCCGTCGGGTCGAAGGGCTGCCCGTCCTGCTCGATGTACTGGCGGGCAAGACGCACCGGCCCGAGCAGGATCTCGCGCTCCTTCGCCGTCAGTGGTCGGCCACGGGATGAGCGACGTCGCATGATGGCCTGAACCTTGCGCCCCAAGTTGATGGCGTCCTGGAGGTGCGGGCGGTCCGGGTCGGGCGTGACGTCCGCCAGGGCGCACGCCGATACCCACGCCTCCGCCCACACCTGGTCGGAGGGCTTGTACCCGTCCAGCGACGCCATCGACCGCTCGCGCTCGGTCCGCTGCCGCTCGTGCTGCTCCCGTGCCTGGCGCACAGCTCTCGCGAACGCCCGCGGGTCCCGCTGCCACTCGTGGACTGCCTGCCTCTGCTCAGCCAGCGCCAGCAGCAGGTCGATCTGGTCGCCGGTCATCATGTGTCCGGCTGCCACCGAGTACACCTGCTGCTCATGCGTGTCGAGAAGGCGGTGCACCCGCGTCGCGACGTCGAGACGTGAGGCCTCGTCGGCAACGAGGAGCAGCCGACGCAGGTCGGCCTCGAACGTCGCTTGGTCGACGCCTGTCGTTGGGGACGTCATCGGTGTTCCGTCCTTCCTCATCATCGGGTGCACACCAGTGCCGTTCCCGTTCGCCACGGCGTTCAACCACAGACCGGCATGTCCGTCGAGCCGGCGGCTAGGCTCCGGCAGGCTGTCGCGGCGGAGCAGAGAGCCGGTGGGCGGGTGGGAGTCATGTGGTCGCTTCTCGCGCTGGCTGTGCTCGCCCCGATCGTGTGGGCACTGGCCGGGGCACCTGCGACACCCGAACTGGTCGAGCGGCTCAGCCGGGCACTGCCCGTCGATGTGACGGCTGCCTCGGTCTCGACGTCTGCCCTCGTGGTGGCGCTGCTGCTCGGCGCGCTGCTCGGGATCGGGCGAGCCCAGGTTGCGACCACGCACGTCTCGACGGTGGCCCACGAGCTGGGGCACGGCCTGGCCGCCGCCGCTCTCGGCGGGCGCATCGACCGTCTGCGGATGCACCGCGACGGGTCGGGCGTGGCCGAGGCCACGCTGCCGGGTCGCCGCCCCGTCTCCCGCTTCGTCATCAGCGCAGTGGGCTACGTGGCCCCCGGTGTGCTGGCGCTCGCCTCGATCCGCGCCGCACTGGCAGGGGCCGCGGTGCTGTGGGTCGCCTACCTGGTCGCTGTGCTGGCGATCATGCTGGTGCTGGCGATCCGGTCGTGGTGGGGCACCCTGCTCGTCGTCGTCCTCGGCGCCCTCGGATGGGCGCTGATCACCCTGGCACCGGCCCCCGTGGCGGTGCTCGCCGTGGCCGCACTCGCCGGTGTCCTTGCCGGGGGTGGCCTCGTTGACGCGCTGGTGCAGTGGCGCGGCCGGGCTCGAGGTCGGTCGGATGCGTCGAGCATGGCCCGGCAGACAGGCCTGCCGGTCGGGCTGTTCGCCGGCCTGCACATGCTGCTCGCCGCCTCCCTGGCCGTCGTGACAGTGGCTCTGCCCCTGTGGCCGTGACGCCCGCCTACCTGGCAAGGGAGCGGCGCTCACCCGAGCCCGGGCAGAGCCCGGCGTTGTTCAGGTAGTGGTGCGCGACCTGCACCGTCATGATCCCCTCGCGCCACTCCCGAACTTGGTTCAGGCAGTGCGAGCACGTGATGGCCATTCAGGCTTCTCCTTCGCTTCTCTCGTTGAGCTCGGGGCGGAGTCGGGTGACGCTGCCGGGTCGACGGGTCGAGGCCCCGGGCGCCCCCCGAGCGCCCGGGGCGCGGCTGCCATGCGGCGTCGGTGGTGCCCGACGACCCGTCGGAGCGATCAGGGCCCGGGCAGACGAGTGCGACTGACCACTCCGTCGCGTGCGGCACGGCAGCGTCTCCACACCGCCTCGGTCCTGTCACTACCGCCAAGGATCCGCCGACCCTCCGACACATTCGTGGGCGTGCGACGCACGCCGCTGGCACCGAGACCCGCATATCATTTCTGATACGCTTGTCCTATGTCTGAGCCGACGCTCCAGACCGTACTTCGCTCCGCGGCAGAGCTCCAGCGCGTGGTTCCGGACGCCGTTCTCGTGGG
>Ga0316576_10001492_pt1 | contig 12620 bp, 12 predicted proteins | sample S0NA_FD_203075 | JGI IMG/M metagenome (GOLD analysis project Ga0316576, IMG submission 203075) | Rhizosphere microbial communities from salt marsh grasses in Alabama, United States - S0-2_050615r3r5 | ecosystem: Host-associated > Plants > Roots > Rhizosphere | place: USA: Alabama | collected... | reverse complement strand
CCTCGATCAGCCTGAAGGGCGTTCCCGGCACACCGAATCCGCCCACCATGATGGTATGCCCGTCCTTTACTTCCGAAACAGCGGTGTAAATGTCGACTTTTTTATCCATTTTACTATTGATCAAGCATCCTTTTGCCGCATCATGCCACACCCAGTTTGTCCATCGTTTTTCTCAGCGCCTCCGAAAACCGCTTGAGGATCTCATCGACCTCGTCCGCCGACACGATCAGGGGCGGTGACACTAGAACATGATCACCCGCCATTCCGTTGATCGATCTGCGGGGGTAAACGATCAATCCGTTGTCAAAGGCGATGTCGGTCAGCAGTTGGGCGGCATTGGCGTCGACCGGCAGCGGCTCTTTTGTTTTCGGATCCCGCACCAGTTCCACCCCCAGCAGCAGCCCCCTGCCGCGCACCTGACCGATGATCGGTATCTCATGCGCCAGCTTGTCGAGCCCGTTTTTGAGACGGCTTCCCATGGAACGGGAATTGGCACACAGGTCCTTTTCCAGCATCAGATTCAGAACCTCGAGCCCAACGGCACATGCCATGGGGTTGCCCGCGTAGGTGTGACCGTGCTTGAACCCACCGCTGTCCAAAACCTTTTCGACGATATCATGCTTCGCCACAATCGCACCCAGAGGGAAGTAGCCCGATGCCATGCCTTTGGACAGGGCGACGATATCGGCTTTTACATCCCAGTGTTCATAGGCGAACAACGTTCCGGTGCGACCGAAACCGGTCATGACTTCATCGAGAATCAGCATGATTCCATATTTCTTGCAGATCGCCTGAATCAGGTCAAAGTAGTCATCCGGCGGGACGAGGGCGCCGGTACTGGCGCCACCGATGGGTTCGGCGACGAAGCCGGCCACATTTTCAGGGCCTTGCTCCAGAATTGTTTTTTCCAGCTCCCTTGCACACATGAGGTCGCAGGCAGGGTAGGTGAGGTTGTAGGCGCAACGGTAGCAATAGGGCGCCGGGATTTTAGGGCATGATTTCATAAGCGGCCGGTACGGGGCCTCCAGGGGTGCATAAGCGGTCAGCGCCAGGGTACCCAGGGTGCAACCGTGGTAGGAAGGCACGCGACTTATAAAAATATGCCGGGATCCCTGATGGGTGTCGTAAAAATACTGACGGCACAGCTTTACCGCCGATTCCACGGCTTCGGATCCTCCGGAAACGAAAAATACGCGATCCAGGTGATCCGCCGATTGTTCGACCAGGGCTTTGGCGTAATCCAGAGCGGGTCTGTTTTCGAAATGAAGACGGTAGGCAAAAAACGTCTGCTGCGCCTGCCGCAGAATGGCTTCGGTTATTGCGGTCTGCCCATAACCGATATTGCAGATGACCGCTCCGGAACAGGCATCGATATAGTCTTTGCCGTCGGTGTCCCGGATCGTAACGCCTGCGGCCCGGTCCACGACAGGCAGGCGACCTTTGGCTATATAGAAATTGTAATTTGGATCTGCTTCCTGCATGACTCACCATCTTATGAAGCGTAAAGCTTTCGGATGTCGCTGTTTAGACACCCGGTTTAAAGAATTGAAACATCTGTTCCAACGAGATGCTTTTTATTGTATTTCCCGATCGGAATATTCAGGTGCTTCCCGCTACCCCGGTACTTCTGCCGAAAGAACCGGTTGGCGCCGGCTCACCGGTGAAGGCGTTCCGAGAGGGCCGCTGCCGTATCTTTGATGAGATCCCTATACTTTTCTTTTATCTCCTCGGCACTGTTTTGCAGGACTGAAAAATCAAAGGAAACCGCCCCGATACCTTTTTTTGTGGATGGATTGATCAATGGCGCACCGATGGTTATCAGGCCCGGCAGATACTCCTCTATGCACATGGCGTAGCCCTGGGCACGCGTCTTCTCGATCTCGGCCATGAGCGCCTCTTTTTCACATATCGTGTGGATCGTTTTAGCCCGCAGATCGATTCGATCCAACACCTGCTCGAGTTCATCCGCGGTCAGGGTCGACAGGAACGCTTTCCCCACGGAGGTGTTGTGCAGGCAGTTTTTAGCCACATCCGGCAAGTTATAGGTCAATGTTTCTTCCGCCTCTTTGTGGTACACCCGCATCATCGTATCATCGACGGTCAGACCGACATCGATGGTGATGTTGTACTTTTTGTAAATGGAATCCACATAATTTTTTACCAGCTGCAGATGGTCTGTCGCCCGGATGAGGTTGGAGCAGAGTGTCAACGAGCGAAAGCCGGGCCTGAGCTCTTTGGTTTTCGGGTCCTTTTCAAGATAGCCGAGATGGACAAATGTGTTTATGTAGCGATAGGTTGACGTCACGTTCAACCCCAGGACCCTTGAGATTTCGCTTTGGGTCAACACGGATGTCTCACCGTTGAAAAGAGACAGGATCTTCAGCCCTTTTTCCAAAGAGGTGGAGAAGTAGTGTCTTGAATTTGTCATCGGGTATATTTTTCACACTATAGTAAAAATGATACTATAATGAATATTTATACGTGGCACCCAATGGTTTGTCAACCAAAATTTTTCGGGCCTATAACCAATAACGAGGTAAATGCCCGCCGGCCGAGGGGCGGTACGGTTCCTCGGCAATCGTTGTACCTTATTTTGGGTTATAGACCCGAAAAATTTCAGTGCCGCAAAAGATCACAACGGCTGCAATTTATTCCGGACCACGCTTCGCTTCCAGGGGCAAGCGATGCTCATATCCGCTGCGAAATACGACGACCGATTGATATTGGCTCAATATCTGCTGGTCCAACAGTGAAAACCATTGGTAGATCAGGGGGTGAAGGGCGGTGGTGTCCAGCACCACGATGTTTTCCATGTTTAAACCGATGCCGTCCAAAAAAAACACAAAGGCCTCCAGCAGCCCGTTCTGATGTTCTTCCAGGATGCATGCGTTTAAGAGCGAGGGGTTGAAATGTTCCGGGGACTGATCACGAATAAAACCAAAAAACCATCCGGATTGATACATGCAGTGCAAGGATCCGATGAGGACCGCATGCCGCAGCCCGGGTCGATACCGGCGCCAGAAATTTTGCGCCATGGTCTGATCCCTTGGAACCGCCTGCCCAGAGGAATTGTTTTCCTTCGTGTCGACGTCCTCGATGGCATGGATCTCTATTTTTGGATTTTTAGCCCTGGCTTTTTTCAAAATTGACGTCATGTCCGCCCCCAGCAGGGGAAAATAGGCATGGCCCGCAGCAACCGTTTTATTGAGATGCCGCAACGCCTCAGGGGATGCTTCTATGAGGAGGGTGTCCAGGCTGAAGTTGGAAAAAAACGCATCGGCAAGAAATCGCCGGGTACTCTCTTCATGCAATTCACCGATGCACAGGATTTGGTAATCCGCACGCTGCAGATGGACCAGCCACTGATCCACCGAAATCAGATTTTCACTGAGATTGTCTGTCACGGCATCCCTTTCGATTTCCGGCATGCCGAAAAACGCTTTCAAAGCATCGGTCGCTAAATAATGCAGTGACGGATGCTGCACACGCTGTGGATTCAGATGACTGACGGAACGTCTGGGGTATTTTTCGACAATAATTTCGTATAGTGCGATCAGGAGCGCGATGACGGCAAAACCAATCAGCGTGCTCAGAATGATTTTTACCAAAGGCGATTTCATGCTTACCGGAATGGGTACGATACCGGTGGCGGCAACAGTCTTCCGGTCGCTATTGCAGCATTGGACCAGGCCCTTGACCAGCGGTAACCGAGTACCCCGCGTTGAGGTGTACCCCACGATTGCAATGCCGGGGTGTAGATGAAAGCGATGCCGCAAGCTTACGATGCTACCGGTTAAAACACAATGGCTTTTTTTGAGGCTTGCGGCCTTCATCCCATTTTGCATTCGAGGGGAAAAACTGCTAAGTAGCCTCGTTATTCTGTGAACCTTTAAATGGAGAACGACCGCTAAATGCCTGATACACCCGATCGTGCCGTCAAAAAGGGTGCCTTTCAGACGGCACCGGTGCTGGCCTTGTCAGCCAGCCATTTTATCCATGACGCCTACTCCAGCTTCCTGGCGCCGCTCCTGCCCCTGTTGATCGAAAAGCTTTCCATGACGTTGACCCAGGCGGGCTTTCTTACCACGGTCATGCAGCTGCCGTCCCTGCTCAATCCCTTCATCGGATCCCTGGCCGACCGCATCAGCGTACGTTATTTTATCATCCTGGCGCCGGCCATGACAGCCATCCCCATGAGCCTCATCGGTGTGGCGCCCAACTACGGCGTTCTGCTGCTGCTGATGTTCATTGCGGGGGTCAGCGTCTCCGTGTTCCATGTTCCCGCCCCTGTCATGGTTTCGAAAGTGTCGGGGGACAAGGTCGGCAGGGGGATGAGTTTTTTCATGACCGGGGGTGAGCTGGCGCGCACCATCGGTCCCATGATCGCGGTGGGGGCAGTGGCCCTGCTCGGGCTGGAGGGCTTTTACCCGGTGATGGTGGTGGGAATTCTGTCCTCGCTGTGGTTGTACCTGCGATTTCACGATGTGCCGGTGGGCGTCAAATCCTCCCGCAAGACCCCCATTGCCCAAACCTGGCGGGAAATGCAGCACATCCTGGCGCCGCTTTCCGTCATTCTGGTGGCCAGGGGGTTCATGCACGCCTCCATGACCGCCTTTTTGCCGACCTTCATTCAGGCGGAAACCGGCAACCTGTGGCTCGCCGGTTTTGCCCTGACCATTTTCGAATCAGCCGGCGTACTCGGGGTGATGACCGCCGGTTCCATCAGCGATACCCTGGGGCGCCGCAGGGTGCTCATGATATCCCTTATGGGCGCGCCCGTGAGCCTGTTTCTCTTTACCTGGACGGGGGGATGGGCCCGCGTTGCCGCTCTTCTTTTTACGGGGCTTCTGCTGCTCTCTACGACCCCGGTAATGCTGGCCATGGTTCAGGAAAACGCCAAATCGAGCCCGGCGGCCGCCAACGGCTTCTTTATGATGATGTCCTTTATCGCCCGTTCTGCCGTGGTCGTCGTGGTGGGGTACCTCGGTGACATGTACGGATTGCGGGCAACCTACTACCTCAGCGCCGCCGTCGGACTGGTGGGTGTGCCGTTTGTTTTCTTTCTCAAGCCGCGTCAGGCGACCGGCGGATAACCCTCAACGGTGGGAGAAGACTTCTCGCAAGGCGGCCCTTGGGCCAGGTCAGAGATATTTGGCTGTGCCGATAATGGGGGAGATAAAATTCCAAGCACCAAATCCGAAATTCCAAACTTGGGTTAGCGGGTTACTTGAGTTGTTTGGGTTAGCGAGTAACGTAACGCAACGAACCCAATAAACCCAATTGAGATTCAGGATTTGCACGGCTGAGCGTTAGATTTCATCCTCGCCATTGGTGATGCCGTTCGGCTGGGAGATATGGGAAGGCGGCATCGGTATCTCCAGGGTGCTGTCCTTGTTTCCCAGCATGTCCACCAGCATTTCCAACGACCACAGAATCAGGGATATTTTATCCTGGTCCAGGCCGATCAGGCGGTCCATAAACTGTTCCTGGATCGGTTTGGGGGCCCTGTTTATGAATTCGATGCCCTCGTCGGTGACTTCGACATGGACCTGCCGACGGTCCTTGCTGATGCGCACCCGCCGCACCAGCTCCCTTTTCTCGAGGCGGTCGATGACGCCCGTGACCGTGCTGTTGTTCAAAAAAACGATCTTGGTCAACGCGCCGATGGAGATGGGGCCGTGCTGGAAAACCTCGTGCAGGCAGATGAGCTGGGGGGTCGATATCTTGTAATTTTCCAGAATCATCTTGGAGTGCTTCGACATCTCCTGAAGAATCTGCCGGAGGCGCATGAGGATCTGCATGCTGACTTGTTCCGCGTCAATCTGTTTTTCATTTTTACGGCTCATCGGTCCTCGCAACGGCTAAACATGAAACAAACGAATATTTAGCACCCAAAATTTTACCATATAACGCCTTGAAAAATAAACTGATAGCTAGACAAAGCCTATCGGCCGCCAACGGTTGGGGGTTGACTTTTTTATTTCGACATCATATGTTTTGTATTGAAAATATTTTAAATGACAATTTTTGCGTTTAAAATATTGCGCAATTCCTGGTGCCCGCTGCGGGGAATGCGCCAGCCATTTCGTTTTTAATTGTTTGATAAGAGGAATGGTTATCTGAATTCGTCTGATTGTTTGCCTGAATTTGTAACAGGGAAACGCATAAATAGAAAGGAAAAAAGAAAACAGTATGAACGCTCAGCACATCATCGGTCAGATATCCGATACCATCATCCACGGTAATTACAACCGTCAGGGCGGAGCCTCGACCGCAGGCAACGACGACAGGCCCGACATATCGGAGTTAATATCATTGTCAATAGAAAACGATGTCCCCGCACCATTGATCGCGAGCGATGGTTTGGACAGGCCCATGCTCGATGTCATAACGCGTTTTAAAAATGATGACTTTGCGTTTATCGAGATGATCGCACGGGCAACGCTTGCAGGGGAGGCCAGGAAGATCCTCGCCGACCATGTTGAAAACCCGGAATCCTTGAGCAAGGGTAAAATGCTGCTTGCGACGGTGAAGGGAGAATATCATCGGCACGGCAAGGATATTGTTTCCTCGCTGTCACGAGGATTGGGAATCGACACCATCGATCTGGGAACGGGGATAACGGCCAATGAGATAATCGATGCCGCCAACGAACACAAACCGGATTTTTTGGGTATCTCGGCGTCGACGCGGGCGACGATACCCGATTTAAAGAAGCTCATGCATAAAATTCAAGAAGACCATACGTTTGAGGATATGTCGGTTATTTTGGGCGGCTATTTAGCGGTCGATGAAGAAGCCGATGCGATAGCTGTGGATTACCAATGTTCAGATCTTTCCCAGACCATTGAGCTGCTTTCGAATTTAACCGGAAACGAAAATTGAATCCGTAAAAATATATCATTAACAATAAATTATATATTGAGAGATTGTGCGATGGTTCAAGTAACTTTTTTTTCAACTTCCATGCCGGTTATCGACGAGAAGACGGATGCATACCCTGAAGTCATTGCCGGCAGCATTGAAAAGGAAATGCTCACCATAGACCCGAGGGCCGAGGTTAGCTGTGCCACCCACATCGAGAACGGCGTGGCGCTCATTGCCGGTGAAATAGAAGCGGATGCATCCATAAATGCCTCAAAAATTGTCAAGAACGCAATAGACAGGCTTTTCAGCAAGAATTCTCTTTATTCAGACACCTGAAGAAAGAACACAGCCTCTCCATTTGCCAATTAATCAATTACGGATACGGAGCAAACCTATGCGTCAAAAGTACATAATAGATAAAAATGTCGAACAGGAAGAGCTTAGGATTAGCGAGTATGCGGTTCTAGACACGCATTCGAAATACAGGAACGCCTTGATGGTTCAGCAGCACAACTTCTCGCTTATCGGCGAGGAGAAATATGACCATCAGGATGTCATGCAATCGATTCCAAAGGGACGGGAGGCCGTCGTCGATCTGCTTAGAACGAAAAACCTGTTTCCCATCGAACCCTATGCCAAGGAAATAGCCGAGACAGTGATAGCGTTGTTTAGATCCTCCCAAGACAGCACTGCTGAAATACTTTTTGATGACACCGACTTACTGTCAACGGCCCAAAATGAAGATACCGCCCACGCATAGAAATCGAGACAGCAGGATTCGGTGTTGGCCTGACGTATTTATGCGCGCGCGCTCCCTGCAGTTTGCCGACTGACGGAATATGAGACGCTGTCGCTTGCATCCTTGGCCCCCGGGCCTCTTGGAACCCACAAGCCTTCGGCTTTAGCCGAAGAAGGTGATTGAATGCTTCAGGTGCGTTTTCGGTAAAGCGGCCGAGCGCCTGAAACGAAGGACGGTGCCCATGAGAGTTCACCAAGATACCGAACAATGGCTGCGCCATTCGACAGGAGACGAGTTTAAATCCTTTTGGCAACAGGCGGAGCGCGGTGGAAAACCGCCGGCAGGGTTCAAAGAGCTGATACAATTTTCAATAAAGAAAAAAATGCCGTTGCCGATGGTATCGACGGATGTCCTGGACCGTGCCGTGCATAGTGCCTTCAGGAAGTTCGCCCGCGGGGAATTTACCATGCCCGATCTGGTGATGCATGCCGAAAATATCGGAGATGCCAGGGCCGTGCTCGTCAAGCACGACAGCGGAATGAAAGCGTTGAGAAAGGGAAAATTTTTGGTGGCCACCATCGAAGGCGAGTGCCATCGGCACGGTAAAGATATCGTCACCAGCCTGCTGCGCGGCATTGGTTTTCAAGCGATAGATTTAGGCTCAGGAGTGGCTGTGGATGGCATCGTGAATGCGGTTAAATGGCACAAACCCGACTATCTGGGTATTTCCGCATCTGTTTTGTCCACCATTCCGACCATCGAAAAAATGAGAAACCGCCTTAAAAAAGCGGGGTGTCTCAAAAAAACAAAACTTTTTATCGGTGGTTACGCAGCCATGGATGAATCTTCAAAATCCATCGGTGCGGAACGCTACTGCAAAAATATCTCGCAAACGATCGGTCTGCTGAGCGCACTGGCGGCAGGTTCCGGTGGCGGCCGGCCTGAACGCCCGTCATCTTAGGTCCAGCGCCGTTGAACGCCGCAGCACCCGCCTTATGGCCCTTGCCCCGACCCCCTTTTTCAGACCCGGCCGGTGCCTTTCCCGGATGAAAACACGATGTCGCCGTCGAAAATGGTTAAAAAGATGCCTGTATCCAGGATGTCTTCGGAGGCGACACGGTAGATATCCTGGTCCAATACCACGATGTCGGCGCATTTGCCGCAGGATAGGCTGCCCAGATAGTGGTGTGCTCCGCTGGCGATCGCCGGCGTGAGCGTGTACGCACGGATCGCCTGGTCGACCATTACCCGCTGGTTCGGATACCAGCCGCCCGCGGGTGATCCGTCCGCCCGCTGTCGTGTGACGGCGGCATGGATCCCCGCCAGGGGATTCGGATCCGCAACCGGGCAATCCGAGCTGAACATGAGTTGAACCCCGGCATCGAGCATATTGCGAAAGGCGTATGCATGCCGGCCTTTTTCGCCCACGCACTGATCGATCATGTTGATGTCCAGGATCAGATTGTGGGGTTGCACACACCCGGCAATTTGCAGATCGGCTAATGTTTTCAGGTCCGTTCGGCGGCTCATCTGAAGATGTTCGACACGATGGGGAATATTCGCATTCCAGATCTTATTGCCGCCGGTGGATTGCTTTTTCCGCTTTGCAAGCCTTTCGAACATGCGGGCCAATTCCCGGTTGGTGCGGTCTCCGACGGCGTGGATCATGACTGCCAGGCCGGCGTCGTCGGCCTGGGCCACCGCCGGTTCCAGGGCGTCGATGGGTGTCAGCGGCATACCCGAGCCAGCGTCGACGTAGGGGGCGATCATCCAGGCCGTGCGGGCGCCCATGCCCCCGTCAGCAAAATATTTGAGGTGGCCCAGGCGCAGGCGGTTGTTGCCAAAACCCGTTCTCAAGCCGAGGCCCACCGCTTCATCGATGCGCTCTCCGGGAAGCGTGACCCAGGCTCGCAGGCGCAGCCGTTCGCTTTCATCCAGTTTTAACCAGGCGCGGAGTGCGTCGGCACCCTCCGCGCCGCCCATCAGGCGCACGTCGTGCAGGCCGGTCACCCCCAGGGAGTGGAGTTCCTGCATGCCTTCCTGCATGGCCTGCAGCATCGCTTCTTCGGTCATGGGGGGGATGGATTCCTTGACGAGATTGATCGCGAGCTCACGCAGGATACCCGAGGGTTCGCCGTGGGTATCCCTCTGGATCAGGCCTTCCGGAGGATCGGGGGTCTCCCTGCCGACACCGGCCAGGTCCAGGGCCCTCGTGTTGGCCACTGCCAGGTGCAGGTCGCAGCGCCAGATAATCACGGGATGATCCGGTGCGGCTTTGTCCAGATCCCTGCGTGTCGGTATTCTGTTTTCGGGCCAGTCGGACTCGTTGAAACCCTGACCCACGATCCATTCGCCGGGCTTTTTGTCGCTTGCGGCTGCATGGATGCGGTCCAGGCACACGGCAAGGGAGGCGACATCCGCCAGGTACAGCTGTTTCCGTATCCGCGCCCATTCATAAAAGTGAAAATGGGCGTCGAGCATGCCGGGAAGGCCCAGACGCCCATCCAGATCGATCTTTTGGGCCGAGGCCCCGGCCATGGCGCCGATGGTGTCGTCGTCACCGACGGCCAGAATTTGCCCATGATAAATGGCGACGGCCTGGGCTTCAGGCAGGCGGGCATCCATGGTGTGAAATTTTCCGTTCAGTAAAATCAGTTCGGGTGAGACGGGCGGTGGGGTCATATCAGGTATCCTTCCTGAAACGGGTCCTGTGGCTCGACGATGAATTCGTGCACACCGGTTATGTGGGCACTGCCCCTTATTTCGGCAACGATCGCCGGGGTGCCTCCTATGGTGAGCTCCTTGACGATCCGGCCCTTGAACGTCGTTCCCAGGGGGCTCGTATTGGTAAAGGTGTCCTCGAGACCTATTTTCCCCTGATGATGGAGCAGGGTTATTTTGGCGGTCGTACCCGTGCCGCACGGAGAGCGGTCCATGTGCCGTTCTCCGTAAACCACCAAACTTCTACCCATCAGCCGCCCATCGGAGGAGGGATCGTAGATCTCGGCCACATCGACAGTGGTGACCTCCGGTCGTGCCGGATGGCGGACCACCAGCTGTTCGTTGGCGGCGTCGATGAGTTGCATCCCCAATGCCGTCAGCCGGGACGCGTTGGCAGGGTCGAGGCTCAGTCCCAACTGTTCGGTTGAAACCATGACGAAAAAACCGCCGACGCATACCGTGGCTACCGTCAGCGGACCGTAGCCCTGCAGTTCCAGCCTGGCCCGATCTTCATGCACAAAAGAGGGCACCATGCCGATGGCAACCGATTCAACACGGCCGTTTTTAATGAAGGCCCGGGTCTCCATGACACCGGAGGGCGTATCCACAACGACCGGCATTTCATCGCCTTCGACGGGAATGAAGCCCGCTTCTATCAGTGTCATGACGGCGCCCATGGTGCCGTGACCGCACAGGTAGGGGTAGCGGCGCGGGTCCATGTAGATGAGGCCGAAATGAGCCCCTGCGGTGACCGGCTCCGTCAGACAGGCCGCGAACATACCCCGATGCCCACGGGGTTCCCAGGTGAGCTGCCGGCGGACGTTGTCGTGATGCGCCATGAAGTACTGCCGTTTTTCACGCATGGTCTTTCCCGGGACGGCGCCTATCCCGCCGACGATCAGGCGCGTGGGTTCCCCCGCCGTGTGGGAGTCGATGGTGGTGATGCGTGCAGGATGGCTGCTTTTCAACGATGTGACGAGATGTTTGAAGTCCATGCATCATACCTATTGCGCCGGAATCTGTTTGTAAAGCGAAAATCCGCTCGCAGCCTGCCGAACGGATTTGACAGACCCGGTCTCGGTAATGTAGATTCCACCATCCCGTCCCGACTCACGGGACCCTCCGGCGCGACGTTGTACAGCTACAGGTGTAGAAATGGAAAATGCCCGCACACACGACGAGAGGTTGAATCGCATCCTGACGGCGGTGGCTCTTGAAAGGCCGGACCGTGTGCCCGTGGTCCTTGAATATTCGGGGTTTGCGGCCCAGGTAACCGGCACCCAAATGGCCGAATTTCTTCGATTCCCCGCGGTCAATATAGAAACCATGATCCGGGCATTTGAAATGATCGGGGAAGGCGATGCCGTCAATTATGGATCGTTCTGGCCCTACAACCTTTGCTATGACTATTTTTCCAAGGTCGGCGTGCCGGGGGTCGACCTGCCCGAGGACGACATGTGGCAGGTCGTGGAAACCGAACTGATGACGCGCGACGACTACGACCTTCTGTTGGATCTGGGATGGCCGGATTATTTCAAGAAATTCATGCACGAACGGATTCTTAACGACGTACCCGATGAATACCTGCCGCCTTTCCGAAAATCGATGGACGTCAAAGCGCTCTGGATGGAAAGGGGGGTTCCTGTGTTGACCGGCGGCGATGTGACCACCCCATTAGAACTGCTGTGCGGGTCGCGTTCCCTGACGGAATTCTGTATGGATTTGATAGAAATACCGGATAAGGTCGCCGCCGCCATGGATGCTATCGTGCCCCACCTGGCTTCCAACGCTATCCGGCGTGCCCGCCGCCACGGTTACCCGCTGGTCTGGGTGGGCGGCTGGCGCACGGCGCCCTGTATGCTGTCCCCCGATATGTGGCGGCGGTTTGTCTGGCCCTATTTCAGCCGGCTGGTCCGCGAGGTGGTCGACGCCGGCCTGATAGCCCTGCTCCACCTGGATTCGGACTGGACCCGCGAGCTTAAGCGCTTCCGCGAACTGCCGAAAGGGCGGTGCATCATGGCCCTGGACGGCGAAACCGACATCTTCAAGGCCAGGGACGTACTGGCGGGCCACATGTGCATCATGGGAGACGTTCCGGCCGCCATGCTTTATCTGGACGCCCCGGACACGGTCTACGACTACTGCCGCCGATTGGTGGAAGAGCTGGGTCCGGAAGGGTTCATCCTGCAGTCGGGCTGCGACATTCCGGCCAACGCCAGGCTCGAAAATGTCAAAGCCATGGTTCAAGCGGCGTTGGATTCCGGCACCCATGCCTTTTAGCTTGCTCCATTCT
>Ga0316576_10001490_pt1 | contig 12621 bp, 11 predicted proteins | sample S0NA_FD_203075 | JGI IMG/M metagenome (GOLD analysis project Ga0316576, IMG submission 203075) | Rhizosphere microbial communities from salt marsh grasses in Alabama, United States - S0-2_050615r3r5 | ecosystem: Host-associated > Plants > Roots > Rhizosphere | place: USA: Alabama | collected... | reverse complement strand
GTTGCATCGAAGAACAATCTTGTTTCTATTGATCCTGTTGCCGGTAGTGCTTCTGGCCGGCTGCGAGAATCTACCAGGCCAGGGCGTCGTGCAGGATGTCGCCCAGGCTGCCGTCTGTGAATCGCTGGACGCGCTCGGCACGGCCGTAGCAGAGGTTGGCGAGATCACCGCGGAGGCCAATGCCGCCGACGTGAAGACGCTCGTCGGCAAATTGGACGGTCCGGTGCAGGCCGTGCGTAGCGCTGCCGAACGCGTGGACAACGCAGAGCTCAACGCGTTGTTCTCGTCCTACGACAACCTCTCGGCCAGGGTCGCCGAACTTCCTGATGACGCAGCTATGGACCAGGCCGCGACTGAGGTAGAGAGCGCCGTAACAGATCTGCAGGCAGCACTCGATTCCGCCAGCGCATCGCTCGGCTGTGGAGAGTAACACTGACGTGATGCCGTGGAGTAGTACTGATCTGGTGCGGACCACATCTGCGCCGGACTTCGGTCAGCCGCTGGGCGCCGTTTGGATGTCGCAGACAATGACCAGGGAGCGACCCTGAACGTCGTTGAGAATCGCAACACTGCGCAAACTATACGAACAGGAGCGTATCGTGCAAGGAATACTGCTGACGATGTTGATCACCGGTGCCATTTCAGGTGCTGCCGTCGGCTTCATTGCCGTGGCGCTGATGCCGGGCAAGCAATTGATCACGAAATGGGAGACGATGGCGATCGGAATGGGCGCAGCCTGGATTGGCGGGTTCATCGCGGGACTCTTTGGTCTCGGCGAGGGCCGCGGTATCCACTGGGGCGTACTCGCCATTCAGGTGGCACTTGCCATCGTCGGCGTGTGGCTGTGGCTTGATTTCCGCAACCGGCAGATGAAGAAGCGACTTGTGCCTGATGTACCCGGCTTGGCCAAAGGTAAGGACAGTGGCAAGAACAACATAGACAAGGACGACAATGGTGGTCCGAGGCTAAAGCCTGATCTACCAGGACACAAGTAGACGCAAGAAGCCGAGCGTGTGGCGGTACCCTGACTATAAAGCGGGCGGCAAGTCTATAGTCGGTGCGGGCAATGGCAGCATTGGCTGAGACGGGTGCCAGCACTAGGAGAACCTGATGGCTAATAAGAAACCTAATATCCTCATTCTCTGGGGCGATGACATCGGCTGGTTCAACATCAGCCATTACAACTTCGGCGCAATGGGCTACCGAACGCCCAACATCGATCGGATCGCCAAAGAGGGATTGAGCTTCACCGATTACTACGGGCAGCAGAGCTGCACCGCCGGCCGCTCTGCGTTTTTGACCGGCCAGAATCCGTTACGGACAGGCCTAACCAAGGTCGGCAGACCAGGCGCGCCGGTCGGACTCCAGCAGGAAGATCCGACGATCGCCACGCTGCTTCGTGACCAGGGCTACGCGACTGGGCACTTCGGCAAACACCACCTGGGTGATCTGGACGAGTTCCTACCCTCCAATCACGGCTTCGACGAATTCTTCGGCACCCTCTATGCGCCAAGCGCTGAAGCCGAACTCGAGAATCCCGACTACCCGCATGATTCTCCGTATGCATCGGGCATGGCTGTGCGCGGCGTCATCCATTCGTGGTCGAAGCCAGATGGCAGTCATGTCGTCGAGGATACCGGCCCCAACACGACCGAGCGCATGAAGACGCTCGACGAGGAGTTCACCGATGCGGCCCTAAGCTTCATCGATGATGCCGTGGCCGGCGACAAGCCTTTCTTCGTCTGGTGGAACGCCATCAAGACCCATTATCCGACATTCGTCAGCGATGAGTGGTCGGGCGTGACCGGCCAGGGCCCGCATGCGGACTCGATGGTCTATCACGATGCGCTCGTCGGCAAGCTTTTGGACAAGCTCGACCAGCTGGGCATCGCTGAGAACACGCTGGTCATGTACTCGACGGACAACGGTCCCCACTTCAATGCCTGGCCGGATGCGGCAATCACACCTTTCCGCTCCGAGAAAAACACGAACTGGGAGGGAGCCTTTCGCGTGCCATGCTTCTACCGCTGGCCCGATCAGTTCCCCGCCGGCGAAGTGCGCAACGGAATTGTCTCGCACCAGGATGCTCTCCCGACGCTGCTCGCGGCTGCGGGCGCCTCTGACGTTCCCGAAAGACTCCTAGACGGTTACGCTGTTGGCGATACTACCTACACGGTACACGTCGACGGAAAGAATATGCTCGACTATTTTAGAGGCGAGACAGGCGTCTGCCCCCGCACCAATTTCACGTACGTAAGCGATGACGGAGACTTGGTTTCGCTTCGCTTCGGAGACTGGAAGGCTGTCTTCATGGAGCAGCGCGCCAAGGCGTTCGATGTCTGGTCTGAGCCTTTCGTCACATTAAGAGTCCCGAAACTGTTCCACTTGCGCCGAGATCCGTTTGAGCGGGCGGACGAGAATGCCAATGCGTACCGAGACTGGTGGATGAACCATTTATTCATGCTTGGCGAAGCACAGCAAATCGTCGCTGATCTAGCGCAATCTTTGGTTGAGTATCCGCCGCGACAGGCGCCGGCGTCCTTCAATCTGGACCAGGTCCTAGCCTCTATGGACGACACCATGGGGAGTGCGCAGAATTAGCCAATTGCAGAAGAGTCGTTCGTGACAATATCTTCCACATCAACGAGCCGAGCGGGTTGTCGAAAGACTAGTAGCACGATCTTGAGCTAGTTTCCCGTGATTCGATGGGAGCCCATCGGTACCAATTGCAGAGGCGAAGAGAATAGCGCTCTGGATCGATGGCAGCATTTGGATCAACATCAGGGGATGGAAAACGCCGTGGGATTTCGGATGCCCAGAGCCAGCCAGTGGTCGGTCTTCATGGTCTCGTGGAATCGGTGAAGACACAAGTACAGATAGCCACATTCGGTATTCGTCGTCAGGGCACAAATGCCCGACGTGCTGCAGTCAACATCTAGACAAAGGAGAAACTCGATCATGGCAGCGAAGAAGAAGGCACCCAAGAAGCCCATCGTAGTGGCACCACCGAAGCAGAACGATCCGGGACTCGTGGCAAGTATGGCAAAGACGGCAGCCATCGCTGGAACGGCGACGGTTGCTGTAGCAGGGACGAGCGCAGCGATCAACGCGGTGACCGGACCGAGCGCAGCAGAACAGCAGGCCGCAGCGGAAAAGCAAACTATGGAAGAACAGCAGGCTGCGGCGGAACAGCAAGCTACGGAAGAGCAGCAAGAAGATGCCGAGAAAGCGGCGACGGCCGGGCTGACCGAGGAGCAGGTGCAGCAGCTCCGGGACTTGGCAAGCCTGAGGGACTCCGGCATTTTGACCGATGAGGAGTTCGAGGCCCAAAAGGCGGAGATACTCGCCGCGTGACCTACCGACAGTCCATGTCGTCGAAAAACCAGTTTCGCCGACATGGACGACCTATCGACGTTCAGAAGACAGGAGAATAGTGCATGGCCAAGGAAGATTTCAGCGCAGCCAACGCTGTGTGGGTGGAGGTCAAACCGCCGCCGTGGTGGCTGCTGCTGATCGAGGGCATCCTGCTGGCGATCATAGGTGTCGCCTTGCTGGTCAGCCCGTATCGCACGTTTGTGTCGATCGTATGGGTACTGGGTATCTACTGGGTGCTCCGAGGCGCACTGAACCTAGTCAGTTTGCTATGGGATCGTCGCCTGTGGGGATGGAAGGTCTTGGCGGGGGTATTGGGCCTCGTTGCCGGCTGGATCGTATGGCAAAACCCGATTACCAGCGCCATCGTCGTTAGCCAAGTGACCGTTTGGATGATTGCCTTCATCGCCTTTTACTTCGGAATCTTGGATCTGATCCGAGCCATACGCGGCGCCGGCTGGATGACGGGCATTCTCGGCGTGATCAGCATCGTGCTGGGCATTCTGCTCTTGACCAACGCATTCGCCGCGTCGGCATCGCTGCCGCTTGTGATCGGCCTGTTCGCCATCCTGGGAGGTGTTCTGTTGATCTTCAGTTCCTTCCGCGTTCGTAGCCTTCATCATGCGGTCAGCGAGTTGAAAGAGCAGGCGGCAAACTAGGAAACCGGACGTGGACACGGCCTCATCTACCGGGAACACGAGCTTTGCAGAAACGAACGGAATGGGAGAATCAAGAATGGATTTCTACCGCAATCAGTTGCCAATTCCTGAGAAGAAATTCGAGGGCACCATCGGCAGGACGACTGATCAGTCTAGTCCGGAAAAACCCGAGATCATCACTCCGCCGGAGGGTGCGCCTAATGTTGTGATCATCATGCTCGACGATGTTGGCTTCGGTGCATCGGACGTGTTCGGCGGACCGGTACCCATGCCTGCCCTGCGCGAAGTTGCCGATGCGGGACTCCGCTACAACCAGTTCCACACCACCGCGCTCTGCTCGCCCACCCGCTCTGCATTACTCACCGGACGGAACCACCACAGTGTCGGCTTCGGCGCCATTTCAGAGATCGCCGTAGGCTATCCCGGCTACAACAGCATCATCCCCGACAGCAAGGCGACCATTGGCAGAATTCTCAAGGGCAACGGGTATAACACCGCCTTCTTCGGCAAGAACCACATCACCCCGATGTGGGAAACCAGTCCCGCGGGGCCGATGGATCGCTGGCCGACCGGACTCGGTTTCGAGCGCTTCTATGGCTTCATGGGCGGCGAAGCTTCGCAGTGGGAGCCATCCTTGTTGGACCAGACCACGCCTGTCAATCCTCATGTCGGCAAAGAAGATTACCACCTGACAGAGGACCTCGCCGACAAGGCGATATCGTGGATTCGAAATCAGAAGACGTCTGCGCCGGATAAGCCGTTCATGTTCTACTTCGCGCCGGGCGCCACCCATGCGCCTCACCATGCGCCCAAGGAATGGATAGAGAAGTTCGAAGGGCAGTTTGACGATGGTTGGGACGCTCTGCGGCAGCAAATCTTCCGACGTCAGCTAGAGGCGGGCGTGATTCCGCTAGGTACGACAAACACGCCGCGGCCCGAGTCGATCCCTTCGTGGGAAGAATACCCGGACAGGTACAAACCTGTAGCCTCCCGACTGATGGAGGTCTACGCTGCTTTCCTCGCCCACGTCGACCACCACATTGGACGGATCATCGACGCAATAAAGGATCTGGATCAGTGGGAGAACACGATCTTCATGTATATCGTGGGAGACAACGGCGCCTCCGCCGAAGGTACGATTCACGGAACCTGGAGCGCGCCTGCCATGCAGAACGGCTACCCGGAGGACCCGGAGTGGCTGCTGGAACACATGGATACGTTTGGCGGTCCGGAAGCAGAGAACCACTTCAACGTCGGCTGGGCCTGGGCGCTGGACGCCCCATTCCAGTGGACGAAACAGGTCGCTTCACACTTCGGCGGTACTCGTAACGCTATGGCGGTCTCGTGGCCAAATGGCATCCGCGAAGCTGGCGGGCTGCGCACCCAGTTCCACCACGTGATCGACATTGTTCCGACCATTCTGGACGCCGCAAATATCCCTGCGCCCGAACGCGTCAACGGAGTAATACAGGAGCCGCTCGAAGGCGTAAGCATGATGTATTCCTTCGACGACGCCGCAGCCCCAAGCAACCACCCCACGCAGTATTTCGAGATCCTGGCCAATCGCGCGATCTATCACGAAGGCTGGGTAGCGGCGTGCTTCCACGGCCGTGTGCCTTGGGAGAGATCAGCTGACCTGCCCGTTGATGGGCCCCAGGAGGTATGGGAGTTGTATCACGTTGAAGAGGACTTCAGCCAAAGCATCAACTTGGCCGAGAAGCGGCCTGAAAAACTCGTCGAATTACAAGCGCTGTTCGATGAGCAGGCATGGAAGTACAACGTCTATCCATTGAGCGGCGAAACAACATCCCGCGGACTGCCATTCCACCGGCCGAGCCTCGTCGCCGGCAGAAAGAAGTTCACATACTACTCCGATAACGTGCACATGCCGGAGCTTGCCATCGTCAACATGAAGAACCGTTCCTTCCAGATGACGGCCCATTTACAGATCCCGGATGGCGGTGCGGAGGGTGTCGTCATCTGCCAGGGCGGCAACTTGGCTGGCTGGACGCTGTTCGTCCAGGACAACAAGCCCACCTACTACTACAACTGGATGGGCCACGAGATGTATATCGTCGCTTCTGACAAGGAGCTTCCGGCAGGCCAGGCTATGTTGACGGTCGACTTCGATTACGACGGCGGCGGCCCAGGCAATGGCGGCACAGCAAAACTGGCCGTCAATGGCGAGCAAGTTGCAGAAGGTCGCATTGAGAGGACCGTTCCCTTTGTCTTCTCGATGAGCGGCGAAACGATGGACGTGGGCATCGACACGGGAGCGCCAGTTGCGCCTTATCCGATTCATGAATTCCCCTTCACAGGCAAGATCGAGAAGGTGGACATCGAGGTGGCCTCAGTGGTCGCGTGGATACCCGAAGACAAACTGGATGAACTGATGGCCGCAGGACTGGCAAACGCGGCAATGGCATCGCAATAGGTGTCGCGTCCGCGGCGAGGCGACCAGGCACAACCATTAGGCTGGTCGCCTCGCTGTTGCTTCATGCTCGACAGAGTATCTGTGCAATGTGCCAGTCAAGCGGCTAGCGAAGGGTAAAAGAGCAGATGGCATCCACACTCTTATCGCTTCTGCCCCTGATCATTGGCAGCGCGGTTGTACCTATACAGATCGTACTTGTCCTCCTCATGCTCACCAGCGAAGAGCAGCCGGTAAGCAAGGCTTTGGGTTTCGTAGGAGGCATGACAGCAGTGCGCATCGTACAGGGAATTCTCTTCGGCTTCATCTTCAGGGGAAGCGCCAACGCATCTGAAGGTAGCGATGGCTCAGGATGGGTTGTCTCAACCTTGTTGACCGTGCTTGGAATTCTATTGCTGACGACCGCGTGGAGGTCATGGAGCGGGGAGGAAGATCCAGACGCCCCCCCACCCAAGTGGTTGACTATGACGGATCACATGTCGCCCCTGACCGCAATTGGTCTCGGCGCTGGGTTGGTGCTGATCTCGCCCAAAATGTGGGTGTTCACCCTAGGTGCGATCGGCGAAATCGGTGACGCTGTTCTGGGACAGCCTGCGAGTACACTCGCGTACCTGTTGTTCGTGTTGCTGGCGCAGTCCCTGTTGCTAATCCCGATTGTGGTGCGCCTTCTGGTACCGGATCGATCCGACGCATTGCTGACGGCGACATCGGACTGGCTGGAGAAATACAATAAGGCGATCGTGATTGCGGTATCGCTGGTGTTCGGCTTGTTCTTCCTATACGGGGGCATTTCAGGGTTTTTCCAGTCGAATCCTGAGCGTGTATCCACTGGCACCTGATATTTCCGCCTATCGGGAATAATGTCGAATGCGTAGGGTGAGGCACTGGTAGGCGGCACACAGAAAAGAGACGACCGAAATGACGTGGAACAAGTCTGAAACTCCAAGCGTGCGCTTGCCGGGAAGCGATTTCTTCAACAACGCGGCCCTGAAGTTGGAAGAGCAAACCGATGTAAAAATGCCGGTTGACAGGCTGAAACGCCTAGCTACTTACACGGCCATCTTCGGCATTGTGCATGCGCTGCTCTACATTTCAGCGTTCTATTTCTTCCAAGAGATCCCACTTGGAAACGCCACAGACGCCGATATCCTGGCGTTCTACGGCAGCGGAGGACAAAGCAACCTGGTCCTAGTCGGCATGTATCTGCTGCCCTTCTCGGGAATTGCCTTTATCTACTTCATGGTGCTACTGCGCTCGCTCGTCACCTCGACTGGACAGTCGATTAGTTCCATCTTCTCGAATATCCAGTTCTTGGCTGGTGCGGTCTTCATCGCGTTGCTCTTCACGGCGGGCGCTGCCTCGGCCTCAACGGCCGCCAGCCTCCAATTCGCCCAGGTGGACGTTGATCCCATGTTCGCGCGGCAACTGCCCCTGTTCAGCAGCACGTTGTTGGTCGGCTTCGCCATGCGCATGACGGCAATGTTCGTTTTCACTTCCTCAAGCATGGGCCTGGCCGCTAGCTTGGTTCCTAGCTGGTTCGCCTACCTGGGATATCTGGTCGGCATCTTCTTGCTCCTTAGCGCCTCCTTTGCGAGCTGGTTTGTCTTGGTCTTCCCGGTCTGGGTGATCATGCTGTGTGTGATCGTCTGGATGTCTGCCTCACGCTTGAAGGCGTAGACCGGTTTGTCACCACCACCCAACGCGTTCCTGAAGCGACACGAGTTGTCGGTCAATCGGCGGATGATCCAGCGCTACCATGGGGTACAGGTTTCGAAAGAGCACAGAGCGCGAGTGGCTCGGTATATAGGAGGGTTTGAATGAGTGGGCATGTCGCAGTTGCTAACGCAGCGGAAAACGCAAACATATTTCGGAACGGCAGCCGCACGTTCTTCTATAGCAGTCTGTTCTTTCCAGCGCATGTGCGAAGCGACGTAAGTAAGCTGTATGGCTTTATGCGTGTGGCGGACGACCTGGTGGATTCTGTACCGCAACGACCGGAAAGGTTCGCCGAGTTTCGAGCCGACTACGCCATGGCACGGAGGGGGCGAAAGGTCGAGAACGAAATTGTGCAAGCCTATGTGGAAATGGCGAACCGCCATCAATTCGACGGGGGCTGGACAGATGCCTTCCTGGAGGCGATGGCGTCGGACCTCGGCGAAGTACGATACCAGAGCATCGGCGATCTCCGGTGGTATATCTACGGTGCCGCCGAAGTCGTCGGACTGATGTCACAGCGGCTCCTTGGCTTGCCAGAGGAGGCGCAGCCTGCATCTCAACTGCTGGGCAGGGCGTTCCAGTACATCAACTTCATCCGCGATATACAAGAAGACCTAGACATGAACCGCCAATATTTGCCGATTGAGGACCTTGAAACGGCTGGTCTAACCGACCTGAGCGAATCGTCTGCCAGGGCGAACCCCGATGCGTTCCGCACGTTTATGGAACACCAGTTTGAACGGTACCGCAAGTGGCAGAAAGATGCGGAACAGGGCCTTTCATGGTTGCCGACGCGTCTGCGCATCCCGGTCAAGACCGCGGCCGACATGTACTGGTGGACCGCCGAGCAGATCCAAGACGACCCGTGGTTGGTATTTCAAAAGAAGGTGAAACCGAGTATCCCGAGAATAATCTTGGCTGCATCAGCCAACGCGTCCAGCCTTGGCTTTGGTGATATCACGGAGCGAAGCGAAGTGCGGCCGGCGATAAGACGATCTCGTCGAGCATAGGGCACACAAATGAGACGGCGCAGACGGCTGCGATAGGCGTCATGCTGTCGTAACGAAGATGAAGGGTCATTAGCGAGCAGATTGTATTTCGTTTCCTATTCAACTACAGAGGAGATTTGAACCATGAAAACCAATGAGCTTCCTGTTGCTGCACGAGGTGCTGTGAGGGCAGTGTCGCGAAGCTGGTGGGTGCTGCTCATCCAAGGCATCGCTGCGATTATTCTGGGAATCCTGCTTCTAATCAATCCGGCTACAACCCTGATTGCACTGGCTTGGGTACTTGGAATCTATTGGATCGTCGGCGGCGTGATGGATATCGTCGGCGCCTTCACGCGCAAAGACGGCGATCGCGGCTGGTTCTGGTCACTCGTTTCCGGCGGCCTAGGAATCATCGTCGGCCTCATGCTGGTGAGCCAGCCGATCATGGGGGCGGTGCTCGTACCGTTCACGCTGACGCTGATGATCGGCATCGGCGCTATCCTCATCGGAATCTCAAACATTATCGGTGGCTTCGTGATGCGCAAAGAGATCGAGGGCGAGTGGTGGATGATCATCTGGGGCGTGCTGTCCATCGTCCTCGGAGTCTGGATGTTGGCACATCTGGGCGCATCAACAATTGGTTTCGTCTATGCCGCCGCGATATTCGCCATCATTGCCGGCATTGCCATGATTTTCTTCTCTTTCCGATTGCGCGGACTGCAGAAGCGTGTGCAAGCACTCAAAGCGCAAGCTCTCGAACAGAACATTTAGGGGACGAGGGAGCTGCGAGTTTCCGGATGCCAGACACCTGATGGTGTTGACGTCGCATAGTGCGTGGACGTATGCCGTATGGAATATTGCGTACAGTGAAAGGAGAGGTCCAAATGGCAACAAAGGAAGAGAAGCAGGCAGAGAAGGAAGCAAAGCAGGCACAGAAACAGGCCGAAAAGGAGGCCAAGCGGGAAGAGAAGGAGGCCAAGAAAGAAGAGAAGCAGGCCGAAAAGGAGGCCGCGAAGGAGGCTAAGCAGGAGGCGAAGGCTGCCGACAAGGCCGACAAGGAGGCCCATAAGCAAGAAGACCGCGAGCAGTTCGGCAAGGGTGGCACGGCTACGATCTACAAGATGAAAGAGAAGTTCTTCGCCATAGGCGACGACTTCTGGATTGAAGACGACAAAGGTAGGCGATGCTACAGGGTCAACGGCAAGGCGCTGCGCATGACTGATAGACTGGTATTCGAGGACCTGGACGGCCAGGAACTTGTGGAGATGGACGGCAAGGTCATTACGATCAAGGGCCAGATCCGTTTGGACCGAACAGGGGGCGACAGTGCAGTCGTGAAGAAGGACCTCATCAACATCGTCCGCGATCACCTGATCATGCAAGTGGACAACGGTGACGAGTACGATATTCGGGGCAACCTGCTGGACCACGAGTACGAAATCAAGCTTGGGTACGATAAGGTGGCCGAGATATCAAAGCGCTGGTTCCGCATCGGTGATACCTACGGCGTTCAGCTCGAGCCTGGCGCAGATGACATTCTGTTTCTGGCTGCCACGGTGGCCGTGGATCAGTTGGCCCACGATATGCTCTCTTAGCGTCTGGATTGGCATCCCCTCGTCCAAAGCAACGAGGGGATGCTGCGGTCTGCGGCGACTTGCCGTTCGGACTGGCCGCCCAGACACATGTCCAGCTCTAGGCACGTAAGGCCAGCGTTGCAGCGAATGGAGGTTATGCAGCTATGAGTGGACAACAAGACTTGCCACTTAATTGACACGCATACCGAGGGCCGTCGTAGAGCGCGTCGCCAAAGGTGACGACGCAAGGAAAACTGGTCCTTAGGATTCTACATATGGAGAGTTCGCGAAGATGGAAGGAAGTTCGTGCGGACATTCTCGGAAACTGATTGTTAAGTGTGCGGTGGTGAATTGAAGGTGCGGGCAGTGTTACCAAAGGAGATAAGAGATCATGGCAGACGAGAACGATGTATTGGTAGTGGCGTACTATGAGAACGAGGGCATGGCGCACGGTGCAGCCGAAGCGCTGAAGAACTGGGACGACGCAAATGACGCCATCAAGCTGGGCGCAATCGCCGTCCTGACGCTGAATCCCAACACAGGCGAGCTTGAGGCCAACGAGATAGGCGAGCGCAACACGAAGAAGGGTGCGCTGTGGGGTACTGCGATAGGCGCTACCGTCGGCATCTTGACCGCCGGCATCGGCCTCATTCCGGGATTGCTACTTGGTGCCGGCGGCGGAGCGGCGTTCGGAGCCATGGACCACAAGGGTATTGGTATGACCGATCAGGACCGCGCGCGCATGGCGGAGAACCTGCGTCGCGGTGGTGCTGCGCTGGCCGTAATGGCCGACGATTTCGAAGTAGAGGCAACCAAGGAGGAGCTGGCGCGCGGCGGCGGCGTGGTCGAAGCGTATGAGGTGCCGGACGAAACGGTAGACATCATCGAGACAGTCGCTACTGCGCAGGCTGCTGCCGCGGAATCAGTCGACGAAGTCGCAGCAAAGAGTGTTGACTTGGTGGAAGATGCGACGCGAACGGTTGCGGAGGTGTTTCCCAACCTTTCAATGGCGGACCAGGCGCTCGTCGCGGGGATGCTGGCAGCCACAAACCTATCTCCGGAGGACGCAGCCACGGCGCGCGACGCCGGCGTGGAAAGGCCTTCCGATTTGCTGAAGCTGGCGGCGACGCCTGCGGGCCGACAGGACCTAAGTGATAGGACGGGGATCGCTTCAGAAAAGCTCCTCTCCGCAGTGAAAGTGCTGGACCTGATGCGAATCAATGGCGTGGGTGCCAAGAATGCAAGGCTGCTATTGGCTGCGGGCGTAGATACAGTACCGGAGTTGGCACAGCGCAACGCGAAGAACCTACGTGCGACGTTGGAAAAGACCAACGTTGAAGAGGAAATAGTACTAGAGCTGCCGTACGAGGAGACTCTGGCCGGCTGGGTGAATCAGGCCAAAGAGTTGCCGCGCATTGTAACGTATTGATGAAGACGTAGGAATTCATGCCTACATCGCAGAGGCTGGCACCAGCGTCGCAGCCACGGAAGAGCAAAGCATAAGTTTCGAAACGGACCCAACAGTGTTCGACCTAGTCATCCAACATCGTGCACGGTTACCCGATCATGACGGCTGATAACGGCGACGTGTTCGACATTGGCTTCCCCACGTCCAGACTGACAAGGGGAAGCCAATGTCAGAGTGATACTGACATGCCTGTTCCATCTCGCAAGCAACCATATTGTCCATGCTGTACGGTGAGGCGCCTGCACTATATTCTCGCCATTGTCCTGGGATTCGTATGTGCGTCGCGCGCCATGGTCGCGTACGCGCAGATCGAGACTGCTAGGGACTCCGGCGAGGGCTCGCCGCTGCAAATCGTGACAAAAGAGATCGATCCGTTCGTGTCCGTCGGCGACGAGTTGGATGGTTTCAGTAT
>Ga0316576_10001489_pt1 | contig 12624 bp, 9 predicted proteins | sample S0NA_FD_203075 | JGI IMG/M metagenome (GOLD analysis project Ga0316576, IMG submission 203075) | Rhizosphere microbial communities from salt marsh grasses in Alabama, United States - S0-2_050615r3r5 | ecosystem: Host-associated > Plants > Roots > Rhizosphere | place: USA: Alabama | collected... | reverse complement strand
TCGTCGATCGCTTCTACTTCGAGTCGCTGGGACGATTCTGGCCTCCGGAACGGGATCACATAGATGCCGGATATCGCAGCCTGCCGTTTCCGTTTTCGGAAGCGGCAGCGCCGCCCTTTTTTATGGGCGCGTACTGGACCCTCGGTGACCTGCTGGGCTATCTGTCGACGTGGTCGGCGCTACGCCGGTACAAAGACGCACTTGGCCAGGACCCCTTGCCCGCGCTGCGCGCCGAACTGATGACGATCTGGCCAGAGCGGGGCAGGCTGCGCATCTGCTGGCCGCTGTACCTGCGCCTCGGGCGATTGTGATTGTTTTATACTCCCCGCCTCTTCGCAGCAGCAGCGCAACGCCCGGCCCTGCAGACATTTCGACCGATGGAGTAACGGGATGATTCGTCAGATTGTTGTCTTGACCTCGCTACTTGCCCTGGCGGCCTGCGGCGAGTCCGATCGTTCCGCGCAGACTGCAGCGGAATCTGTGCCATCGCCGGCCGTGGATGCGGAAACGCCGATCTCGGGCGTGGTCGTCGCGAATTTCGACAGGAGCGTTCGTCCGCAGGACGATCTTTACCGGTTCATTAACGGCAAATGGCTGGAAACGACAGAAATACCGGACGATAAGTCCGACTACGGGGCTTTCGGCATCCTGCAGGACACCGTCGAAAAGAATCTCCGGGTCATTGCCGAGGAGACCGCGGCGGCCGGGGCACCCGAGGGCAGCGACAAGCAGCTGATTGGCGACTTTTACGCGAGTTTCATGGATCACGAGCGGGTGGAGGAACTCGGCATGGCGCCACTGGTCGACGAACTCGCGGTGATCGACGCCATATCAAGTCGCAAGGCGCTGGTGGACTACTTTGGCCGCGCTCAGCGCCTCGGCATACTCAATCCGATCCGGGCGACGATCATGCCCGATGCGAAGGACCCCGAGTTCTACACCGTCTGGGTGGATCAGTCCGGACTGGCGATGCCGGATCGAGACTACTACCTTGAAGACGACGAACGCTTCGTCGAGATGCGGGACAAGTACCAGGCTTACATGGCGTTGCTTTTAGCGATGGCGGGCCGTGAGAACTCGGACCAGGTTGCCGAAGACCTGATGAAACTGGAGACCCGCCTGGCAAAGGCCTCCTGGGCGCAGGTGGACCTTCGCGACGTCGATAAGGTTTATAACCCGTTCGACGTGGCCGGCGCGAACAAGATCACGCCGAACCTCGACTGGAAGCAGTGGCTGGCGGCGACCGGTATTCGTAAACACGATCACATGGTTGTCGGGCAGCCGAGTTTTTTCGAGGAGCTTTCCCGCGCGCTCGGCGATGTGCCGCTTGATACCTGGAAGGATTATCTTAGCCTGCGTCTCATCGATGGCTTTGCTCCCTACCTTGGCGATGCGTTTGTCCAGGCGCATTTTGACTTTTATGGCCGGACGATTTCCGGTACGCCGCAGATTCGGCCGCGCTGGAAGCGCGGTCTGGAGGAGACAGAAGGCGCGATTGGCGATCTTCTCGGAAAGGCTTACGTCGAGAAGCATTTTCCGCCGGAAGCGAAGCGACGCATGGACGAACTGGTCGCCAACCTGCTGACGGCGTTTGGCCGCTCGATCGATCATCTCGACTGGATGGGCCCGGACACCCGCAGGCAGGCGCATGAAAAGCTCGATAACTTCACAGTGAAGATCGGCTACCCGGAAAAGTGGAAGGAGTACCCCGGGCTGAAAATTCACCGCGACGACCTGTTTGGCAACGTCGTTCGTGCGCGCGAAGTTGCGCATAACCGTGAGGTGAAGAAGCTCGGCAGTCCGGTCGATAAGACCGAGTGGTTCATGTCGCCACAGACGGTCAACGCTTACTACAATCCCCTGGCCAACGAAATTGTATTCCCGGCCGCGATCCTGCAGCCGCCATTTTTCGACATGTACGCCGACGATGCTGTGAACTACGGCGGCATCGGCTCGGTGATCGGTCATGAAATCAGTCACGGCTTTGACGACCAGGGACGCAAGTTCGACGGCAAGGGTATGCTTCGCGACTGGTGGTCTGACGAAGACAATACGCGTTTCAAGGCGCTCGCCGACCGGCTGGTTGCGCAGTACTCGGCCTACAGCCCGTTGCCGGAGTTGCACGTTAACGGCGAACTCACGCTCGGCGAAAACATCGGTGACCTGTCGGGAGTCGAGGTGTCCTACAAGGCCTATGAAATTGCACTCGATGGCAAGCCGGCGCCGGTTCTCGACGAATTTACCGGTCCGCAGCGCTTCTTCATCGGTTGGGGGCAGGTCTGGGCACGCAAGTATCGCGACGATGACCTGCGCCGTCGCCTGTTGACGGATCCTCACAGCCCGAGCGAATACCGGGTTAACGGTATCGTTCGAAATCTGCCGGCCTTCATCCAGGCCTTCGAGGTTGGCGAGGGCGACGCGCTGTACCTTGCGCCGGAGGACCAGGTAAAAATCTGGTGACAAGTGACCGCGTCAGCGGCGATGCTATACAGTCCGCCGTCCGCTTGAGACCGGGGTCTGGTCGGCATTAAACAAACTGATGGAGATTGCCCGATGCGAACGTTCAGGATTGCCGCGCTTGTTTTCGCAAGCTTTTTTCTATCGGCCTGCGGATACAACAAGTTGCAGGTTCAGGACGAGCAGGTCAAATCGGCCTGGTCCGAGGTTCTGAACCAGTACCAGCGTCGCGCCGACCTGATTCCGAATCTCGTCAACACGGTCAAGGGCTACGCGGCCCAGGAAAAAGACGTTCTCACCGAGGTCACGGAGGCGCGAGCCAAAGCCTCGTCGATCCAGGTCAATGCGGATGATCCGGCGTCCCTCGCCGCATTTCAGTCAGCCCAGGGCGAACTCACCGGCGCCCTGTCTCGCCTGCTGGTGACCGTAGAAAACTATCCGGATCTCAAATCGGACCAGAATTTCCGTGACCTGCAGGCGCAGCTCGAAGGGACCGAGAATCGTATTACCGTGGCACGCAATCGCTACATCCAGGCAGTGCAGGACTTCAACGTGACGGTTCGGCAGTTCCCGACTAACCTGACGGCCATGCTGTTTGGCTACAAGGTCAAGCCTAACTTCACCGTCGAAAACGAGGCTGCGATTTCCAAGCCACCCACCGTGGACTTTGGAAATACGCCGGCGCCCGAACCGGGCAAGAACTGATTAATGGAGTGCGCGCTGCCTCGAGGGATGGCGCGCCTTCCCAGGTGGTAAACGTTTCGATTCGATGGCTGCGCGCAACCGCCGCGGTAATGCTCGCGGTGGCCGCGCTCGTCTCGACGCCTGCCGAGGCCCAGGACCTCGTCCCGGTGCCGCGGTTGACCGCGCCGGTAACGGACCTGACCGGAACACTGACGCCGGATCAGGTGGCGGCGCTCGATGCAAAGCTTCGCGCGTTCGAGCGCAGCAAGGGCAGCCAGGTCGCGGTCCTGCTGGTTCCGAGCACCGCTCCGGAGGCGATCGAGCAGTATGCGATCCGGGTGGCGGATTCATGGAAACTGGGCCGGAAGGGGGTCGATGACGGAATCCTGCTGATCGTTGCGGTGAACGACCGGAAACTGCGCATCGAGGTCGGTTATGGGCTCGAAGGCGCCATACCGGACGCGATCGCAAACCGGATCATCGACGAGCACATCACTCCGCTGTTTCGGCGCGGGGATTATTACGGTGGCATTACGGTCGGCACGGACCGCCTGATGCGGGCCATCGAAGGCGAGCCATTGCCCGAACCGGAATTGAGTCCGCCGTCTCAGGGAATACCCGGTCTTTTTTCAATATTGCCATTCCTGCTCATTTTTGTATTGGTGGGCGGCGGCATCTTCCGTCGAATGTTCGGTCGGGTCGGGGGTGCACTGGCGACCGGGGGCCTCGTCGGCTTCCTCGTCTGGTTCCTGATAGGCGTGCTCGGTTCAGCTATCGTGGCCGGTCTGATCGCATTCTTTTTCGCCCTTGGCGGCGGTGGCGGTGGGGGTGGAAACGACGGCTGGGCGAGCCGCCGTCACCATACGGGTTGGGGTTTCCCGGGCGGATACGGCGGCGGCGGCGGCGGCTTCGGCGGCGGTTTTGGCGGCGGCGGCGGCGGTTTTGGCGGCGGCGGCGCCTCTGGAGGCTGGTAGTACGATGAACCTGGCCCGCTGGTTTCGGCATCTTTTCGCGACGCGGCGAACCTTGCACAAGGCCTTTCCGCCAAGCACGCTGGACGCGATCGAGGCGGAAATCGCATCGTCTGAAACCCGACACGATGGTGAAATTCGATTCGCGGTGGAAAGCGCACTCGAGCCGGGGGAGCTCCGGCGCGACAAGTCACCGCGCGAGCGCGCCATGGAGGTCTTTGCCGGCCTCGGCGTCTGGGATACCGAAGAGAATAACGGCGTGCTGATTTATGTCCTGTTCGTCGATCACGATGTCGAAATTGTCGCCGATCGAGCGTATAACGGCCGCGTGACGCAGGCGCAGTGGTCCGCGGTCTGCCGATGCATGGAGCGGCATTTCCGCGACGGCAATTTTGAAGCGGGTGCCCTTGCGGGTGTGCGCGCCGTCGACGAGTTGATCGCACCGCTGTACCCGCCGGCGAGCGCCCCGCGCAAACGCGATGAATTGCCGAACCGGCCTGCGCTGCTGTGAACTGACTCGGCGGAACCCGCAAGGAGTGCATCGAATGAGACCTGGCCTGGGAGCCTGTTCAACGGTCAAGTGGAGCGGACCGGCTTTCTGCCTGGTGCTGATGCTGGGGGGCTGCAGTGTCTTCGAGCCAATCGTTTCGCATGGCGATAAGAAGACGGCAGCTGGTACTCACGAGGCCGGCCTGCTGCCGCCGCTTGCGACGCACAATTTCCCAATCGATGAGGAGAACACGGGCGTCGTTGGCCTGCTCCAGGTGACCTATGCAAAGCACGAAGACACGCTCGGCGATCTCGCACGGCGTTTCAATCTCGGTTATGACGAGATCGTGCGCGCCAATCCGGGCGTGGATCCCTGGCTGCCGGGCGAAGGAACCCGCATCGTACTGCCGACACAATTCGTGCTCCCTGACGCGCCGCGCGAGGGGATTGTCATCAACTTGCCGGCACTGCGGATGTTCTATTTTCCGAAGCTCGCGAAGGGCGAGCAGGCCGTCGTCGTGACCCACCCGATAGGTATCGGCAAAGTCGGCTGGGCGACGCCGGTAGGCAGGACCAAGGTTGTCTCGAAACGCAAGGATCCGACCTGGACGCCGCCTGCGTCCGTGCGCCGGGAGCACGCGGAAAAGGGCGACGTGCTGCCGGCCGTCGTGCCGGCCGGTCCGGACAATCCGCTGGGCGCCTACGCAATGCGCCTGGGCTGGCCGAGCTACCTGATCCATGGAACCAATAAGCCGGCGGGTGTCGGCATGCGGGTCAGTCATGGTTGTATCCGCCTGTATCCGGAGGATATCGAGGCCGTTTTCGACCAGGTGCCGGTCGGAACAAAGGTGCGGGTCGTCAATCAGCCCGTGCTCTTTCGCTGGCAGGACGACAGTCTGTATGTACAGGCTTTCCCGCCCCTCGCCGTAAAGAAGGGCAAGACAGAGGCGAGCAGCGAGAACGTACTGGATGACGACCTCTCGAACAAGATGTGGCAAGTCGCAAAGCCCCACGCCGGGTTCGTGGATTTGCCGCTGACCAAGTCCGTGGTCGAAGAGTCGCGGGGCATCGCCGTCCCGGTTTCACGCCGCGGCGTAACGCTCGAGAGTCTTTTCGTCACGGCGCGCCGGGTAGAAAACGCGGTGCCGGAAGGCGCGACCTGGGCCGGCAACGAGGCAGAGAATCCGGGCGACCCGGATCCACAACCCGTTGCGGCTGCGGGCATCGGACAGGGCCGCTGAACCCCGTCCGTCGCAACTGCTTGTACCGGCACGCCAGTAGTCTTTCGGGCCGACGGGTCGTCGCCAGGCGCAACAGACATGGGTAGAGAGTCCACGAATAAGGCCGGCGGCGCGGGCCTGCCACCGATGCAGGGTTTGCCCGGTGCGCGCTACACGGATCCGCAAATCTATCTGCTCGAGCGGGACCAGGTCCTGATGTCCAGCTGGCAACTCGTGTGCCACATCTCCGACCTGCCGGGCCCGGGCACCGCGATGCGTTTTGACCTGATGGGCCGTTCGGCTTTCGTTCTGCGCGGCAGCGACGGCGGCATTCGAGCTTTTCTGAACGTCTGCCGGCACCGCGGTTCGCGACTCATCGATGGCGATGCGAATACCCAGTTGGCCTACTGCGTGAATGGCAAGATCCGCTGCCCTTATCATGCATGGGTTTACGACGAGTCCGGTGCGCTGGTCCACCTGCCGCGGGAAGTGAATTATCCCGGCGTGCAGCGGGACGCGCTGGGTCTTCACGCGCTTCCACTGGAGGTCTGGCTGGGCTTCGTCTTTATTGCATTCAGGCAGCCCGGCGTTCCCGTTGCCGAGTTGATGGGCGGCTGCACCGCGGAACTCGAGCCCTATCGGCTTGCCGAGATGAGACGAATCAGCGAGCCGCGATTGCGACCGCGCAGGGCCAACTGGAAGGTCATCTGTGAGAACTACCTCGACTCCTATCATCTGGCGGTAGCCCATCCGACACTGCAGCAGGCGGTGGGCAGTCGCTATTGTTTCGAGGACCGCGGGGGCGTCATGCACATCAGCGGTGAAATCGATTCCGACAATTCGCGAAGCTGGTCGGCACGGGCTTATGCGCGCTGGTTGCCGGAGATGGGCGAACTCCCGCCCCGGCGGCGTCGGCTGTGGTCTTACTATTTCGTCTGGCCGAACCTCGCGCTGGACGTATACCCGGACCAGGTCGATTTCATGCAGATGCTGCCGATTTCGAGCGGGGAGACCGTGATCCGCGAGGTAGCCTATGCGCTGCCGGATCCGCGGCGCGAAATGCGCCTCGCGCGTTACCTGAACTGGCGTATCAACCGTCAGGTCAACCGGGAAGACCAGCAACTCGTCGAGCGCATGCAACTGGGACTGGCCGGCGGTGACTACGACCGCGGGCCGATTGCGGTTGACGAGACCGGCCTGCGCTGGTTCACGGCCCGCGTGCTGGAGACGCAGGCGCAGGCAGGGGGCGGCAAGGCGCTTGCTTCGCGCCGGCGCAAGGCAGGAATGGCGAGCGAGAATCGGCGCGGCAGGGTCAGCAAATGATTCCATTGCGTGATGACAACCAGACTTCTCGCAAGCCGCTGGTAACACCGCTGCTGGTCGGAGCCTGTGTACTCGTGTACCTGTGGCAGCTGACGCTGGGCAAGCAAGGCGGCCAGGCAGCCGTCTATGCCCTGGGCGTCATTCCGGCCGTACTGTTTGGCCACGAATCACTGCCCACGGAACTGGCCGTCGTTTCACCGCCGATGACGATCTTCACCTCGATGTTCATGCACGGTGGGTTCATGCATCTGGCGGGCAACATGCTGTACCTGTGGATTTTTGGTGACAATGTCGAAGACAGCATGGGCCGGATCCGGTTCCTGGTTTTCTATCTTCTTTGCGGCATCGCGGCCGTCGCGGCGCAGGCATTGCCCGATCCGAACTCAGTAATACCGATGATCGGGGCCAGCGGCGCGATTTCCGGTGTCCTCGGCGCGTACCTGCTGCTCTATCCGCACGCCAGGGTGCTGGTCGGCATTCCGCTCGGTTTTGTGTTGCAGACTTTCAGCCTGAAGGCAGGCATCGTGCTTGCTTTCTGGTTCGGGCTCCAGTTGATCAGCAATCTGTTCTCCGGGGCTGGCGAGGGCGGTGGCGTGGCCTTTCGTGCCCATATCGGCGGCTTCGTGGCGGGGATGGTGCTGATCCCGTTGTTCAAGCGCCGGAACCTTCCGCTGCAGCTGCCGTTCGGCCGATCCGGACATCGTCGTTAGGCGATCGTTCCTGCCCCTGGAACCGGGCTCTGCACCGTTTGCCGGGCGCTGCGCGAACCGAGCGCCGTTGTCATCGAGCCCGTGACGACCATCAGGGCCCCGACAACGTTCAGTACATTGAGCCGTTCCATCGATGCGAGCGACGGCCAGATCCGGCTGCCAACATACATCGCCAGCATCGTGAACAATGGCGCCAGTGCGACGACCGCACTGACGCGCGAGACCTCCCAGTGTTCGAGTGCTTCGGCAAAGCACCCGTAGGCCACGACCGTGTTCAGGCAGCAGAACCCCAGCATCGCGAGCTGCAGGGTGCTCAGTTCGGCGACCGTTCCGGGGTGCGCCGGCGGCAAAAGCACGAGCATCGCACCGAGATACAGCATCAGCAACACCTGTTCCGACGCCAGCCGGTTCAGCAACTGCTTCTGGGCCAGCCCGTACACGGCCCAGGTTAGTGCCGCCCCGATCATCATCAGGACGCCCAGTCCAAACTGACCCTCGCCCGAGACGATGTCGGCCAGGCGATCGTGAAAGAACAAGAGCAAGCCGGTAACGAACACGATGACGCCCGCCCACTGCAGTGCGGAGAGGCGCTCGCGGAAAACGAGCACGCCGCCGAACAGCAGGAACACCGGCGCGAGCTGGATCAGGACCTGCGCACCGGTCGGATTCATCCGATGCAGTGCCAGCGGGTAGAGTACGTAGTTTGCGCAAAGGCCGATCAGCGCCACGGCAAAAAGCACCCAGCTTTGCGACGTCAGCGCGGAGATCTTTGGCAGGCGGCGGCGCCATGCCAGGTACAGACCAAGCGCCAGGCCGGCGGTGGAGAATCGATACCACGTGATCGTGAAGGCGTCCATGTCTTCCAATACGATCGTCAGCGCAATCGGCAGCAGGCCCCACAGCAGTGCCGTGGTCAGGGCCAGCCAGAGACCGAACTTCCAGTGACCCGAGGTCGCGTGCATTGAAAAGTGGGAGGGCAAGCTGCGGACGGTCAAGAATACTAGAGTTTGTGATAACGTTCGGAAAAAGAAGGGAAGGGAACCTCATTGTCGGATTCGACAAACAGCGGGATGGTGGTTGCCGAGGCGCCCGGCGGTAACCAGGCCATCAACCGTTTGCCTACTGCTGTCACGGCATTCGTCGGTCGTACGCTGCGCGGCCCGGTCAATCGGCCGGTCGCAGTGCGCACTTTCGGTGAATTCCAGCAGGTTTTTGGCGGACTCTGGCAGCCAAGTCCACTGTCTTACGCCGTTGAGCAGTTCTTCGAGAACGGCGGACGTCGCGCGATTGTCGTGCGCGTGATAAATGGCGGCGCTCCTTCGACGCTCTCGCTGCCCTGCGGATATGACCGGCTGCTGCTACGGGCTCTGAGTCCGGGGTCGCGCGAGGCACTGCGGGCGTCGGTGGATTATGACAACATCGGCTGCGACGAAAACGACCGGTTCAACCTGGTCGTGCAACGGGTGCGGGCCTTTGGTTCCGAGCACATCGAGGACCAGGAAATATTCCGCGGCCTGTCCATCGATCGAGGCAGTGCCCGTTTCATCGGTGCGGCGCTGAGGGATTCAGCGTTGATTCGCGTGGCCGGCGCGGTCCCCTCGACCCGCCCCGACCGGACCTTCCGCGCCGGTTCCAGACACCCGATCGGCTACGTCGAATCGAATCCCGATGGTGACGATGGCGCTCCGCTGACGGACTACGACATCATCGGTTCTCCGCAGCGCCGTAGCGGACTGTTCGCCCTTGACGGAGCCGATGAGGTTCATTTTCTTTGCATCCCCCCGCCAACGCGTGATCGGGATGTTGGACCGAGCGTACTCGTGGTTGCCGAGCAATTTTGTCGGGAACGCCACATCATGCTGATCGTGGACCCGCGGGCCGAGTGGGCAACTTGTGACGACGCGTTGAAGGGCTTGAGCGAACTCGCGTTTCAAAGCGATCACGCGCTGATGTGCTTCCCCCGGATTCTGGCCTATGACCGACTCAGGGGGCACTACGAGGCGTTCGCCAACTGTGGCGCAGTTGCCGGCGCATTGGCCCGATCGGATAGAAAGGGGCGGTTGTGGCAGAGTCGCCCGGACGAGGAGATACTGTTGCGGCCCGGAACCCGCCCGGCCGTGGTCCTGACAGGCGGAGAACGTTTGCGGCTGTCCGCTCACGGGCTGAATTCACTGCAGTCCTTGCGTGCCGCGAACCCGACGACCCATCCACTGAAGACGCTTGCCGGCGGTGCGGGCGGCACGGCGGACAGCTGCCTGCTGACCCGGCAGCGGCGCGTCCTGCTGGTGATGAAAAGCATCGAGCGCGGGACGCGATGGGCGGTATTCGAGACCCACGACCCGGCCGTCGGAAAGAAAGTCACGCGGCAGGTGCAGGCATTTCTGCGACCACTCGCCAGGGCCAGCCTGTTTGGCGGGCGCCCGGGAGAAGACAACAGCTATGTGATTTGCGACGAGCGCATCAATTCACAAGACGACCTGTTACAGGGGCGCATCAATCTGCTGGTTGCCCTGAAGAGCACCCGGCCGGGCGACTATCAGTCGTTCATGGTCAGCCACTCGGCAGAGGGAAGCGCCGTTCGCCAGGTGCGCTCCAGGTGGTTGCCCGCCGGAACACGAATGTCGATTCCGCCCAGCGCACAGGCTTCGGTGGATCTCGATGCGACACAGCCTCAGCGTACGCTCGCGCAACAACTTTTTGGATCCTATGCCGAACCGCGGCCCGGCTCGCTACGGGGTGCGGTGCGCCGGGCTGCCGAAACCACCGCCGCCCGGGGTGGCGATTTCAATCTCGTCTCCGACGTCCACCGAGACTTCGGCCGAGGCGGGCAGCCGCTCTGAACCGCCATCGCGCCTGAGCAGGCGATTCGATCCGGTTAGCCCGGGCTCGCCGCCGGCCAGTCCGAAAGGCGCAACCCGCCGGTGATTCGAAAGGATAGCCATCGTCATCGGCGCGCAGAATTCGAGGCGGCGTACCAACCCGTCTCCGCCGCGGTGCAGCCCGGCACCGCCCGAGCCCGGACGCAGCGAGAATTCCCTTACCAGTACCGGAAACCGGGTTTCGAGAACCTCCGGGTCGGTAAGCCGGGAGTTGGTCATGTGAGTCTGGATCCCGCTTGCACCGTCGTAGTCCGGCCCGGCGCCCGATCCGCCGGCGATGGTTTCGTAATACTGAAAATTCTCGTCACCGAAGGTGAGGTTGTTCATCGTGCCCTGGGACGCGGCCTGCAGGCCCAGGGCACCATAGATCGCGTCAACGATGCATTGCGATGTTTCGACGTTCCCTGCGACCACCGCACGAGGTGGCGTTGGATCCAGCATTGAACCGGCCGGCACGACAATTCGCAGCGGACGCAGGCACCCCGCGTTGAGCGCTATCGGCTCGTCGATCAGGCAGCGAAACACATAGATGACCGCGGCGGTCGTTACCGCCAGCGGCGCATTGAAGTTGTTGTCCTGCTGCTCAGACGTGCCGCTGAAGTCCAGTGTCGCTTCGCCGGCACTACGATCGACGGAAATACGCAGGACGATTCGCTGCCCATTGTCGAGTTCATACTCGAAATGACCGGCCCGCAGATTGCGGATCGCCCGGCGCATGCACTGCTCGGCGTTGTTCTGCACGTGGCCCATATAGGCCAGCACCGCGTCCAGGCCTTGCTCATTCACGGCGCGCCACAGTTCGCGGATGCCCCTTGCATTTGCCGCAAGCTGAGCCTTCAGGTCGGCCAGGTTCTGCTGCGGATTGCGGGCAGGCCAGCGCGTGCCGCCGAGCAGGCCGCGCACGAGTGCTTCGTCGAACTGCCCGGCACGTACGATCCGTGTCGGCGGGATCAAAGCGCCCTCATCGGCAATGTCGCGGCTGCGCGGGGGCATCGATCCGGGCGTGATTCCGCCCACGTCGGCATGATGGGCACGGGAGGCGACGAAGAACAACAGGTGCCGTCCTTCGGCATCGAATATCGGGTTCACGACTGTCATGTCGGGCAGGTGCGTGCCGCCGTCATAGGGAGAGTTGAGCAGGTAGGCGTCACCCGGCCTCAAATCAACTCCGTGTACCCGCCCTACCGCTGCGACGCTGGCGCCCATCGAGCCAAGGTGCACGGGCATGTGGGGCGCGTTTGCGATGAGGTTGGCTGCACCGTCGAAGACGGCGCAGGAAAAGTCCAGCCGTTCCTTGATGTTTACCGAACTCGCGGTCTGACGCAGAACGACGCCCATCTGCTTTGCGACGTGCATGAACAAACCGTCGAAAACCTCGAGTTTCATCGGGTCCGGATGGGAATGGTCCTGCCGCCTGCCCGATAAAACGGAAGAGTGTCGTGGAGTCAGCACGATACGGTCCTGGCGATCCATGGTGCCGACCCAACCTGGTGCGAGCCAGCCGGTTGAGCCTTCTTCGATAATCAGTGCCGGCCCGTCGAGGCTTTTCAGTGACCGCAGGTCGGTCCGTTCGATCATCGAGCCGGCGCGCCAGGCGCCGTCCCACCAGAGCTCGAGTCCAACGGTTTTCGCCTTCCCGGGTCTCTCGGTGCGCAACGCCTGAGTTCTTGCGGCTTGCGGCGCGACGCGCTCGATGGCCTCCGCGGCGACGCTGGCGATGATTACCTTGCTACTGGAATGTTCGAAGCCATACAGGCCCTGGTGCCGCGCGGAAAAATCAGCAAGCATCGAGTCGCTCGAACACCAGTCGACTTCGATGCCAGTGTCGGAATTCACGAAGCGCAGCTGGGCCTTCCTCTCGAACAGCAGGCAGTCCGCCGGCACTCCCTGA
>Ga0316576_10001488_pt1 | contig 12627 bp, 9 predicted proteins | sample S0NA_FD_203075 | JGI IMG/M metagenome (GOLD analysis project Ga0316576, IMG submission 203075) | Rhizosphere microbial communities from salt marsh grasses in Alabama, United States - S0-2_050615r3r5 | ecosystem: Host-associated > Plants > Roots > Rhizosphere | place: USA: Alabama | collected... | reverse complement strand
GTGCGTGCATTGGCAACCATATTGAATGAAGCGGGTGTTAGCTTTGCAATTCTTGGTGAACAGGAAATGTGTACGGGTGACTCGGCCCGGAGAGCCGGAAATGAATATCTTTATTGGGAGATGGCACAGGCGAATATTGAAACGCTAAACGCTGCCGGGGCGAACGAGAAACGAATTGTCACATCCTGCCCTCATTGCTTTACAACGATCGGCAAGGAGTATGGCGAACTTGGCGGTCATTACGAGGTTTTCCACCATACACAACTCATCGCTGACTTAATCGGCCGTGGTAAGTTGAAATTAAGCGGTGAAAAACTCGAGCATGTCGTCTTTCATGATCCCTGCTACCTGGGTCGTCAGAATAACATCATTCAAGAACCGCGCGAAGTTCTGGCTGCCGCAGGTGCGACATTGCTGGAAATGGTTAAGCATGGCAAAGATTCTTTCTGCTGTGGAGCGGGAGGCGCTCAGTATTGGAAGGAAGAAGAACATGGGGTTGAAGCTGTGAGCCACAATCGATTCACTCAGGCTCAGGCAACCGGTGCAACAACATTAGCAGTTGGCTGTCCTTTCTGTGCAACGATGATGATCGACGCCAACCGCGAAGAAGGCGAACCCATGCAAGTTATCGATGTGGCTGAAATTGTGGCCGATTCTATTTCAATGGAGACAATAAGCTAATTAGATTTCCCTCTGGGTGAGCGACCATTATTACGAATCTTTCGTAATGCTTCCCAAACATCATCATCATCAAATTCGTCTACATCTAGATGATCACGGTGGCGATCGCGCCACTCATACAATCCACTTTCGTCGTCCTCAATGAACGCCTGCTCTAACCCAAGATTGAACACGGCATCGGCGAAGGCCTCATCGGCGAATTCGGGCTCATCATTATTAAAATCTTCAATTTCTGCCTGCAGCACATCTCTCTGCACCATCCGTGTTGCAATCTTCTCGCGCATGTCTACTGCCAGCTCTTCCAGTAAATCCCGGCCGAAAAGGGCTGCTTCATCCATTCTTTTTTTCAAAATTGCGCTTGGGTGCCGGTTAAGACGCCCTAATTCCTTTTCAATCTCAGCAATGCGGTTTTCACAATGCGTCACCTCGCGAAGTAAGGCCTCTGCCAATTCCTCTTCTGAATAATCAGGCCGTTGTGGATCAGGTTGGGAAACCAACTCTTGCAAGCGCACCAAATCACTGGCCGTGTAGGCGGCGTTGATGGCCATCATAATGCTTGTACGGTAGGCTCGATCGGCTTCATCAAGCGCAAAATCAGGATGAAAACGACGCGCCAGCTTTCGGTAAAGATTCTTAAGTTTTTCGTTTTGATCCTCAGACAATGGCGGTTTAGGCGGACTTGATGGAGGCTCGTGATATCGGAAATCACCGGCGGCGGCATATCCCGCCTTCTCAGACGAGCGCCAGGCTTTGAAAAGTTCATCATTTTCGATGGAATTAAAGAATAAATACCCCTCCCGAAGCCGGCGTAACTCATTTTCTAATGACTTGATTTCACTCTCCAATTTTTCCAAGCGCCTGTTTAATGGCTCAAGTCGCGAACGAAGAAGAAACTCAAAACCACTAATTTCAGCAAGCTGTTCATTAAGCTGCTGTTCAGCAGCAAGGAGCTTCGGCCGAATTTTTTTCAATACAGCCTGAAACTCACTTATGCGCTGCTGCCAGGAAGTTTCTGATGGGGTTAGTGCTCTATTTTCTGAATTCATATCACGGCGGGGAGGAAATCTCTCTATCTCCCCAATCCTTATCTTCCAATTTTATCACAACCTCAATTTATAAAGATTTAAATCATATCCAGAGATCATACTCTCTCTTCCATATGTTGGTCTAATCCTGTTATGGGAGAGGTAGATGAGCATGACAAATGTCATGGTACAGACATGACATTTGTCAAATAATTTTTAGTGTTGACTCAGCTATACTTCGGCAATGTATTCACATATGCGAATACATTAGGAATCAAACTATGAATTTACCTACATTACAGGAACTCGATCTCCTTCATGCCAATATTTGCCAGGCTTTAGGAGATCCAAAACGAATCTTGATTATGTACGAATTGAATGAAAATCCGCGCAATGTCAGCGAGTTGGCACATCATCTCGATTTGCCCCAGCCGACGGTGTCGAGACATCTTCGAGTTCTCCGCCAGCGTTCCCTGGTAAAACCGGAAAGAAATGGTGCGTCCGTCTATTACCACCTAGCAGACCCACGCATGATTGAGATATTGAATCAGATGCGCCAGGTTCTCAGGGGAACACTGGCAAGACAATCCAGTGTTTTATCAGATGATTCCTTATCGTAACAACTAAGTTCCTACCGTATTTTTGAAAATTTAGCTGTCTTTGATTTCATAAGATCAGGATGTCAAAACGATGAAAAATTATAAATACATTTGGGTTATCGGACTGGTCGTAACATTTTTGATAATTGTCCTGCCCATCATCCTATTCGCTTCTGGCGAGACAAAAGCCGCCGATGATCCCTGGAGTGCTATACCGCAACGCGCGCCGGCGACCGACCATACTGAATTAATGAAGGGCCCTTATGAGACCGGGCACGATGTGACAACTGCCTGTTTAGAGTGCCACGAAGATGCAGGTCATGAGCTGCTTCAGAGTGTCCATTGGACCTGGGAAAGCGAACCCGTGATGCTCCCCTCACGTGATGAACCGGTTACGATTGGTAAAAAGAATCAAATCAATAATTTTTGTATCGGCATTCAAGGTAATTGGACCGGCTGCACACGCTGCCATGCTGGTTATGGTTGGGATAGTGCTGATTTCGATTTTTCCAACGAGGAAAACATGGATTGTCTCGTTTGTCACGAGCAAACCGGAACCTATGTAAAAAGCAATGCCGGTCTCCCAGCCGAGGGTGTAGACTTAGCAGCAGCTGCCCAGAGCGTTTCGACTCCAACAAGAATCAACTGCGGGGGCTGCCATTTCAACGGTGGTGGCGGGAACGCAGTAAAACATGGCGATTTGGACAGCAGTATGCTGTTTCCGACAGAGGCAATTGATGTGCATATGGGTCGCAACGATTTTCAATGTGTTGATTGCCATTGGACCGATGACCACCAGATCAGTGGCCATCTAATCTCTGTAAGTGCTACAGATGAAAACAGCTTTGACTGTACCGAGTGCCACTCGGGAGAAGTCCACGAGGATGATCGAATTACAGCTCACCTGGATACAGTGGCCTGCCAGACCTGCCATATTCCTGAAGGAGCGGTTCGTGACGCGACAAAAATGGATTGGGACTGGTCAACTGCAGGGCAGGATATACCGGAAGATCCGCACGAATATTTGAAAATTAAGGGCAGTTTTGTCTATGAGCGCAATTTCATGCCCGATTATGAATGGTTCAATGGTAACGCAGATCGCTATATTCTAGGGGATAAAATCGATCCCGATGAAGTTACCGTTTTGAACCAGATCATGGGCAGCATCGACGATCCGACGGCTAAAATTTACCCGTTCAAAATTCACACAGCAAAACAGATCTACGATACCGAAAATAATATTCTTCTACAGCCAAAAACCGTCGGCGAAGGGGGATATTGGACTGAATTCGACTGGGGTTTAGCAGCAGAACTCGGTGCTGAAGAAGCAGGTTTGGATTACAGCGGCAATTACGGCTTTACGGAAACGATGATGTACTGGCCGCTAAATCATATGGTCCAGCCCAAGGAAAATGCCTTACAGTGTTCAGATTGTCATAATGAAAACGGCCGTATGGATTGGGAAGCGCTCGGATATTATGGCGATCCTATGAACTGGGGCGGTCGAAATTCTCAAAATCAGGTCAATACTAATTAGATGAAAAAAATGTATTTAAATTCATCCAAGAAAAAAATAACCTTCTTAGCACTCATTTTTGCAACTCTTACATTGTGGCTGTTGTTAATCGGCACGAATTCGACACTTTTTGCCCAAGATGAACCGCAAGATCCGCAGGGTCCGCCGATTCACCCACAGTTTCCACTGTTAGATGCTGATGGGAACCTCGTCATCGGTTCCGGAGAACCATTGTCGACTATGAGAACATGCGGTGCCTGTCATGATACAGAGTTCATTGCCTCCCATAGTTCCCATGTTGATGTGGGCTTGAACGAGATTTCGGAACCAGGCCAGCAAGACGCGGGCCAGCCATGGGACATTAGTCCAGGTCTTTTTGGCAAATGGAACCCGATAACTTACAACAATCTATCGGCTGAAGGAGATGAAAATATAGATTTGACAACGGCCGATTGGATTAAACGGTTTGGTGCACGCCACGTTGGTGGTGGTCCCGCCGTCACGAGCAGAGAAGGCACGCCACTACTTGATCTTGCGCCAGGCACAGACCGTGTAGAAACGAGCACCGTCGATGTTGAAACGGGCCAATTAATGCCCTGGAACTGGCAAGAATCAGGTGTCGTGGAAATGAATTGTTTCCTGTGTCATTGGAACGAGCCTAACAATGAGGAACGCATCAACAAACTTCAAGCAGGTGACTTTTCCTGGGCCGGAAGCGCGACCCTATTAGGAAGCGGCATCATCAACGAAACTGACGGCCTGCTTGAATGGAATCAGGATGCATTCGATAGTGAAGGCAATTTACTTCCTGAGTACATTCAAGTTCAAGATCCAACCAATCAAAACTGCGGTCAATGTCATGGTCTTGTACATGTTGATCCTCAAACTCCGGCAGAGTTGACTGGTTGTTCGCCCGACCAATGGAGCACTATTACGACCGGTCAGATCATGTCTCCGCAAAAGATCAACCAATCAGGGATCAATATTGCCGATAAACAAGAACTCACCCGGTCCTGGGATATTCATATAGAACGGGTCGTTAACTGTGTTGACTGTCATTATTCATTGAATAACCCGATTTATTACCAGGAAAATGAAGCAACACGCCCTGAGCATCTGGTCTTCGATCCACGGCGAATTGATTTAGGCGAGTACCTGTACCGCCCAATCCATGAATTTGCAAAAGGTCAGAGCACGCAAGGCACACTGGCTCCAGAATTTGATAACACACTACGTCGCTGTGAATCCTGTCACGATTCCAGCAGTACGCATGAATGGCTTCCCTACACGGATCGCCATTTGCAAGCTTTAAGCTGTGAATCATGCCATATACCCAAAATGTACGCACCGGCAAGAGGTGTAATGGACTGGACAGTGCTCGACCAGGACGGTGTTCCTTACAGTGAATGTCGTGGCGTAGAAGGGGAAGGTCCTACCATGGCTAGTGTTCTGGTTACGGGTTTTGAACCGGTGCTACTCCCTCGAGAAAGTGCCGACGGCGATTCACGCCTTGCACCACACAATCTTGTATCTTCCTGGTACTGGGTCTATGGTGAGGGCGCTGGTACACGACCTGTCCCTTATCGTGATTTACAGCAGGTTTGGGCAAGTGATAACGGCAGTTATGATCCGGAAATCATGAGCTTATTCGATGAAAATGAAGATGGTTTGTTGGACGAAGGCGAATTGGTAATCAATAGTGATGAGAAAGAAGCGCTCGTTGCCGGCTTGATCGCTGACCTTGGATATGACAAACCAAGGATAGAAGCGGAAACCAGAGCTTATAGCATCAGCCATAATGTCACTCACGGGGAATGGGCAACCAAAGATTGCCAGACCTGCCATACGGAAGACTCACGATTAACCGCTACTATGGTTCTTTCGGACCGAACACCGGGCGGCGTAACACCTAAATTCATCGGGGGCAATGCAGATCTCCTTGGTGAGAATATTTCCACCGATCAATCCGGACAGTTAACGTTCAAGTTAGATTTGTTTGACACTAAGCTTTATGTTCTCGGTCACAGTAGAGAAACCCATGTCGATATGTTGGGTGCGTTGCTGCTCCTGGGAACACTCTTTGGAGTGGGTGTTCATGCCGGTATGCGTTTCTTCGCCGCCCGAAAGCAGGCGAAAGAACAAGACTCGGAAATCCGTGAAGTGTATATGTACTCGGTTTATGATAGGCTGTGGCATTGGCTGCAAACGGCCGTGATCTTCATTCTCTTGTTCACCGGTCTGATCATCCACCAACCTGAGACCTTTGGTATCTTTACATTCCCATATGTGGTCCAGGTTCACAATATCATGGCCTTCTTATTAGTAGCGAATGCATTTTTGGCCCTTTTCTACAATCTCGTGAGCGGCGATATCAAACGCTTCTTACCGGAACCAAAAGGCTTTTTCAATCAGGCGATCTTGCAGGCGAAATATTACCTGCAAGGAATCTTTAAGGGAGCAGAACATCCTTTTGAAAAAACGCCGGAACAACGATTGAACCCGCTCCAGCAAATAACCTATTTTGGGCTCTTAAACGTTTTATTGCCATTACAGGTAATCACAGGCGTCTTAATGTGGGGGATGCAGCGGTGGCCATATTTTGCCTCTCAGATTGGAGGTCTGACCTATATCGCCCCGCTGCACACGCTGGTTTCCTGGCTCCTGGCATCATTTATTGTCCTACACGTCTATTTGACCACAACTGCCGGGCCGACGGTAACCAGTGGGGTCAAATCGATGATCATGGGCTGGGATGAAGTTGAAGAACATCCGACAAGCCCGGTTTCTACAGACTAGGCCAATCATTCATATGGCCGCTTATTGTCTTGGTATGGGAGAAAACCTATGACAACTTATACACCTACTGAAGAACAACTACGCGATGAATCTTCTGCCGAGATCACAGAGACCCAAGAAGCCAACGCGTATATCAATCCCTATCTGGCAGGCATCTTATTAGGTGTTGTGCTGTTCGCAGCCTTCTTTATTACCGGAAATGGATTAGGTGCCTCCGGCGGTTTGAACAGAATTCTCGTTTTTGTGGAAGATCTGATTGCACCGGGGCATATCAACCAAGTGCCGTATCTAATCGATATGGCCGGCGGTGATAAAAACCCGCTCGACAGTTGGATCGTCTTTCTGACCCTGGGAACCATTGTCGGGGGATTTCTTTCCGGCTGGTTTAACAAACGAGTCAAGTGGGAGACAGTAAAAGGGCCGCATATTTCGGTTCGTTCACGATGGATTCTCGCCTTCTTAGGAGGCATGTTAATGGGTTACGGCGCACGATTTGCCCGTGGCTGTACCTCGGGACAGGCTTTATCAGGTGGCGCGGTTCTATCCGTCGGAAGTTGGGCTTTCATGTTCGCCGTCTTCGGTGGGGCGTACGCTCTCGCTTATTTCTTCCGGCGAGCCTGGAATTAGGAGGGTAAGATGACTATTTTTCCTTTAACTTTAGCAGAACTTCTGGGGCACTGGGGGGCTTATGTCGTCTTTTTTATAATCGGCATATCGTTCGGTGCGGTCTTGGAATTAGCCGGTTTTGGAAATTCTAATAAGCTGGCGGCCCAATTCTACTTCAAAGACATGACCGTCCTGAAAGTCATGTTTACAGGCATTATTGTGGCCATGGTGATGTTATTTTTCTCAACGGCCGTAGGCCTGCTCGATTACAGATTGATTTGGGTCAATCCTACCTATCTCTGGCCGGGAATCGTCGGCGGCTTAATCATGGGCGCCGGTTTTATCATTGGGGGTTTTTGCCCGGGTACGTCCCTCGTAGCGATGGCAACCTTAAAGAAAGACGGGATCATGTTCGTCCTGGGCGTCCTGGCCGGTATTTTCGTCTTCGGCGAAACCATCAGCAATTTCGCGGTTTTCTGGAATTCATCCTATATGGGGCGCTTCACCCTACCCGAACTATTCGGCCTGCCGACCGGTGTGGTGGTTGTCGGTGTGGTTATCATGGCCCTGGTCATGTTCTGGGGCGCTGAAAAATTGGAGAAGCATTTCGGTGATCCGAGTCCGTCCGAATACCCCAAGTGGCGCTATGGAGCAGCAATCGCTCTCTTACTGGGCGCTTTTGTCGTAATGCTAATCGGCCAGCCGACCATCGCAGATCGTTGGGCCAGTATCGCTGAAGAAAAGGATTTAGTTCTGGAAAACCGGGAGGTTCAAATACATCCCGGCGAACTGCTCGAAAAACTACACGACACGCAGCTAAGAGTGATCATGCTCGATGTTCGCGATGAAGTAGATTACAACCTTTTCCATATTTTGGATGCGCGGCATATTCCCGTGGAAGAAATTCCTTCCATTATTGATGAACTGCATCTTGAGCCGGCAAATACGATGTTTGTGACCATAAGCAATGATGAAGCCAAAGCGACTGACGCCTGGAAGATACTGGAAGCAGAATCTATCCCGAACGTCTATATTCTGGAAGGCGGTATCAATAATTGGCTGGCAACATTTGGCGAAGATGATTTAACGAAAAATTTCAATGTTGGGGCTGGAACCGACCAGCTTTGCTATATTTTTGATTCGGCAGTTGGTTCCAGAAATCTGGCGGCGGAACCCGATCCGCATGCTTTTGAACTGGAGTATACTCCTAAAGTGATAATGGAATTAAAACGTGCGCCAACCAGCGGCGGGTGTGGTTAGAAGGCGCATCCACAAATGATAATCAAAAGGCCAGGTGAAATCACCTGGCCTTTTTGTATTTTGGAGTCAGAAAGCTGCCAGACTGCCATCAATGGTTAAATGATTGTGCCATCTGGAATGCAGGCGTTTTTAGGGATGATCACAATCCCCTCACGTGCCACCCAATTTTCTTCTTCATAATCCTCTCGGTCAGCCAGATTGCGGATGATTACCTGGCGACCAATTCGGGCATTCTTATCAATAATTGCTCCTTCAATCACGGCTCCTTCACCAATTCCGATATTCGGCCGGTCTTCGCGGTCATTGGCTTTGATCTCTTCGGCTGTTTCATAATAATCTGCGCCCATAATTACCGAACGGTTAATGGTCACATTGCGGGCGATGATGCTGCGCAGTCCAACAACTGTATTGCGGATCGTCGCTTCCGTAATTCGCCCACCATCAGACAGAAGGACATTTTGTAAATTTCCACCTTCTACTTTAGAGCCTGGCAAAAAACGTGGGCGTGAATAAATCGGACGCTGCGGATCATATAGATTAAATTTGGGCAGTGGCGCTGCCATATCAAGATTCACTTCGTAAAAGCGGCGCATTGTCCCGATATCTTCCCAATAACCATTAAATACGTAACCCATCACGCGGCGTGAACTGATGGCTGCCGGAATAATATCCTTACCAAAATCTGTGCCGGGGTTATCTGTTAATATCTCGAACAATCTTTCAACGCTGAAGATATAGATACCCATCGAAGCCATGTAGGGCTTATCAGGATCGTCGCCACTTTCAAATCCGTCTAACTCCTCATCGGTTTGCGGTTTCTCAACAAAGTTCTTAATACGGCCGTTGTCTTCCATCTTCAGAATACCCAGGCTGGAAGCGCTTTCCCGATCTACCGGCTGGACTGCTATGGATATATCTGCTTTAGATTCTTCATGCTCCTGGATAAATTTACGATAGTCCATGCGGTAGAGATGATCCCCCGCCAAAATCAGGACATATTTCGCATTCGCCTGCCCAATTTCATGCAATTGCTTCCGGATTGCATCGGCTGTACCCTGATACCAATCGCCACTGCGATAGGTCTGTTCCGCAGCCAGGATTTGCACCCATCCAGGAGTGAAAATATCTCGATTATAAGTGCGGTGAATGTGTCGATGCAGCGAGACTGAATTAAATTGAGTCAGAATAGCAATCTTGTCAATACCAGCATGGAAGCAATTGCTCATAGGAATGTCAATAAGGCGATACTTCCCCGCCAGGGGAACGGCCGGTTTTGTCCGATCACGGGTTAGAGGAAATAAGCGAGAGCCTACCCCACCACCTAAAATTACAGCGATGACATCCATTTTTCTCATGGTAGCTAGTCCTCCTCGCTGCAATTATAACAGAATCACGCTAACCCTAAACCCCCAAATTTAAACCAATAACGACTCATGCGGTTAAGCCCAGTGTGTAAGTGATATTTTCAAGGGGTTTATCAATGGTTCCACGATTGACTGGCAAGAAACAAGTTGCTCCCCTGTTCCTTAGCGGTTATGCTTCCAGGTTGTGAACATATTTCATCGCTTCTTCGACAAATTCTACCCCGCCATTCGATTTCTGTATGAAAGAATTTATGGACATGAATGGTTTGACCAGATCACGCCTGAACTCTGGTTAGGCGGTGCACCAAGTTACGAACGTGACTACCGGCTTATAATGGATCATGATATTGGCGCAGTTGTGAATATCCGCGCCGAACGCGAAGATGACGTCGATCTTTATAAAGCCCAAGACATAACACATATCCAGTACAAAGTACCCGACGTAACAGTACCCGAGGAAAAGATCATCACCCAAGCAGTGGATTGGATGAAGGAGCAGATTGACGACAATAGGACCGTCCTTGTTCACTGTGCCAAGGGACGGGGCCGCTCGGCCACTTTAGTGGCGGCTTACTTAATGAGAGAAGAAGGGATGACTTTTGAGGAGGCAGAAGCGCTTATGTCTTCAAAACGCCCGCTGACAAAGTTAGAAAATAGGCATCGTGACAGATTAAATGAGTGGCTCTCTAAACAAAACTCAGTCGAATAACCAAGCGGACGCAAAATAAAAATTTCAGCTAAGAATGCTCAAACTTTTTCAAGAGGAGAGAGAACGATAATCGGTATCTTCCGCCCACCCGTGCGCTTTTTATAAGCGTCATAACCTCCATAATAGGAAACAGCCTTTTCCCAATAGGCATCATATTCCTCTTCAATTGCCTCTCGGGCGATATACTTACCTTTTCTTCGCCCTATCGTGACCTCTACTTCTGGGTTCGCACTTAAATTATAATACCAGGCTGGATGGTTTGTTTTGCCAAAATTAGAAGCGATCACGATGATTCTAATACCATCAGGTATACCAATGAGCGGCACATCGCGTTTCCGCCCGCTCCTGGCACCGGTAGTAGTCAGCGTCAATACAGGTAATCCACCTAGTAGACTTACCATTGTAAATCGACTCCCGCTAAGCTTATAAACCATGGGATCAATATGGTGAAATGTTCTCGCCGCGAGCCACGAGGCAGGTCTCAATCCAAAGGTTTTATGCAGAAGCCGCTGGAACCAATAGATAGATTTATCGTCTTTTATCATTGTAGGCATACCACCAAATATACTATTATGTACCACACATTTATCCGGCAATCAATCTACTGTCCGGGTCAATATTGCCTCTACGCTCTGACCCAGCTATGCTTAACAGGGTAATAGAATTTTACAAGGAAACATGAATGGCCAAAGCCAAAAGCGGAACCAAAGTAACACCAAGCCGCCAACAATATCTGGATGTCAAAGCACAGCACCCGGATGCCATCGTCTTCTTCCGCCTAGGTGATTTTTACGAGACATTCGATGAAGACGCAGAAATTGCGGCTCGTGAGCTGGACCTGGTATTAACCAGCAGGCCGCAGGGTAAAAATCAACGCACGCCAATGGCTGGTGTGCCTCATCATGCGGCCGAAAATTACATTTCCCGTCTTGTTTCCAAAGGTTATAAAGTTGCCCTATGTGAGCAAGTCGGCAGCGAACCGATAAAAGGCTTGATGCCTCGCGAAGTGGTTCGTGTATTTACTGCGGGTACTGTCATCGAACCCGGCATGCTCCAGGCAGGAAGAAATAATTACCTCGCAGCAATAATCCTTGAAGACGGCCGTGCCGGACTGGCTTTTGCCGATATTACGACCGGTGAGTTTCAGACAACGGTACTGGGTAACCAACGTGATTTAGAGGATGAACTGGCGCGTCTGTCCCCCTCTGAATTATTGGTTCCTGATAGTTTGGATGGTTTTTTTGCCGGAGCACTTACAGTTAGCAAATTACAAGATTGGCGTTTTGAAAGCGGTAAAGCACGTCAAACCCTATTAAACCATTTCGGTGTATCCTCTTTAGATGCTTTCGGCTGTGAAAGAAAACCGCTCGCGTACCGCGCAGCAGGAGCGGTCCTTCATTACCTGCAAGAAACCCAACAAGGCTCAGTAGCCCAGATCCAACGACTATCAACATATACGACCGATGGCTTCATGGCATTAGGTCTGAACACACGTAGACACCTGGAACTAACCGAATCCTTATCGGGTGATCGCAGTGGTTCTCTTCTAGGAATTTTAGATCGCACTGTTACGCCCATGGGAGCACGGCGTCTGCGACGCTATTTGACCCGTCCGCTATTGGACATAGATCATCTCAACAGACGCCTGGATGGTGTGACAGTTTATTTTAGTGATGCTCTCCTTCGAGCTGACAGCCGCTCAATTTTAAAGGGCATGCCAGATTTGGAAAGACTAACCAACCGCATACTCAGCGAGTCAGCCTCACCGCGAGACCTGGAGCATATTGGCCAGGTTCTCGCTGCTATTCCAAGTCTACAAAAACTTCATGAAAACCAGGCGGCTTTAGCAGAGATTACGATGCAAATGGATCGATGTCCTGAAACTGCAGACCTAATAGCTCGCGCGATCGTTGAAGACGCACCCCCAAACCTGAACAAGATGGGAGTCATCCGGCCCGGCTTTTCAGCTGAGCTAGATGGGGTAATGAACGCATCCTCACACGCCCGGGAGTGGGTTAGTGGTCTGGAAACACGGGAACGCGAACGGACGGGGATCAACTCCTTAAAAGTC
>Ga0316576_10001487_pt1 | contig 12628 bp, 7 predicted proteins | sample S0NA_FD_203075 | JGI IMG/M metagenome (GOLD analysis project Ga0316576, IMG submission 203075) | Rhizosphere microbial communities from salt marsh grasses in Alabama, United States - S0-2_050615r3r5 | ecosystem: Host-associated > Plants > Roots > Rhizosphere | place: USA: Alabama | collected... | reverse complement strand
GTCGTCGCAGTCGATGTAGCTGCGCAGCTCCTTCTCGACGTAGAGCGGATAGCCCTCGCCGCTCGCGCTGTGCTCGATTCCCTGCTCGCGCCCGGGGCTTTCGCGGCCGATAGGCGGGCCCAAGCGGCGCCCTCGCGGCGCCGTCGTCGCCCCCACGAGCTCCGGCGTCACCGACCAGCTGATCGACCTGCTGCTCGCGGACGACGACCCCGAGCCCGGCGCGTCGTCGCCCCTCCCCGATACTCACGCCCAAGGGGCAAAACGCAGCTCAAAATGCCTATCGGTGGAAGCGAGTCCCGGGAATCTCGTATCTATGCCAGACTACTCCACCCCGACGCCCGAGGAGGCCCCGATGAGCACCGAGCGCACCCCCCTGCCCCAGCTGCCCGAGGACGGAGACTTCGAGGACAGGCACCCCGCGACCGGAAAGCTCCGAACCCGCGTGACCTTCGCGGCGGGCGAGCCGGTGGGCCTGTGGCTGCACTACTTCGCCGACGGCCAGGTCTGCCGCGAGGACGGCTTCGCCGACGCCAGGTACCAGGGGCCGATGCGCGTGTACTTCCCCGACGGCACGCCCAAGATGCTGGGGCAGTGCGAAAAGGGCTCGCGGGTCGGCGACTGGCAGTGGTTCCACCCGGACGGGTCGAAGAAGCTCGAGGGCAGCTACAACAGCGAGGGCGTGCGCGAGGGCTGGTGGCGCTGGACCGCCCCGGACGGCACCCCCACCACCACCATCCTCTTCGAGCCCAACGCCCAGGACGACGAGCGGCACCCCCACAAGCGGCTGACCTACCTGCGCAGCCACGGCCCGGGCGTGCCCAGCATGGAGCGGGTGGACAACGACGACGGCACCCACGTGGAGCGGCGCTACCACAAGAACGGCCAGCTGGAGTCGGAGACCACCTTCCACGGCGACAGCGGCGGCTTCTGCGGCTACAGCGACAACACCTTCGAGCCCTACGCCAGGCGCCACGGCCCGGTGCGCGAATTCCACGAGGACGGCAGCCCCAAGCTGGAGGGCGCCCACCGCAACGGCGAGCTCGAGGGCGAGGTGGTCACCTGGACCGAGTCCGGCGAGCGCAAGGTGGTGCAGTACGAGGCGGGCGCCCCGGTGCTCTCCGAGAAGAAGCTGGCCAAGCTGGCCCAGAAGATGGCCAGGAAGAAGGACGCCTACGACAAGATGGAAATGATCGAGCGGGCCAAGGTCGACTACGGCCACCGCGCCGGCACCCTGTGGCAGCTGGTGCGGCGCGGGCTGGTGGCCATCGCCGAGGAGCCCGAGCTGTGGGAGAAGCTGGACAACGGCACGGGCACCGGAGAGGACATGGTGGCCCTGCTGAGCAAGCTGCCCGAGAGGCGCAAGCCGTTTCCCGAGCTGTGGACCACCGACCTGGACCGGCTGGTCTGCGAGGTCTACTCCCGCGACCCCGAGCCCCTGGACCGGGCCTGGCAGGACTTCCCCCACCCGGCCCAGCGCGGGATGAAGCTGGTGCTCAGGCGCTTCGGCAAGGAGGTGGACAGGAAGGACGACCGCTATTTCCTGGGGCAGTTTTCCAAGCAGGAGGCGGACTACCCGGAAACCTACCGCGCGCTGGTGGTGGATGGCGAGCTACAAACGATGGCGCGGGTGCGCGACGAAAAGTACCGCCCCACCGAGCGCTACTGGCAGTTCGTCGAGCTGTTCACCACCCGCGAGAAGTGGGCCGCGGCGCTGCGCAAGCAGCTGCCCAAGACCAAGTACCCGCGGCCCTCCCGCCCGGAGATGTTCCTGGGGGTCGACTCACGCGAGGAGCTGTGCGAGCTCCTGGGCAAGCTGGAGGACCGGCGCAGGACCGACGACGCGCTGGAGGTGCTGGACGGGCGCGAGGACCCGGCCGCGAACCTGGCCTGGATCGTGGGCACCAGCGAGGACCCGGTGGTCCGCGCGGCCGCCGCGCTGGTGGCCACCGAGCGGGCGAGCGAGGAGCCGCCGGCGGAGCTGTGGCAGGGGCTGGACCTGACAGCAGCGGCCGGGCCGGCCCGCGAGCGGCTGGCCCGCACCCTGGCCCGGCTGCCCGAGGCCACCCGCGAGGCGCTGGCCGGGTCGCTGCTCGAGGACGGCAAGCCCGACTCCCTGGCCCTGGTCTGCTCCCTGCCCGACAGCCCGGGGCTGTGGCAGCGCGCCGTGGCCGCGGCCGGCGAGCGGCTGGCCCGGGGCCTGGACCTGGAGCTGGTCACCGCCCTGTCCCGGGTCGGCCGGGCCGGGCTGCCCCTGCTGGCCGAGCTGCAACAGGGGGCCGACAGCGAGGCTCTCAAGCAGGCGCTCTCGCTGAGCGCGCTGCTGGCCCTGGCCGAGGCGGCCCGCGCCGAGACGCCCTGGGAGGAGCGCTTCGACCGGCTGGTCCAGTGTCACGGATGGCCCGACGACGAGGAGCTGTGGACCAAGACCATCCGCCCGGCCTTCGTCGCCGCCATGCGCGCCCTGCCCCGGCCGCGCCGCGCCGCGCGGCTCTCGGAGCTGCTGGCGGCGGAGCCGGGCTGGTGGCGCGCCCTGCCCGCGCTGGGCGACGCGCCCGCGGGCGAGGTGCTGGACCGGCTGTTCACCCGGCTGCTGGAGCAGGGCGTGCCCGAGCAGGGCAAGCAGCCCATCGCCGAGGCGCTGGACGCCGTGGACTTCCGCATCTACCCCTTCGTGCGCTGGGCCCTGGCGAACGATCCGCCCCCGCCGCTGCTGGCGCTGCTGCGCGAGGTCTTCGACGGCCAGGAGGTGCTGGAGCCGGACCTCGCCGCCCTGGGCCAGGCCCCGGCCGAGCAGCCCGCGCCCGACAGGGAGCCCGAGCCCGACCCCTCGGTCCAGCGCTTGTCCAGGATCCTCGAGCTTGCCGCAACGCACCCCGCGGACGCGGCCGCCCGCGCGCGGATCTACCTCACCCGCCAGCTGCCCGAGGCCGGCGCGGGCTACAACCAGGTGGGCGGCGTGCCCGCCGGCTTCACCGAGGAGAGCTGGCCCTGCCGCGACGAGGACGGTGAGCCCGAGCCGATGGACTTCTTGATCAGCCTGGACCTGGCCACGGTGCCCGAGCTGCAGTCGGACTACCCGGGGGCCCGGGCCCTGGCCCTGTTCATCAGCTCGGCCAACAGCCACGAGGCCTACTCCCCGGACAGCGACCACTGCCAGCTGCTGCCGCTCACCGAGGAGCAGCTGGCGCAGCCGCGGCTGGCCGAGGGCCAGGGGCTGCCGCTCACCGAGAAGCGCTTCGAGCTGGTGCCGGTGGACGTGCCGGTGGGGGTGTTCACCGGCGACGCCGAGCTTTCCGAGCTGCGCAAGCTGATCTACCAGCACGAGGGCCGGGTGCTGGGCGAGCCACTGTGGCTGCAGGACGAGGAGCACTGGGGCGAGCTGATCATGCAGTTCGACGAGGCGCTGGTGCCGATGAACCTGGGCGACATGGGGGTGATGTACGTGTTCGCCGACGCCCAGTTCTTCCAGTGCAGCTGAGCCGTCGAGCCTTCACGACCACACCGCCCTCGATCCGGTCTGCGGCTGCGACGGAACGACCTATCCCAACGACTGTATGGCCCAGGCCGCCGGCGTGAACGTGGCCTACAAGGGCGACTGCACCAAGCAGTGCGGCAACCTGATGTACCTCCCCGCCTGCCCGCCCGACGAGGTCTGCGACTTCAAGTCCTGCGACACCGCCGTGGGCGAGTGCGTGAAGAAGGCCACGCCGCAGGAGTGCCAGGTGCTGAGCGGCCCGGTGGTCTGCGGCTGCGACAACAAGACCTGCGCCACGGACTGCGAGCGGATCCTCGCCGGCGTCGCGCTGAGCCACCCCGGCGCCTGCCAGCCGATGGTCACCGTGGTCACCGACAAGACGAGCTATGACCCGGGCGAGCAGGTGGAGGTCACCCTCACCAACGGCACGAGCCAGAGCGTGTTCCTGCCGGGGTGCGCGGTCTACTCCTGGCACCGCAAGGAGGGCGGCGTCTGGGTCGACAAGGGGCCGACGATGCTCTGCAGCTGGGAGGGCATCACCAAAGAGGTCACGGCCGGCGGCACCCTCGTCGAGACCACGCAGAACAAGGCCGGCACCTGGCGGCTGAAGACCGAGTACGGCGTGGGCTGCATGCCGGGCCAGCCGCTGTCGGCGGCGGGCTGCGGCGCGTTCGTGATGGCCTACTCCAACACGTTCACGATCCTGCCGACGCAGCAGGCGTGCATCGCGCTCCAGGGCAGCTACGCGGCCGCGGTCTCCACCGCCAAGAACTGCGATGTCAGCGACCCGTCGCTCCACTGCCAGCACCTCGTGCTGGACAGGTACTCGAGGCGGCCGAGCTTGGCCCCGATGCCCTGGCCCGCGCGGATGGCCGCGTTGACCTCGCCCGAGAGCTTCAGCCCTTCCTCGAGGTTCTGGAGCATGGCGGACTTCCGCACCTTGCTTGTGCTGATGACCTTGCGCCTCCTGCTGCTGCTTTCGCTGCTGCTGCTGCGCCGCGCCGCGCCGCGGTGAGGCCGCGACGGGGCGCTTCAGCTTTTTCCCCGAACCGGCGTACTATCGACCTGTCACCGTGAGCTCCCGCAGGACAGTCTCGCTCAGCCGCTCGACCCTGATGCCCGGCGTCAGGCTGCTGGACTGCACGCTGCAGGTGATCGACGGCCCGGACCGCGGGCTGTCGGCGCCCCTGGGCCTGGAGCGGATCACCGTCGGCGCCAGCGCGAGCTGCGACCTCGTGCTCACCGACCCGGCGGTCTCCGGGGTGCACGTCGAGCTGGCGCCCCTGGGCGAGGGGGTGCGGGTGCGCGACCTGGGCTCCACCAACGGCGTGACCCACCTCGGCGCCCGGATCCAGGAGGCGCTGCTGCAGCCCGGGGCGGTGATCGGGCTGGGCAAGACCACCCTTGCGCTGATCTCGCCCGAGGCCGCGCCCTTCCCCGCGGCGGAGGCCTGTGAGTACGGCGGCATCGTCGGCCACAGCCCGGCCATGCGCAGGCTGTTCACCGCGCTGACGCGGCTGGAGGCGACCGAGATCACCGTGCTGGTGGAGGGCGAGACCGGCACCGGCAAGAGCCTGCTGGCCCACGCGATCCACGCGGCCTCGCCGCGGCGCGCGGGTCCGCTGGTGGTGGTGGACTGCGGCGCCATCAGCCCCGGCCTGCTGCACGCCGAGCTCTTCGGCCACCGCAAGGGCGCCTTCACCGGCGCCTGGCGGGACCGCGCCGGGGCGCTGGAGGCGGCCCACGGCGGCACGGTGCTGCTGGAGGAGGTCGGCGAGCTCCCCCTGGAGCTCCAGCCCACGCTGCTGCGCTTCATCGAGACCGGGGCGATCCAGCGGCTGGGCGACGCGTGTGCGCGCGCGCTGGACGTGCGGGTGCTCGCCGCCACCAACCGCCCGCTGCGCCAGGCGCTGGCCGAGGGGCGCTTTCGCCTCGACCTGTTCCACCGCCTCAGCGTCGTGCGGCTCCAGATCCCGCCCCTGCGCGAGCGACCGGAGGACATCCTCCCGCTGGCGCGCCGCTTCCTCGCCCGGCAGGGGGAGGAGGGGAGGAGGCTGCTGACCCCCGCCGTGGCCGCGATGCTGCAGAGCTACCCCTGGCCGGGCAACGCGCGTCAGCTGCACAACGCCATCACCCGGCTGTCGTCGCTGGGCCGGCTCTTCATCCCCGAGGAGGGCGCGCCGCCCGGCCGAGAGGCGGAGGCGGACTTCCACCAGGCCAAGGCCCAGATGATCGACCGCTTCGAGCGTGTCTACCTGATGGAGCTGATGCAGCAGCACGGGGGCAACCTATCCGCCGCCTCGCGCGCCAGCGGTCTGGTGCGTCACCACCTGCGCGCGCTACTCAGGCGGCACGGCGTCGATCCGCAGCGCTACCGGTAGGTCGGACGGACCGGGCTGTGCTACCCTGCGCCCCGTGCGCAGCGTCGTCGCCACAGGGGTCACCGTCGCGGTGCTGATCGGTCTCCCGCTCGCCCCGCGCGCCCGCGCGCGGACGCTGCTGGTCACGCCCTCGGAGCCCGGCGAGGATGCCCGGCGGGTCTGGCGGGCTTTGGCCGGCGCCGCCGGCGCGACGACCCTGGCGACCATCAGCGAGCGCGAGCTGAAGCGGGCGCTGGCGACCTCCCGCCGCGCGTACCAGCTACAGGAGGCGCGGCGCCTGGCCCGGGAGGGCTGGCTCCTGCTGGGCCACCTCAAGCTCGTCCGCGCGGCCCGGCTGCTCCAGGAGAGCCTGGCGCGCTACGCCGCCGCGCCCCGCGCGCCCGAGAGCTGCGTTGAGGCGGTGGGCGTGCTGCGGGACCTGGCGTACGCGCGCTGGCTGCAACATGACCGGGCGCAGGCCGGGGCGTTGATCGCCGGCACCGCGGCCCTGCCGCCGCGCCCCGTCGACGTCACGCGGCACCCGCCCGACTTCGTGGCCTTCATGAACGAGCCCCACGCCGCGCCGCCCCTCTCCACCCCGGTGGTGGCCGGCGACGGCCGCGCCGAGGTGTGGCTCGGCTGTCAGCGGCGGGGCCTCGCGCCGCAGCAGCTCCCGATCACCGGCTGCGGCCTGGTGGCGGTCACCGCCCCCGGGCGGCGCTGGTCCCGGCTGGTGCTGGCCACGGAGGGCGCGGTGCTGCAGGCCGCGCCCCGGCCCTTCTCCTCCGCCGAGCAGCGCGCCGTGTTGAGCGCGGCGCTGCGCGCGCGCGACGCCTCCGCGTTGGCGCAGTGGCGCCGGCAGGGCGGGATGCTGCAGGCCCGCACCTTCCGGCCCAGGGAGGGCTGGGGCGCCTGGCGTACGCTGACCCTGGCGGCGGAGCGGGCCGGGCCGGCGCCACCGCGCCGCGGCTGGCGCTCGGGGCAATGGGTCCTGCTGGGCGCATCGGCGGCCGCGCTGGTGGCGGGCACGGTCTGCGGTGCGCTGGCTCGCTCGGCGGCCGACGACCTGGAGCAGGCGGCGGAGCAGGGGCGACGCTTCGACGCCGGGCTGGCCGACGTGGAGGACCGGCGCGACGGGCTGGCCGTGGCGGCCTACAGCGGCTGGGGCGTTGGCGCCACCCTGGGCGCGGCCCTGGTGACCTGGCTCCTGCTGGACCGCGGCGCTCCCTCGCGGTAGCGCGACCCTAGACGCTGCGTCCGGACCCGCCGCCGAGCGCGCTGCCCGGCGCGCTCAGCGCGAGACGTCGATGATCCGCTGCACCCGTCGCCCGGGTCGGATGGCGACGGGAAAGCGTACCGGCTTCCGTCCGCCCGCGGGCCGCACCAGGACCTCGTGCTTGCCGGCGGGCAGCCGGACCGAGATCGGGGTGGTGCCCCTGGCGCGGCCGTCGACCCAGACGCGCGACCAGACCGGCAGGGTGTTGATCACCAGCACCCCGGTTCGTCGGGGCCGCCGCGGCGGGCGCCGGCGGCGGATCACCCCGCGCGCGTCGGCCCCGCCGGGCTCGACGGCGCGGTCTTCGCCGCCCCCGTCGGGGGCGCGCGTCGGCCCCGGGGGCACGGCCGGGCCGGTCTGCCGCGCCGCCGGGCGCAGCGCGTCGCGGGTCTTCGGCGGCGGCGTGCCGGTGCGCACCATCGCGATCACCCCCAGCACGGCAGCCCCGGCCAGCAGCAGGGCCGCCGCCAGCACCAGCGGCCAGAGCGTGCGCCGCGTCGCGCCGGGCGCGGGCGCTGCGCCGGGCCGCGGCGGCTCGTCGCCGGCTGTGGCGGGATCGAGCACAACGGTGGCCCGGGTGGTCTCCTCGGCCGCGGCGAGGAGCTCCTCGATGGACCCGAGCTGCGGCAGCACCAGCGTGGCCAGGTCCTCCCGCGTGGGGCGCCCGGCGTCGGCGAAGATCGGCTCCAGCGCGGCGCGGAACGCGCGGGCGTCCGCGAAGCGCGCCGCGGGATCGGGCTGCAGCGCGCGCTCCAGCGCCGCGCGCAGCGGCCCGCGCAGGCCCGCGGGCAGCGCGCGGGCGGCCGCGCCCTGCTGGGCCTGCTTCAGCAGGGCCAGATCGTCCTCCGCGTCGTAGACCCGCTCCCCCCGCAGCAGCTCCAGCAGGATCAACCCCAGGGAGAAGAGGTCGGAGCGGGGATCCAGCGGCTCGCCCCGGGCCTGCTCGGGAGACATGTAGGCCAGCGTCCCACGCAGCCCGCTGTGCCGGCTGAGCTCCGCGCCGACGATGCGGGCGATGCCGAAGTCGGTGATCTTCACCTCACCGCTGTCCGAGAGCAGGACGTTGTTCGGGGTCAGATCGCGGTGGATCACCGGCGCCGGTCGTCCCTGCTGATCGCGGTGGCCGTGGGCCGCCTCCAGCGCCGCCAGCACGTCGTGGGCGATCCTCGCCGCCAGGGGCTCCGGCAGCGCCCCCGTCCTCCGGCGCACCTGCCCCAGGTTGCAGCCGTGGACGTACTCCATCACGATGAACAGGCCGTCGTCGTCCTGGCTGTAGTCCAGCACGTCCACGATGCCGGGGTGCCGTAGCTCGGCGCCGATGCGCGCCTCCGAGGCGAAGCGCCGCTGCGCCTCCGGGCCCAGCTCGATGAAGGGGTGCAGCTGCTTGAGGGCGACGAGCTTGGCGAAGCCGGCCGGGCCTCGGTTGAGCGCGAGGTCGATGGTGCCCATGCCGCCGACGGCGATCCGGCGCAGGATCTGGTAGCCGCCGATGGTGCGGGCCGCGGGCATGGGCGCCATGGTGCCAGATCTGCATCGGCCCGGCCACTGATGCCCGGTCGTCGCTGCCGGCCGGGAGGTCAGCAGCCTGGTCAGCCCATTGTCCAGGCGGGGGGGCGGCCCTCCACAGAGGCTGGTGCCTCGAGCTGCACGAAAGGTCCGCCCGCGGCCCGGGCTGACGACAACGGCCAACGATCTCAAGATGTTACGACCCGTGGCCGGCCGCCGGCGGCCCGGCACGGCGCTTGCGATAGTCCGAGGCACAGATCGCAACCAACACCAACCATGGCGGCCGCGCCCCGCGCGCGTCGTCGAGCCAACACGCGATGGAGGACACGATGAACAGATGGAGAGCGGTGACCCTGGTCACGCTGATGGCCCTGTCCAGCGCCTGCGGAGACGCGGCGGATCCGGGCGAGCGCAACGTCTTCTCGGCCGTCTCCGGCGGACTCGGCCGCAGCGGGCGCTGGTTCACCAACGGCGGCAAACCCGTCTACATGGTGGGCCTCGACGCGCAGTCGCTGGTTGCGCAGAAGCCGGGCGCCATGGACCCGGCCTATGACGGCAACTACACCAAGGTGCTCGACTACCTCAAGGCCGCGCGGATCAACAAGGTCCGGCTGTGGGCCAACTGCTGGTTTCTGGACCCGGCCAAGTCCTACCAGCCGTTCAAGCTCCTGCCCTCGGGCAAGTACGATCTGGACCAGTGGGACAGCACCTACTGGAGCCGGCTGCGCGACTTCGTCAACAAGGCCGGCGACCGCGGCATCTTCGTCGAGTACAACCTGTTCTCCCAGTACCCCGACGCGGCCCGCTGGACCGGCGGGGCCAACTTCTGGAGCAAGGCGCTCAACGTCAACGGCGCCTTCGCCGACAACGACGGCACGCCCGGCGGCTACCTGGAGCTCTTCGTCAACGCCAACGGGCAGAAGAGCGCGAGCGGCCACGACTTCAACTACTACCAGCAGCGGCTGATCGACAAGGCCGTGGCCGAGATCGGCGGCTACGGCAACGTGTTCTTCAAGGTGCTCAACGAGCCGAGAGACGACAAGTACGGCGCGCAGATCTTCCCCTGGACCCGCAGCACGGCCAGCTACCTCCACAACACCAAGGGGATGCTGGCCTCGGTGGACAGCCAGGCAGGTGGCGACATGTCCGTGCTCAAGCAGTACAGCACCCGCTCCTACGTGGACATCATCGGCAGCAACTCCTACACCGACGCGCCGAACACCATCTCCATCCGCCTGCACCCCTACCAGCTCAGCAACAAGGTGCTGCAGTGCAGCGAGTCCTTCGACCACCGGGTCTACCTGGCCCGGACCACCCGGGAGGCCTGGGGCTGGGCCACCTCCGGCGGCCACTACGCCTTCTTCGGCCGCGGCAAGGACTATCACCTGATCGGCGACGCCACCTGGAACAAGACCGCCAAGGTGACCAGGACGCTGCGCGACACCATGGAGTCGGTGAGCTTCTGGAAGATGTCGCCGGTGGACGCCGGCGGCAAGGAGCTGGACGGCCTGGTGCACCAGGGGCCGGGGAGCGGCTGGCAGGTCCTGGCCGCCCCGGGCTCCGACTACCTGGTCTACTTCTGGGGCGCCAGGTCCACCACCGGCGCCCGCATCGACCTGCCCGCCGGGAGCTACGACTACCGCTGGATCGACGTGCGGGACGGCGATCTGCTGCGGTCGGGGACGGTCAGCGGGCAGCAGGCCGCCGTGGTCCAGGCGCCGTCCACCTCGGGCTGGTCCGGCGACTTCGGGCTGGCGCTGGTGGTCCAGCGCAAGACCACGACCTCGCCGCCTCCGCCGGCCGACGCCGGCGCGCCCCCGCCGCCGGCGGACAGCGGCGCCACCCCTCCGCCCGGCGGCGCGACGATCACCCTGCCGGCCGCGGCGGACACCTTCGTGATCGTGGGCTCCGGCTCGAGCTTCGGCGGCAACAGCCTGATCTCGGTCAGCGCCCAGCCGCGCTACGGCTACCTCAGGTTCGACCTGCGCCAGCTGTCGGGCGCCATCGCCAGCGCGCGGCTGAGGCTTCACGTGGCGGGCGCGAGCAGCGGTACGAACCAGCAGCGCGTGCAGCGCGTGGCCGCCGACGGCTGGAGCGAGGCGACGATGACCTACGCCACCCGCCCGGCGGCGGGGGCCGTGGAGGTGGCGGCCTTCACCCCGGTCCCGGGCAGCTGGACGGATCTGGACGTCACCACGGCGGCGGTGAGCGAGCAGGGCGGCGACGGCGTGCTGTCGCTGCAGCTGGGCGCGCTGCAGGGCTACGCGGGCTACGTGTCGAAGGAGGGCGCGGCCCAGCAGCGCCCACAGCTCGTGGTGACCCTGAAGCCGTCGACGCCGCCGACGCCGCCGCCGACGACGCCGAAGCAGGCGACCCTGCCGGCCGCGGCGGACACCTTCGTGATCGTGGGCTCCAGCTCGAGCTTCGGCGGCAACAGCCTGATCTCGGTCAGCGCGCAGCCGCGCCACGGCTACCTCAGGTTCGATCTGCGCCAGCTGTCGGGCGCCATCGCCAGCGCGCGGCTGCAGCTCCGCGTGGCGGGCGCGAGCAGCGGCGCGAACCAGCTGCGCGTGCAGCGGGTGGCCGCCGACGGTTGGAGCGAGGCGACGATGACCTGGGCCACCCGGCCGGCGGCGGGGGCCGTGGAGGTGGCGGCCTTCACCCCGGTCCCGGACAGCTGGACGGATCTGGACGTCACCGCGGCGGCGGTGAGCGAGCAGGGCGGTGACGGCGTGCTGTCGCTGCAGCTGGGGGCGCTGCAGGGCTACGCGGGCTTCGTCTCCAGAGAGGGCGCGGCCCAGCACAGCCCGCGGCTCGTGGTGACGACGCAGTAGCGCGGCGCCCTCGCGGCCCAGGGGTGCTATAGTCGTCGACGTGCCACGACCTGCGACCCGGGGCGGTCACCCCTGACGCCATGCCCCACCGAACGTTCCTTTTGCCGACGGCGCTGGCGGCGACCCTGCTGCTGGGCGCCTGCTTCGAGGCCGAGCTCCCCCCGGGCGCCCTGAGCTGCTCGCCGGCAGCGGAGCGGCCCTGCCCGGCGACGATGGTCTGCTTGGGCCCCGAGCCGGAGGGCTTTGGCGGCCGCTGCTACCCCGACAGCTACGCCCTGCTGCCGGCCGCGGCGGACACCTTCGTGATCGTGGGCTCCAGCTCAAGCTTCGGCAGCAACGTCCTGATCTCGGTCAGCGCGCAGCCGCGCCACGGCTACCTCAGGTTCGATCTGCGCCAGCTGCCAGGCGCCGTCGTGGAGGCGCGGCTGAGGCTCCGCGTGATGGGCGCGAGCAGCGAGTCGCACACCATGCGGCTGCGCACCGTGACCGGCGACGGCTGGAGCGAGGCGACGATGACCTGGGCCACCCGCCCGGCGGCCGACGCTGTGGCGCTGGCCGACTTCGACCCCACCCAGGGGACCTGGTCGGAGCTGGACGTGACCGCGGCGGCGGCGCGGGAGCAGGGAGGCGACGGTCTGCTCTCGCTGCGGCTGGAGGCCCTGGAGGGCTTCGCAGGCTTCGCCTCCAAGGAGGAGCAGGCCCTGTACCGCCCACAGCTGCTGGTCAACACCGACCGCTAGCACGGCCGCCCGGGAGCCCGCCTAGCCCCTATCGCCCCACCTGCGGCAAAGCAGACAACAGCAGAGCCCCATCACGTGGTGTTGATGGGGCTCTGGTTGCTACGGGCTGGTGCCTATGCCGGGCGGTAGACCACCCAACCGCGGTCCGTACCACGGGCCGCCACCAGCCTTGACTCTTGTCTTGGTCTTCATTCGAACACCTCCTTTCGATCAGGGTCGTTGTCTTGGATGCACTGAACGTGCCACGCTGTTTTCTGGATGGCGTACCGTCATCTCGTGGGGTTGGGGGCACCCGTCGAGCGGCTTGGTGCGTCCCGAAGCGTATCACCCGTGTCACAGCATCGGCGACACCTCGCGGTGCGACCGAACGGCTCAGTTTTTTGATGGGCGGTTCAGGAAAGTGTCGCCATCGTTGGGCTCATGTCTTTGAAATCAAA
>Ga0316576_10001486_pt1 | contig 12630 bp, 13 predicted proteins | sample S0NA_FD_203075 | JGI IMG/M metagenome (GOLD analysis project Ga0316576, IMG submission 203075) | Rhizosphere microbial communities from salt marsh grasses in Alabama, United States - S0-2_050615r3r5 | ecosystem: Host-associated > Plants > Roots > Rhizosphere | place: USA: Alabama | collected... | reverse complement strand
CCGTGATCGACATGACCACCTGGAAGACCATCAAGCGCATTCCCACCGAGGGGCCGGGGTTCTTCATGCGCAGCCACGAGAATACGCCGTATGCCTGGGTCGACGTGTTCTTCGGGCCAAACAAGGACAAGGTACACATCATCGACAAGCGCACGCTCGAGATCGTCGAGACGCTGCAGCCCGTGCCGGGCAAGACCGCTGCGCACGTCGAGTTCGACAAGGACGGCAGGCATGCCTTGCTCAGCATCTGGGACATGGATGGTGCGGTGATCGTGTACGACGCGGCCACGCTGCAAGAGGTCAAGCGTCTGCCGATGGTCAAGCCCTCCGGCAAATACAATGTGTCGAACAAGGTCAACCGCTCGTCGGGCACCAGCCATTGACGGGGCCTGTCGCGTCGCTTGGACGACGACTATACGAAGAGCCGGCAGGGACTGCATTTACTTGGCAGAGCCGTAGGATTGACTAAAAGACACGCCCCAGGATCACTTGACCTTGCCGTTTCGAGCCCCTGATTCGGGTGGCGCTATTTGATCTGAAGCAAGCGCTGGTGCCGCGCTTGACCAATATCAAGGTCGACTGCCGGCGCGACTCTTGAAATGGCGCCACTCGGTCATTTCAGCGGAGGCTCATCCCATGTCACAGGCTTTCACCAAAGCCATGGCACGCAACATCTTCTACGGTGGAAGCGTGTTTTTCATCCTGCTATTTCTCGCGTTGACGTTCGATACGCATAATGCCTGGCCGCAACGCGATAACCACGAGGCGATCACAGAGAAGGTCTCGGAGGGCAAGCGCCTGTGGGAGGAGAACAACTGCATCGGTTGCCACACGCTGCTCGGCGAGGGCGCCTATTTCGCCCCGGAGCTGGGCAATGTGTTCAAGCGCTACGGCGGCAAGGACGGCATCAAGGCGTTCATCATGAGCCGGCCCAAGGAAGGCGTCCCGGGCCGGCGCAGTATGCCGCAATTCAACTTCAGCGATGCGGAGCTCGATGCGATCGCCGAGTTCCTGGAGTACGTATCCGGGATGAACACGGCCAACTGGCCGCCGAACATCCAGGGCTGAGCAGCAAGGAGTCAGACAGATGCAATACCAGTCACAAGCGGTCGCCAAGCCGTATTTCATTGCCGCCATTGGCCTGTTCGTCGGTCAGATTCTGTTCGGTCTGATCCTGGGGCTGCAATACGTGATCGGGGATTTCATGTTCCCCGAGATACCCTTCAACGTGGCCCGCATGGTCCATACCAACCTGCTGATCGTGTGGCTGCTGTTCGGCTTCATGGGTGCTGCCTACTACCTGGTGCCGGAAGAGGCCGAGCGTGAGCTGTTCAGCCCCGGGTTGGCGATCCTGATGTTCTGGATCTTCCTGGTCGCGGGCGCCCTGACGATCCTCGGTTATCTGCTGGTGCCGTATTCGGGCCTGGCCGAACTGACCCAGAACAGCGTGCTGCCGACCATGGGGCGCGAATTCCTGGAACAGCCGACGATCACCAAACTGGGCATCGTCGTGGTCGCACTGGCGTTCCTGTTCAACATCGGCATGACCATCCTGAAGGGCCGCAAGACGGCCGTCAGCCTGGTCCTGTTGATCGGGCTGCTCGGCCTGGCAGTGATGTTCCTGTTCTCGTTCTACAACCCGGACAACCTGGCCAAGGACAAGTACTACTGGTGGTGGGTGGTGCATCTGTGGGTCGAGGGCGTATGGGAACTGATCCTCGGTTCGATCCTGGCCTTCGTGCTGATCAAGACCACCGGCGTGGATCGCGAGGTGATCGAGAAGTGGCTGTACGTGATCATCGCGATGACCCTGATCACCGGTATCATCGGCACCGGCCACCACTACTACTGGATCGGCGCGCCCGAGTACTGGCAGTGGTGGGGCTCGATCTTCTCGGCCCTGGAACCGATCCCGTTCTTCATGATGACGGTGTTCGCGTTCAACATGGTCAACCGCCGGCGCCGTAATCACCCGAACAAGGCGGCCGTTCTCTGGGCCATGGGCACTGCGGTGATGGCGTTTCTCGGCGCGGGCGTGTGGGGCTTCCTGCATACCCTGGCACCGATCAACTACTACACCCACGGCACCCAGATCACCGCTGCGCACGGCCACATGGCATTTTATGGTGCCTACGTGATGATCGTGCTGACGATGATCTCGTATGCGATGCCGATGCTGCGCGGGCGCACGGCCGCACCGAGCAATCGTTCGCAGGTCGTGGAGATGTGGTCCTTCTGGCTGATGACGGTGTCGATCGTGTTCATCACGCTGTTCCTGACCGGTGCCGGGATTCTGCAGGTCTATCTGCAGCGCTACAGCGGCGACCCGCTGCCGTTCATGGTGGTGCAGGACAAGATCGCGATGTTCTACTGGATGCGTGAGGTGGCCGGGGCCGTGTTCATGGTTGGCCTGATAGCCTATGTCGCGAGCTTCTTCGTCGGCAGTCGCGACCCGGAGGCGACTGCGGTCGCGGGCGATTCAGCCGCGGCCTGAGCAAACCGGCAGCGCGTGCAGTGACGCGCGCGCTGCCGGCATGATCGGCGTTCAGTGTTGTCTTACACCGCTCCCCTGGGCGGCCGGCCGCGCGGTTGCCTGCACGGCCGGTCTTTGCTTTACGGTATCCGATGGCCGGAGATATCGGCGATGTCAGGTGGGTCGATGCGCGGAATTCTGATGGACACAGTGGTGCGGCACGAACAGGCGCGGCCGGGATATCCGCCTGGTGATCTGGCGATCTGGATATTCATCCTCGCCGAGCTGCTCGTGTTTGCGATCTTTTTTGCCGCGTATGCCTTTGCGCGGTCGGGCCAGGCCGAGTTGTTCAACCATTACCAGGCGACGCTCAATCGCGATACAGCATTGTTCAACACGCTGGCGCTGCTGACCTCGAGCTATTTCGTGGTGCGCGGGGTGGTTGCCGCGCGCGAGGGTAACAATGCGCTGTGCGCGCGCTGGTTGTGGGCGGCAGTCGCGATGGGTGGCCTGTTCCTGGTGATCAAGGCCAGCGAGTACGCCGATCACTTTGCTGCAGGTGTCTCGTTGAGCAGCAATACCTTTTACATGTTCTACCTGTCGCTGACGTTCTTTCACTTCATGCATGTAATCCTCGGCATGGTGATCCTCGCCGCAGTCGCGGTGAAGGCGGGCAGGGACGGCTATAGTCCTGACGATCACACGGGGGTGGAGACCGGTGCGAGCTACTGGCACATGGTCGACATGGTGTGGCTGATCCTGTTCCCGCTGGTATATGTGATGCGATGAGTACGAAGACCAACATCATCCAGCCCAACCGGCAGCTGATCCGCCCCTGTACAGTTGTCTATGGCGTGCTGGTGGTCCTGACCCTGGTGACCTGGTCGATTGGCCGCGCCGGTCTGGGCGGTCTGTGGGTATCGCTGCTGGTGCTCGGGTTTGCACTTTTCAAGGCACAGCTGGTCGGCGACTGGTTCATGGGCCTGCGCGACATCCGCGGAATCTGGCGCTGGGTGGTGGTGATCTGGCTCGCAGTACCCGGCAGCCTGATCACACTGGCCTTCGCATTCAGTCATGGAGGCTAAGCTTTTGGATATGCAGACCAACACAGACACCGCGGCGCAGGAAGGGCTGCCGTTCTACCGCCCGCAGGGCAACGAGATCGCGTTGTTCGAGCACGCCTGGCGGCAGCGCCTGCCGGTGCTGATCAAGGGCCCGACCGGTTGCGGCAAGACCCGCTTCGTCCAGCATATGGCGGCGCGCCTCGGGCGCCCGCTGTATACCGTGGCCTGTCATGATGATTTGACCGCGGCCGACCTGGTCGGCCGTCACCTGATCGGTGAGCACGGCACCTATTGGTCTGACGGGCCCTTGACCCGGGCGGTGCGCGAGGGTGCGATCTGCTATCTCGACGAGGTCGTCGAGGCTCGCAAGGACACTACCGTGGTGTTGCATCCGCTGACCGACGACCGGCGCATCCTGCCGCTCGAACGCACCGGCGAGACCCTGCAGGCCCCCCCCGGCTTCATGCTGGTGGTGTCCTACAACCCTGGTTACCAGAACCTGCTCAAGGGCATGAAACCCTCGACGCGGCAACGCTTTCTCGCCATGAGCTTCGATTTCCCCGGTCCCGAGCTGGAACTGGAGGTGCTGATCGGCGAGACCGGCATCGATGCCGAGCGCGGCCGGCGCCTGATTGGCCTGGCCAATGCGCTGCGTGCATTAAACGACCATGACCTGGAGGAGGCGGCTTCGACGCGCCTGCTGGTGTATGCCGCGATCTTGATCAAGGGTGGTTTCGACGTCCGCGAGGCATGCCGCGCGGCGCTGGTCGAGCCGCTCAGCGACGACGACGAGACCCTGGTCGCGTTGATGGAGGTGATAGATGCCACCCTCGGCTGAACTGACCGAGGGGGCCGGCGTGGCAGTCGCCGCGGAGAGCCTCTACCTGGTCAATCTGCTGCTCGCGCCGGGGCTGGGTTTCGTGCTGCTGTTGGCGCTGTGGTGGCGCGCGCGCGCCGGCGCGCCACCGCTGGCCGCCGCGCACCTGGCACAGACGCTGTCCGGCAGCCTGTGGGCCGGCATCCTGCTGGTGATCGCGAACGGCCTGATCCTGTTGCTTGGCGGTTACCAGGGGCCCAACGTCTGGGTGGTCGTGATCACCTACTTCACCTTCTGCCATTCGATGCTGGTGTTGCTCGGGGCCTATGGCCTGTCCAAGGCCCTGGCCGGTCAATGCTGGCGCTTTCCGCTGGTCGGCCGACCGCTGCCAGCCGGCTGCGGCAAGGCATAGGCGGCATGCCAGGCATCGCGCTGCAGAACCGGCGGCGTCTGTTTCAGGCAGGCTTTTTTCTGCTGTTCGTGCTGGCGCCGCCCCTCGACATCCTGCGCATCGATCTGAGCCGTGGCCACGCCATCCTGCTGGGCATGGACTGGACCCTCGGCATCGATGCCTTTGTGCAGGGTGAAGGCAGTCCGCTGGTTGCGGCGTTCAATCTGCTGTGGCGCGGCTTTATCCCGTTGTTCGGCGGTGCGGCACTGTTCCTGTGGGTCGCCTGGCGTTATGGCCGGCTGTATTGCGGCTGGTTGTGCCCGCACTTCTCGGTGGTCGAGACGATCAACGCGCTGATGCGTCGCGCCAGCGGTCGGCCGAGCATCTGGGAGCGTCGGCCGTTGCCGCAGCGCCAGCCGGACGGCTCGCGGGAGGTGCCGAACGCCTGGTATTGGCTGCCCACACTGCTGGCGGTTTTCGGCTTCGCGCTGCTGTGGGCGGTGGTGCTGCTGACCTACCTGCTGCCGCCGGCCGAGATCTACGCGAACCTGATCCGCGGCGAACTGACCCTGCGCCAGTCGCTGTTCATTGGCGCGGCAACGCTGGCGCTGTCGGTCGAGTTCCTGCTCGCGCGCCACCTGTTCTGCCGCTTCGGCTGTGCGGTCGGGTTGTTCCAGAGCCTGAGCTGGATGGCCAATGACCGCGCCATGGTGGTCGGCTTCGCCACCACCAAGGCCGATCGCTGCCGTGGCTGCAACAACGCCTGCGACAATGTCTGCCCGATGCGCCTGAAGCCGCGCACCATCAAGCGCAAGATGTTTACCTGTACCGAGTGTGCGCAGTGCATATCGGCCTGCACCCAGGTCCAGGGCGGCGACCCGCAGGCCAGTCTGCTGCGCTGGGTCGACGGCATTGCCGCGCTGCCGGTCGTCACGGGGCGCCCGGCCCGGTCGGCGGCGCCGAATGGTGGGCAGGCCGCCGGCCGGTCCGGGCCAAGGACCCAGGGCCAGGCTCAAGATCCGGCCGCGGACCAGGAAAACACGCCGCCGGCGGTCGCCGTGCCGCCACGGCCGGTCGTCGGGGGCCGCTGATGGAGGAGCAGGTCGGCGAACTCTGGCACCGCCTGGTGTCGCGCCTGGCCGCTCAGGGTTACCCCAAGGCGGGCGTGAGCCTGGCCGAGGTAGAGCGCACGGTGGGTCTGGTGTTCCGCGCGCTCGGTGGCGACGGTGGCCTGCAGATCACCGCCGCCGATCAGGTGCTTAACCGGGCGCGGCGCGGCTGGCTGGAGCGCCTGGCCGGCAGCCAGCAGAAGGTCGTACTGGCCTGGCGCGACGACAGCTATCTGCGTCTGCCGGCACGCATCGACTGGCTGCCCGAGCGTGCGCTCAACCGCGAACTGTACCTGTGGCTGGCCGCGCTGGCGGTGTCGGCCGATGCGGACGGCGCCGACTGGTTCGGCGCCAATCAGTGCCGCACCCTCGCGACCCTGCGGCGATTTCCCGGCCTGGCGGGGCGTTACCGGCGCCTGGTCGAGGCGCACCTCGCGACCCGCCCGACACCGGATTCACTGTCCGGCGCCGAGGCCGCGGCGGAACGTGCGGTGCGTGCCGCCCTGATCGGGCCGGGCAGCGTGGACAGGCTGCCGGTCGCGCGGCGCCCGCCGGCTGCAGTCCCGTTGTGGTTGCACCCACAGCCGCCGGTGACGGCAGCCCCGCTTCCGGCAGTCGACCCGGATACGGAAGCGGCGGCGGACCGACAGCGACGCCGCGAACTCGAGCAACTGCGCCGCCGGGCCGAACGGGTCAAGGCCCCGGACAGTGACCGAGGCCTGACAACGGTGCGCATGGAGAACATTTTTACCTGGGGTGAGTTCGTCAACGTCGATCGTGGTTCGGAAGACGAGGACGATCTGGACCGCGCCGAGTCGGTGGCACGCGACCTCGATCGGCTGGCCGTCAGTCGTGATGCCCGGCGCGCGGCAGCGACGCTGAAATTCGATCTCGACCTGCCGGCCGAGGCCGAGGACGACCTGGTGATCGGCGAGGGTATCCAACTGCCCGAATGGGACTGGCGGCAGCGGCGCCTGATCCCGGGTCACTGCCGCATCGTGCCGATGCTGGCCGCGGATGCGCAGCCCCAGGCACTGCCGGAGCGCCTGCGCCGCACCGCGCGGCGCCTGCGCAACCAGTTCCAGGCACTCGTCCCGGCCCGCGTCTGGCAGCGCGCGCAAGCGGACGGGCAGGAGGTCGACCTGGACGCCTATCTGCGCTTTGCCGCCGATCGCCTGGCCGGCAGCCCGACCGGCGGTGATGCGCTGTACCGTGACATGCGCAGCGGTGCGCGCGATCTGGCCTGCCTGCTGATGGCCGACCTGTCGCTGTCGACCGACACCTGGATCAACGATCATCACCGCGTGATCGACGTGATCCGCGATAGCCTGTTCCTGTTCGCCGAGGCGCTGGACGCCACCGGTGACCGCTTCGCGGTGTACGGTTTCTCGTCGCGCAAACGCGATCCGGTACGCGTACACAGGCTCAAATCGTTCGATGAGCGCTATGGCGGGGCCGTGCGAGGGCGCATCCAGGCAATCAAGCCGGGCTACTACACGCGTATGGGTGCGGCGATCCGCCATGCCAGCTCGATGCTGAGCAGTCAGCCGGCCGGGCGGCGCCTGTTGCTGCTGCTCACCGACGGGAAACCCAATGACCTCGACCGGTACGAGGGCCGCTACGGGATCGAAGACACGCGCCAGGCGGTGCTCGAGGCGCGTCGGCTGGGGTTGCAGCCGTTCTGTGTCACGATCGACGCCAAGGGCAATGACTACCTGCCGCACCTGTTCGGCAAGAATGGTTACGTCGTGATCCACAAGCCTTCCGACCTGCCCAAGCGCCTGCCGATGCTGTACGCGCAGTTGACCGCCTGACAGTGATGGCTGCGGCGCTACGGGATCAGCGGCCCGCGTAGCGCGTATCGGGCCGGGGTGCGATGGGCCCCTTCGTCGCGGAGCACTGCGTGAGGGTGCGGGTTGATCGTGGTCAAGGTGCGCAGGCGGGATGCTTCGCATCCTGCCCGGCATGGCTATCAATGATCGCTCTGATATGACGCCGTCAGCCGCTTCGGCCTGGATTCCGTTTGCGTTGGGCTTTCGCGCGTTCTTCCTGCTCGCCGGGCTCTCCGCGATCCTGCTGATGGCCGTGTGGCTGCTGATCCGGCATGCACTGTCCGGTCTGCCGGCACACTATGACCCGATCGCCTGGCATGCGCACGAGATGCTGTTCGGTTATACCGCGGCGGTGATCGCGGGCTTCCTGCTCACTGCCGTGCGCAACTGGACCGGAGTAGACACCTGGACCGGGCCGCGGCTCGCCCTGCTGGCGCTGGTATGGCTGCTCGGAAGGCTGCTGCCCTGGGTGCCGGGCGTGCCGGTTGCGGTGCTCATTGCGGTCGACGCGGCGTTCCTGCCGCTGGTCGGCCTGAGCCTGATGCGGCCGCTGTGGCAGGGTCAGAATCGGATCAACCGGGTGTTTCTGCCGCTGTTGCTGGCGATGGGGCTGGCGAACCTGCTGTCACACCTGCAGATGCTCGACCTGCTCGGTGGCCTTGGCGATATGCGCCGGGTGATGCTGGAACTGATCCTGGCGCTGATTGCGCTGGTCGGCGGACGGGTGATGCCGTTTTTTACCCGGAGCGTGCTGCCGGGCTTCAAGTTCACCCAGCGGCTGTGGGTAGAGCGACTGACCCTGGTCAGCCTGACGTTGATCATCCTCGGTGAATCCGCCGCGATCCTGCCTGGTTCCTTGATGCCCATGTTGTGGCTGGTGTTCGGCGCAAGCCAGGCGATTCGGCTGGCCGGTTGGTTCGACCGACGGATCTTCGCGATCCCGGTGTTGTGGGTATTGCATGTCGGCTATGCCTGGCTGGTGCTGGGTGCGTTGCTCACCGCGCTCGCGGGTTTCTCGCTGTTCCCGTCGACATCGGCGCTACATGCCCTCACGGTTGGCGGCGTCGGCGTGTTCACCATGGGGATGATGGCACGCGTCGCGCGCGGCCATACCGGCCGGCCGATCGACGTCACCCGGACCATCACGCTGGCCTTCCTGGCGATGAATCTGGCCGCGCTGATCCGGGTCTTTGCGACCGCCTGGATTGGCAGCGCCTACGGGGTCTGGGTGGACCTGTCCGGCGTGCTCTGGGTGTTCGGCTTCACACTGTTCGCCTGGCAATACGCCCCGATCCTGTTGTACCCGCGCGTCGATGGCAGGCCCGGTTAGTCCTTGGCGGCGGTTGGCAAAAGTAAGGCTGCGCCGGCCCGATGGTCCTCGTTTGTGCACGGGACCGCTGACCTGATCGAAGTCAAGGAGCCGCAGCCAGCACCGGGCAGGATGGTAGCGTCCAACCCAACCGGGGGTATCGATTGTCGATCCAACAGACCCTGACTGCCCGGCATCGCGCCGGCGATACGACACCCGTCGAGATCGAGCAGGCCTCCGAGGCAGGCGGCTGCACGGCGGCGTCGATCGTCGCGCAGGCCTCTTTATCGACCCGGCCGGGGCGCATTTCCGCTGTCAGCAACAGCCGCTGTTTCCTGCGCTCGACATGGCCGCGCCGCTTACGGCCGGAGCGACCGCGGTGATGCGCAGCGAACATGCGCAGATGCGCGAACTGTTGCGCGAGTTGCGCGATGCGCGCGCCGGATGTGAGGCCATGCTGCTCGCGGATGTAGTGGATAGGCTGCTGTTGTTGATTCAGCAGCACAATCCCAAGCAGGAGAATGTGCTGTATCCGACCGTTGACCAGACCCTGGCAGACCAACTGCGCGCACGGTTCGTGCCGCAGAGGGCAGGGTGATGGAGCAGACCATCGACGTGAGCACGCTGGAGCCGCCGGAGCCGGTGGAACGGATCCTGGACGCGCTCGCGGATCTGCCACCGGGCGATTGGCTGCGGGTCACGCACCGGCGCGATCCGGTGCCGCTGTACGGCATGCTGCGCGACATGGGTTACCGCTGGGACACCAGGCACCCGGCACCCGAGCAATTCGAGATCCTGATCTGGCCGGCCGACATGCGGGCCCCTGACGGCGCAGACCGCACCTGAATCCGCGCGGGCTGTCGGCGGATAGGGCGCCGCCGTTCGAGGCCGCGTTGATGTTGTTCTAAGCTGCAAATGGCCTGAAGGCGGACGGGCACATCGTGTTTCGTGGCAGCCGGAGGGCATTCGATGCGTTCTTCGGCCCTGTATTCGACGTGACAGTTTGTGCTGTTCGGGCTGAGGCCGCGCTGGACTTTGCATTTGCGCCGATCCCCCTCAAACCATAGCTTCGGCTATGCTTTTTCGGCCGATCAGCCCAACTGTTTCGCCCATCACACCCTGATTGCCAAACCCTTCTTGCAATTTGCAGCTGATGCCGGTGTCTCTCGGGCTGGCCGGCCGGTGGACGGCCTGCGCTGCGCGCACACTCCCTGATAATGGCGGCCGGGTTGCGCGGTGATGTGATCCGCCAGTTGGACCCGGCGCCGGATTCCTCTGCATAGCGGTGGCCGTGCACGAGCTGCCGGCGCCTGCGCGCTCGCTCGCGGGCGCCTGTCACCGGCCGCTTGGTGGTAATCTTGCACCCGTAGATAGCTTTTCCGACGCCGGCTACCGGGTGGCCCATGCGGGTAAATCAGATGCTCGACGAGCTCAGACGCCATTATCTTTTCGCCGAACTCAGCGAGCCTCAGCTCAGGCGCATCGCGGAGCACGCAGTGGGTGTACGGTTGGCGGACGGGGAAGCCCTGTTCGAGCAGGGCGATCCAGCCAGACGTTTCTATCTGGTGCTCACCGGTCAGATCAAGCTTTTCCGGCTGTCACCTGCGGGCAACGAAAAGGTGATCGACATCGTCACCCCCGGCAGTACCTTCGCCGAGGCCCTGATGTTTCTCGAGCGGCCGCACTACCCGGTCGGTGCCCAGGCGCTGCAGGCCAGCGAGGTCATCAGCATCGACGCCATTGACTTTGCCGATATGCTTTTGGGCTCGGTCAAGACCTGCTTTCTGCTGATGGGCAGCATGAGCCAACGGATGCGCGGGCTGCTGCGCGAGATCGACGATCTCAGTCTGCACAGCGCGAGCTGCCGCGTCGCCGCCTATCTGCTCAGGCAGGCAGAAGGGCAGACCGATTCGTTTGATCTTCCGGTGGCCAAGCAGACTATTGCCTCGCGCCTGTCGGTGAAACCCGAGACCTTTTCCCGGATCATCAAGAACCTCAGCGATGACGGTGTGATCCAGGTCGTCGGCAGCCGGGTCAGGATCCGCGACCGGAACGCGCTCAACCTCGCCGCGGACACCTGCTCCACGCAGCCGGGCGAGCTGTGACCGGAGCCGGGTGGTCCGCGCCAGGTGTGGCGGGGATTTGACCGATCGGCCGTCTTTTCCATGCTGCTGCATTCACGCCCCGGGGTTCATCCGCCGAGCGCGGACATCGGCCGCAGGATCGCGCCCGGTGCATCGAGGAAGTGGTGGCGCTGCGGTTTGTGCGCGACCCCCTCGAGAATGGCTGCCCGCAGGTCCGCGTCGCTCGCCCCGGCGCGCAGCATGCTGCCGAGGGCGACCCTGTTGTCCTGCCCGAGACACAGGTAGAGATCACCGTCGACACTCATCCGCACCCGGTTGCAGGTATCGCAGAAATGCTGCGACTGCGGGGTGATGAAGCCGATGCGCAGCTCGCTGTCGTCGACCCGGAAGTAGCGCGCCGGCCCGCTGCCGTGCATCGCGGCGGGGCTCAGTCGAAAGCGCCCGCGCAGTCGCTGTTCGACCTCGGCGAGCGGCACAAAGTGGCGCTGCGCCTGCTGTCCGCCGGTGCCGATCGGCATGGTCTCGATAAAGCGCAACGTAAGCCCCTTGTCCCGACAAAAGTCGACCATCGCGTCGACCTCGTGGTCGTTGACGCCGCGCATCACGACCATGTTGATCTTGATCGGTGCGAAGCCCGCGTCCCGGGCGGCGTCGATACCGGCCAACACGTGCACCAGCTGCCCGCCGGTCAGCGCCCGGAAGTTATCCGGGTCGAGTGAATCAAGGCTGATGTTGAGGCGCGTCACCCCGGCCGATTTCAACGGCCGCGCGCAGGTCGCGAGGCGCGAGGCATTGGTGCTCAACGACAGCTCGCGCAGGCCGGGTACACTGGCGAGTGCGGTAGCGATCTCGCCCAGCTCACGCCGTACCAGTGGCTCGCCGCCGGTCAGCCGGACATGGCTCACGCCGAGCGATGCGAACACGGCCACGATGCGGCGCAGATCCGGCGCACCGAGCCACTGCTCGGGGGTCACGAAGTCGCGATGCGAGCGCGGCAGGCAGTAGCTGCAACGGAAATCGCAGCGATCGGTCACCGACAGGCGGAGATAGTGGATGTGTCTTCCGAATGGATCGCGCATCGGCGCCTTCCCGACAAAAGTCGTGTGCAGTTGACTGTGGTCAAAACGGGGCACCACAAACTTGATCTTTATCAAGTTTCGAAAAAAACGCCCGGTCTAGCCTTGATAGCCCCGACAGGCGGGGAAGTCAGTCTGGCGAACACAATGACAACTATCAATAGCGCACGACGGGCCTTTCTTCGCGGCCGCCGCAATGTCGATGCACTTGTCCCGCGGATGCCCTGGGCGGTCGATGCGTTCGCCGATCTCTGCCAGCGCTGCGATGACTGCATCAGTGCCTGCGAAGAGTCCATCCTCGTGGCCGGCGACGGCGGTTATCCGACGGTCGATTTTCAGCGCGGTGGCTGCAGCTTTTGCGGCGCCTGTGCGCAGGCCTGCCGCCACGCTGCACTGGATCGGACACTCGCGCAGCCCTGGCGGCTGGTCGCCACGATCGGCGCGGACTGCCTCAGTGCGCAGGGCATTACCTGCA
>Ga0316576_10001485_pt1 | contig 12631 bp, 8 predicted proteins | sample S0NA_FD_203075 | JGI IMG/M metagenome (GOLD analysis project Ga0316576, IMG submission 203075) | Rhizosphere microbial communities from salt marsh grasses in Alabama, United States - S0-2_050615r3r5 | ecosystem: Host-associated > Plants > Roots > Rhizosphere | place: USA: Alabama | collected... | reverse complement strand
CGAGATCTACGCCGATGTCCCCTGCGCCTGGGCTTTGATTTACTACCGTCTAAAAAAACAGAACAAGCTTCACCTTCTGCACGCGGTCCGACAGCCGCGCGACTGGCGGCCGGCCGGAGGCGCCGGTCCGCGGGTAAGAAGGCGTACCGGCGTCGGTGGCGGCCCCGGACAAAACAAATTGGAATAATCCGGCCATCACCCGTATAACTCCAACCTGAAGCTCCTAAAGAGGGTCCTCACGGGTACACCTTTTCGTAAACCTCACCTCCTTCCTCCTATCACGGTATCTTCGTTTATCGATTTGAACCGATTGGCGCCATTTTTTACGTGCCACTGTCAACCCGTGGTCATCACAAATTCTGCAGAAAGGGCAGTCGCGGGAGAATGTAAAATCCTGATGATTGGGGCGGAAAAAACGGCAAGCTTGCCACATCGTCTTTCATGCTTAATTTGCCACTCGACATGTAAACTTTGAAACAGGCAACTGCCAGGGAGAAAAAGACATGAAGAGAGATCTAATAAAAAGGTTAGCCGAGGATGGCATTGTGTGTGCCGAAGGCTACCTTTTCGAAATGGAGCGTAGAGGCTATCTGACGGCCGGCGAATTTGTTCCGGAGGTTGCTTTGGAGAATCCCGAGGCTCTTAGAACCTTGCACCGGGATTTCCAACACGCCGGTTCGGATGTGATCGAAGCCTTTACATACAATGCCCACCGAGAGAAGATGAGGATTATCGGCAAAGAGGACTTGCTGGAACCTTTGAACAGAGCGGCGCTGCAGATAGCCAAGGAGGTTGCCGGGGAGGCCGGGGGTGATCAGGAACCGAACCTGGTCGCCGGAAATATCTCCAACTCGAATATCTGGAACCCCGATGATAAAAACAGCCAGCAGCAGGTCCGCAAAATGTTCGAAGAAATGGTCGACTGGTCGACCGACGAGGGTGTCGATTTCATCATCGGCGAAACTTTCTATTTTGCGGAAGAGGCTTTCTGTGCCCTGGAGGTCATCAAAAAAGCCGGAGTGCCGTCGGTGATAACGATTGCTCCGATGGGCGAGAATATCATGCGCGATAATTGGGAGATTGTCGACACATGTAAAGAACTCGAGCAGCGGGGCGCTGATGTGGTCGGAATGAACTGCTTCAGGGGGCCTGAAACCATGATGCCTTTCTTGACAGATATCCGTGCTGCAGTCAGTTGCCATGTTGCAGCGCTGCCGGTTCCCTACAGGACGACGCCAGGGCAACCAACCTTTTTCAATCTTGACGACAACAATGGCTGCAAAGTTTCGTCACCCCACAATAGAACTTTCCCAACCGCCCTCGACCCACTCTACTGCAACCGTTATGAAATCCGTCGTTTTGCCGAGGAAGCCTGGAAGATGAACATCCGCTACATCGGCGTATGCTGCGGTGCGGCACCGATTCACATCCGCGAGGTTGCCGAGGCGATGGGACGGAAACCCAAGGCAAGCCGGTACTCGGAAAATATGCGCAAACATTTTATGTACGGCAGTGATACGTCTCTGCCGGAGCACATTACCGCCTATGGCAGCAAGGCTTAACTTTTGCCCAATAACCGATGAATGATGCCGCTGCTCATCAATGAGATGCTTTTTAATCAGAACGCGACGGGCGTATGTGTTAACGGCGGAAACCTTATCTTGAGGGGAATCGGTTTCACGGTCTTTTTATCTGCGATCGCCACAGAGAATAACGGGCCATTCGACAACGGCAGGTTGCATTACTAATGGAATTCGGATTCAGGCATTCATTTGCCCTGGTTCAGCCAATCCTGGATCATTACGGTTAAATGGCCGTTTTCATCGCCATTCTGGTCGAGGGCTTCGGAGTCCCTGCTACAGGCCAGACCATGCTGATGGCCGGGGCCTTTCTGGCTGCTCGCGGCGGAGTGTCCATCACTCTGGTGCTCTATCGTCGGCGCAACCGCAAGCACCGAGCGTCGACCTTTTTTTGATATGATATCATCGGCCCCAAAAAAGACACGATCACAGTCTTATCCGCCGTTCCCGGTCTCAGCTCTCTTCGCGTTTCCGATTCCCTGAACGATCGGTGGCAGCGTATCCTTCCGGCGTCAGAAACGCGCTGGTTTTCAGCGCGTTCATATCGATCAGGCCACTTGTATATAAACCCTTCAGTGCCGCCAGAGTTTCGCTGGGGGCAAGGGGAAGTACCGCTACAATGTCGCTGATGTCCATTATACCTGGCGGCCCCTTAAACTCCCATTCCTTGGCCAATACGGCCAATACTTTGCTTTCCACCGGCGTCCGCATTGTCGCTCCCGTTTCTGTGGTCCTCTTTCAAGTTGTGCCAGTTGGGTCGGTTTAGCCAGTTAAAGGATTTAATCGACTTTAGCGATTAAACGCTCATGGTTTTTAAGCCGTCACTAGTACCGGTTTCTGAGTTTCGAGTTTCGAGTCTCAAGTTTCTATTTGAGGCCTGACCTTTTCGCGTTTAAGGATGATTTCTTCAGACCGGCTTCCCTCTGGAGCACCGCTCTTTTTCTCTCCATGCCCCATCGATAGCCGCCGAGACCTCCCTTTTGTACTTCAAGTGCCCGACAACAAAGCAGATGTGGTGCCCTGTGAACGCTTACCTTTTTAGAGGAGGGGGCTTACCAGTCGCAGCGTGTTCTCGAGGAAACGTGACCCGAACCTTCGGGTACTCCAGGTCACCGGGTCGAGCCGGTCTGAACCGTCGATGTAGGACTGTTGCAACGCCCGCAGGTCGACGGCAAACGTTGGCTCGTAGACAATGAGCGACACCTCGTAGTTGATCCAAAGACTTCGCATGTCCAGATTCACCGTTCCGAACATCGACATCGCTCCGTCGACCGTGATCGATTTCGTGTGCAGCAAGCCGCCGTGGTAGAGGCAGATCTCAACGCCGATCTCGAGGAGTTCGTCGTAGTAAGAGCGACTCGCGTAGCGGGTGAGGAAGGAGTCGACTTTCTGCGGTACGATCAGCGTTACCTTGACGCCGCGGCCAGCCGCACCGCGCAGCGCATAAATCAATGCGTCGTCCGGGGCCAGATAAGGGGTGGTGAGCACCAACTCTTCGCGGGCGGCGTTGATCAGCGCCAGCAACATCTGCAGCAGTCCGTCGCCCGTTTGCCCCGGACCCGACGGGACGACCTGGATGTCCGCCGAACCCTGCGGTCCAACCAGATGGAGGCCCGAACTTTCGATGAGATCCCGAAGCGGTTCATCGGTCTCGAGCGACCAGTCGCCGATCACGGTGGCGGCGAGCGAGGCCACGACGGCCCCCTGGACGCGGACCATGGCATCGACCCACTCACCGACACCGGCCTCCTGCTTGAAGAAGCGCGGGTCAACGAGATTCATGCTGCCCGTCCAGGCCGTCTTGTCGTCGATGACGACGATCTTCCGGTGCAGACGCAGATCGGTGCGGCCGAAAAGAGTCCGGAAGACACCGACCGGCAGGGCGGCCCTTAAATGGACGCCGGCGTCTCTGAGCCGCTGCGGCTGCCGGCCTTTCCACCAGGACACGGCGCCGAGCGCATCCACCAGCAGGCGGCAGGTAACGCCTCTTTCAGCGGCCCGGATGATCGCTTCCAGAACCTCGTCGGCCGTTCCGCCCTCGTTCCAGATATAAAATTCCATCAGGATGCTGGACTCAGCCTGATCCACTTCCCGGGCGATGGTGTGAAGTACTTGCTGGGTGTCGGAAAATAACTGAAAGCTGCTGCCGTGAACGGTGACGCTGCCCATGGTTTGCTGCCCGAGCCGGTCTATGCCGCGTGCGGCCGGCGCGTGACGCGACCAGTCGACATCCGTGAGCCCCCCCCGGATCACGGCATCGGAGATTTTCTTGAAGTCGGTCCGCAAGGTGCCGATCCCGTGCTGTCGCCGGCGGCCGATCCGTCGCTCCCCGATCAGAAAATAGATAAGCGCGCCGGCAAAGGGGAGCAGGGCCACCAGGAAGAGCCACGCCAAAGCGACTCCCGTCGCCGGGCGCCGCATGATCACGCGGACGGTGATCACGACGACGATCAGGGCGTGCGCCACCACAATCGTCGTCGACGGATAACTGAATAAGCTCACGCGGAGCATCTCCTTTCTCGATTAATCAAGCGTTTGCCGGGATAAGGGACTAACGCCAAACGGCTTGCTAAAGCCGTTTGGATATCCACTCCGGTATGTAGAACTTGCGTTTGTTGAGCACCACGCCAAGGACTTTGCCGCCGGCTTCCTCCAGCTCTTTCTTGGCCCAGACGGCAACCTGTTCGCGGGTCTTGCCAGCCTCGATCACCAGAACCACCCCGTCCACTTTGGGGCAAAGCACCCTTGCTTCCGAAAAACTGGGAATGGGGGGGCCATCCAGGATGATGTAGTCGAAGACAACGCGCACTGACGTGAGAAATTCGTTGAAGCGGTCTGACTCGAAAAGGCTTACCGCTCCCGTGAGCTTCGAGCCGGCGGTGACCACGGAGAGGTTTCCGGGTTTGACCTTCTTGATATAGAAGTCGGGCTTATCGCCGTTGGACACAAGGTCCGACAAACCGCGCTCCGGTTCGATGCGAAAAGCTGCATGGAGGCTGGGTGCTCTCAGGTTGGTCTCGATCAGTAGAACCTTTAACCGGCAGGTGCGGTCCAGTGTGGTGGCAAAGTTGATGGCCGTGGTGGAAGCGCCGTCGCCGTGAATGGTGCCTGAAAAAAGGATCGTCTTGATGGCCTGGCCGGGATAACGTGCCAGAATATTGGTTTTGAGCGCCTCGTAGCAGTCCATCGGTTCATGGGCGGCTTCCGGCTGAGAAGTGGGGAGGGATGTCTCTGCGATCGGCTTAAGCGGTGCCTCCGGCGCTTTGTGCCCGTATTCCTCTTCGGCTCTTTCCAGTGCCTTGAAATACTTTCCCATGGCGGCACCTTTTTCGCCACCTTCCAGTGCTTTGAAATATTTTCCCATGGCGTCACTTTCTATAAGAGACTAAGCTGAGCGATTGTCGAGGCCGGCTTGCCTTTGGCGATGTTGCCGCACCGGTGAAATGGGCTCCGTAGTTCACTGGGCCGACAGACACAAGATTTGAGGCAAAGAAATTTGAGGAACGCTTCACTCGGATCATGGACGACCGGACGTATTGGCCTTCGCCAGGGAGCGGTGCACTTGAAACAAGCTGGGCCAATGAAATTTTTTTATCTTAACTCTTAAATTTCGGGATAGAGGCCAGGACAGGTAACTTCAAGGCCTTCTCGACCTGCTCGGGTCGCTCTAAACTGTCGTCCCGGTACTCCATGAAAAAGGCCAGGCCCAGTCCGCCGAATGCGCCCAACAAAAGGCCCAGCATCAGGTTGCGCAGCTTTTTGGGGCTGACCGGTTTGAGCGGAACGTGGTCCGATTCGAGCAGACTCGCGTTGGCGATCTTATCCGAATCCATGGCGTTCGAGCTGCGCGACTCGTCGGACCCGGTCAAGTGAAGCCGGTAGTTCTGGCGGTCGACCTCGACCTCCTGCTCGAGTTGGTTGAGATCCACCTCGATGCGGTTGATCTTGTCGAACTGGTCTTGGTAGGGGGCCAGTTGTTCTTTCAGGGTCTTTTGCTTGGCAACGAGCGCCTTGAGCTCGGCCTCGTTTTTGAAGACCTCACCCTCTATGCGTTGATAGGTCGTGTTCACGTCGGAGCCGCGTTTCGTGTAGCGCTTCTGCTCCTGGGTGTCGAGTTTCCGGCGGACCATGGCGATCTCGCCCTTGACGTTTTGAAGCAGGCGGCTCTGCTCGGTATACTTGTTGACCAACTCCATTTCCTTCAGCTCGAGCGCCACCAGTCGTTCCTGAAGCGAGTTGATTAAATCAGGGTTGCGGTCGACTTCCTCATTTGTTGGGATCGTCTGGGGCGCCTTGCCGAGCTGCGCCCGCAACTGCCCCAGGAGACGCTGATAGGTCGTGTTCGTGCCGGAGCCGCTTTTCCCGTAGCGCTTCTGTTCCTGGGTGTCGAGTTTTTTACGGACCATGGCGATCTCGTCCTTGACGTTTTGGACCAGGCGGCCTTGCTCGGTGTATTCGTTGAGAAGTTCCTTTTCTTTCAACTCAAGTGCCACGAGACTGGTCTCGGACGAGTTGATGGTTAAGGGGTTGTGATCGATTGTTTCGCTTTGCGCGATATTGCGGGGCAACTTGGCAAGCTGAAGACGCAGCTGTTCCAGTCGGCTGCGGGTCTCCACGATCTTGCTTTCGGTCTGGTTCAGGTCCGTACGACGTTTCGAATGCTCCGCGAGAAGGCGGTTGCGCTGCTCATCGAGGGAGCTCAGATCATAGGTCTTCCTGAAGTCCTCGAGCCGCTTTTCCGAGCCGGTCAGCTGATTTTTAAGCATGCGGGATTGTTCCTCGTAAAAGGCGTATATTTCGGGGTTTTTGTAATCAGCGAGGAACGTGCCGATGGTCACCATGCCGATGGTGGCCAAGAAAAAAATCAGGATCTGGAGCTTGCGCTTGAAAAGGATATACAGAAATTCTCTGGGGAAGGCCCGGTGGGGAAGCTGGCTGTCCATGGCTTACCCTTTCAATCCGTTGATGTTTATACTTTTCGTAAAGCTCTGGCAGAGCCAGTACTGACGATAATGTCAAAAGGTAAGGACTTATCATTAAATAATGGCCATACTCCGTCATCGGGAAGCTTGTCAACAGTTTGTATTACAACTTGTAATACAATTTGCGCCTGCGAACACATTGAAACCCCGCAGCGAACGCTCGCCTTGCTCCCCCGGCTTTTTATGTCCACAGGTGTTATCTGCCCTTCAAGCGCAAGCCAATCGAATTTTTAACAGCCTAAAATAAACGAGAGGCCCCTCATTGAATTCAGGGGCCTCTAGATAAGACATCCGGCCCAGTCCGTTGCGTGTTTGAGAAAATCAGCCGATTTTCAACACCAGCGCGGCGCCGGTGTCGCCGGCGGCACAGCCGGTAAACAGCATGTAACCGCCGCCTTTCATCACCGTTTCCTCTATCCCTTCGATGATCAGCCGCGCTGCGGTGGGGGCCTGGGGGTGGCCGAAGATCAGTGAACTGCCGTAGTTATTGAACCCGTTGACGTCGATCTTCATTTGATCCGCCATGTAAACGTCGTTGGCGGCAAACGGGTTGTGGGTTTTGATCACCTTGACATCGCCGACGCCGATGCCGGCTTTTTCAAGTGCCATTTGGGCGGCCGGCACCACCGCCATGGCCATGTGGGCCTTTTTGGTCCGGTGGTGCCCGTATGAGACCACCCGGATTTCGGCTTTCGGATCGGTGCTGAGGTCGCGGGCTTTTTCGCGGGTGGTCACGATCACCGCGCAATTGCCGTCTGCCGGGTGGGTCTGGGAACCGAAGGTGATCTTGCCGTCGGGTAGAACCGGTCGCAGACCGGCCAGACCTTCCGCCGTGGTTTCCATGATCCCCTCGTCGGCTTCCAGCAGAAGGGTCTTTTTCCGCGACACCTTTACTTCAACCGCGTACATGTAGCGCTTCTGGAAGGCGCGGTCGTTTGCCAGGGCCTCTTTGTACTGCTCGTATCGCCGCAGAGTGACCGCGTCACACTTCTCCCGACTGAGGCCAAATTCCTTGGCCACGTTTTCGGCCGTCTGAATCATGGCCGTACCGCCCCAGGGATCGAGGTTGAAGTGGTCCATGACCCAGTTTTCCGAGGTCACCTGGCCGCCGGGGCCCATCGGGTTCGGCCAGACGGTATGGGGGCCGTTGGAGCAGCGGTCTACGGCCAACGTGTAACAGTTTTCAAACAAACCGGTTTCAATGCCGACCGCCGCCTGGAAGACACCCGTGGTAGAGGTGGAGCAGGCCTGGCTGATCAGAAGGCCGGGAGTGTTCACGGCGCCGATCAGGGCCGCGGCCCAGGGGCCGCCATAAAACATTTTGGGTTGGCCGACGGTGAGTCCCAAAATCAGGTAATCGAACATCTTGGCATCCCATTTCTTGTCCGCCAGCCAGCGCTTGCTCGTTTCGGCGCCGAGGGTGATCGCGTTCTCGTTGGCAAGGGTTCCCTGCCAGCGGGCGAACGGCGTGCTGTAATATCCGCCGCACGGAATAAAGGCCTTGGTCAACATGGTTTTTATCCTCCGGTTGGTTTTAGGTTTTTAAGTTTCCAGTTTCAAGTTTCCCGGTCACTGCCCGGTTTGCGAAATTTTTCTCTCAGTTTGCGATGCAGGATCTTACCGGTCGGCGTGCGCGGCATATCGTCCGAGCGGATGAAAATGACGTCTTTCGGCCGTTTGAATCCCGACAGTTTACTGCGGCAGCATTCCTTTATGGCCGACTCGTCGATATCCTTTTCACTGACACCGGGCTTGGGGACCACCACCGCCACGACTCTTTCACCCCACTTCTCATCCGGCAGGCCGATGCAGGCACAGTCGAAAACACACTCGTGACTGCCAACGGCCTCTTCCACCTCGCTGGGGTAGACATGCTCGCCGCCGGTGATAATCATGTTGTCTTTGCGGTCGATGATTTCATAAAACCCGTCGGCTCCCCGCCGGGCCATGTCACCGGCCGAAAACCATCCGTCCCGGAACGCTGCGGTGGTTTTCTCCGGCAGCTTGTAGTATTCCTTGAACAGCATCGGCCCGCGGGAATACAGTTCTCCGACCTCACCGACACCCACTTCCTTTCCGTTTGCATCCAGCAGTTTGACAAAATCGGTCCCCAGGCTTTCGAAGCCGATGGAGCCCAGCTTGCTCATCTGGTGCTCGGGCTTGAGCACCGTGACAATGCCGGCCTCGGTCGATCCGTAGCCTTCGTAGAGCTCAACGCCGGGGAAGAAATCCATGATCGCCAGCTTCATGCTTTTTCTAACCGGGGCCGAGGAGCAGAGCAATTTACGGACCGAACCGACATCCCGCTTGCGTTCATCTTCCGTCGTGTTCAGAATCAGGTTATAGTGGGTCGGTATGAGGGAAATAAAGGTGACCTTCTCGCGTTCGATGATCTCGAGAATCTCCGCGGCCTTGAACGACTGGGCCGGATGGATGTAGACCGAGGCCCCGATGTAGGTGAAGGTGAAGGTGAAAAAAGTGGAGTTGATGTGGCACAGCGGCATCACGTTCAGGCAGATGTCGTGCTCGGTGAATCCGAAATCGACGGCGTTGATCAGATAGAAAGCGATGTGGGATTCATGCGTGCGCACCACCCCCTTCGGTTTGCCGGTCGTTCCAGAGGTGTAGATCAGAATCCAGGTGTCCTCGGATCTGACGTCCGCATGCGGCTCGCTTTCCGGCGCATCCATGATAAATTCTTCATACGAGCGATATCCTTCCTTCGGCTCTCCGACGACGATGGCGTTTTCGGGCGGGATGTTCTTCAGACCGGCCCTGATCGCATCGAGTGTATCGGAGAACTGGTCGTGAACGACGATCGCCTTGGCATCGGAGTTCTCAACGATGTAGGCCACCTCGACCGGGGTCAGCCGGAAGTTGATCGGAACGATCACGATTCCGGTCTTGGCCGTTGCCAGGTAGAGTTCGATGATCTCGATGCTGTTTTCCAGCAAGACAGCCAGTTTGTCGCCCTTGGACAGCCCCAGCGACGTCAGACTGTGGGACAGCCGGTTGACCCTTGTATTGGTTTGCGGATAAGTGAAGCTGCGCCGGCTGTCCTTCAGGCACACCGTGTTCGGAAATTTCTTGGCATTGACCTTCAGGTTCTGCCCAAGATTCATCCAGCAGGCCGTCATTTTTTCCTCCGTAAAAAAAGCTCAAAGTAAAAGGCTAAAGGTAAAAGGCGAAAGGCCAATGGCTAAAGGCGAAAGGTTCAAGGCAAAAGCCAAAAGGTTAAAGGCTTTAAGGTTCAAGGCCCGAAACTGTCACTGTTTTGAGCACCGAGACCTTAGATTGTGCCCATCGCGGTTTTCATTTTGGGCATTTATCAGGTTCCGATGCAGGTGTAATTTTTCGCAGGCTCAAGGAAATCAAGGATCTGCACAGACGCTTACTCTTTTATGCCGCATAATTGCTTGGAATTTCGATTTTCGGTCATTGGGATTTGGTTAATATTTGAGTTTGTTATGTAAAATCCAACTGGCCGCCATCTGACATCTTAAATCTCAAATGGCTTTCATCCATAAACCCTGAACCCCTGAACCTTAAACCTCTGACATTAAATGCTTATTCTTGCATCGACCACAACGGCGCGGTCTTCGAAGGCCATGACCGGGTTCAGGTCCATTTCCTTGATGGCCGGAAGGTCCGAGACCAGCTGGGACAGGCGCAGGATTATCTCTTCCAGGCGGTCGCAATTGACACCTTTGCGGCCCCTGACGCCCTTGAGAAGCGGGGCGCCCTTTATCGATGCCAGCATCTCTTTGGCCTCGGCAGTGCTCAACGGGGTCAGATCGAAGACGACATCTTTTAGGACTTCGACGTGGATGCCACCCAGACCGAACATGATCAGGTGTCCCAGGCCCTCCTCGGCTTTGGCCCCTAAAATCACCTCCAAGCCGCCGGGCAGGAACCTCTGCACAAAGAAGCGCAGGTCCTCGGCCGCAAGAGTCGTCTGCATCCGGTCAACCGCCGCCCGCACGGCGTCGCCGTCGGCGAGGTTCACCGCCACGGCGCCCATGTCGCTCTTGTGCACGACAGCCGCCGAATCGGCCTTGACGACTACCGGAAAGCCAATGCTCTCGGCCGCCGCGACCGCTTCATCCGCGTTGACAGCCACACGCCAAGCGGCGGTCGGAATGCCGTAGGCGTCCAGAGTTTCGTAGACCTCTTCTGCCGAGAGGTTCCGGCGACCGGCCTTTTTTGCCGTCGACAAGATGCTCAACCCCCTTTGGCGGTCGACATCGCTGAAGGTCTTCAGTTCGCCGGTTTCACGGGTGCGAATGGTGTGGTAGCGGACCAGGGCGGCCATGGCCCGGGCCGCCTCACCGGGCAGGCTGAAGCAGGGAACCCCGCCGTCCCGCAGGATTCTAACCACCTCGGTCCACTGCTGCCGGTCGGTCATCAAGTTGCAGACCAGCGGTTTCCGCTGCAGTTGGCTGACCGCCACGATCTCCCGTGCGATGCTCTCGTTGTCCACAAAAAAAGGCGTGACGAAGTTGACGAAAACGCAGTCGAAGGCATCATCTGCCAGAATGGCATCCATGCACGCCCGGTAGTGGGCAGCCGTGCCGGTGGCCAGAACGTCGATCGGGTTTCTGACGGAGGCTTCCGGGTAGAGCGTTGCCTTCAACTTCTCAATGGTTTTCTCAGAAAGTGGGGGCAGCTGACAGCCGGCACCGACGAACACGTCGGTGGCGATCACGGCTGGACCGCCGGTGTTGGTGATGACGCCCACACGGTTTCCCTGCGGTATCGGCTGAGTGGCAAAAGCGACGGCGGCCTGGATCAGTTCCCCCTCGTCCGTAAAGGTGACCACGCCCGCCTTTTTGAATATCAGGTCGGTGGCCAGATCTTCTTTGGCCAGTCCGCCGGTGTGCGACGCGGCCGCTTTGGCGCCTTCCGCGGTGCGGCCGGCCTTCATGGCCAGGATCGGTTTTCGGGCGGCGACCTCGCGGACGGTCTGCATGAAGTTGGCCGGGTCTCTGAGCCCCTCGACGTAGGTGACGATGACGCGCGTCCCGTCGTCTTCCCCTAAATAACGGATGATTTCCGGGATGGACACATCGCAGGCATTCCCGTTGGAGGCATAGATACGGGTACCGACGCCCATGGCCGCGAACCCCTGGTGGATGACTTCGGCCACGCCGCCGCTCAGCGCGACAATGGAAATGAATCCCGGCTCGGGTTTGGTGAACGTAAAGTTGCAGTAGGCCCGGATGTGGGGGTCCGAATTGATGATTCCCTGGCAGTTGGGCCCCAAAATGCGGATGCCGTATTTGGCGGCCCGGGCGAGAAAATCCTTTTCTATGGCTTCCCCTTCGGCTCCGGTTTCCGAGAACCCGCCGGAGTTGATGATGATGTTTTTAACGCCCTTCCTGCCGCAGTCCTCGACGGCCTGGGGCACGAACTTGGCCGGAATGACCATGTGAACCACGTCGATATTGTCCGGACAGTCCGCAATCGACTTGAAGGCCTTGATGCTTCGGATTTCATCCGCCTTCGGGTTGATGGGGTAGATCTCGCCCTTGAACCCGAAATCAATCAGGTTCTTGATCACCCGGTTGCCGATGGAGAGCTCTTTGCTCGAAGCGCCGATGACCGCGACTTTCTTGGGCCTGAATAAGGATTCCAGCATGGTTTTCTCTCCTTCTTTTTAGTTTGGCCAGTTGAGTCCCGCGGCGGGATTCGGCCCGTTTGGCCGGTTGAAGGATTTCATCAATTTTAATGACTAACGCTCATTGTCTATTGGGCCGCCACGGTGCATGAATTGATGCGCCGGAGCCCGAATAAGCAGTTGCGAAAAGCGGCTGACTGTCTGAGTCGCTTACGGGCTCTTAGACCGGACCCTATGCCGATGCCGCTTGGTAAGCACGATCTTCAAGCTGCATCCGAACTCATTATTTGAAGACGCGACTGATCCGGGCTTAGAGCCCGTTGGCGGCGAGTTTCAGCCGTCTTTCGAAACTGCTTATTCGGGCGGAGGCTCCCACCTTATTTTCGTGTTAAACACTCATGGTCCTGAGGGCCGCCGAGGAGCATTTAGGAATAAGTGTCAAGCCTCTCTTT
>Ga0316576_10001484_pt1 | contig 12634 bp, 10 predicted proteins | sample S0NA_FD_203075 | JGI IMG/M metagenome (GOLD analysis project Ga0316576, IMG submission 203075) | Rhizosphere microbial communities from salt marsh grasses in Alabama, United States - S0-2_050615r3r5 | ecosystem: Host-associated > Plants > Roots > Rhizosphere | place: USA: Alabama | collected... | reverse complement strand
TTATGTAGGTCCCCTTTGAACAATGGACCTCAAATTCGATCGTCTCGGCCGTGAGTTCCAGCAGCTCGAGACGATCTATCCGAATCGCACGTGCCTGTCGCTCGACCTGCATGCCCCGACGGGCCAGGTCGTAAAGCCGGCGGCCCTGGTGTTTCAGCGCCGAATACATCGGCGGCACCTGCTCGCGCGGACCGTGCAGCGGCTCGAGGACCTCGCGGACCACGGCTTCGGTCAGCCGGGGCACGGCTACCGTCGTGATTACGCTGCCCTCGGCGTCAGCCGTATCAGTTGCAGTTCCCAGCCGAAGCTGTCCTCGATAGGCCTTGGAAGCACCCAGCAGCTGGCCGCAGGCCTTGGTTGCCTGCCCGAAGCACAATGGCAACATGCCGGTTGCCATCGGGTCGAGTGTGCCTGCATGCCCGGCTTTCTCCGCCTGCAGCAGGTAACGGGCTCGCTGCAACGCCCGGTTCGAACTGATGCCCGACGGCTTGTCCAGCAACACGATGCCATCGACGCGCCGCCGCAGTCGGCGCGCGCCGCCGGCCCCGGTGTTCACTTTGTTTCGTCTTCCACGTCTTGCGCGCCGGCGTCTCCGGCGTGGCGTGATTCGTCCTCCCGGACCGCCTCGCGAATCAGCTCATCGAGGCGGTTACCCTGCTCGAGTTCCCTGTCCGGCTGAAAATGCAGGTGCGGTGCAACGCGCAGGCGCAGCGCCCTGCCCAGCGGGCCGCGCAGACGGCGTGCTGACTCCTCGAGAATTTCCAGCTGTTCCGGATCATCGCTGTCACCGGCCAGCAGGGTGTAGTTCACCCAGGCATGTGAGAGGTCGGGCGAAACCCGTACGTGCGTGATAGTCAAAGGCTTCAGGCGCGGGTCGTTGACTTCCCTGCGCAGCATCTCGCTCAGCGTCCGCTGAACCTGCTCCGCCACTCGCATGGAACGGGGAAATTCCCGAGGCATAGGCGACTAAACGCTACGCGCGACTTCGAACCGCGAATAACACTCGATCTGGTCATTCTCGCGAATGTCGTTGTAGTTGCGCACACCGATACCACACTCCGTGCCGGCGCGAACCTCGTTGACGTCATCCTTGAACCGGCGCAATGAATCGAGTTCGCCCTGGTGAATCACGACGTTGTCCCGCAGTACGCGTACCGGGTTGCCCCGCTTGATGACACCCTCCGTGACCAGGCAACCGGCCACCGTTCCGAACTGACTGGCGCGAAATACTTCGCGCACTTCGGCAAGGCCAACGATTTCTTCCTTGACCTCAGGCTTGAGCAGGCCGGTCATTGCCTGCTTCACGTCGTCGATTGCCTCGTAAATGATGCTGTAGTAGCGGACATCCACCCCGCCGTCCTTCAGCGCGGCCCGCGCGGCCGCATCGGCCCGAACGTTAAAGCCGATCACCCGGGCCTTCGAAGCTGCCGCCAGCGTAACGTCGGACTCGGTAATCCCGCCCACTCCACTCGCTATGACCTTGACGGTCACTTCGTCAGTACTGAGATTGGTAAGCGCATCACGCAACGCCTCGGCGCTGCCCTGCACGTCCGCCTTTACGATCAGGGAGACTGACTCCGCAGACTCTTCACCCATGCGCGTGAACACGTCCTCTGCCTTCTTGGCCTCCTTGGCCAGGCGCACGTCACGGAACTTACCCTGTCGATGCAGCGCAACTTCGCGAGCGCGCCGTTCATTCTCCGCCACCAGCAGGTCGTCGCCAGCGTTCGGAGCGTTAGAAAGTCCCAGCACCTGGACCGGCGTGGAAGGCCCGGCCGTGCGCACCTGCTCGCCTTTTGCGTCGAACATGGCCCGAACTCGCCCGAACTCCTGACCGGCGACAATCGGGTCGCCCGTCGTGAGAGTTCCGCGCTTGATCAGCACCGTCGCGACTGCGCCCCGGCCTTTCTCTATGCTCGATTCGAGCACGACACCGGAGGCCGCACCCTCCACCGGGGCTTGCAGCGATAGCATCTCGGATTGCAGCAGAATGCTCTCGAGCAACTTGTCGATGCCCTCACCGGTATGCGCCGAAACGTTCACGAACAGAGTGTCACCGCCCCATTCCTCCGGGATCACCTCGTACTTGCCCAGATCGTTACGCACGCGGTCCGGGTCCGCGTCACTCTTGTCGATCTTGTTGACCGCAACGACCATTGGCACCTCGGCGGCGCGCGCGTGCTGTATCGCCTCGATCGTCTGCGGCATGACGCCGTCGTCTGCGGCGACGACCAGCACCACGATGTCGGTCACGTGCGCCCCGCGCGCGCGCATGGACGTAAACGCGGCGTGTCCCGGCGTGTCAATGAACGTGATCGGCCCTTTCGGGGTGTCGACCTGGTAGGCGCCAATATGCTGGGTGATTCCGCCTGCTTCGCGCGCCGCAACCTTCGTACGGCGAATGTAGTCGAGCAACGATGTCTTGCCATGATCAACGTGGCCCATGATCGTGACGACCGGCGGCCGGGGCAACATCTCAAAATCGGTGTCTGCTGTCGCGGCAAACCCCTGCTCGACTGAGTCTTCGTCAAGGCGGATCGGGTTATGCCCGCATTCCTCTACCACGAGGATTGCGGTGTCCTGATCGATGGGCTGGTTGATCGTGGCCATCACACCCATCTTCATCATCGTCTTGATGACTTCATTGGCCTTGATCGCCATGCGGCTCGCCAGCTCCCCGACCTGGATCGTCTCGGGGATCTGAACATCGCGTCTCACCGGCTCGGTCGGCGCCTGGAAACCACCGTGCTCCGAATCAACATTGACCTGCACCTGGCGACGCACGCGGCCCGAACCCTGGCGTCGCTTGGCCCGCGCAGTGGCGCTCTGAGTCACGTGCAGCTCGCGACGCCCGTACTTGGTCCCCTTTCGCTGGTCAGAGCTCGGCTCTGCCGACCGAACCGGCTTGGCGGCCCTCGGCGCTGCCTCCCGAAGCTGTCGCTCGGCTTCGGCACGCTCGCGCTCTGCGCGCTCGCGCTCCTCCGCCTGCTTTCGAGCCAGTTCATCGGCCGCCTGCCGCGCTTCAGCATCGGCCTTCTGGCGCGCTTCCTGCTCGACGAGTTCCTGTTCGTGGCGTTCCTTCTCGCGCAGGGCCTCCTCGCGTCGCTGGGCTTCGAGCTGTTTTTCCTCCTCGGCCTGTCGCTGACGATCGAGTTCCTCCTGCTTCTGGCGGGCCTCTTCCTGGAGAACCTCCCGGTTCAGGTAGGTCTTTTTCCGCTTTACCTCGACGTTGACCACGCGGGAACGGCCCTGCATGGCAGGTACCTTGATTTCCTCGCGGGATTTCCTTTTCAGCGTTATTTTGCGTGGCGATGCCACTTCATCCTCGCGGCCGTGAGCACGGCGCAGATGCGTCAGCAATTCCATCTTCGCATCGTCGCTGATAACGTCATCGACGCCGGCAACCTTGATTCCCGCTTCGTCGAGCTGGGTCATCAGTCGCTCAACCGGCACCTTCAGTACTTCGGCAAACTGGCTGACTGTTACTTCCGCCATGGGCATTCTCCAGTTCAGGCCTGTTCGCTCTGCTCGAACCAATGCTGCCGCGCCGCCATGATCAGGCGTCCGGCGCGCTCGGGGTCAAGATCGGGTACGTCAATTAGATCATCCACCGCCTGCTCGGCGAGGTCCTCACGGGTCACGACGCCATGCCGTGCCAATTCTGTAGCAAGCGCCGCATCCATGCCTTCAACCTCCAGCAGATCGGCGGCTGGCTCGGCTGTTTCGATGGTCTCCTCGCTGGCGATGGCCTGGGTCAGCAGCACGTCCCGGGCCCTGTTCCGCAGTTCGTTGACGATATCCTCATCGAACTCATCAATCGCGGCTATTTCCGACTGCGGTACGTAAGCGACTTCCTCGATGGTCGAAAAGCCCTCGCCGACGAGTATTGCGGCAACATCTTCGTCCACGTCGAGTTGCTTCATGAATAGCTCACGAGCCTCGGCCTGTTCGGAATCGCTCTTCTCGTCAGCCGCGTCCTCGCTCATCACGTTGAGATGCCAGCCAGTGAGTTCGCTGGCCAGGCGGATATTCTGACCACCACGGCCAATCGCCTGGGAGAGCTTATCCTCGGCGACCGCAATGTCCATGCTGTGAGATTCCTCGTCGACGACAATTCCGCTGACCTCGGCTGGCGCCATCGCGTTGATGACGAACTGGGCCGGATTCTCGTCGTACGGAATGATGTCAACGCGCTCACCGGCGATCTCGTTGGATACGGCCTGCACGCGTGAACCGCGCATGCCCACGCAGGCGCCGACCGGGTCGATCCTCGGGTCGTTGCTGCGCACGGAAATTTTCGCCCGGGCACCCGGGTCGCGGGCGGCGCCAAGTATGTTGATCAGACCCTGACCGACCTCCGGTACTTCGAGCATGAACAACTCGATCAAAAACTCCGGGGCCGTCCGGCTCAGGAATAGCTGCGGACCACGCGGTTCCGTACGGACTTCCTTCAGGTACGCTTTGATTCGATCCTGCGTTCGAACCGGCTCGCGCGGGATCATCATCTCGCGCGAGATGAATCCCTCCGCATTGCTGCCCAGGTCAACGTAAATGCCATTGCGGTCGACGCGCTTGACGATGCCCGAAACGAGTTCCCCGACCCGGCCCTGATACTGTTCCACGACCTGGGCCCTTTCCGCTTCGCGCACCTTCTGCACGATGACCTGCTTGGCTGTCTGGGCGGCAATACGGCCAAATTCCACAGATTCCAGCGGAACCTCGACGAAACCACCAACCTGCGCATCCGCGGAAACGTCCAGGGCGTCATCGAGGCGCAATTCGCGCTCGGGAAACTCGAGCTCGGTGGAGTCGTCCGCAAAAACCTTCCAGCGGCGAAAAGTGTCGTACTCGCCATTGCTGCGGTTGATCGCGACGCGCACGTCGATGTCCTCGCCGTACTTCTTGCGCGTAGCCGAGGCGAGCGCTGCCTCGAGCGCCTCGAAGATGATCTCCTTTTCCACGCCTTTTTCGTTCGAAACGGCGTCAGCGACCATCAGTATTTCTTTACTCATCAGCTTTGTTCCTCCCGCAAGACGGGATTCAGTTCTCAGGCGCCAGGTGCGCCCTGCGAATGCCGGCAATCGGCAGCACGCTGCCGCGACCGTCGACCTCAACCTCAATTAGCCCGGCACCCGCCTTCAGCAGGATGCCCTTAAATCGACGCCGACCATCGATCGGCTGCCGCATCTCGATCAACACCGGTTCGCCGACATAGGCCGCGAAATGCTCGGCTGTGCTGAGCGGCCGCTCGATCCCGGGCGACGAAACCTCCAGCGTGTACTGCCCCGGCAACGGGTCTTCCACGTCCAGCAATGCACTCACCGCGCGGCTTACGCGCTCGCAATCAGTCAGCGATATGCCGCCGGCCGATCCATCAATATAGAGGCGCAGGAATCCGCTACCCTGCCTCTGGGAATAGTCCAGATCCCAGAGCTCATAGCCCAGCCCGTTGACAACGGGACGAACCAGTTCGGCCAGCTTGTCCTTGAGCATTCAACCGACCTCGCGCGCTGTACACAAAAAAAATGGGCCGGCGGCCCATTCGTTCCCAGCACTGCCCGGAAACCCCTCCGGACACCGCAAATGAAAAATCCCCGCACTGGGGGATTTCTCCGGCGAATCTCCCGCCGCGCTGACATTAACCTGAGGTTCACTGCCTGCCCGGCCAAGAACCCGGCCAATCAAGCACTTAATTGACGGCACGGATTACTCGGATCGCGCATTTTATAGGAAGGACGCGCGTCCTGCTAGTCCACAAGCCCCCTACCGCGGGTTTCGGTGACCAGCGGGATCAGCAGCAGGCCCGCCAGCGGCACGAGCCCAACGAAGGAAATCGCCCTCATCGCGTGATCGAGCCCGCCAGCGGCAATCGTTCCCACCAGCAACGGGCCGGCCGCTGCAAACACACGCCCGATGTTGTAGCAGAATCCCGAGCCCGTCCCGCGCAGCCGGGTGGGGAACAATTCCGGAAGATAGAACGTAAAACTGCCAAAGACACCGAATACCGAAACGCCAATGCAAAAATACAGTACCAGCAGCAGGCTCCAGGGCCAGTTGAACCCGAATGCAAGAAAGATCGAGGCAGCCGAGACGCCGAAATAGAGGGCGAACATCGGCTTGCGGCCCAGGAACTTCGCGATCGGGATCGTTATCAGCGTGCCTGCCAGGCCGCCAAGGTTGAACCAGGTCGAGGCCTGGGCCTTCCATGACTCAACCAGCGAAAGGGTCCCAAGTCTATCCATCGCGGCCGCCTGAGCGGCCTCTCGAGCGAGCCCGGATGCAATGGTTGGCAGGAACGCGCTGCAACTCCACCAGGTCAGCAACGCAATCGTTGCCATCAGCGTACCGCGCGCCGTGATGCCAATAATTTCCCGGCTGAAGAGATCCCGCAGTCTGGCTGGCGGGGCCTTTTCCCTGATTGCCCTCCAGCGCTCCGGCTCTTTTACGAACAGCCGTACGATGAATGCCACTGCCGCCGGGATCAGGCCGAACAGGAACACGACACGCCAGGAGGTCTCCGGCGATTCGGTCATCCAGACACCTGCGACCTGGTGGTTTACGAAGCTCGCCAGGAACAGGCCCAGCGGAGCGGCGGTATACAACAGCGCCCCGGCGTCGACCCGCCTGTCTTCCGGAACGGCTTCGGCCACCATGGAGGCACCTGCCGCCCACTCGCCGCCAATACCGAGGCTTGCGACGAGGCGGAAGAACACCAGCACGGCCATGTTCGGCGCCGCCGCGCATGCGGCGGTGCCGAGCGCGTAGATCATCATCGTCAGCATCAGCGTGCGGGTTCGGCCGATGCGATCGGCGAGCATGCCGAAAAGCACGCCGCCGGCCGCCCAGCCGAGCAGAAGCAAGGATGTCAGCAGCCCGGTCCAGTACAGCGTTGCCTGCTTTCCCTCAACGCTGCCAATCTCGAGTCCCAGCAACGTCGGTACCGCATTTGGCGCGATAAAGTTGAAAAGCAGCGCATCGAAGACATCGAAGCCCCAGCCGAGCCAGGCCGCCAGCAGCACGGTCCATTGGTAGCGTGTTAGACCGACCACCAATGGCACTCAGGGAATCAGGGGCGCAACGCTGTCGGCGACATAGTCGACGCCGGCCTCGCTGAGGCCAGCCACGTTCATGCGGCCGTCGGGCGGCAGGTAGACGTGGCATTCCTCGCGCAGTCGCGCGATACTCTCCTCGTCGATGCCCAGCAGCGAAAACATGCCTCGCTGGGCGGTAAGCCAGCCGAAATCCCGGTCAGGTCGGCGGGCGGCAAGCCCGTCGGCAAGCTTTTGTCGCAGCAACTTCATCCGGACGACCATCGCCGTCAGTTCGTTCCGCCAACTCTCGCTGAGGGTCGCGTCGGCCAGGATGGCCGCCACGACGGCGGCCCCGTGATCGGGTGGCATCGAATAGATACGGCGCGCGATGCGCGCCTGGTGAGTCGCTATCGCGGCGGCAGCCGAGGCGTTCCCGGCAATCGCGACCAGCACGCCGGTGCGTTCCCTGTACAGGCCAAAGTTCTTCGAGCAGGAAATTGCCAGAAGCATTTCCGGCGCCATCTCCGCGATCTTGCGCAACCCCATGACGTCGGTCTCCAGGTCATCACCGAATCCCTGGTAGGCCAGATCGACGTACGGAACCAGGCCGCGTTTGCCGCACAGTTCCGCAATCGCGGACCATTCCGACGCGTCCGGGTCAACACCAGTCGGGTTGTGACAGCAGCCATGGAGCAGCACCACCGATCCGGGGTCGAGGCGGCCCAGGTGTCCGATCATCCGCTCGAAGTCGACGCCACGCGTTGCCGGGTCGTAATACGGATAACGCTGTGTCGCAAGCCCGGTGCTGCCGAGCAACGGCTCATGATTCGCCCAGGTTGGGTCGCTCAGATGTAACACGGCATCGGCGCGCGTGGCCTTGATCAGTTCACCGCCAAGACGAAGCGCGCCACAGCCTCCGACGGTCTGGATCGCAGCGATCCGCTCGTTGTTTGCGATCGCCCAGGGCCCGAGCGCCAGCTCAGTCATCTGCCGGTTGAAGTCCAGATTGCCGGCAGGGCCTACATAGGCCTTGCTGGCCTGCGTCCTCGCGAGCACTTCCTCGGCGGCCCGGACCGCGGCGAGCACGGGCGTGTTGCCTTGCGCGTCCCGGTAGACGCCTACGCCGAGGTCCACCTTGACCGATGACTGATCACGACGGAACGCGGCACTAACGCCGAGGATCGGGTCAGGGGGCAGTTTCTCCAGGCCTTCGAACATCAGACGACTCCATGCGATGCCGGCGAGGGCACGCATGATGCCTCAGAAACGCGTCCGGGTCAGTTCGCAAACACCGTTTCGATTCAGACGGGCGGTTCCGCCTTAACGACTCGCTGATCGATCGCGCCGAAAACGCTTGCCCCCTGTCGATCGAACATCTCAATGCGTACGCGGTCGCCGAACCGGAGAAACGCGGTACTGGGTCGGCCGTGCTCGAGCTGTTCGAGCATGCGACGCTCCGCGAGGCAGGACGAGCCGAGCGAACGGTCGTAATTCGACACCGTGCCGGAGCCGACGATCGCACCCGCCCGCAGGCGACGCGTCCTTGCCACGTGCGCCAGCAACCTCGGAAAGTCGAAGGTCATATCGACCCCGGCTTCCGGCCGACCGAACAACTCGCCATTGATGTGGGACACAAGCGGCAGGCACACCTTGCCGCCGTCCCAGGCGTCGCCCAGCTCATCCGGCGTAACCGCGCAGGGCGCGAAAGCGGTTGCCGGCTTCGACTGGTAGAAACCGAAACCCTTGGCCAGCTCGGCGGGGATCAGGTTCCTGAGCGACCAGTCGTTGACGATCGTCACCAGCTTGATGTGGCGGCCTGCCTGCTCCGGCGTAACACCCATCGGAACATCGCCGGTGATTACCGCCACCTCCCCCTCGAGATCGATGCCGTACTCCTCACTGGCAACCGGGACATCGCCGCTCGGAGCGATGAAGTCGTCTGAGCCACCCTGGTAGACCAGCGGGTCCGTCCAGAAACTCGGTGGCATCTCTGCGCCCCTTGCCTTACGAACCAGCTCGACGTGATTGACGTAGGCCGACCCGTCGACCCAGTGGTAGGCGCGGGGCAATGGCGCCATCGCGCGCTGCGGCTCAAAATCGATCGCTCCTTCGGCATGGCCGGACTCGAGTCTGGCGGCCAGGTCCTTCAGGCCGGGTGCCACACGCTCCCATTCATCGAGCGCTGCCTGCAGTGTCCTGGCCAGCCCGGCAGCCGGGACTGCCCGGCTGAGATCGCGGCTGACAAGCAACAGTCGTCCATCACGAGTGCCATCGTTCAGAGTCGCGAGTTTCACTGCCCTCCCCCCTCCACCGCCGGCTTCCAGCTGTCTACGTAGCCCGCCCATTCGACATCACCGGCAAGCCCGGACACGTCCAGCGGATCACGCGTGTCGACCATTACTGCATACTCGTCCGTAGCCGGCTTGTTCTGGTCGAACATGCGGGTCAGCGCCTTCGGATGCGGCCCGTGCGTGAAGCCCGCCGGGTGGAAAGTCAGCATTCCGGGATGAATGTTGTCCCGGCTGAAGAAATCACCGGCGTGATAGAAAATCACTTCTTCGTAGTCGTCGTTGTTATGGAAGAACGGAACCTTCAGCGCGCCCGGATCGGTCTCGAACGGACGCGGCACGAAGGTACAGACGACGAATCGACCGGCGAGGAACGTCGTGTGAGCCGATGGCGGAAGATGGTAGCGATGACTCATCAATGGCCGTATGTCGCGGACGTTGAGTCGAACAACCGAGAGGTCACCGTGCCAGCCGACCGCATCCAGCGGGTTGAACGGATACGTAATCACGGAGATCTCATTGCGCCGTTTGACTTCGACCTCCCAGGCAGTCGAGTCGCTCTGCTGTGCCCGGAAATCCTCATCCATCCGCGGCGTATCAAGCACCGCCGGATCGAAGATCGCATGATTGCCGACCAGTCCCTTGTCGGGAAGCATGTAGGTCGAATTCGACGCCTCTATCAGCAACAGGTCGATCGGGGCGTCACACTCCAGGCGCCACATCGTCCCGCGCGGCAACACGACGTAGTCGCCAGGCTCACACCGGAGATGCCCGAAATCACAATACAGATCCGCGCTGCCGCTGTGAATGAAAAGCAGCTCGTCACCATCCGCATTGCGGGCCAGCCGCTTCATGCCGGAACCAAGGCGCAGATAGCGAATTCTGCAGTGCGCGTTGCCGAGTACCGGTGCCGCATCCCACGGCCCGCCAGTGGCGCCCGGCAACCTGCCGAGGTCGAACGCACGCGGCCGCAAGGGTCCGCTGAAATTCCGCCAGCCGGTCGGCGGATGCCGATGGTAGAAGAACGCGGCCGGGCCAAAGAAACCCTCCTTGCTCATCTCGCGCTCGTAGGTACCTTCGGGCAGGTCGCAATGGGCCTGCCGCGAAGCCTCACCCTCGACCCGTGATACCGGGATATAGCGCTTCATCAGATGACTCCCCGGCGCTCCTGGTCGAGCTCGATCGATTCGAACAGGGCCTGGAAATTGCCTTCGCCAAAACCCTCGTTGCCCTTGCGCTGAATGATCTCGAAGAAGATCGGGCCGATGACATTCTTGGTAAAGATCTGCAGCAGGATACCGTCCTTTGCGCTGCCATCGATGAGTATGCGTCGCTTGCTCATTTCCGCGAGATCTTCCTTGTGCCCTTCGACTCGCGCATCCACGCCTTCGTAATACGTGTCCGGCGTATCCTGGAATTCCACACCATTGTCGCGTAACACGTCGACCGTCGAGTAGATGTCGTCAGTCGCCAGGGCGATGTGCTGAATGCCCTCGCCCTTGTACTCGCGCAGGTACTCCTCGATCTGCGACTTGTCATCCTGCGACTCATTGATCGGGATTCGAATCTTCCCGCAAGGACTGGTCATCGCCCGGCTGAACAGTCCGGTCTTCTTGCCCTCGATGTCGAAGTAGCGAATTTCGCGGAAATTGAACAGTCGCTCGTAGAAGCCCGCCCACTTGTTCATGTTTCCGCGCTGCACGTTGTGAGTCAGGTGATCGATAACCGTCAGACCCGGATCTACCTCCGGCCTGGCCCCTGCTATCTTCACGAAGTCCACGTCGTAAATCGTGCTGTCGCCGTAACGATCGACCAGGTAGACGATGCTTCCACCGATGCCCTCGATCGCAGGAATATTCAGTTCCATCGGCCCGGCGCGGCTTTCGACCGGCGTGGCGCCGAGCGCTACCGCTCGGGTGAAAGCCTCGGCAGCGTTCTTGACTCGAAATCCCATCGCGCACGCGGATGGTCCGTGCAGTTGCGCGAATCGCTGACCAAAACTCTCCGGCTCGGCATTGATGATGAAATTGATATCGCCCTGATTGTGCAGGGTGACGTTCTTGCTGCGATGACGGGCCGTTGCCGGGAACCCCATGCGGGCAAAAAGTGTCCGCAGCAGGTCCGGATCCGGTGCCGTGTACTCGACGAATTCGAAGCCGTCCGTTCCCATCGGATTTTCGAAGAGGTCTGCCATCTTTTACCCCCTGGGTTAATTTAGTTTCAGATGAAACTATTGTGACCCCGATTCTAGACCATGCTGCGGCTCTCGCCCAAGCTCACCGGCAGCTCGCCAGCCACTCACTTTTCGAAGAGCAGAATTCCCCGTTGGTCATCGTCCAGCCAGCTGAGCGCCAGCCGGCCGCCGAGAAATGTATATGACTGTACCTTCGAAAGCCGGCGCAGAAAGTCGCGTTCAACGCTCGCATATGGCTCGGTACATGCTTTCATCGTCACGGCCTGCTGCCCCAGGGAAATGCTCCCCGGGCTCGTTTCCTCGATTCCGCCGGTGTATTGGTTGCAGCCGGCGAATCCGCTCACGCGCCCGGCCTCGACGTTGAAGGTCGGAGCCTTTGCCCCTTCCGGCAACGGCTTGCCATCAATTTCGATCAGCCGCCATTCGGTCCCCGCTATCGCTGCCAGCGCAAGCGCTCCGTTCACGTCATTTGACACTTGTTTCAAGACTCCTTTGTCGAGTTGGTAGGTTCGGCGTCCCAGCTGTGTCGGGCAGCACATTGCATCCGCAGGCCCAGCCTCGAGCACGTCCAGCACTATGGTCCGATTCGTTATCGCCATGTCGCGCATCTTGACCCTGTCGCCAATCGGTGTGGTCGCGATGTTTCGCGCGGAGCGATTCGCTGCGCCAAAGACCGCCAGGTAGATATATTCGCCACTGCCACCCGTCGACGCCGCCAGCAGGACCGCGATCTCGTCCCCCGGTGCGCCATCGAGGTCACCCCGTCGTTCGGTATGCCCTAGCAGCAGGACACGCGGCCGGGAGGCGCCACCGGCTGCGTAGGGAGGCCCCTCGTAGAGACCGTCACGCAGCTTGATCGAACCCAGGTCGCCGACGTTGCGTACCTCCGCATCCGCGATCCCGTTGCTCCGGTTCGCTCCATCCGCCGGGTCGGCCGGCTTGCTGGCACAGGCGCTGAACACAAGGGCGAGCCCCAACGCGCCAACAGGAGCGCATGCTCGTTTGATTGATACATTCATTCTGGCTTCCACCCCTTTGCTAGTCATTGTTGCGCCGCTTTCGCGACGTACCCGATCCGCAACGGCCATCGTGTCGCGTACGTGCAGAATTGTTTAATGTAA
>Ga0316576_10001483_pt1 | contig 12636 bp, 12 predicted proteins | sample S0NA_FD_203075 | JGI IMG/M metagenome (GOLD analysis project Ga0316576, IMG submission 203075) | Rhizosphere microbial communities from salt marsh grasses in Alabama, United States - S0-2_050615r3r5 | ecosystem: Host-associated > Plants > Roots > Rhizosphere | place: USA: Alabama | collected... | reverse complement strand
ATAACACTTCAGGATTCCAGTGAAATCCTAATTGAGAACAGTCAATTCATAAACTTACACACGGACATTGAAGTTCCAGCGGTGATGCTGAATGGCTCAAGAATAACGTTCAGAAATAACACAATAACTGGCAGCTCATATGGAATCAAAGTCATAGGTTCATCAAACATAATATCGGACAATTTGATTGAATGCATGCTTCCAGTGCAAATGGACATGGTAAACTCGAGTGTAATATCAATGAATACAATTTCTGGACCAGCAAACTGGTCAGGTCGAGAACCATTCATCGGTAATGAGGGTATATCGTTTTTCCGTAGGTGTTCTGATAATGTAATCTTTGGAAATAACATAACAGGATTTGTTAATCAGGCAATTAGAACGGTTTTTGGTTGCTCAAACAACACGTTTTATGGTAATTACATCGCAAACTCGGAAGTTGCCGTATGTCTTCAGGATGAAGCGATAAACAACACATTTTATGGTAACACCTTCGCTTTTGACTCCTGTAAGTTCCGAATTGGTGATGATGTAGAGGGCACTTCATGGGACAACGGAACAATAGGTAACTACTGGGGCGATTATGAGGGGACAGATAATAATGAAGATGGCATAGGCGATTCTCCTTACACGATAGTTGGTGTCAAATGGGATACCGATGTTGGAGGAGATGTGAGTTTTATTGCTGGCTACGATAATTACCCACTGATGGAACCAACTATTATTCCAGAGTTTCCCTCATGGACTATACTGCCGTTACTTGTTGTAGTAACTCTGGTGGGTGTCATTATCAGAAATAAAATTAGAAAGAATGGTTCAAAATGAAAAAAGGGTCAGCATTCATTTTGATTCTGCTTCTCTGTTCTATTTGGCTATCCACTTTTAATATTGCAGCAGTGAGGGCAGCTGATGATTCTTGGGAGACTATGGCAAAAATGCCTACTGCTAGAAGTGGACTTGGTGTTGCAGTTGTAGATGGGAAGATATATGCTATCGGAGGTTCCGACGGAAATAGAAATCTCGGTACTAATGAATTGTATGATCCAGCCACTAACACTTGGGTTAGCAAGCAGCCGATGCCGACCGCAAGACACAGGTTTGGAATAACGGTTTTTGAAAACAAAATCTATGTGATGGGAGGAGCCGGCGTAAATGGGTTTACTGATGCAAACGAAGTCTATGACCCAGTTAGCGGCACATGGGAAACTAAAGCTTCTATGCCAGCTGGGGGGAGATCTGAGTTAGCTGTAAACGCTGTCAACGGTAAGATCTACGCAATCGGCGGCTTCTTTTTGGGTATATTTTGGATTCCTTCTAATTTAACTGAAGTCTATGATCCAGTGACAGATACGTGGACTACAAAAGCGGAGATGCCCACTGCCGTTTACAGTTGTACTTCTGCTGTGGTTGACAACAAAATTTACCTGATAGAAAATGGGAGGAGTGTTACCGTCCCCTGTCTCAATCAGATCTATGATACAATAACGGACACATGGAGTATTGGACAGCCCCTTCCCACCAGAGCGGTAGGTGCTGCTGCTGTTGCTACCACAGGGGTTTATGCGCCGAAACGAATCTATGTTATAGGCGGTGGAGACTTATTCACCTATGACCTGAATCAGATCTACGATCCTGCAACAGACACATGGACACTTGGAACGGTTATGCCAGCTCCTCGACAGCGCTTGGGAGTAGCCGTCTTTAATGATATGATATATGCAGCAGGTGGATACCAAATTGAATCTGATGATTACGTCAGTAAAAATGAACGTTATATACCAGTTGGTTACATTCCAGAGTTTCCCTCATGGGTTATTTTAGTATTCGTCTTAGTGGGTAGTCTGACAATTGTTTTGTTTGCAAAGAAAGTTTGGAGACCAGTTACATGAAGAAAACTGCATTAGCTTTGCCTCTCATATTTGCAGTACTTATTCCGTCAGTAGCTAATGCAGAATTTATGCGGTCTTACAGTAGTAGTGACCCTAACGTTAATTATACTCATTTTTTTCTTCGAGTTTACAGCCCAGATAACAACCAAACATGCAAAAGTACTCTGCTTCTTAATTTCAGTGTAGAATGGACGGATTATCCCCGTTTTGCAGGTTTTCCCTCACCTCCAGCACCAGTAATGAAAGGACTTTACTCTTACACCATAGACAATAATCCAGCAGTAACTGTTACATCAAACCAATCTTCAACTGACCAGTTTGAGAGACCAGGTTTCAAAATTAACCCAACTTTCTCATATCTACTGGATGTTTCCAACTTAACAAATGGTTACCATAAGATTGCAATAAAAGTAGGTCTCACAATTACTCAATCATATGTAGCCCGTTACATCAATACGGAAACACCTATTCAATTTTTTGTCCAAAACCCAACACCTACGGACTCCCCAAACCCAATACCCACATCCGAGGTGCTTCCTACTTCAGCGGATTGGAATGAAGTAACAAGGTTCTCTGGATCAGGAAGTGAAAAATATACTTCAGACTATTTCACTTGCGATTATGAGGAGTGGCGAATAAGGTGGGCGTATGTTCCAACCACTCAGCAACCTGATTTTGCATTCTTCTCTGTGTTTACCTATCCAGAAAGTGAGGGCGATCGGGGAGCAACATATGTTAACGAGATAATGAAGACAGGAACAGCAGATACCAATGGTACTTCATTTATTCATAACTACCAAGGCACATTTCACATGTATATTGATGTTGAGGAGACAGAAAGCTACACAATAATAGTTGAACAAAACCTGAATTCTATTCCAGAGTTTCCTTCATGGACTATTCTGCCGTTATTCTTGATTGCTACTTTTGTTGGTATAATCGTTAGAAAGAAGCAGTCTAGTTCAGAAAGATTTTAGTTCCAACAGCCAGAGAATATGAGCCAGTTGACGAGGAAGGAACATGAGTATAGAGGGGTTCATTGATTATAAGCGTCGAGAATTCTGTAACGATATACCATGCCCTGTGCAGGTTGAATTAAACAATCTGCCCGAAGGGTCAGAGGAGTATGAAAGAATTAGGGCAACGTGTAAAACAGGTTGCAGGTACACTACGTACGAGTTTCATCATTGGCTCATAGAAAAAGGCTATTTAATTGTAAAACCAAAGGATGAGGGAGGAAAAATATGATGGATTGGGGAATACAGAACCGATTAAACAGGCTCATACAGAAAGACGGAAAAGCCCTATTTCTGCCCATCGACCACGGATACTTTCAGGGTCCAACCAGTAAACTGGAGAAACCGGGAGAAACAATAAAACCGCTTGTTTCATACGCAGACGCCATAATGATGACCCGAGGCGTCCTAAGAAACTGTGTAGACCCAGCAATCGAGAAGCCCATAATTTTGAGGGTTTCTGGCGGCAACAGTGTGGTAGGAGACGACCTGTCCAATGAAGAATGGATTACATCAATTAATGAGATTCTTAGGCTTAATGCCAGCGCCGTGTCCATGTCAATTTATGTGGGCGGCAAATATGAGCATCAAACTTTGAAGAGTTTTTCGCAGCTTGTTGACCAATGTGAAGACTATGGAATACCTACCATGGCAGTAACGGCAGTAGGCAGAGAACTGGAGAAACGTACAGCCAGATACTTGGGACTGTGTTCGAGGATAGCAGCTGAGCTGGGCGCCAGAGTAGTCAAAACATACTACTGCGAAGAAGGCTTTGACAAGGTTATTGATGGCTGTCCCGTGCCGGTGGTAATTGCGGGTGGACCCAAAGTGGATACAGCCCTTGAGGCCTTCGAGTTCGTTTATAACGGACTGCAGTGTGGGGCTATTGGCGTGAACCTTGGCAGAAACATTTGGCAGCACCAGTATCCAGTGGCTATGATACGGGCGATACGAGGAATAATTCACGAAAACCTCACAGCCAAAGAAGCACAACAACTGTTTGAAGAAGTTAAAGCGGGAAAAGCATAACTTAACCCCGCACCCTTTTTTGGTGAACAGATGCTCGTAGCAGTATACTACAACAACCATGACTTACGAATAGAGGAAGTTCCTAAACCCGAGATTGGCTCCGACGAGTTTCTGCTAAAGGTTATGGCAAGCGGCATATGCGGAACCGACGTGGTGGAATGGTACAGACTACCGAAAGCGCCACGAGTCTTGGGGCACGAAGCCACAGGAACAATAGAAGAAGTGGGAGAAAACGTAACCAAATACAAGGTTGGAGACCGCGTCTTTGTCTCACATCATGTTCCCTGCAACCAATGCTGCTACTGCAAAAAAGATTCCCATACAGCCTGCGAAACCCTTCACACAACCAACTATTATCCAGGCGGCTTCTCCCAGTACATTCGCGTGCCAAAAATTAATGTAGAAACGGGAGTCTACAAGCTGCCAGACACTATGTCATATGAAGAAGGAACATTCATTGAGCCCCTGGCATGCGCAGTCAGGGGGCAAAGATTGGCAGATATCAAAAAGTGTGACACGATTTTGGTAATTGGAAGCGGAATGGCTGGAATACTCCATATACAATTGTCGAAAATGAAGGGAGTTAGGAAAATTTTTGCAGCTGACATAAACCCTGACCGTCTAAGATTGGCTGAAAAGTTTGGGGTAGACCATGTAATAGATGCTAAGGAAGATCTGCCGCAGCAATTAACAGAACTCAATCAAGGCAGAGGAGCAGACAAGGTGATAGTTTGCACTGGCGCAACCCCTGCAGCCTTAACTGCCCTAGACTGCGTAAGCAGGGGAGGAACGATCCTGTTTTTTGCTGTTCCAGACCCCACAGTCAAGATTCCGATACCCATAACAGACTTCTGGAGAAACGAAACAACAATACGAACATCCTATGGCGCAGCTCCCAGAGACCTAGAGGAAGCCCTCAGGATTCTAGCCAAAAAACAAGTCAACGTAGAGGATATGATCACCCACAGACTAGACATCCAAGAAGCAGCCGAGGGTTTCAGGCTAGTAGCAGAAGCAGGAAAATCCTTGAAGGTAATCATAGAGCCCAACAGAAGCGGATAATCGTGCTCCTTGAAAAATTATAAATAGCCAAATAATTAAACCGAGCATTGGGGATGTAACAACGCGGCATTTTGTAAAGCGGTCAAAAAAGTCTGGTCTTCCGCCAGGAACACCTGTATACATCGGAAAAGAGAAAACTGAAAAAGTGAAGATCACCTACATAGACTATAATGAGGACCACTTCCAAGAAGAGCAGGTGGAGACTGTTGACAAAGTTTTCCAGTTCAGCAACACCTCCACTGCGACATGGATAAACTTTGATGGCATCTATCAACTGGACACCATAGAAAAGATTGGAAAACACTTCAAAATACACCCGCTTGTTCTGGAAGACATCATGAACACTGGGCAACGCCCAAAAATGGAGGACTTTGGTGACTACCTCTTCATTGTCCTAAAAATGCTGCATTACGACGAGAAAAAGGATGAAACAAAAACCGAGCAGGTCAGCCTGGTTCTCAGCTCAAAATATGTCCTTTCCTTCCAAGAAGACGAGGGAGACGTTTTTGATTCCATCCGAGAACGAATCAGAACCGACCGTGGAAGCATCAGAAAACGAAGAGCCGACTATCTTGCCTACTCCCTCATAGATGCTATCGTTGACAACTACTTTATGGTCCTAGAAAAGATTGGAGAAAAAATCGAGGATATAGAAGACGAGCTCATTAAAAATCCAACCCCAGCGGTTCTGCAGACGATTCACCATTTAAAGAGGGAACTGATTTTTCTCCGCAAGTCTGTTTGGCCTTTACGGGAGGTCATAAGCAGGCTGGAAAGATGGGAATCGCCCCTGATCGATAAATCCATAGAAATTTACCTCAGGGATGTTTACGACCACACAATTCAGGTTATTGATTCTCTGGAAACCTTCCGTGACACGCTGTCCGGAATGCTGGACATTTACCTTTCAAGCGTCAGCAACAGAATGAACGAAGTTATGAAAGTGCTAACGATTATTGCGACCATCTTTATTCCGTTGACTCTTATAGCGGGAATCTACGGAATGAACTTCAGGTACATGCCTGAGCTTGAGTCTCCTTGGGGCTACCCCATGGTCTATGTGGTCATGCTTGCTGTTTGCGCAGTGATGCTGGTTTATTTCAGAAGGAAAAAATGGTTGTAGATACATCTAACTGTTGAGTGATTGAATGAAAGAGGGAAAAATCAGATTTAATACAGTCTTTGTTTCTGACAATATTCCACGGGACGCCAAACTTGGGGAACTGAAGAAATGGAGCAAAACATTTCAAGAAAGCGGTTTAACTCCTGAGGTTCAAGGAAACTTTACGGGCAACCTGAGTTTCAGATCAAAAGATGGTTTTGTGATAACCGCGTCTGGGTTGAAGGACAAAGAAGACTTGGAGGATATCTGCTTTGTCTACGTTAAAGCCTACGATGAACAAAACAACACCTTTTTGGTTGAGGGACAAACGAAACCCTCCTCAGAGTCGATAATGCATCACTTAATCTACAAGGCATGCGGGAACGTGAATGCTGTTTTCCATGGACACAATAATACCATCATAGCCCACACTGAAGAACTGAGGTTGCCTGTAACTGAGAAGGAGTATGAATCAGGCACAGTAGAGTTGGCGAAGGAGGTGCTGAAGGTTCTAGGAGATCACAAGCTTATTGTCTTGAGAAATCATGGTTTTGTTTCGTTGGGTAATACAATGAAGGAAGCTGGCGAATTGGCTTTGGGTACTTTGAACCAAAGCAAAAAAGCAAACGGGGCAACACCCAGCAGTTAGTTGCTCATACATTATCGTGTAGAAAGGATTTTTAACGGCAAAAACCGTTTAGGGAGTTATTATTGTGAGGTTCACCAGATGGTCAAGTATATTTTTGTAACAGGCGGTGTGCTTTCCTCTGTAGGTAAAGGAATTATCACTTCTTCCATAGGAAAAATGCTTCAGGTCAGAAGTTTCGATGTTACAGTCATAAAAGTTGACCCTTACGTCAACGTTGACGCTGGAACCATGAACCCCTACATCCACGGAGAAGTTTTTGTCACAGAAGACGGCGGCGAAACCGACCTTGACCTTGGCGGGTACGAAAGATTTCTGAACATTAACCTGCCAAAAGAAAACAATGTAACAACAGGACAAATCTATCAAACAATAATCGATCGCGAAAGACGAGGCGACTTTCTCGGTAGATGCGTCCAAATCATTCCCCACGTCACAAACGAGATAAAGAGGCGCATCACCAGCGTTGCAGACCAATCAAAAGCCGAAGTAGTCCTAACTGAGCTTGGGGGAACAGTAGGCGACATAGAAGGACTGCCTTTCTTAGAGGCAATCCGCCAGATGCGGCTAGAAGAAGGCTTTGACAACATATTATACGTCCATCTTGCCCTGATTCCAATCTTGGATGTCACAGGCGAAATGAAAACAAAGCCTCTTCAACACAGTGTTAACGAGTTGAGACGAATTGGTATCCAGCCAGACATCATTGTGGCAAGATGCAGAAAATTGATTGAAAACGACATCCGCAGTAAGGTGGCACTGTTTGGAACAATCCCGGAAGAAGCAGTCTTCTGCTCATATAATGTGCCATCCGTCTACAAGGTGCCCCTAATCTTGGATGAACAGGGCATGGGCGATTACATTTGCAGACGGTTAGGGCTACCACAAAAGAAGCCCCAGTGGAGCGAATGGAAAAAGTTTGTAGATTCCTCTGAAAACCTCAAGCACGAAATTAAGATAGCCCTTATCGGCAAATATGCAGGCTTAGTTGATAGCTACGTTAGCATGAATGAAGCTTTCAGACATGCTGGTGTAGCATGCCAGACAAATGTTCATATAAACTATATTGAGGCAGAGAACCTAGAAAATAACCCAGATGGAGTCAAGGTTCTTGAGGGAATGGATGGAATCTTTATTCCGTATGGTTTTGGTCCACGGGGAACAGAAGGAAAAATTAGGGGTATTCAGTTTGCCCGCGAAAACAATATTCCGTTTCTGGGCGTCTGTTACGGATTCCAGTTGGCGGTTGTTGAGTTTGCCCGTCATGTTTGTGGATTAGATGGAGCAAACAGCACTGAAATTAATCCAGAAACGCCTTATCCAGTGATTGATTTGATGCCTGAACAGAGGCACGTGAACAACAAGGGAGGCACTATGCGTTTAGGTGCCCACGAAGTTTTGGTTCATAAAAACACGACGGCTTACACTCTTTATAGCCTTGAAAGAATTTTTGAGCGTCACCGTCACCGATGGGAAGTCAATCTGGATTACTGGGACATTCTGGGGAAGAATGGAATGGTTTTCTCAGGCAACAGTCCAGACGGCAGACGAAAGGAGATTCTTGAACTTCCTGACAGATTCTTTTTCTTTGCCTCCCAGTTCCATGGCGAATTTAAAAGCCGACCTACCAAACCAGAACCAGAATATTATGGCTTCATTAAAGCATGCCTAGACAAAAAGCTTGGAAAAACAAAACCCGAATTTTAAAAACCATCAAAAAGGTTCGAGTCGTGAAATCAGGTAAAAGATAATATGCAGAAACCGTTAATTGCTCGTATCTACGACGGATGCGGAAGCTGATGGTTACTGAAAAGGGGTTTTCCCTTAAGAGAACAGTACCTTTTCTGCTGCTAGGCACACTGATTTTTGTTTTTTATCTCTACTTCTTCGTCGGCATCAACGAACTTTTCGCCATACTCGTCAGAGTCAATTTGTTCTATTACGGTATGGCAGCCGCAGTTCTCTTTCTGACTATGTTTGTCAACTCTTTGGCGTGGCAATATTTTCTGCGTCCACTCTCAGTCCAGGTTCCTCTGCGAAAAACATTCTTGTTCACGTGGATAGGCACTTTTGTTGACCTTCTGGTGCCTGCTGAGTCAATTAGCGGAGATGCCTCCAAAGTTTACCTCATGACTAAGGAATCAGGCGAAAGCGCAGGAAAAGTCGTGGCATCGGTTGTCAGTCAGAGGATAGTGGCAATGATGATATCGTTGGGCAGCCTGATTTTCAGTGCGGCTGTTTTGTACACCATTAACTATGAGCTCCCTGCCTCTGTCTTAAATCTGATCTTATTGATTATTGTGGGCACTGTAGTTAGCCTGTTTTTCATATTTCTTTGCATATTGAAAGAAACGTTGACCCAGAAAGTAATCGATACTGCGATACGGTTTCTAGTGTTCATCACAAAGGGTCGCTGGAAGTCAGATAGTCTTAGAACAAAAGCCGCAAAGGCGCTAACTGCATTTCATTGTTCCATAAAACTTTTGGTTAAGAACCCAAAACATCTGATTTTACCTGTGGTTTTTGCCATAATTTCTTGGCTCTTCAGCATATTCATATCCTATTTCGTTTTTGTTTCCCTTGGACAAGAGGTTGACTTTGTTTTGATAACAATTGTTTACTCAGTCAGCGTAAACGTCCAAGCTATACCCCTTGGGATACCAGCAGAAGTAGGCCTCGTCGAGATAGTGATGACCAGCTTATACGGTCTGCTTGGAGTAGAAGCAGGTGTTGCCGCGGCAATAACAATTCTCATACGACTTCTCACGGTCTGGCTAAGAATTATCATAGGCTTCGTAACAGTCCAATTGATAGACCTTAGAGAACTGGCAAAAAACCTACGACAAAACCTATTTTGAATATGTTTTTGCAGGCTTCTCAAGCGCCCTCCACAGATGGTCACTTACAGGTCTAACAAGCTCAATTTCTTCTCCAGATTCTGTAACCATCTTTCTTCCAGAGGAAGGCTGTTTCACTTCCCCTATTATCGAAGCTTGAACGCTGTTTCTTGACAAACTGTTGATTATCTCATTCGCCCTCTTTTCTTCTGCTACAATAAGAAGCGAACCAGAGCTTATGAGCTGAAGAGGATCAACTATGAAGTGGGCACAGATTTTGCGTGTCTCTTCAGGAACAAGAATCTTTTTTTCGTAAACCTGTAAGCCAACGTTTGCTGCGTCAGCTAACTCATGCAAGCCCCCTGCCACTCCGCCCTCAGTAGGGTCATGCATAGCTGAGACTCCTCCAGTGTTGAAGGCTGTGATGGCATCTTTTACTACACTGATTTTTTTGAAAAAATTCTCTGCCTTGTCAACGAAACTTTCATCAAAGACATTCAGTAGTTCTGCACGGCGGTCTGAAGCCAGTATTGCTGTTCCCTCTATTCCTGTCCCCTTTGTTAGTATTATGCGGTCTCCAATTTTTGCTCCGCTGGAACTCACATATTTTCCGTCCTCAGCAACTCCTATTGCGCATCCAGTTACTATAGGATGATCTATGCCTGGAGTGACTTCACAGTGTCCGCCTATTATGGCAATATCCAGTTGATGTGCGGCCTTATCCATTTGGGTGCAAATTTTCTCAATGAGGTTGCTTGTCGAATTTTTGGGCAACAGTATGATAGAGTTGAACCAGCAGGGTTGAACTCCGCGGGTCGCAACGTCATTTGCGCTTACATGGACGGCTAGCCATCCCAGCCATTTTTCGGCGCCAGTAATCGGGTCGGAGGATACTGCCAAAACTGTGTTACCGGCCTGGACTATGGCTGCGTCTTCGCCTAGGGAGGGACAGAGAACAACATCATCTCTTTTGGCTCCCAAATTTCTGAAAACTATCTTCTCTAAAATTTCGGTTGGAACCTTTCCGGGCAAGAAACTCATAACACAACCCACACATGCTATACGCTAGAGGCGCCTAAAAAAGTGTTAACATCGAAGTTAATGTTTTTCTTGGGCGCGCCCCTACATTAAAACAAGAAAAAATTTGGGAAAGTATTCTAAAATAAGTGTAGAGGTAGCCCGGGGGAGATTCGAACTCCCGTCGAAGGCTCCAAAGGCCTCCATGATTGCCGCTACACCACCGGGCTAAACAGGTTCTAAATAGTTACGTTCTTTGTTAATATTTCCTCTTTAATATTAACATTAACTCTTAGCACAGAAGTACTGAAAAAATATTCTAAAGAAAATGGATTTTAGGTATAGAAAAAAAGTGATAACAGCTATTCTGTTTCAGCTTTTTCTTCTGCGGCTCCAACAGCCTCTGCTTCTGCAAATTTTCTGCCGATGTTAGTTATCTTGATTCGCAATTTGTCCCCTGGTTTGCCATTAGGAACAAAGACCACAAGTCCCTCGATTCTTGTTATACCTTCTCCTCGGCGGCTAGTCTCCTCAATTTCCACATCATACTCTTTTCCGAGCTCAACTGGCTTAGGAGGGAAACTTTGGTCAAATCCGTCTCCTTCGTATGGCATCTTGATTCACCAAATCAACTTAATGTAGAAAAAGTGTGCCTAAAGGACAGTTAATGTGCCATATTTTCCTGAGTTAAGCTGAAGCTCGCCTCTGAAGGATTTGATGTAGCCATTCTCGATTCTGACGCGGTCACCGACATTGACTTGCTCAGTCTGTTCATTCCACAGAGTCAAAGTTATGGTGCCTGTTTCATCCTCGATTGTAGCATCGGCAACCCTGAAGGTTTCATTTGTGAATTTTGAACGAACTTCACGAGTTTCTGATTTCTGAATCACACTTGCCTCAATGTCAACTCTTCGGCTTCCATCTCTTAATTCATTAATTTTCAAATCTTTCTTCCTCCGTTTATTCCAACGCCACCAAAATGAACCAGCCCGCCATCAGAACGACTTTACGCTTGCTCTTTCTTGTTGGCGAAATGAAGGAGGCGAAATGTCGAATATAAGCTTTGCCACCTAACATGAAAAAGCGTCTTTAGAGCGTAGAAACGCATCTTCAGCCCGCCAAAACATAAGTATTCTCTAATTTCTGGTCTAGCAAGCAAATGGCTGGAAGCTATCACCTGTTTTAGAAGCCTATAAGCAGCTGAACTAATGGACTTAAGACGAAATTTACGCCAAAAGCTACCAATGCGATGGTTAAAGCCTTTCTCCAATTAGTATCCAGCATTAGACGCACTACAACTGCGGCGAGAAGGGCTGTCCAAATGCTTCCTATCACTGGAAGGTACAGGGATATAGTATATGCTGGAAGGGGAATCCACAACTCGTTAAGCACAGCTTGTGCGAGGGAAGGATCTAGGTACCAGTTAATGGGTGGAAGAGATGCGAGGAAAGCCGTGTTTATGAGGGTGTAGACAGCGTAAGTGATGTAAGTATATCCGATTATTACCAGAAGATTCGCCCAGCGTCCAAGGTCTTCTTGGAAAAGTTTTGCCACAAGCATCAGAATAGCTGACCAGAGAATCCAGTCAATGATAAAAGGCATTCCAAGACTAAATAATGTAATCTGAATCACTCCACTAGTTCCTACAGCGTCAAGGTAGGGAACAAATTGTCTGAAAAATAGGCCATCAATTTTCATTGTCAGATTCGCTGAGGATGCCCAATTCAGCTCGAACTTCAATCCAGTTATGCTCTGCCAGTTAGGAGAATTATATGAAGCCCAGCTCTGACCTGAACCAACATTTAGAGTGACGTTTGCCCATTCTCCGCTTGAAGTCAAGAAAGAGGTGATGTCTGCTTCAAAATAGCTTTCTTCGCTGTCAGAGAACAATTTTAGGGTTCCTGAAGTTGGAAACGATTCTCCTTCATTGACCCATTTGATCCAGAAAAACATCTCCTTTTGACCATCGTCCGAACAACTGACGGGGTCTATATCCGTAAGTTTCAACCAAATGGTTGTCTTATCAGTGGCTAGAGAG
>Ga0316576_10001482_pt1 | contig 12638 bp, 9 predicted proteins | sample S0NA_FD_203075 | JGI IMG/M metagenome (GOLD analysis project Ga0316576, IMG submission 203075) | Rhizosphere microbial communities from salt marsh grasses in Alabama, United States - S0-2_050615r3r5 | ecosystem: Host-associated > Plants > Roots > Rhizosphere | place: USA: Alabama | collected... | reverse complement strand
AGAAGGTGAAGGATTGACGGCTGAAGATGCTGTTTTTATGAACGACAAAACCCTTTACAATGAATCTGTCTTTTCTCCCATAAGAAATGCTGAAAGACATGTTATTGCCGTTGGTATCGCGTTTCGGGATATTACCGAGAGAAAAGAGGCAGCGGAAAAAATTATCCAGCACAACAAGGAAGTTTCAGAAGCCAACAAACGTTTCGAAACGCTGGTGGCAAATACAACCGAACGTGAAAAACGGATGCTCGAACTTAAACAGGAAGTCAACGACCTGTTGGTGTCTGTTGGAAAAGAGACGAAATACAGCGCACCGAAGAAGGTGGATGAGCTGCTTAACTAAAACCAATGTTTTAATAAATTAGGAGGTATAACACATATGTCCTTAACCCTTTACTGGATGCACTGCGGTGGCTGCGGCGGAGATACTCACGCCTTTATCAATGCTCAATCTCCTGATTTTCATGAGTTTTTTGATTCTCTTGATATTCAGCTTCTTTGGCAGCCTTCATTATCAAATATCACTGCAAAAGAACATTATGATCTGGTTGATAAAATGCTTTCAGGTGAGCAACAGCTAGACATCCTTTGTGTTGAAGGTGCGGTTGTAAGAGGCCCCTCGGGAACGGGTATGTTTGAAACCGTAGGAGGCAGGCCTCAAAAAAATATTTTAGCCGGACTTTGCAGTAAGGCTAAATTCGTGGTGGCTGTGGGCACCTGTGCCAGTTTCGGTGGAATAAGTGCAGAATGCGAAATAGAGGCCAGCGGTCTGCAATTTCTTAAACGCAGGAAAGGCGGTTTTCTCGGTGAATCCTTTAGATCTCAGAGCGGAATGCCCGTCATTAATCTGCCTGGCTGCCCATGTCATCCATCGATAGTGACTGGGGCACTAACCGCACTGGTCCATGCCACACCGTTACCGCTTAACCCATACAATTCTCCACTTGAATGGTTTGGCCTTCTGGTTCATCAGGGTTGTACGCGGAATGAATACCACGAATACAGGGTTGAAGATAGTATTTTTGGTGAAAAAGGCTGTATGTTTTTCCATCTGGGTTGTCGCGGACCTCTTGCTTTTGGTTCATGCAACAAGTTCTTGTGGAATGGACGAAGTACTAAAACACGTGTCGGCGTGCCATGTTTTGGATGTACACTTCCTGATTTTCCGCAATCTTCGCCCTTTTATGAAACACCAAATATTGAAGGCATTCCTGATGAGCTCCCTGACGGCGTGGATCGAGCTCACTATATAGCTTACAAGGCTATGGCGGCGGCCGCAGCGCCTGAAAGACTGAAAAAGCGAAAAACAGAGGTGTAGAAATTGAATAATCCTAAAACAAAAATAATAAATGCTCCATTGAATCGGGTTGAGGGAGACCTCGAAATTCGCGTGCGTCTGGAAGACGACAGGGTGTCCGAAGCATGGAGCGTCGGGGTGATGTTCCGCGGCATTGAAAACATGCTAAAAAATCGCGGTCCTCTTGATGGATTGGTCATTACGCCTCGGATTTGCGGTATATGCAGTACAGCTCATTTAACTGCTGCCGCCAAAGCATTGGATGCCATTTCAGGAACCAAGGTACCCACCAACGCCGTTATTGTCCGCAACTTAGCACTTATGGCGGAGCATGTTCAAAGTGATATGCGACACGGATTCTTGATGTACACTGCAGACTTCGTTAACCCTGCATACAGCGGGCAACCACTTTATGATGAAGCCGTAAAACGCTATGAGCCCTTCAAAGGCAGGACAGTTATCGATGTCATTAAACATACAAAAGAGATACTCGACACGATTGTGATTTTTGGAGGACAATGGCCTCATTCGTCATATATGGTGCCTGGTGGAATCGCCTCGAACCCCAAAATGAATGATATCATGCAATGCAAATACCTGATCGATAAATTTGCAGCATGGTATGAAAAAAGGATCCTCGGATGTTCTTTGGAGAGATGGTTGAACGTTCAAAGCGGTGCAGACCTGGATGCATGGCTGGATGAAAGCGAATCTCATTTCAACAGCGAACTCGGATTTTATATTCGATATGCCCGTGATATCGGACTTGACAAAATCGGGCAAGGCCACACCAATTTTATTAGCTTCGGTCAACTGGATTTGCCTGAAAATTCAAATGTAAAGGGACGGAACCAAAATTCAAATTTGTTGATTCCAGCCGGTTTTGCTCGAAATATAGAGATTGAACCCTTCGATCAGAAAAAGATTTTCGAACATGTCGCATTTTCCTGGTATGCAGACGATAAAGGAGGCAAACACCCTTTTTCAGGTGAAACAAAGCCTTACGCCACCGGCGAAGAAAGCAAAAAATATTCCTGGACCAAAGCACCTCGATATGATGGAGCGCCTGCTGAAACCGGACCGCTGGCAGAGATGATCATATCTCAACATCCGCTTTTCACGGATATCGTCAATACAATGGGCTCCAGTGCCTTTGTCCGTGAACTTGCCCGTCTGACTCGGCCTGCTGAACTCATTCCTGCAATGAAACAGTGGATCATGGAGCTGGATCCTCAAGAAAAGTTTTATACGCATTCTTCGAACATCATTGATGGTGAGGGATTTGGCTTGACCCATGCCTCGCGTGGTGCACTTGGTCATTGGGTCAGCATCTCGAATAAAAAGATTAACCACTATCAAATCATTACACCAACGGCTTGGAACGGATCTCCTCGAGATGCCGACAGTATCAGGGGGCCTTGGGAGGAAGCCCTTATTCACACAACCGTTAAAGATTCGGAAAATCCAGTAGAAATCGGACATGTGGTGCGGTCGTTTGACCCCTGCCTGGTATGTGCAGTGCATGCAATCCAGGGAAAGAAAGAAAATGTATGGAAAATTTAGAAAAAAATTTTGCACCTCTAAAGGTACTGGAATTTTAATATAGTAAATTTCGACAAATACAATTCATGGCCCTATAATTGAGAATCTTGTGTAGAAAATGGATACAACTAAAAAAATTATCTGTGTCGGCAATCGATACCAACCCGGAGATTCGGCCGGACCTTTGGTATATGAGCAGCTGGTGAATAACGCCATTACAAGAGATATAGAATTAATTGACGGTGGATTGGCCGGGCTAAACCTGCTCCGCTTTATGCACGGTGCGGATCGAGTGGTTTTTATTGATGCCGTGAACGGATTCAGGCCCTTTGGCGGTGTCATCGTTCTCGATGCAGAAGATGCATCGCGACATGCAGATACGGTTTTTGGTCATAGCGCCGGGTTATCCTATTTTTTGCGGGTATTGCCTGAAGTTCATGACGGCAAATTGCCTGAAATTTTCGTTGTTGGAATCGAAGGCGCCCCTGACTCTGATAAAATTTTAAAAGCAGCTGAAGTGAGTCTTAAAATTGCAGCCTTGGGAGAGGAGGCCTTGAATTGATTAATTCAAGTTTTGCCCCCTTATTTTTTAGCAACCCCGATACGGTATATCTGGTTGGAGAATTCTTTTAAGGTAAAATGAGCGATATAGCATCTGACATTCTGATTGAAAGACTCCGAAAAGAGAATGAAATATTGCGTGAAGAAATCCGCGTTTCCAGAAAGGCAGCGGATATCACGGCTGACCTTGTGGTTCAACAATTTGCAAAGGCCGATGAGATGCTTATGGAACTCGAGGAAAAAGCGGATAAAGAAAAGCACCTCAAGGATCAGGTTGAGGATCAACTTGAAAAGGCCGTTCGTCGTGAACAGGAACTCAATCAAGAAAAAAATCGGCTTCGTGATATGCAAATTGCATCTATCAATATGATGGAAGACCTTGCGTTATCCCAACAGATCGCTGAAGCCGCCACCATTGCCAAAAGCGAATTTTTAGCCAACATGAGTCACGAAATCCGTACTCCCATGAACGGCGTCATTGGGATGGCGAATCTTCTTTTGGATACGCCATTAGGTGCAGAACAGGTTGAATTTGCGGAAACCATTAAAAACAGCGCAGATTCATTGCTGAGAATCATTAACGATATTCTCGACTTTTCCAAAATAGAAGCCGGCAAACTCGAACTGGAAATTATTGATTTTGATTTAAGGGGCACTCTTGATGAAGTTGGAGATCTTATGGCTTTAAAGGCCCATGAAAAAGGTTTGGAATTTGTCTCCGATATCCATCGACATGTCCCGCTTTTTTTGCTTGGAGACCCAGGAAGATTACGTCAGATATTAATAAACTTGATCGGGAATGCGGTCAAATTTACTGAAAAGGGTGAAATAGCCATTCACGTTTCCTTGGAAGAAAATAACAGAACACATGCCACCATCCGGTTTGAAATCATCGACACAGGGATTGGTATCCCCAACGATCGAATGGAGCAGCTTTTCAAGCCTTTTTCACAGATAGACAGTTCCAGCACCCGCGAGTTCTCCGGGACGGGCCTGGGGCTCACGATATCAAAACAATTATCTGAAATGATGGGTGGACGAATCGGTGTAGAGAGCCGTGAGGGTAAGGGATCTAAATTCTGGTTTACGGCTGTATTTGAAAAGCAGCCTGAACGATCGAGGAAAAGGGAGATCCTGCCCGGAGACATTAGAAATAAATACATTCTAATTGTCGATGATAATGCAACCAATCGACATGTTCTAAGGGAGCAGTTGAAGTCATGGGACTGTAAATTCAATGAAGCATCCAGCGGTGAAGAAGCGCTGAAAAAAATGCGACAAAATATTGATGGTAATCATCCGTTTGATCTTGCCATACTTGATATGCAAATGCCGGGGATGGATGGAGAAACGCTCGGGCGAAAAATCAAACAGGATTCTGATTTGAAAAATACGATACTTGTCTTGATGACCTCAATCGGTAAACGTGGTGATGCCAGACGACTCGAAAAAATCGGTTTTGCCGGATATCTTACAAAGCCGGTCAAACAGTCACAGCTCTTTGATTGCCTTGTAACGGTATCAGGACTGGGGAATGAAACGACATCGGAACAACCAATGCCTATTTTCACCCGACACACCATTTTCGAGAAACAAATGCGAACGGCCCGCATTCTTTTGGCTGAAGACAACATCACAAACCAAAAGGTGGCCTTGAACACCCTGAAAAAATTCGGATACAATGCTGATGTCGTTAAGAACGGCAAAGAAGCATTAGAAGCGATTAAAAAGATATCATACGACATTGTTTTGATGGATTGCCAAATGCCGGTAATGGATGGTTACGAGGCAACAAATGAAATCCGAAAATGGGAGAAAACGCTCAGACACGGAACAGCTGATCGTTCAGATTCAAACCTTGAATCTGAGCCACGATTCAAAAGAATTCCAATCATTGCAATGACGGCTCATGCATTGAAAGGTGATCGCGAAAAATGCATAGATGCAGGTATGAATGACTATATCGCCAAACCCATCCATCCAAAAAAATTGTATGATGTGATTGAAAAGTGGGTCAACGAATCTGAAGGAGTGCATGAACCGGAAATTGTCCATGAATCACTACCAAAGAACGATGTCTTTGATAAAAACAGCTTTATCGACCGGCTTCTGGGTGATGAAGATCTTGCAAAAGAGATCATTAAAGGTTTTATTGAGGATTCTCTGCGTCAAATCAACACCTTAAAAGAGGCGGTTGATAGTAAGGACGCAGATGTGATACATTGTCATGCACACTCCCTTAAAGGTGCCGCTGCAAACATCAGCGCAACAGTTTTAAAAGAACTTGCATATCAGATTGAAATTGCGGGTCAAACAAAAGATCTGATTAAAGCGGCTTCACTGGTCCCGAAACTTGATGAACAATTCGAGGTATTGAGAAAAAGGTTGTCCATAGAAATACCAGTAAAATAGTAGGAGCTCTCAATGAAAATATTAATTGCTGAAGACGATGTTACATCCCGTCTTATATTGGAAAATATGTTGACCAAATGGGGTTACGATGTTGTTTCTGCAACAGATGGGGATGATGCCTGGAAAAAACTTCAGGAAGAGGACTCGCCAAAACTGGTCATCCTAGACTGGATGATGCCGGGTATGGAGGGAGTTGAGATCTGTCGAAAGATTCGAGAAAATTCAAAAAAAGAAGATCAATATACATATGTAACCTTGCTTACCGCAAAAGAATCAAAGGAAAACATCGTTACCGGCATGGATGCCGGAGCTGATGATTACATAACCAAACCTTTTGACATGCATGAACTTCGTGTGCGGGTTCGGGCAGGTGAGCGAATCGTTCAGTTGCAATCTGAATTGCTGAAAACAAAAAAAAACCTGGAAATACAATCGAGGACGGATCCATTGACAGGCGTTCTTAATCGCCGGGCAATTCTATCACAGATAGAAAGTGAACTTTCCAGGACTAATAGGGATAACCTACATTTGAGTATTTCAATGCTCGATCTTGATCATTTTAAAAAAATAAATGATACTTACGGGCACCTTGCAGGTGACGCAGTACTTCGAGAGAGCATGAATCGGGTTGAAGACGCCATTAGAAAATATGATACCATCGGAAGATTTGGCGGAGAGGAATTTATTGTTGTCTTACCTGGAGCAAAACAGCAGGATGCGCTTATGATTGCCGAAAGGATTCGATTAAAGATAGATGAAAAAAATGCAAATTTTGAAGGGATAAACATCCCCTTTACAATCAGTCAGGGGCTGGCAACCTGCAACGGAAAATCGACCGTGGATGAGTTGATCGCAAAAGCAGACGAAGCCCTTTATCGGGCCAAAGAAAACGGCCGCAACCGTGTTGAACACACCTCTTTTCAGAAAGAATAGAAAAGGCGTCACCATAAACCCTTTATCTAAGATATTTGAAGGAATTTTTTCCCTAAATCCCTTCATATAGCGGAATGGATGATTTTTTATTAAATCGGATGCTGTCTGAGCGGCTTAGGGATCGTTAGAAAAAATAGGCGCATATCGAAATTGTATTTTTAAAGGAATTTTAAACTAATGCATACAACCTATTGATATCCCAAAGCTAGTTTTCTGTTTTTTCTTTACAATCCCTTGCCGCGAGTTCATGCGTTTTAATAAAAGATTATCCATGTAGCTGTTGCTTAGAAAAACTCCCTCAGATATTTAAATCTACGCCCTAATATCCTCAAAAAAGTTATATCTCTTGAAATAAAAACTCCCCTACCCATGGTATAGATATGGTTTACAAACATAAATTATCATGATACTTGAACAACAAAATTGTTAACCAATATTTAATTCGAGGTTCAAAATAAAATGGATATTGAGCGTGAAAAAATCGACTTTGATGTGCTTTTTGTGGGCGGTGGTCCTGCAAGTCTTGCAGGCGCCATACAGCTGATGCAACTCGCCAAGGAAAAAAATATGGCTCTGGAGGTTGCGCTGATCGAAAAAGGTGCAGAAATCGGATCTCATGCATTGAGCGGCGCTATACTGAATCCGATTGCCTTAAAAGAGCTGCTTCCGAATTATTTAGAAAAAGAGTGCCCTATTGAATCAATCGTAAAAGAAGATGGGTTTTATTTTTTGACTCCACAAAAACACTACCGTATTCCCATTGTTCCCAGGTATATGCACAATAAAGGCTTTTTTATCATCAGTCTTTCCAGATTCACCAGATGGCTCGGAGACATCGCCGAAGACCTCGGCGTAAATATTTTTCCAGGCTTCGCAGGCAAAGAAGTTCTCTATGCTAAAGATCAGAATACGATTATCGGTGTACGCACCGGGGATAAGGGTCTCGACAAAGACGGACGCCCCAAGAGCAATTTCGAACCAGGAATCGATTTGCTGGCAAACGTGACGGTGTTCGGCGAAGGGGCAAGGGGGAGCCTGACAAAGGATATCTCCCAAAAACTGGGTCTTTTCCCCAATAAAATGCCCCAGGTTTTTGAATCCGGTATCAAAGAAGTGATTCAGCTTCCGGATAATAATTACTTTACATCCAGCAACACAAACGACATTCACACCCTTGGATACCCTCTTGGTCTGAATATACCAGGAGGCGGTTTTATTTATGAAATCAAAAACAACAAGGTGGCCATCGGTTTTCTTGTTGGACTCAGCTACCAAAATCCCATGCTGGATCTATATGACGAATTTATAAAATTCAAACAGCATCCTTTTGTGGCAGATATCATCAAAGACGGAAAAGTATTGGAACAGGGTGCAAGAACCGTTTCATCAGGCGGCTACTTCACTATCCCCAGGTTAGCCGTAGACGGTGGTGTTTTTGTGGGCGGCTGTGCGGCAATGCAAAACACGCCGGGTTTAAAAGGGGTGCATCTGTCCATGAAGTCGGGTATGCTGGCGGCAGAGGCGATCATAAACGCTCTTGAAAAGAATAATTTTACACAAGAAACCCTGACAGTTTATTCTGAATTGTTTGAAAACAGCTGGGCAGGCAAAGAAATATATGAGGCAAGGAATTTTTCCCAAGCCCTTTCAAAAAAAGGCCCGATAAAATGGATTCACATCGGAGCTCAATATATCACCAATGGGCGGGGTTTCGTCGACAAAATGCCGATCCATCCCGATTCCGGCACGTTAAAACCCGCGAAAGAGGGCCATGAAGATGTTCGCTCGAAGCCTGAAAAGAAGACCTTGGACGGTGTATTGTTCGTCGATAAACTTACCGGTGTTTATCTATCCAAAACCATGCACAGGGAAGATCAGCCCAGTCACATTATCGTCCACGATAAGGCCCTTTGCGTCAATGAATGTTTTGCAACCTATAAATCTCCATGCACAAGATTCTGTCCGGGTGATGTATACGAAATCGAAATCGACCCAAAGACATCAGCACGTCGACTTAAGCTGAATCCATCCAATTGTCTGCACTGCAAAACTTGTGATATAAAAGACCCGTACGGAAATATAACATGGACATGCCCGGAAGGAGGAGAGGGGCCCGGATATACAATTCTCTAACCTCACAGATTAAAAGGGTTATCTCTACAGATAGACGATATTGGCGGAGGAGATAACCCCCAAAATTGTAAATAGTGTCCATCCATAAATTGGGATTTTTGTTCAAGATCAAGGCATGCGAAAAAAATAACCGCAGGCATATAGTTTATATTCCGAGGATTTATCCGCCTCAGGAGGATTGTTTTTTGAGCGTAACCTCAGAGGAATAGGCCCCGCATTCCACAGGGCAGGCGCAGAGACTTGTCCGCCTCTGGCGGATTGGGCAAAAAGACCATTTATGGATGGACACTAACTATAATCTTCCTTTCCTAAGTATCGCAATAAGAAGCCAAATACCCATAATCGCAGCGGTTGAAAACAACACAATTCCAATCAGGGATATCCCGTAAAAAAGAGGCGGAATTTCGGAAATAACGATAAGTGCTGAACCAATAATCAGCGCTGCAATAATGATCGAAAATGATATTCTGTTGCTAACCCTGTCATGGGTCGCCAGCATGGATTCGAGCCCTTGGTGCTCCATTTTTAAAGACAGTTTCTGAAGTCGAACCAGCCGTGTAATCTCAAGCAAATCTTTAGGAAACTGCTGAGCGAATTGCAGCATTTGTGATCCAAGTTGGATCATATCGTCCGCAATTCTCCCAGGATAAAACCGCGCAAGTTTAACTCGTTTTATGAATGGTTCTGCTTGAGCGATCATGTCAAAATCCGGATCGAGTGTCAGGGCTACCCCTTCTATCATCGTCAACGTCTTCATCATAAGAAAAATATCCGGAGCAATCATAAGACGGTGGCGTGCTACCAGCTCAAGCAAATTGTTCAAAAGTTTTCCGACCTCAATATCCTTCAAAGGCTTATAAAGGTGCTGTCCCATAAAGTCTGATACATCCTTCTCGAGCTGTCTGATGTGAGGCTCTTCTTCCCAGTGCGTCAGTTTTAAAAGCACCTGGGTTACCCTTGCTTCATGCCGATGGATAACACTGTCTATCAAATCGACAAAATCTTCTCTGGTCTGACGGTCCACTGCCCCGGTCATACCATAATCGATGAGACAGATGACATTTTCAGGAAGTATAAAAATATTTCCCGGGTGAGGATCCGCATGAAAAAAACCGAAATCAAACACCTGTCTTAGGTAAAAATCGGCCCCACGGGCAGTAATTTTCTTCGGGTCGAGCTCGGCTGCTTCAAGTTTGTCGATTTCAGAAACTTTGATACCGTCCATCAATTCCATGGTAAGAACATGTTCAGTGGACATATCTCTGAAAACCGCTGGTATATAAATATTCGGGTCGTCCAAAAACTGGCGGGCGAATCGTTCCATACTCCCGGCTTCAATGGTATAGTCAATTTCCCTTTCAAGAGTTCTGGCAAATTCTTCCACTATTTTCACCGGCCGATACAGAGCCATCTCTTTTATGTTGCGTTCAACCAGAGTTGCCATATGAAGCATGATTTCAAGATCAATTTCTATGATTTTTTTGATGCCGGGTCGTTGAACCTTTACCGCCACCATTTCACCATCCTTTAATTCGGCCTTGTGAACTTGACCAATAGACGCAGCAGCTACCGGTGTCTCGCTAAAAAAAGCAAAAAGTTCTTCAATGGGTTTATTGAATTCAGATTCAACGGTCCTTTTTGCTTCATTAAAAGAAAAAGCTGGGACTTTATCCTGAAGTTTGGAGAGTTCTTTCGTAAAATCAATAGGAATGAGATCAGGACGGGTGGAGAGAATCTGGCCGAGTTTGACATAGGTGGGACCGAGTTCTTCGAAGGCCATTCGTATTCTTTCAGCCCTGGAAAGCTTTTCAAGACGTTTGCGTCGATCTTTTGATATAAGCTGAAGTCCGACTTCTATGTACTGATCGATTTTTAAAAGCTCTATCAGATCGCCAAAACCATACTTAAAAAGAACCGCCAAAATCTGGCGGTATCGATTAAGATTTCTGTAGGTTCGGCCTACGACACCTATTTTTCTTATACTCAGCATTTGTGAAGAATGTTGTTCGTACTTAATGGCCTCATATTGCAAAAAACGATAAAGTGCTTGGTTACAACCGGCAAACCTTTACTCTGAAGTATCCCCTGCTTTACCGATTGCTTTTTTAAGATCCCTTATTTCTTTTTTCAACCCCTTCAATTCATCTCCGGTAACAACATCAGCTTTTTTCATAAAATCTTTAACTGCTTGCTGTACTTTTTCTTCCAGCCTTTTTTGGGTCTCATCATACCGACTCTGAAGATCTGCCAGAAATTTCGTTCCTTCAGTTTCTGACATTTTACCTTTATTGACAAGTTCTTTGGCCAAATCTTCAACTTCGTCCTTTGCGATGAGAGCCAAACCGATACCGGTCAACATGGACTTTTTAATGATATTCAACATAGGACCTCCTTAATTTATATTTATTTCAGCTTCCCGATAATGGAGCTGGCAATCGTATTTTTCTGGATCTCCTTTGTGCCTTCATAAATTTCGGTGATCTTGGCATCCCGGTAAAAGCGCTCGACTTCATAGTCAGCCATATATCCGTATCCACCAAGAAGCTGGATGGCTTCATCGGCAACTTCCACCGCAGTGCGGGCCGCATACATTTTTGCCATGGATGTCAATTTTGGATCGATACGCCCCTGATCATAGTTCCAGGCAGCCTTGTAAGTAATTAGCCTGGACAGTTCAATTTTTGTGGCCATATCTGCCAATTTGTGTTGGGTGACCTGGAACTGTGCAATCTTCTTACCGAACTGTTCTCTTTGTTTGACATAAGCCAGCGCTCGATCAAAAGCGCCCTGGGCAGTTCCAAGTGCCTGGGCGGCGATCAGAATCCTGCTTTCGTCAAAAAATTCAAGAACATGGTAGAACCCTCTTCCTTCTTTTCCGATAAGATTTGAAACCGGAACACGAACATCTTTAAAATTTACCTCTGCTGTGGACATCATACGTATTCCCATTTTTTCACCCACATCCGTCGCAGAAACTCCGTTCCGATCTGCCTCCACCAAAATCAGGCTTATTCCACGGTAGGTCGGTTGGGTTTCCGGATCAGTCTGGCAGAGAACACAGTAATACCCTGCAATTTCACCATTTGTAATGAATATTTTTGACCCGTTTATGACCCACTCGTCCCCATTCTTTAGCGCTGTCGTATCCATCATTGTAATATCGGAACCGTGATCAGGTTCTGTAAAAGCCCCGGCAGAAAGCATTTTGCCCTCTACAACGGGTGGCAGAAATTTTTCTTTAAGATCGGCGCTTCCAAAACGTAAAACGCATTCAGATGCAAAACTTGAAAGTATCACCGCACTGCCGATGGTTGAATCCCTGCTGCAAAACTCTTCTGCAACCAAAATGTTCTCAAGCACACCGAGTCCCTGCCCGGAATATTGTTCTGGAAAGTGAATGCCGATGAATCCCAGATCGGCAGCTTTTTTCCATATCTTTTTTGGAAACTCGTGTTTTCTGTCCAATTCAAGGGCAAGATCTTTATCAAATTCACCTTTGGCAAAATCCCTGGCAGCTTTCTGAATTTCTTTTTGCGGTTTTGTCAGTTCAAAATCCATTCCACTCTCCATCAGCTAAAATGTTTATTTTTTTGAAATTTACCATATGCTTCAACCTATTGCAAGGAGTTTGAGACGATGGATCAGATACAAATATTCTGATCACTAAAATACTGTAAACCTAAAAGGAACTTGACGGAACCTTTCGACTGGAATATTGACACAAAAATTGTTATAGTTTAGATATAATGGTTTTATAGAA
>Ga0316576_10001481_pt1 | contig 12640 bp, 11 predicted proteins | sample S0NA_FD_203075 | JGI IMG/M metagenome (GOLD analysis project Ga0316576, IMG submission 203075) | Rhizosphere microbial communities from salt marsh grasses in Alabama, United States - S0-2_050615r3r5 | ecosystem: Host-associated > Plants > Roots > Rhizosphere | place: USA: Alabama | collected... | reverse complement strand
CCGAGGTCCACATGTGCGGATCAGAGGGCTCCATCTTTTTGCGCGATGACCGTTTGGCGGTCTGGGAATTTAAAAAAGGCCGTTCCAACGATAAAAAGATCGTTGAGAAATTGGGCGCCAAAACCAGGGCTGGCGGAACGGGGGCGGCGGACCCGGCGGCCATCAGTTTCAAGGAACACCAGAAAAATTTTGAGGACGTGGTCCGCGCCTTGAAAAAAGGCACCAAACCGTCGATCGACGGCCGGGAAGGCCGTAAATCCGTCGAAATTATTCTGGCCATGTACCGGTCGGCGCTCGCCGGCGGTAAGCCGGTAAAATTGCCCCTTAAGCGAACTCCGATAAGGAAACCCTTCCGTTAAGAGGGAAAATCACTGATTGCCGGCCGATCGAAGGGCGGGCCAACGCCGATAAAAAGGAGGCCTTTCCTTCACGTCATGATAAAGTGGAGGTCCACGCAAGAGATGAAAAATCTTTCCAGGCTATGCATTCATACGGTTACGACCAAACCCTGGGATATCGAAAAATCTGCCAGGGAGTACGCGAATGCCGGCGTTCGCGGCATTTCTGTTTGGCGGGAAGCCCTCTCAGGACGCAATATAAAGCAAACCGGTGATATGCTGCGAGAATCCGGGTTGACCATTGTCTCGCATGTGCGCGGGGGATTCTTCCCCGCGTTAACGGCCGCTGATCGACAAGCCGCCATTGACGACAACAAGAAAATGATCGACGAGACGGCGGAACTAGGCGCGCCCTTGATGGTTCTGGTTTGCGGCGCGCAGCCGGGGCTTCCCCTGCATGAATCCCGCCAACAAATCCAAGACGGCATTGTCGCCATTCTGCCGCACGCCGAAGCCTGCGGCATCAAACTCGGTATCGAACCCCTCCATCCAATGTATGCGGACAGCCGTTCGGCCATCAACACCCTTGCGCAGGCCAACGATATGGCTGAAACGCTGGCGTCAGATTTTGTGGGGGTCGTTTACGATGTGTATCACCTCTGGTGGGACCCCAATCTGGAAAGCGAGACGGCTCGTTGTGCTTCGATCGGGAACCTGCTCGCGTTTCATGTCTGCGATTGGAAAACCCCCACCGAAGATCTTCTGCTGGACCGTGGTTTGATGGGTGAGGGCTGCATCAATTTGCGCCAAATACGCAGCTGGGTGGATGCCACCGGTTATAACGGGTTTATCGAAGTAGAAATCTTCTCCAAAAAGTACTGGGCCATGGATCAAAGGGAATTTCTAGATTTGATTATTGCGGCCTACCGATCCAATGTGTGACTGACGTCGGAAGGCAGGTGCAGCGCGGGAGATTCGGATTATGAAAATAACAAAAGTCGGGATCATCATGAACGGCGTCACAGGCCGCATGGGGACCAACCAACATTTGATGCGATCTATTGCCGCGATCATCGACCAGGGCGGACTCGCGGTGAACCCTGGCGAAGTCATCATGCCGGACCCGATTCTGCTCGGACGCAATCCGGAAAAACTAAAATCCCTGTGCGATCTGACCGGTGTCGACAAATGGTCGACCGATCTGGATTCCTGTTTGAGCGACCCGCAGACCGACATCTACTTTGATGCCCAAATCACCGGATTGCGGGTTGCAAGCATTCAAAAGGCAATTGCGGCCGGCAAGCATATTTACTGTGAGAAACCAACCGCCACAGACACCAGCGCCGCTCTCGATCTCTATCATCGCTGCCAGGCGGCCGGGCTCAAGAACGGCGTCGTCCAGGATAAGTTGTGGCTGCCGGGAATGATTAAACTGCGACGCCTTATCGAAAACGAATTCTTCGGACGCATTCTCACCGTCCGGATGGAATTCGGCTATTGGGTTTTCGAAGGCCACAGCATCGCGGCGCAGCGGCCGTCCTGGAATTACCGCAAGGAAGAGGACGGGGGGATTATCCTCGACATGATGCCGCACTTTCGCTACATGCTCGACAACCTGTTCGGAGGGGTCAACGCCGTGTCCTGCACGGGATCCATCCACATTCCCGAACGGATCGACGAAAAGGGTGCGCCCTACGCCTGCACCGCCGAAGATGCCGGTTACGCGAGCTTCGAACTGGAGGGAGGGGCTTTTGCGCAGATCAACTTCTCCTGGACCACACGTGTGCGGCGGGATGATTTGTTGACGATCCAGGTTGACGGCACCAAAGGATCGGCCGTCGCCGGTCTCCGCGAATGCTATATCCAGCATTACAACACGACGCCGCGACCGGTGTGGAATCCCGATATCGAGCAGGGTTTGAGCTATTTCGACGATTGGGCCCGAGTTCCCGATCAGGAGGATTACGGCAACGTGTTTAAAGTCCAGTGGGAGCGCTTTATCAGGCACGTCGTCTTGGGCACACCTTTCCCGTGGGACCTTCGGGAGGGCGCCAAGGGCGTGCAGTTGGGCGAACTGGCAGCGCGGTCGTGTCGGGAGCGCAGATGGGTTGATGTGCCGCCCCTGGCAAAGTGAGCCATCATGCCCTGCCATCAGAATGCTAACGCGACGGGATTGCAATATGAACGACAAAAAGCGGCAAGTGGCACTGGTGACTGGGGGAACACGCGGTATCGGCTTCGGGTGTGCCAAGCATCTGGCCGCCGGTGGTTTTGACCTGGCCATCAATGGCACCCGACAAGAAAAAACGGTTAAGGCCGATCTCGATCGGTTGCGGCAGACCGGCCGCGAGGTTTTTTACTGCCGGGGAGATGTCGCCGTTCGTAAGGACCGCAACAGAATGCTGGCCAGGACCCAGGCTCACTTCGGCCGCCTGCATGTGCTGGTCAACAACGCGGGTGTGGCTCCGCGGCAGCGGCTGGACATCCTCGAAACCACCGAAGAAAGTTATGACCACGTCATCGATATCAACCTGAAGGGCGCCTTTTTTTTGACCCAGACCGTGGCCAAGTGGATGATCGATCAAAAACAACACCAACGTGGTTATGAAGGGTGCATCATCAATATCTCTTCCATATCCGCTTCGGTTGCATCCGTAAGCCGTGGCGAATATTGTATCGCCAAGGCCGGCCTGAGTATGTCGACCAAACTATTTGCCGCCCGTCTCGGGGAATACGGCATACCGGTCTATGAAATTCGGCCGGGGCTCATCAAAACCGACATGACGGCAGGCGTGGTGGAAAAATATAACCGGCTCCTTGCCGATGGATTGTGCATTACCGAACGCTGGGGACTTCCCGATGATGTGGGCCAAGCGGTTGTTGCCCTCGCATCCGGGAAGTTTCCGTATTCCACCGGTCAGGTGATCATGGTGGATGGCGGGTTGACCGTACCGCGGTTGTAGGGCAGGTGCCGGGAAGGTTGGGCTGAACCAAAATCGATGGGAGAAACCACCGATGATCGCTATAAGGAATTCCATTGCAGCGCAAGATCTTGTGCCCGCGATCAACCGTCTCTTCGAATTGTCCGCGCAAAAGATTCGGTCCATCGAAGCCTCCTGGAATCCACGCCGCGGAACACCCGTCTTCACGGTCGAAGGCCGTTACACCACGCGCGGCTGGACCGAATGGACCCGCGGATTTCAGTATGGCGCCGCCATTCTGCAGTTTGATGCCACCGAGGATCGTTCTTTTCTTGATATCGGTATCGAGGGCACCTTGAAGCACATGGCCAGCCACGTGAGCCATACCGGGGTCCATGATCACGGGTTTAACATCGTGAGCACCTTTGGCAATCTCCTGAGGCTGATGCGTGAGGGCCGCATTCAAGAGAGACGCGATGTTTGCGCTGAACTCTGCCAAATGGCCCTGAAAGTATCCGGCGCGGTGCAGGCGGCCCGCTGGACGCCTTTGCCTGACCACCTGGGTTTTATCCACTCTTTCAACGGTCCCCATTCCCTTTTCATCGACACGATGCGCTCTTTGCGATCGCTGGCCCTGGCCCACAGCCTGGGACATGTATTGATGGGCGAGCAGGATGAGAAGATTTCCCTGCTCGCCCGGCTGCTGCAACATGCCGAAACCACGGCCCGCTATACTGTTTATTGGGGCGAAGGAAGAGATCGATACGATGTGCGCGGCCGCACTTCCCATGAATCAATCTTCAACATTCGTAACGGATCTTTCCGTTGCCCGTCGACGCAGCAGGGGTATTCCCCCTTTTCCACCTGGACCCGGGGACTGGCTTGGGCCATCCTGGGCTTTACCGAACAACTTGAATACCTCGCGAAACTGCCGGAGGCCGACTTGGAATGCGACCCCGGCATATTCGCTGCCAACCGGCAAGACTGGCTGAAACGTTTCCAGGACGCCGCCTGCGCAACAGCCGATCATTATTTCGAGTGCGCGGCCATTGATGGTATCCCATTCTGGGACACTGGTGCGCCAGGTCTGTCCGCTATGCCGGACTGGGCCCAAAAGCCTTCCGATCCCTACAATAACCATGAACCGGTAGACAGTTCGGCGGCTGCCATTTCCGCCCAGGGCCTTTTGAGACTGGGTCGCTGCTTGAATCAGCAAGGCGAGAATAAAAATGGCGAACGCTACATCCAGGCGGGGTTGACCATCGCTGAAACGCTATTTCAGGAGCCGTATCTGTCAACCGACCCAAACCATCAGGGACTGATTCTGCACTCGATTTATCACCGGCCTAACGGATGGGACCGCATACCACCGGAAATGCGTGTGCCTTGCGGGGAGTCCAGCATGTGGGGTGACTACCATGCGAGGGAACTGGCATTGCTAATTTTTAGAATGGCCAAGGGCCAGCCGCATTATGATTTTTTTACCTCTATTTTGAGCGGATAACCGATAGAGGACGCCTGAAAGGATCGGATAAGCTGAAAATACGCCATCTATTATGCATATCTTTTATCTATGCGTACTTTATCAAACGCCCAAGTCCATGCAGGTCAACCCCAATATCGGGTGGTTGGCCTTTGACCTTAAAAGTGGTGATTAATCCTACCTTACAAATCAAAGGAATCCGTCGGCGCAATGCGCCATCGTCTTCGATGCCCTGGTGTGCAAGTCCAAAATAAACTGATGCGATTCACAATTCGCGGATCAGGGTCTTGCCCGGTTGAGTCCCACAAAAGCCCCCCCATTTCGTTCGCAAATGGCGCGCATGAGGGTGGCGAAGCGCACGCCGGTGAAGCCGCGGGGGTCGGTGAGCACGGTGGGGAAACCCACGGCGTGGATGCGCACGCGGCGTTGGCCGCCGGGGCCGGAGCGGTTGAGCTGGTCCACGGCCCTTACGGCGGCCTGCATGTCCCTGCCCGAGTATTCATCCCCGAAGACATACAAACTGATCTTCTTCCTGGGATCGTAGAAGGAGCGGATGGCCATGGCGATACCTTCCACCGGGCTGCTGTTGCTGAAGGGCTGCCAGGTGGCCAGGGTGTCGAGAATCACCTTCCGCCGGCGGGCCGTGTCGGGGATCCAGCGGCCCCGGTACTGGGAAAACATGTAGTCTCCCATGTCGTTCATGACCTGGATGCCCTTCACCTTGGGGTATACGTCCAGGGTCTCGCGCAGCTTCTGCTGGACGGTGCCCCAGGCGCCTCGCTGCATGCTGCCGGAGGTGTCGATGATGAAGATGATGTACTCGCTGTCGACAGGGATGCCGCCCACCGAGGCGCTCGGCGGCGGTGGGCGCCGGGCGGCGAGGCGCTTCATCTCCTCGGAAAGATCCTGAAGGGTGCGGGCCATGCGGCCTTCGATGATGTTCTGCACCTCGGCGTTCTCGCGGGCGGCGGCAAATTGCCCCTTCAGGGAAGACAGATCCCCCTGCAGCCGGGCCAGGTTTTCCTTGGCTTCGGTAAGCTGAGCCCGCCTGGCCTCCAGTTCCCGGTCCAGCACCAGGGATTCACCCCGAATCGCATGTTTCTCCTCTTCCAGTCGGATGATGGTCGCGTCCAGATCGGATCGGGTTTGCTCGATTACCATGGGCTCGCCGAACTTGGAGAGGACGAAGAGCAGAATGATGGCCCCGAAGGCGCAACAGATGCAGTCCAGGAAGGAGAGGCTGAAGACTTGAATGTCGCGGCGAGGGCGCATGATCAGGGCCAGTCCGGCGAGGGGCAGAAATAGGCGCCTCGGGTGAAGGCTGCCAGCCGCCAGTAGGCGCTGGCTGCGGCCGGATCCCCCTCCAGGGGAAAGAGGATCACATTGACGGGAATCTGCTCAGGCAGCAGTTTGACGGCCTCGCCGAATAGACTGAGCCGCTTTTCGCCGGAGACTTTCTTGCGCCAGGGGGCACTGGTGCCCATGGTGGGCAGACCGTCCGTCACCAGGAAGACATTTTCGGGGGCCGGCCGCAATCGGCGCATTTCCGTAAAGGCGTTGGCCAGACTGGTACCCTTTTCCGGCACTATCTTGTAGAGGCGGTCCACCGCTTCGTTGAGCTGCCGGACATCGGCGGTCTTAAGCCAGCGGCCGTCGGTACCCGGCAGCAGGAAACGTGCGGCTTCGTTGAAGACGATAATCTGGTAGCGGCTTCCGGGCGGGAACTGGGCCGTCAGCCAGTCCACCGTGGCGATGGCCTTGCGCCATTTAGGGGCCGAGCGTTGCTGGTCTGCGGGCAGGTTCCGGCGGCGGATGATGCCCACGATGGTCTCGTCCAGCATGCTGGCCGAGGCATCCAGCAGGATCAGGATATGGCCTCCCCCGACCCGCAGGTCGGTGAGATACTGGCGGTTGCCCTCCCCCCTGAACGTGCGGACCTTGGATCCGTAGTCGTCTGCGTCCTGGCCGCCGGCTTCAAGGCGTTTGACGCCTTTTTCCATCGAGCGCACATCGGCTTTGAGCTTGTCGGCATGCGACTTGCGCGCCAGGGTCTGGTCCCGGTAGTGGGCGATTTCCTCCCGGCGCTCTTCGATCACCGGCACGATCTGGCGGGTGGTGCCCCTGATTTCTTCCAGCTCGCGTTCGCTGGTCTCCAAGGCATTGCGCAGGTCCACCATGCGTTTGCGTTGTTCAAGGACTTCGCCCTCCAGCCGGTCGACCTCGCTGGTCAGGTCCCGGGTGATCTCGTCACGGCGCACGGCCGAACGGGCATTGACGATGACAAACAGCAGAATGATGGCCCCTAGACCGCAGCAGATGCAGTCGATGAACGACAGGCTGAAGACGTTAAGCGGTCGGCGTTTCATCGGTATCCAGACAGGCGATGACCTGCAATGTTTCTCCCGGGGTTCCCACCCGGATGGATTGTCCCACCCCCAGCTCCCTTTCGCCGGCGATCTTCACCCCGTCGACAAAGGTACCGTAGGTGCTGGTATCGGTTATTTTCAGGCGCCCTTTCTTCAGGGCCACGCGGCAATGGTGCCGGGAGACGCCCTCGGTGCGTCCCCATATGCGGATGCCGGCGCTGCCGTCGGGGACCTCGCGCCCGATGATCAAGGGGTGTTTCGATACCGGGTAGCCCCGGCTACGGTAGACGAGGTGGGTCGGGGGCGGTCCTTGGTCGACAGCGTCCTCCATGGGCGCGGCGGCCGACGGCCGTGTCCCGTCTTCCGAGTCCGGCCTCTGTTTGAGAAAGGGCACTCCCCGGCGTTCTTCACGGGGGGGAAATGCGTTTGCGTAGGCGTGGGCGCCCATTGCGGCAGCCCCCTTTGCCAGTGGAAGCACCCGGACTCCAGTGGCCGCCGCTAGGCGGCGGCAGAAGCCGGGCAGACGGGCCGCACGGTGGCTGACGAGAAGCGTCCTGAGGGCTTGTCGGCCGAAAAGGGCTTCCTGCAGCCTATAGAGTTGACGGTGAGTGGCATCCATCAGCGGCAGCAGCGTTTGCTCCACCGTTTCCCGTTTCAACAGAATGCGGTGAGTTGCTGAAGGCGTGGTCATCTCCACCGGAGTATCTTCAGCGGTCGTCAGGGCTGCCAGCAGATCGGGCAGTTGATCATAGAGGGCCTGTTCGGTTTCGGCCGCATGGAAGGGGTCGAAGCGGGTGTGGTGCACGAATTCGTCGGCAACCACACGCATCCAGGCCGTTCGCAGGTGATCCAGACCCTGGCCTTCGATGGCCATACTTTCCAGCAGTCGGGCCTCGCCACGACAGTCCAGAACCGTCAGCAGCGCGTGGTCCAGGAAAAGGTCGAGATGAACCAGGCCTTCGGCCGGGGCGTTCTGGGGAAGGGCCGCCAGGGATAGGGGCAGGAAGCCGCGTGCCGGAATGGAAAGAGCGTTCATGATGCCGGCCAGCAGCTCGAGCTGGTGTCCGGTATAGGTATCCGGTACGGTGACCAGGAGCTCCTGATGTCCCGGGGCCAGGTGCCGCCAGATTCGGGAAAGGTGGGCGTGGGCAAGGTCGGCATGGCTCCAGCCGGCGAAAGCCGGATCTCGCAGGGGATCGCTGGCCAGGCGGCTCCAGAAGAGGTGGTTGGTCTGGCGGGGCAGGCGCCGGCAGCTCTTTTCGGCGGCAAGTCCCGCCTGGACACGGTCTTCCTCGATGAGAGCCACCCCCGGGCTGACGAACGCTCCCGGTTCGACCTCCAGAAGGGCGCCGTCGGACCCGGCCGCCATAAGACCTGCGTCGTTAAGCTCCAGAGCGATCATGTGCTTTCCTCCCCCGGTCGGCGCGTGTGCAGCCGCCGGGTGAGCCGTTCTTCGCAGTAGGCTTCCGTGTCCAGCACGTAGCGCTCCTGCAGCAGCTGGAGCTGGTGCAGGAGAAACATGAGCACGATGCTGATGAGCAGGGCGATCAAGGTCGAGTTGAAGGCTACTCCCAAGCTGCGCGTCACCTCCAGAATATCGCCTTGGACCGCTTTGTAGGCGTTTCCCAACGCCTGGCCGATGCCGCGCACCGTGCCGATGAAGCCCACCGACGGGATCGCCCAGGCAATGTAGCGGATCATGGCCAGTTCGGCATCCAACCGCTCGCCCTCCACCTCGCATGAGGCGCGCATGGCATGCGCGACATCCTGAATGTTGCGGGTGGATCCGAAGCGGTGCAGGGCCGCCAGCAGGGTTCGCGGCAGGAGCGATGCCCGCTGGCCGGGGGGCAGGGCTTCGATGCGCCGCGAAAAGGAGAGGGCATCTTCCGGCAGGATGCGGACCCCTTCGGCCAAGGGAATCAGGTCGAAATTGAGCAGGCTGCGATACCGCACGGTGGCAACGCTTTTATAAATCATGATGGCAAAGGCCCAGAACATCAGGATGAAGCACGCCTCCTGCTCGTAGTCCTTAATCATGACGAACAGGGATTGCTCGCTGGAGGGGGCCCCCCCGGCGGCCAGGGCGGCCTCCTGAGCTTCTAAAAATGCCGCTGCATTGGGCCTGATGACGGCCACGTAGGCGGCGTGCACCAGGATGACGATCACGATCAGGGCGAAGACCTGGTAGATGAATTCCATGGAAACGGGGAGGTTTTGTTTCATTAACCGTTACCTGTTGTTGGGATACGGTTCCGCCAAACATCCGATATCGGCCTACGCGGAACCCTCGTCGCTCCGGCGTACCGCTGTACGCCTCACTCATCAGGATTCGCAAGCCTTGATCTCGAATGTTTTTCGAAACCTTAGTTTGATTGGTTTTCGGCACTCTAAAAAGGAGTCATCAATATAACGAAGCGGCTGTATAAAAACGTCGTCAAATATCCGCCGGAAAGTCCACGGCTTTGTCCACCCGGATCTCTTCCGACGGTTCAAAGGATTTCAGGTTGTCCTTTTGTTTCCGATAGGCGCTGCCCCGATCCTGCGTGACCTGGTTTCCATCGCTTGTAGTGTCCCTGGGCGGTGTTGCTTCGCCGGGGGGCTGTTCCTCCTGTCGAGGGGTCTCACCGGGCGGGAGTGCCGTTTGGGCCAGTAGCATGGGCGGCGGTCCGTTCAGCAGGGGGATCATCACGAGGAACGTGCCCGCCAGGCATCCGCTTTTTAGTAATTTTTTGATCGTCATGGCGTGCTCCCTGGAGGTTCGGCATAGCGGCAGATCCGGAAGCCAAGATCCGCCTGGGCTTCGTCCTGGTAGTCACGGTAGGCGGCGCGCAATCTCCCGATGGAGGCGTCCTGCCAGCTGCTGCCCCGGACGACATGGTGCCGGCCTTCCTGGGGGCCGGCGGGATCGGTGGCCACCAGACCGGGTTGGGCCGTAAAGATGCTGTAGAGGTCGTGGCACCATTCGGACACGTTGCCGCCCAGATCGTAAAATCCGTCGGGGTTGGGGGCGAAGGATCCGACCGGGGCCGAGGTCGGAAAGGTATCCGTATATTTTTCCATCACCAAATCTATAATAGGGGCGGCACTGGCATCGGCAATGTTCACGCTCCTGGCCGGAGGGGGGTAGCCGGCGCCCCAGGGATATTTCCAGGAGCGGAAGGCGGTGCCGTAGCGGGTGCAGAATTCCCACTCGGCCTCCGTAGGAAGACGGTAGCCGGTGCCGATGGGCACGATGGCGCGCAGTTTCCCACCGGATACCACGTAGACCGGGTTCAAACCTTCCTTGCGGCTCAGCCAGTTGCAGTAGCGGGCCGCCTGCTCCCAAGTGATCCGGACCACGGGCTGGTCGTCTCCATCAAGGGGACGGCCCTTGAAGGAGCCGGAGTCGTGGTCCGGTTGAAAGGCTCTGAATTCACGATTGGTTACTTCCTTGAGCCCCATGAAGAAAGGCCGCTCCATAACGATCACCCTCAGGGTCTCGTTGGCACGGCGGCCCTGCTCACGGCGGGAGGAGCCCATTTGAAAGCGCACCGGCGCGATGCGCTTCAGGCGGTAGCCATTGGCGGCCCGGATGACGCCGGGAACTTCGGTGGCATTGGTGCGTTTGAGGCCGGCCTGGAATTCCACGGGAAATCCCGGACGGGGCGTGATCGTGCGGACGACGGGGGTGAAGCCTTCCTTGCGGATCTCGATGCGGTGGGGTACGGCCAGCAGCGAAACTTGCTCGGGAGCGGGTCCCCTGGCGCGCCCGTCCACCCAAAGAATCGATCCCGGCGGGGCATCCCGCAGGAAGACGATGCCCAGGCGAGGCGCCAGCGACACCTGGAGAGCGGTTTCTTCACCGGAGGACAGGGTCACTTCCCGGGAGGTCGAGGCGTAGCCGGCTTTGGATAGCTGAACGCGGAGAGGGTGATTCGGCGGCAGACTTATGGTGATAGGGGTCTGCCCGTGATAGCGATCCCCCACCATGACGCTAACCCCGGTCGGCCGGGACGCGATGGCCAGGCGTCCGTCCAGGGGTTCCAGAACGACCGTTTCCAGGGTGACGGGGAGGCCGGCTTCGATCGGTACGATTTGATCCCAGGGTTTGTAGCCTGGGTGCCGCAATTCTAGATGACGGCGGCCGGCACTCAATTGCAAGACGCCAGGCGTCTCCCCCCGGCGTTTACCGTCCACAAGGATAACGGCTGACGAGGGATCCGACGCCACCGTGAGGTGGGCATAGTCGGGGATCAAGCCGAAGACCAGGGTTTGATGGCGTTCCATGCCCTCCACGGTAATGGGGGTTTCCAAACGACGGTAGAGATCGGCTTCGATCCGCAGTTGGTGGGTGCCGGCGGTAACTTCCCGATTCTGCAACGGCGTTGTCCCCACTTCCTGTCCGTCGATCAGGATGCGCGCCGCGGCAATGGCGGCCTCCGGCCGGTCGGCTTCATGGGCGGCGATATCCAGCCGGCCCGGCAGTTTTTCCATCACCAGGTCGAGGGTCTGACGGTCCTGGTCCGCCACCACGATTTCGGTTTCAAGGGGAACATACCCGGCTTTGACCGCGCGTACGCGATAGGTTCCGGGGCGCAGAAGGTAATACCCACGCAGCTGCGGGGTCAGCATAGCGCCCGCGATATGGATTCCGTCGGGTTCCGGCTGAATCGATAGACGCAGTTGGCGGGCCGTGAATACGAACCAGAGCCCGCAGACCAGGACCGCCAGAATCGCGACGGTCAGGAGACCGGCGGCGGTCCTGCGTCGCGAAGGGCGGGATGGCGGTGTTTGATGGGACGGTTCGTACGGGAAAGGGGCAATGGCGGGGGTAACCGTGGCATCCGGCGGGGTGGTGCGGCGTGATGCCTCCTCGGAAGAAGGGGAGGGTGCCGATGGGTCTAGATCTTTTCCGTGCATTGCACCACGACCTGGGTTGGCCCTTGACCGGGGCGGATTCGAAGCGTGTGGCGGACGTCCTTGTACCCGTCCCGCGCCCCCGCAATCGTGTAGGTACCGGGGCGCAGTTCCAGGGTGTGGCTCGCAAACCGGCCTAAACGCCCCACACGGTAAACGGTGATTTCCGTTTCGTCGTCGGATTTCAGGGTGACGAGAACCGTCGTGTGGGCATTCTGCACCATCCGGTCCAGGGATGCAATCTGGGATTGCAGCCGCGGGCCCCGGGGCGTCAGGCGTCGGAGTTCGACCAGCAGTTCATCGGCTTTGGCGAGATAGGCGTCGCTTTCCAGTTCGTCCGGATGCTCGAGATAGTAGGTGACCCGCTTTTCGAGGCGCAGGCGTTCCTCGGCCCGGGCGGCACCGAGGGTGGCGAAACGGACCGCGGGATCAATGGCCTGTACTTGGCGATAGTGTTCCAAGGCAAGGTTCCAGGCTTCGTCGGCCTCAGCGCTTTGGGCCTGCCGCCGCAGGTGCGCCATACGCGCCTCGCGGGCGGCATTGTCGATCTGGGCAAGGGCGTCGCGGGCCTCGGGGGCGCCGGGCTTGAATGACAGGGCTTTCTCGATCTCCCGCCGGGCCTCACCAAAGGCCTTG
>Ga0316576_10001480_pt1 | contig 12644 bp, 8 predicted proteins | sample S0NA_FD_203075 | JGI IMG/M metagenome (GOLD analysis project Ga0316576, IMG submission 203075) | Rhizosphere microbial communities from salt marsh grasses in Alabama, United States - S0-2_050615r3r5 | ecosystem: Host-associated > Plants > Roots > Rhizosphere | place: USA: Alabama | collected... | reverse complement strand
GAATGAATGACCGAACTTGATCTCCAACCAACCAATTATGCCTTCGGCGGATCTGTCGTTGCCCATGACGAGAAGTCTCGCCCTATTTTTATCCAGGGCGCACTGCCGGGCGAAACTGTACATGCTGTCCTGACCGTAGACAAGGACCGCTTTGCCCATGCCTACGTCACGGCCGTTTCCCAGGCCTCTCCCCATCGTGTCGCACCACGTTGCCCGCATTACGGCCCATGCGGGGGCTGCAGCTACCAACATATCGCCTATGAAGAACAGCTACATGCCAAGCGGTTGGTTGTGGCCGACCAGTTGCAGCGCATTGGCGGCTTGAAAGAGGTTGAAATCCTCCCTGTCATTCCCAGTCCCCAACATTGGGAATATGCCCATGAAGCCGTATTCAGTCCCACGGCCGTCGGCGCTCTTGGTTTCTGGTCGCCAAGGGAGCACGCGGTGATCCCCATCGAGGTTTGCCCGATTACCAATCCACAAATCATGACCCTCTTTAGCGATATCGATCTCGATCTCCCCGAACTGCGCAAATTAACGATTCGCCTGGATAGTGAAGAAGAAGCCCTGGCCGCGCTGGAGGTTGAAGACGTTGAAGCCCCGGAGTTGGAGGCTGACTTCCCCGTTTCTGTGGCTATTGTCCTGCCCGACAAAACGGCCGCATCACTCATTGGCGATCATTACCTCCTCTTCCAGGTCAAAGAGCGCGCCTTCCGTGTTTCCCCAGGCTGCTTCTTTCAGCCAAACTTACCCATGGCCGAAAGATTGGTGGATACCCTGCTTGATTTCGCAGCTTTGTCCGGAAAGGAACGGGTTCTTGAACTATACAGCGGCGTTGGTTTGCTGACTGCGTTCTTGGCCCAGGCGGCGCTTGATGTTACGGCCGTCGAGTTCAACAGCGATGCCGTTGCCGATCTTGCAGTTAATTTAGATGATCTGGATAACGTGTCCCTCTATCATGGCCTGGTAGAAGAAGTTCTACCCCTGATCGATGACTCCCCCGATCTCCTCGTTGTAGATCCTGGCCTTACTGGCCTGGCCAAACCTGTAATCGACCAGATAAAAAATCTGGCCCCACCGCGTCTCATCTATGTAGGCTCCGACCTTGCTCGGATGGCGCGTGACAGTAGGGCTTTAACGGATGCAGGCTACACTCTCCAGAAAGTCCAACCCCTCGACATGCGTCCCCAGACGTATCACGTCGATACCATCAGCCTCTGGGCGTCGAGCTAAAAGTGGCAACCTTATAACCTGACCCACTGACAGCTTTCCGCTAAAACTGCGTCAAACAAACCGGCTTTGGCCCGCTGAACAACCCGTCCAGACAGTCGAGATATGTCTCATCCGATATCTCGGCCAGCCCATATTCCACCAGTTTACGTAGACCAACTGCCCCGACCGCAAGTGATGAAAATTCCGCCACATCCAGAGACAGGGCCACCTCAGGAGTCACGTCTGGCGCTAACCATACCTGGCCATTGATGAATTCTACGATTGTGGCGCCCGCGTTTTCAGGGAAGAACGAATCTCTCAGATCGACTTTCAAACGGCAGGAAACATTGTTGAAATTATGGCTTTTCAATGATTCGAAAAGGCGCGCCACGTCGAGCACGCGATACATGATGCCCAGGCCCTGGATACTGCTGTTGTGTGCAACGACGACCGGCAGCATTTTTCCCGGGTCGAATCGTGGGTCTATAAAGTTATAGAAAAAAGAATCATCCTGTATGTTGTAGCTGATAGTCTCACTTTGGTCAGCCTGCGTTTGTAGAAATGTCAGCAGCCGGCTCAAATCTTCGGCTGTATCATAAATCAGCTCTCGAATATGGATGCTGTGGCTTAGGAAGCTGTCGTGTCGGCCGTCCTCAAACGTGAAAATCAAGTAACCGGATAAACCTCGATCCCTGGCTACGCCAACGACCTGGATGCTCGGCTCGTTCAGAATCCGTTCCCAATAATCAGGCTGTCGCACCATCATCCCGTGCGTGCGCCGCTGGTTGCGCGCGTAACAAGACTGCAGCCGTTCGCTGTCATCACTTTCCAGAAAAACCAGGTCTGATTTCGTAGATCCTTTGGGTAGGCTGGCTGGTGAGAAGCGGTAATGATACATCGGCGAGCCATGGCCAAAACCCATACGCCGGTAGAAATCGGGGCGAAAGGGATACAATGCGACCAGACTGCTGCCTGCGTCCTTATAATGGCGCAGAAATGCACGAACCATTTCCGCGGCGACTTTCTCCTTCTTATGCAGGAGATCGACAGCCACCCCACCTATTCCTCCTACCAACACTTGCGTGCCGAAATAATTCATCGTGAAATCATACCAGCGCATAACACCGCACAGCTGTCCATCTTCAAATAGGCCATAAGAATGAACGGTCGGGTCCAATTCTAATTGGTTCAGACGTTCCCGGAAGCGGATGCGATTCGCTCGATTGGACAGCTCCATGCCTGGATAGGCATTAGCCGTGATGGCAATGCTCGCATCCAATTCGTCTAAAAATAGTTTTCGTATCTGTCGCATAAAAAGTCTCGAATATTAAAGTAAAAAACAGGCTGCTGCGGCCAGGGCGAACAGCGTCTCCCGAGTTGATGCCCGATTCTGCCAATCACGGCCGTCCCACTCGTCACCGGATAAATCATCCCCGCCATACAGCAGTTGGCCAAAAGTCACGCCGCGAAATTTTGCCACGGCGCATAGCGCGGCCGTTTCCATCTCCACGCAAATACACCCCTCCTCGCGGCGCAATGCGACCTTCTCTGCAGTCTCTCGGTAAAAAGCATCGGTGGTCCACGTCTTACCTGTTTCATACGCGATCTCCTGGCTCTCCAGCACGGCCGTAATCGCCTCGATTGCTTCGGGTGAAAGATCGACCTCGCGCCTTGGGGGTAGGTAATGATAAGACGTGCCTTCATCGCGTACGGCCGTCACGGGTACGATCACGTGCCCCACCTGGAACTTTCCATCCAGTACCCCGCAGCCGCCACAGGCGATAAATTTGCGACAGCCCAGGGCGATCAATTCATCCATAAAAGCGGCCGCAAGCGGCGCGCCTACCCCGGGGTGAATGATGGCCAGCCTCCGGCCATTGATTTCCATTTCATAAAGGGGGTTATGCCCTCTCTCAGAGCCAAAACGATGAAGCTCTAAAAGCCGTCCCACCTCTTTATAACCATCAATCACGTCCTGAAAGAAGGTCATTACACAATGCTCCGGAACGTCACGTGGAGCGATTAGTTTTGATGGCTCTAAAATTGCCGGAACCGTGCCGTCATATTCAAGTAAGGGGATTTCCCGTCTCTTCATATCTACCTGCCGCGTTAAAACTTTGACCACTTTACCTGTGGAATTCTATCCCGAACTCGAGCTTTCGCCCTTCAGTTCCGTTGGTAAGAGAAACCGGCCGTCTTCTTGCGGGGAAAAAGGGATCACGACCCTGACTGCCTCGATGTTAAGGGGTCCATAGATGTGGGGAAATGCCTGTCCTGACGCGTAGCTGTCTTCATAAACAATAGGCGCTACAACCTTTTCAGGATCAATACCCAACAGTGCCAGCCCTTGCTGCCCGCGAAAACGTTCATTCGCCGGCTCCAATAATTGCTCAGGCGTTGAACAATGGATAAATCCCTCCGTATCCAATGATGCGGGGTGGTAAACCCCTTTCTCAAGGGCCGCTTGCCACTCCCTCATCTTCACAATATGCAAAATCATAATCATAACCTCGGTGCTAGGCACTTTTGCAAGCGCAGTGGCAGTGCCAGGCACCTGTTAATCTCTAAAAAAGTAGGGGCGCTTAGCGAAGCGCCCCTTATATTACCCTGACTGAAGACCATTTAAAAAGAAACAGGCCGGTCATCCGACCGGCCTGGAGTTTTTAGTGAGAGTCAGGAACGCCGAAACCTGACTCTCGTTAAAAGGAGGAGAAGAAGAAGAGATTTTTACCCTTCGATGTATATTTTATGGCAACTAGCTGACTAAGACTGTACGCACAGTCTACGCCGATCCTACGCAAAACCTACGCTTGTGAAGTATTTCACATATTCTTTATTAGATGTTTGATTTATTTGCTATACTATACGATTAACCTCGCCGTTTGCGGGATTACTAGTTGTCTAAATAGAGGAGGTTTTAAACCATGGTTGTCCTTGACCGCCTCGAGCAGCGTTTGGCGCTACCAGGAGATAGTGAAAATACTCGCCTGCAAAAAACTTTAGGCGTACTTTTGATCTTCCTCTCCGTCATAAGTGTCATATTGAATTTGATCCCCCAGCTTTATTTCGGGATTTACATGCCCCCCTTGTTATTTGGTGCCCTCGGCTTACTCTATTTTTTCGGCGGCCTGCTAATTCTTGCTGTTCCGCGAACATTTAATTTTATAGTCAGGCTTCTGCCCCTGGCTGGCATCGTAGTCTTTTCAGTCGCACAGGTTCTCTATGGTGGTTTTAGCTCAGGCATGCTCGCCGTGCACTGGAATTTGGCTGTCATTGTCGCGGTGGTAATGGTCGTCGGTGCGCGTTTTTCTATATTGACCTTTGTCCTTTCTACTATTGCTCTATTCTGCGTTGCCTTGTTAGAACCCTATGCCATTGGGATCGGGCCTGAGATTACGACGGAGGCGCGCATGGTGATCGATTTTTTTAGCCTGGAAGCATTGATGGTCACCTTGTTTTTCGGCGTTCTTTATCTGTTCCTGCGTATGGAATATTATCGCCGCCGCTCAGACAATTTGTTGCTAAATATCTTGCCCCAGTCAATTGCCATGCGCCTTAAAGAAGATCCACGTACCATTGCCGATGGATATCGCGAGGTAACAGTCTTATTTGCCGATATCGTCGACTTTACAACCATTTCCTCTAACAAAGACCCGGATGAAATCGTAAATATGCTTAATGACGTTTTCTCGTTGTTCGATGATCTGGCGGCAAAGTATGGCCTGGAGAAGATCAAGACCATCGGCGATGCCTACATGGTCGCCGCTGGTATACCTGAACCACGGCCGGATCATACCGAAGCAATTGTTAACTTTGCCGTCGATTTGCTCAAAACCCTCGAATCCTTTGAAGGCTTTCATGGCCAGCCCATACGCCTACGCGTAGGCATTAACAGGGGGCCGGTGGTTGCTGGTGTCATCGGCCACCAGAAGTTCAGCTACGATCTCTGGGGCGATACGGTTAACGTCGCCAGCCGCATGGAGTCCCATGGCTTGGCCAACCGCATCCAGGTCACTCAATTGGTTAAAGACAGGCTTGAAGGCCTTTTTAATTTTGAGGAGCGCGGTCCCATTTTCATCAAAGGCAAGGGCATGATGGTTACCTATCTCTTGAAAATTTAAATTTCAAGCCTCATTCTTAAAACGCAGGCCTGCTTTCGCCCAAAGAAACCGCCGGGGCTACAATTCAGCCTATGAATAGTCGCCCCGCCCGCTATTCCCTGGCCTTGATGGTCCTCTGCTTGCTGATCGCCGCGGCCCTACGCTTCCCGGAACTGCAAATCATCCCCCCCGGTGTGCACTACGATGAAGCCGCTAACGGCATCCTGGCTGGCGATATCGGGCTACGCGGCGAACGGCCGCTATTCATCAGCAGCTACACCGGCAAGGAGGCGCTCTTCTTCTACCTCGCCGGAGCAATTATGCGTCTGGCCGGCGAATCCGTTTTTTCCCTGCGCCTGACCGCTGCCTACGTGGGTATCCTGACCGTCGCCGCGACCTACTGGCTGGGTCGCGAAATGCTTGCCGACCGGCGGCAGGCCCTGCTTGCTGCGGCCTTACTCGCTGTCAGCTTCTGGCATGTCCTATTCAGCCGCCTCGGCTTTCGCGCCATCACAGAACCACTGCTGCAAGCGCTGGCTGTCGCTGCTCTCTTCCGCGGGCTGCGCCGCGATGACAACCGCTGGCTTATTGTCGCTGGCGTGCTCCTCGGCCTGACCGCTTATACCTATCTCGCTGCCCGTGTCTTCCCCATTCTCATCCTCTTTGGCCTGCTGCCTCTTTTTATCGGTGGTGAAGTATGGCGGTTAAGATTGCGCCAGGTGGGCCTCTTCATCGGCACCGCCTTCCTGGCTCTTCTGCCTTTGCTCGTTTATTTTGCCGGGCATCCTGATGCTTTCTGGGTTCGCATCGGACAGGTCGCGCCCTCGGTGACTCCTGATTCAACGCTCCCGACAATCTGGCGCAGCCTGTTGGAATCCTGGGGCATGTTTTTCCTGCGCGGCGATCCTTTCCTACGTTTCAACTTGCCTGGACGGCCGTTATTCGGCTGGATCGTTGGCGGTCTGCTCGTTGTGGGATGGCTCTTTTGCCTCTGGCGTTGGCGCCGTTTCCCTTACGACTGGCAGCGTGCCGCCATATCGATGCTGATCTTTGCCCCGCTGATCATGATCATGCCCACGGCCCTGGCCACCAATGAGCTGGTGCCCAGCAATCTGCGCGCCATCGGTCTCATCCCCTTCATCTACTACCTGCCTGCCATCGGCGTCGTCATTCTTTTCGCTGACCTGGAAAAACGCTTCGGCTTCCCACCGCTGCAAGTGGCTGTAATATTTGTTTTCTTACTGATTCTCCTTTCCGGAGGGTTGGCCACTGCTCAGGCCTATTTCCTCGATTGGGCCGGAAACCCGCAGCTCCTCTATGAGACCGATGGTGACTTATCGGCCGTTTCCGAGTTTCTCGACCGGTATGACAGTGATAACCTGACCGTCTACGTCGCCGCACCGCATTACCGCCATCCTACCATCGCCTTCCTTAGTGATAAATATGAGTCTTTAAAGTGGCTGCCTCAAAGCCGGGCTCTGGTTTTCCCTCCGCAAGGACCGGCCCTTTATATCTATCCTCATAACAGCCCTCAACCTTTCTGGACGGCCGGATTTTTGGATGGGGCTACGCCGTTGAAATTGACAGGGACGCGTTTTACCGAGGACGCGTTTACTGCTTTCTTGTTAGAAACTACGCCGGAAGTAGACATGGCGAATCTGGTCAATGCCCGGTTCGGAGGAGCGGCCACGTTGCTCGGCTACGAAACTCCTAAACCCGCTGAAGCCGGCTCGGACCTGGACTTGCGGCTTTACTGGCATGTAGATGAACTTCCCACGGCCGATTACCAGCCCTTTATACAATTAGAGGACATGATGGGCCATCGCTGGAGCCAGGTAGAGGCGTATGCTTACCCGGCCGAACAATGGCAGCCCGGCGAAATCATCATCCAGCAGGTGGAAGTTCCTGTCCCACCCGGCACACCACCTGGCGAGTACCGGCTGCGTGTGGGCCTCTTCGATCAGACAACAGGACAACGCGCCCCGCGCCTGGACGAGGCCGGTAATTATGTCGGGGATGCCGTCGTATTGACCGGCGTGCCCATTCTCGCCGGACCCGTCCCCAAAGAACTGCCCGTTCCGCCGTTCGTCCTGAATGAACCCACCGCTCCCAATCTGGAACTGCTGGGCTATGAACGCGGTTCCCATCAAGTATTCAGTGGAGACTCCTGGGGCCTGGCATTCTGGTGGTTGGCCTCCGGCCCTCTTGGATCATTATCAGTCAAGCTTGATCTGCTAGACGACTCTGGCAGCGCCTTGACGCTGCAGGAAACACAACCTGTTTACAATACTTACCCATTTGAAACCTGGCAGACGCCGCAATTTGTGATCGACCGTCAAATAATGACTATCCCTGTAGAGCTTCCTCAGGGAGAATATCGTTTGCAAATGAGCCTGGACGATGAAAATGGAGGGACGGTCTACACGACCGAATTAGGCCCTCTACAGGTGGACGCGACAGAACGCCTCTTTACATCGCCCTCAGTGGAACAGGAAGTGCGGGCGACCTTCGGCGATGAAATAACGTTATTGGGCTATAACGTAAGTCCTGTAGTGAATGGTGAGGCTGAGCTGGAATTGATCTGGCAGGCGCTACAGTCGCCAACGGCCGATTACATCGTTTTTGTGCATCTCCTCAGTCCAGACGGGGCCTGCTGCGCCTGGCAGCAAGACACCATGCCTGTTTCCGGGACTTATGCGACAAGCCGCTGGCTGCCTGATGAGGTCGTTATCGATCGTTATACCCTCCAACTACCTGCCGATTTGCCCCTGGGTGATTATCCCCTGGAAGTGGGACTTTACATTGCCGAGACTGGCCACCGTCTGGGCGTTCGGTTTACAGACGGCACGGTGTCCGACGCCGTCCAACTCCAACCACTTCCGCTCCCTTAAGGTATCCCGAAAACTTCGATAATTGTTGATGAAGAAAATAAATCAGTAGTAAAAACAAGGTGGTTCGGGCCGGTCTCCTGACCGTGCCACCAGAAGTATCCATCCGCTTTTATCTGCCCCGCCACAGAGTGTCGGGCCTCGTCCGCGTCCTTTCCCTGATTCCCCGAATCACGCCGATTCTTGCTGCGCGGCCGGATACGATCCCAATACCTTCAGAAAGGACGCCTTCTTCAAAATACCCAACAGCGCTTCCTGAACGGCCGGATCTTCTTCATGTCCTTCAAAATCTATGTAAAAAAGATAATGCCAGGGCCGGTTGCGTCGTGGTCGTGATTCGATTTTTGTCAGGTTGATTCCCCGGTCGGCCAGTTCCGCCAGAACTTGCGAGAGCGCGCCGGGAATATGTCGCGTGGTCAGGATTAAAGATGTTTTGCTCGGATCTTGCCGCTCCGGTGTCTCATGACCCAATACAAAGAAGCGTGTGTAGTTAAAGCCCAGGTCTTCAAGATTCTTAACCAGGATATCCAGGCCATATGTCTCTGCTGCCAGGGCGCTGGCGATTGCTGCTGTCCCCGGTTCAGGATTATTCGCCAGGTCACGTGCTGCGCCGGCCGTATCATAATAGGTCACCGGCTCGATGCCCATACGCTGCAAGGTTTGTTCGCACTGCCCCAGCGCCTGGTAATGAGATTTCACCCGTTTCACATCGCTTAGTGTTGTCCCTGGTGGAGCCATCAGGCAGTGTTCCACGCGAACGATCACTTCTGCCTGCACGTGAAGATCGTGGTCGACCAGCAAATCATAAGCAGGGGTGACCGTTCCATGGAGAGAGTTTTCGATGGCTAACATGCCATGTGAGGCACGGCCGTTTTGGATTGCCTGAAATATTTCCAAAAAACTACGGCAGGGCAGTGCCTCTGCCTCTTCCCCGAAATGCTGCCGGATCGCCTGTTCGGAATAGGCGCCGTGTTCACCTTGAAAGGCGATAATCATAATCTTCTCCTTCCATTCAATAAGATCATGACAAATGTCACTGATTTTACGAAAAATGCAACTTTCTTCGTCTATCGATATTGTGTATTATATATCTGGTAGGGACAGTAGAAAGGGTATTTTTCGGCGATGATTCCTTGCGTGAGGATGTTATAGCATGCCATTTTTGCGCAGCAGTATTTCTATTAATTGTTGATTTAAGACACCCCAGTGGAGGATCTGATGAATCTCACTTATTCCGACAAGCCATGGGTTAAACATTATGATGAAGGCGTCGCCGAGACAGTGCCGGTGCCGGACCATCCCCTGCATTGGTACCTGGCTGAAACGGCCAAGAAAAAACCCAATAACATAGCCTTAATTTTCCAGGGCAAACAGATCACCTATCGCGAACTGGACGAGGCTGCCGGTGCCGTCGCCGCCGCCTTAGTTGCCAACGGGTTCAAGAGAGGAGATCGCGCTGCCCTATACATGCCTAACACGCCCCAATTCGTAATCGCATATTTTGGTATCCTGCGTGCCGGAGGTGTGGTCACTGCCACCAATCCTCTTTATACAGAAAGAGAATTGGAACACCAGTTGAAAGATAGTGGGGCCGAGACCGTATTCGTCATGAGTCGCTATTATCAGCTGCTTAAAAATGTGCAGCGGAAAGGCCAGACGAAGGTCAAACGCATTATCGTTACTCAGCTCAAGAACTATTTGCCTACGGTGAAAAAAATCTTTTACGGTCTGGTCAAAGAAAAGAGCAGTGGCGACAGGATCACATTGTCTGCGGGTGATACCTGGTTCAAGGATTTCCTGGCTCTAGGCTATCGTTCACCAAAAGCAGAGGTTGAAGTTACGAACGAGGATCTGGCCCTCCTGCAGTACACCGGCGGCACGACAGGTTTATCCAAGGGCGCTATTGCCTGGCATGAAAATCTGGCCGCTAATGCGCGCCAGCTGCAGGAATGGATTACCGGTTTGCGTTATGGAGAGGAAGTTTTCATCACCGCTATTCCACTCTTCCATTCTTATGGTATGGTAACGGGCATGATCCTGCCCATTTCTATTGCCGCCAAGATGGTCATCATTCCCGATCCGCGCAACCTTAAGGATGTGGTTGGCAGTATTCAAGAATACGGGGCTTCTTTCTTTCCCGGTGTCCCCGCGATGTACGTGGCCATTAACAACAACCCTGATGTGGTCGCCGGAAAATACAATCTTACCTCTATTCGAGCCTGCCTATCTGGTTCGGCGCCGCTCCTCCTGGAAACGAAGGAGCGCTTCGAGAAACTTACCGGCGGCAAGCTCGTCGAAGGTTATGGGCTGACAGAATCCCACGTTGTTTCCCATGCCAATCCTCTCGATGGTGAGAACCGCACCGGTTCCATCGGCCTGCCTATTCCCAATATCGAATGCCGCATCGTGGATGCCGCGGAAGGTGAAACAGACCTCCCTGTTGGCGGTATTGGCGAACTGCTGCTCAAAGGTCCCAACATCATGAAGGGTTACTGGAACATGCCGGGGGAGTCGGAAAAGACGTTACGTGATGGATGGCTTTATACCGGGGACATCGCGCGTATGGATGAGGATGGATACTTCTATATCGAGGATCGCAAGAAAGACCTGATCATCGCCGGTGGGTATAATATCTATCCCCGCGAAGTCGAAGAGGTCCTGATGACCCACCCGGCAGTAGTCGAAGTAGCGGTTGCCGGCGTTACAGATCCCAAGCGCGGTGAGACGGTCAAAGCCTGGGTGGTGAAAGTGGAAGGCGATCCCACAACCGAGCAAGAAATGATCGATTGGAGTAAAACCCAACTCGCCAAATACAAATATCCACGCATGATCGAATTTCGTGAAGAACTTCCCAAAACAACCGTCGGTAAAGTTTTAAAGCGCGAGCTCATCAAGGAAGAAGAGGAAAAGAAGCCTGCCTAGCGACCACCGGCAGCCAACAAATGATTCGACCCCAACAAGCCCATTAGGACGGATCACGATTACTGATCACTGGTAACTGGTGACTGCTTACTGGATACAGGCATAACCGGCTGCAATGCACGCCACAACGGCCCTTCCTGCCGTGCTCCTCGGCGATCAAGATCGCTGTTGGCAATGATGATGCCCTTGCTGGTTCGGTTTGTAAGCCCGCGAATGATGCGGCTTAGAAGCTGGTTGCGGATCGCGAAGTCGTCAGCCATGGTCCATGGTGCATCAGCATCTCGATGCTGCGATAAGACAAAAGCATTGCTTAACGGCTGGCGTGGGATATCCCACCACCCGCTGGCGGCCGTTTCCAACCATACCTGTACCTGTGCCGGTTTCCCGGCTAAAAGGTAACCATAGATTGTGGAGATTGTTATCCCATTCGGATCTGGGGGCTCGCCGAGATCCGGTGGGTTAGCACTTACTAACCCCTGGTAGATGCCATCGATGAACGTCTCCCCGATCGCCCGATTCGTTTGCAAACCCATAGCCCCGGCGGCCGTTCTTAAGCGTGTCGCAGTTTGCACCAGCCAGTTACAGACTGCTGCCCCCGCCAAATCCGGTTGCGCTTGAAAACGCGACGAAGAGAGCAGTTCGGCGAAAAGATCGTGCAAAAAGACATCCAGCGGCAGAGCCGCATCAATTTGAGACAACCAGAGGCGCATTTCTTCAACCCGGGCTAAAAATTCGCCCCCAATTCGGTCATGGTATTTTTCTTCTAAAGACTCGATAGGCAAAAGCAATGGCCCCTTGTCATCGTATAGGTTTTTCGCGATCAGCTGTGCGCGCGCTGGATCGAGCCCATAAATACTAAGCGACAGCGCCTCAGCCACATCATAGGTTGATGGACCGATCCGCCACTGTGGGAAAGCCAGGGACAGCCACGTCAGCCAGGCGCGAACACGCGGTTCTTCACGTGGGCTGCTGCGCCGCCGCAGCAGCCTGTAAGGCAGTCCCGCATCTCCCAGAGCCTGGGTGAGCATGTAACGTAATGCACCATCAAGGTAGGGTGCAATGATGGCTATCTCTGCAGCAGGGACGCCTTGCTCAAGTTGCTCGAGTAATAAAGGAATAAGTTCTTCAACCATTTCGCGCCGGTAGCGACCGCCGGCCAGCGCCAGAACGGCCTCACCGGCCTCTCCAGTTGGCATCGAGGTTTGCTGGAGTTTGTTATCGATCTGGTTGGCTAACTGTTCTAGCTGTGGAACTGTATGAAAGCGTCGATCGAAATGAAAGACAAGATCGCAGCGCGTCTGGAAGCGCGTCGCCCCGGCCGGATCCGCGGCCATGAAGCGTTTGTAACCCCCGCCTTCATCGTAAACAATCGCTGTTGACTGTGTTAGATCGATCAGGCTTTCCACAAAATGCTGCCCGGCAGGGGTCTGTTCCTCGATATTATCAACCAGCAGATGGCGGTACCGTTCGCTAAAGTAGCGATGAAACTCCGGGTTATCCACCAGCTGCGTATAAAAAACCT
>Ga0316576_10001479_pt1 | contig 12647 bp, 11 predicted proteins | sample S0NA_FD_203075 | JGI IMG/M metagenome (GOLD analysis project Ga0316576, IMG submission 203075) | Rhizosphere microbial communities from salt marsh grasses in Alabama, United States - S0-2_050615r3r5 | ecosystem: Host-associated > Plants > Roots > Rhizosphere | place: USA: Alabama | collected... | reverse complement strand
GTCATCGCATCCGCCGCACACAGCTGGTCGGAAGCTCCTCCCAAGCGGGTGATGTCCGAGTCCGACACGATCCCGACGAGTCGTTGGCGTTCGTCCACGACCGCTACCCCGTTGAGGCGGTTCCGTCGCAGCACCCCTTCGACCTCTGCGAGCGTGTCCGCTGGTGCAACGACCACGGGCGCCTCGAGCTCGAGATCGCGGATCGTGACCCCGGCGAGGATGTCGACTTGGTCGCTCGGTGTGGCGTGGATCCCCATCCGAGCGAGTGGTGAGGTGTACGCACTCTCCGGATGGAGGCGGCTGGTGAGCACCGTGGCGATGGCAACCGCGAGGATGAGAGGGAGAACGAGGCCGTAGTCGCTCGTGATCTCGAAGACGATGAGGATCGACGTGAACGATGCCCGCGACACACCGGAGAACACGGCCGCCATGCCGACCAAGGCGAACGCGCCGGCGTCGAGCTGGGACCAGGTCCAGAGCGGGTCGATGAGGATTGCGAATGCCGAGCCGGCCATTGCCCCGATGAAGAGGCTCGGCATGAAGATCCCGCCCGAGCCTCTGCCGCCCAGCGTGACGGCTGTGGAGATCAGCTTCGCGATGGCGAGCAACGCGAAGGCCCACCACGTCTTCGAGACTCCCGCGTTGAGGACTTTGCCGATGAACTCCTGACCCGTCCCCAGGACTTCGGGTGCGAGGAGGCCGATTGCCGCAACACCGAGCCCCATGACTGCCGGCCGGAACCATTCGGCGACGCGGAAGGTCGTGACGGTGAACCAGTCGAGAGCTTCGATGAAGAGGATCGCCAGCCCGACCGCGAGCAACCCGAGGAGCGCGTAGAGCGCGAGGTGAGACGGGTCGTGGAACTCATAGGACGTGATGTCGAAGGTCAACTCGTCGCCGATGAGCGAGTGCGAGACCACGGCGCCTGCGACCGATGCAATCGCGATGGTGTGGAGATGGCGAGTCGAGACGTCCCGCAACACGACTTCCATTGCGAAGAACATGCCTGCGATCGGGGCGTTGAAAGTTGCCGCGATGCCGGCGCCGGCGCCGGCGGCCACGAGCGCGCGCCGCTCCGACTCGTCGAGCTTGGTGACCTTGGAGACGAAGGAACCGATGCCGGCACCGATCTGAGCGATCGATCCTTCGCGACCGGCGGATCCCCCGACTCCGATGGTGAGTGCCGTTGCCGCCATCTTCACCGTCGGAACCCGAAGAGGTATCCGGCCTTCGTCGAGTGTCAAGGCGGCGAGGATCTGTGGCACCCCATGGCCCATGGCTTCCGGAGCCCACCTCTTCGCGATGGCCCACGAGATCCAGATGCCACCCGGAATGATGAGGAGCAGCAACCCTTTCTCGAGTGTTGGCCCCTGTCCGGCGATGCGAAGCACGGCGTCGGTCACCAGTCGCAGGGCGGCGACGAGGGCCGCGGCCCCGACGCCTGCGCCGATGCCAACGATGAGCGCGTACACCATCAGGGACGGATCGCCGGACGGGCGAACCCACAACCGATGGCTGAGCGCCTTCACCCCGCCAGGGTACATCGCCCGGTCGTTGCCCCCACATCCCCGCCCGAGGTGTGCGGTCCTCCCCCGCAGGCCAGCGATGTTCGGTTCCGTCGGACACCCCGATCAGCACGACCCGTCAACCCAGGCCCGTTCGTCAGAACGATGGCTACCGCAGCGCAGAGGGGCAGCTCTCGAGGATTGGACGAGGGTCGACCTGCCCTACCGGCACGGGCGCAGCCTGCACGATGGAGCGGCAATGGCCGGCAAGGTCCAACCGGGTAGCCGCTCGGCGGGGATCGCCATGTTCGTCGTGGGCGCCGTGCTCGGGCTGACCGCAGGCCCGCTGCTGTTCGTCGACGTAGTCGAATCGGGATGGGCCATCGTCGGCGTCAGTCCTCCCGTGCCCGGCTACGGCGCATGCTGATGGTTCTGTTCTCACGCTTCTCGCACCTCAGATCATCTGAGAGGTGCCTGCGCCGGATCGACGTGCTCGCCTGTATCTGGTGCGGCTGTACGCTCACCGGTATGAACGGCTGTTGGGAACGATGAAACTCCTTGGTGTTGCCGCCGTGATCGCTGCCCTCGCCGTGGGTTGCGCTTCACCGACGGCGGACACGACGACATCGCCGCCGGCGAGTGATGATGTCACAACGACCGGTGAGGTTCAGGGGCCCACCGAAGACGACGTCGCCGCTCTGGAGTTCTTCGCATTCATCGAGGAGCTGATGAACCGTTGGGAGGACGATTCCCTGGATCGGTGGTTCCAGGCCTGGTCGGACCGGGGCGATCCGGAGGGAGCGATCGATGGGCTCGTCGGCATTGGGCAGGATGTCTGCGCGGCGACCGCCGAGGCCAAAGCCTCAGGCGTCTCGGCGAGGGACAACGCCTGGATGCTGCTTCGGTGGACATCCGAGATCGGCGGCTCCGACTCTGAGAGCGAGTGGGTGTCGCTCAGTTTCGCTGCCGCCATGGCCGCCTCGCAGGCCTTCTGCCCCGACCTGGGGGACTACGTCATGACCGGTTGGGCCGAACTCGAACAGGAACGAGACGAGCTCGGCGGGTAGCCGACCAGTACTCGCCCGACGAGCGTACGGCCGAGACCGACGTGCTCTCGCCCCCAGCGAGTGTCGGCGGTCCCACCGCGACGCACTGCTCCAAAGCGACGGCTCGGGGATCCGGGGGCAGCACGGAGGGCGAGACCCAGATCGGGGCCGTCCGCACCCGTTCGACCGGCGTTCGAATGGCCGATGCCGCTGTTGAACCCGATCGGAGTGCGCCGTCCCCATTTCCGACCCCCGGAGGATGGCGACGTTCCGGCCGACGCCGCCAAGGGGCCCTTTCTCGTCCTTCGGAGAACCGGATCGGCAGCGTCGGCCGCTCGCCATGGTGATCGGACAGAGCCGCCGGCTGGGAACCACGAGGAACAGCTGCGACGCCACCGGGAGCCTGCTTCGTGGGGCCAGCCCGCCCGCAGAAAACGCGATGGCGATCGTCGGGTGCGTCTTCGACGATCAGGTGCGAAGTGCGTTGACTGCGTCGGAGACACGCACGTGGACCCGTCCGGACACGTCGACGCCGCACCGCGCCAGGTCGGAAGCCGGCTTCCGCTTGAGCCGGGCGAACAGGAGCTCGATCCCTTGCTCGTCCAACGCGCCGAGGAGGCCGTCGAGCGCCTCGGCAGCGGTGGTGTCGATGCGATTCAACGCCCCGGAATCGAGGACGAACGCTCGCGGAGATTCCTCCTCGATGATCGCGTCGACCGCATCGGTGAGGGCGGTCACGTTCGCGAAGAACAGCTCGGAGTCGAAGCGGAGAATCGCGATGCCGTCGACGATCGCAGTCTCGACCTCTCGATCCAGGTCGTCGACCTCCCGGTACCGGTCGGTCGCAGGGTCGAGGGCGAGGCGAACGATGCGGGGCCGGGCCGCCTTCGCCATCAGCGCACCAATCGAGACGAAGATGCCGACCAGCAGACCGGCGAGGACACCGAGCGAGAGGACCCCGACGAACGTAGCGAGTGCGGCCGCGAAGTCCGCACGGTTCCTCTCCCACAGACGGCGCATGGGCTTGATCCTGATGAGTCGAAGCACCGCGTGGATGACGATTGCGCCGAGCACCGCTTCGGGGAGATTCCGGAGTGCAGGCGCGACGAGCGCCGCAGCGAGCAGCACAAGGGCGCCGACGATCAGGTTGGCGACCTGCGTCTCCTGACCGGCTGCGGCCGCAGCGGCCGTGCGTGAATGCGAGCCCGACGTGGGCCAAGCACCGAACAGTCCTCCGGTGACGTTCGCAGCGCCTGTTGCGATCAGTTCTCGATTCGCGTCGACCTTCTCTCGATGCGGTTTGGCGAACGACTTCGCCATCGCCATCGACTCGCCGCAGACCACGATGGCCACACCGACCGCGCCGGTCATGATTCCGCCCAGCTCCGTGAGACTGATCGCCGGGATCGCGAAACCGGGAAGCCCCCTCGGGATGTCGCCGATGACGTTCATCACATCCTGGAGTTCGAACACCCTGACGACCAGCACAGCACCAACCACCACGACCAGGGCCGCCGGGAGCCTGGGCAGGACTCTGTGCAAGACGATGAGGAGCACGAACGCGGCGACGCCCATCACCAGCGACGCGTCGTTCGTCTCGTGCAGACCCCGTGTCAGGTCGATCACCTCACGAACGAATCCCTCAGCCTCCACCTCGACCGCGAGGATCTTGTTCAGTTGACCGAGCACGATCGTCAACGCGACGCCGACGACGAAGCCGGTCAGCACGGGACCGGACAGGAACTCCGCGATCACCCCGAGCTTCGCGATGCCGGCGAGGAGCAGGATCACACCAACGCCGATGGCGAGTGCAGACGAGATGATGACGAAGTGGTTGGGGTTGCGTCCCACGAGTGGAGCGACTGTGGCTGCGGACAAGGCAGCCGTGGCGGCGGTCGGTCCATGGGTCATGCGGCGCGAGGACGAGGTCAGAGCAAACATGATCAGGGGCAGCGACGCGGCGTAGAGGCCCGTCACCGGAGGCATCCCGGCGATGGAGGCATATGCCATGCTCTCCGGGACGACGATTGCCCAGACGGTCAGTGCGGCGGCGACGTCGGACGAGAACCACGAGCGGTCGTACGTCCGAATCTGAGCGACGATCGGGATCCACGCAAGGGTTCGGCCTCTCGTCGCCCAATCCGGTCGATCCGTTCATCTCGGGGAACTGTGGCATCGCGCTGCCGTTCCGCGGCCTGTTCGGAGCGACCCGGGATCGGCCGCCAAGTGGACTCTATCGAGTGGCGCCTCGAGGACGCGCTGGTGATCGTCCTGCAAGTCGGCGCGTCTGACGGGAGCAGCTGCGACCCGTCGGACTCACCCGGGGCCACCCACGTGAGACTTCCTCGAGACAGGCTTCAGAGGAACTCCTGCCGCCGACGGCTGGATCGACAAGGGAGACACTGCCGGGTGTTCACCGTCCCCTAGGACGGCGTACCGGAAGGGTACAGCCCCTCTTCGGCGGCTGTTTCACGATCGCCGGCCTTTTCGAGCGCACCGACGTAGAGCAGGATGGCGGCCAGGAGCAGCCCGGCCAGGAGCACCGTCCACCACGTGAACCCAACGAGGGCCACACCGAGGAGGACGAAGACCAGCCCCGCGCTGCGCGTCGCATCGGGGTGGGCAGCCAGCAGGCGCTCGGTGCCGGAGAGCTCCGTCCCGTCCCGTCGGTGGCCGACTCTGGCTGCAAGTGCGGGCCTGCCGGCGAGGAACGCCGCCACTCCGACGACGATGGCGATGCCGACGATCACTTCCGTGTAGCCGCGCAGACTCTGCGTCAGCTCATCGAAGAGTGCCCGAGCGGCGCCGGAGCCGTCGGGGCTCGTGATCCTCGAACCGATGGCGTTCTGCAGCGCGCGAATGCCGAGGAACGTCAGCACCATGGCAGCGATCGCGCCGGCGGCGAGCTGCATGAGGGTGCGGCGCCGATTCGGTGTCACGACCAACGTGACCACGAGCAGGAGGATCGCGGCCAGCACGATCAGCACGACGAGGCGGTCCACACGGTCACCGACGGCCTGTACAGCGCTGAAGTCCTCATCGGTCAGGAGGGTCACCTGGCCGAAGTCGTCCGGCAACCGGCTACCGAGGGCGTCGGCGAGCTCGCTCTTCGCCTCGTCGGCGCGGTTCGAAAGGACGGGCGGAAGGCTGACGTCCGGGATGTACCCGTCGACGATGTCCCAGACCTGTTCGAGTGCCGATCGAGCCATGGGGATGAGGTTCAGACGCACATTCCCGTCTTGCACGTAGACGTTCGGGTACTCGGCGAAGTCCCCCCGAACGACGGCTATGGCTGCACGATGCCCTTCCTCGACGACATCGACGAGCGTGGAGCGGAAGGCATCGGAGGTGACGAATTCGTCGATGCGCCCCGCGATGCGCGTCTCGAGGTTCTCGGCGATCGCTGGTGCGAGAACCGAGAGGGATGGCCGATTGGCCTGGTCGATCAGGTTCTCGAGGCGCTCACCCGGGTCGATTGCGCCGAGCAATGCTGCCGACAAGTACGCATCGAACGCGTCGAGGGATTCGCCAACGCGTGTTTCCAAGTCGAGTGCCGTGATGACTTCGTCTGTGACACGGGTGCTCAACGCTTCGGTGAACGCCGGATCGGTGATCACGGGTTCGACGACCTCGATGAAGGCGTCGGTATCGAAGAGCGTGTTGTGCGTCCAGATCGAGACGGATGCGACGACGATGGACAGCGAGGTCAGCACGACGAGGGCCGCGGCGGCCCACGCCCGCAGTCGGCGCTTCCCCGGCCAGCGATCCCGGGTCGTTGCGGCTGCCCCGCGTTCGGGGCGGTCGTCCAAGGTGCCCATACCTTCCCTCACGTTCGTCGCCTCAGGCCATCAACCGGGGCACGCCGACGGATGGCAGCCGAGCAGCCTGCCGAAACCGGTAGCACCCGCTCCGCCGCACCAGCGACGGAGGGTCTGATGGTACGCGGCCGGCTCGGCGGTTGCACTCCGAATCGGACACGGGCGGTGTTGGACGTTGCCTGCAGAACACCGCGCCGCTCCTGGTGGCGGCCGTTCGTCGCGCGGGCATGGGGCCCCGGCCCGGATTCGTCAGAGCGTGCCTACGTCCTCGGGCTGGAGGGGAGGGACTCGTACGCTGTTCGGAGGAGCTCACCCCAGTCGTCGAGTGGCTCGGTTGGCTGCGGAAGCTGACGGACAGGCTCCATCCGTCCGGCTCGTCACTGCGGGCGACGCGCCGAAGGCAACGAATCCCAGCAGCAAGACTGCCACACCTCAGGTCGACGTCCGCGTCGAGTCCAGGGTCGCTTGGGCCGGCACGCTGCGGCACGTGCCGAACGCCCCTTCGGGGCCGTGGACATCGGAGTAAATCGGATCAGTCTGCTGCTCGGCAACCAACTTGGTGGCGGAGTCCCCACTCGGCGTGCTCTTGGTCTAGATACGTTCGACGATGAGGAGGAAGTCGATCTTCCGAGTCACGCCGTAGATCTGCGCGAGGGTTGTTTTCCTGATGTTGGGGATGATCGACACGACGTCCCCCTTGAGTCCGTTCAGGAACGTCTCCAGCGTCGAGGCACCTTCTTCCATGTTGATTTCGAGTCGATGCACCTTGTAGCTCATCGTGCCCTTCCCATCCGACGGACCGACAACGGTGACAGCTTGCGACTCGCCGATCGACGGATGGAAGGGGAGGAGGTCACTATCTACGCGCCTTCCTGCATCGACGCAGACGAAGGAACGGCACGGGCTTCCGAGAGAGCGCCGCTACGACGCGTCCTTGATCGAGCGGAGCCGCTCCAGCAGCGAGTCCTCGTCGCCGTAGATCTCGTCGAGCGCGCCGGCCAGCATCGGATTGAGACCCTCACCGAACACGTGAAAATCCTGGGTTGCGTACCCGATCAAGTGGCGGTCGGGCTTGTTGTGGAAGCGGTCGGCGTAGCCGAGGCCGATCTCGACTGCGACGCCTTCATCCGGAACCCGTCCATCGAGGATGCAGAGCAGCACGTCGCACGCTCGCACGGTGTCCCAATCCAGGGTGAAGATCGTCTCTGCGACGGTGTCATAGCCGGCGCACTTGAGGTCGGGGATGAGCTCGAGCCCCTCGCGCTGGGGGAGGAAGACCTCGAAGCCGAGCTGCTCGATCGCTTCGGCGAGACGCGCATTGAACGCCAGCTCGCTTGCGTTGAACAAGGGTGCAGCGAAATAGAGAAGCATCGTTCCGTCTCCGTGGTTGTCGCAGGCGTGGTAGCTCTTCGTGCCGCCACGTGGTCGAAACTACACCCGACCGCCCCGATCCGCCGACGGGACGACTCGTGGCTTTCGCCCAGGCGTCGCCCGCGTCGGCGTGCCGAGGTTCGCGATCCTTCGTCGAACTCTGCTCGGAGGCGATCCGTCGCTTCAGCGGATCTCGAGGGTGATCGGGACGTTGCCTGCGAGCGCTTGCGACACGGGGCAGCCGACCTTCGCGGCCTCTGCCGCCTCGCGGAACCCGTCTTCGTCGAGTCCGGGGACGTCGCCCGACAGGACGAGCACGATGCCCGTGATACCCGTTCCGGGCACGAACGTGGCCGTGGCGGTCACATCCAGGCTGGTCGGCGGTGTCCCGCTCTGGGCGAGGCCGTGCGACAACGCCATGGAGAAGCACGATGCATGGGCGGCGGCGATCAGCTCTTCGGGGCTGGTCTTGCCCCCGTGCTCTTCCGAGCGGGCTTTCCAGTCGACGGCGAGGGGCGCGGCGGCCCCCGAAGACAGCGTCGTGACGCCGCTGCCGGACATGAGGTCACCTTGCCAACGGGTCGAAGCAGTTGAGTCGAGTGCCATGAGTCTCCTCTCGATCGGGCGGACGGTGGTCATTGTCGCCCGGTCGGTGGCGGTAGCGGTAGGGAAATTGCCGGAGAAGGTCACCGGCGTGGTCGGCAGGGGGTGTGTACCTCTGGCGAGGCCGGCGCAACCAGATCGACCGAGGACCTCGTTGCAGGGATCCTCCGCTTCCTCCGGGGCTGCCGTCGATCCAATTGCCCGCATACGGGCATGGTGGTCTTGACCGGTTGTCATTCGCCTGCACCTGCGAGTCGATCGAACCACCAGGCCCCGGCAGGGCGCAACAGCCTGCCCGACTCCAGTTGTTGCGGATTCGGGGCGACAGGGAGTCTCCGGTACGCTGGCCGCATGGTGAGACGCAGGTGGGTCCTCGGAGTGGTGGTTGTGCTTCTCCTTGCGTTCGCTCCGTTTCAATCGATGGCCCAGGATGCGGATCGCGGTGCGGTGGTTTTCATACTCGACGCCTCGGGCTCGATGAATCGTGTCGACGACGGTGGCACCGTGCTCATCGACGGGGCGAAGAATGCGCTCACGCGGCTGGTTGGGGGATTTCCCGCGGGAAGCCCTGTGGGGCTCATGGTGTACGGGCATCGGGTCCCCAACGACGACAAGGCCAACGGCTGCCGAGATACCGAGATGGTCGTCCCGGTCGGCCCGCTCGACGCCGATGCGATGGTCGATGCGATCTCGAGCGTGGCCGCTCGGGGATTCACGCCTATCGGGCGGGCGCTCGAAGAGGCAGCGGCAGCGCTCCCGGACGGGCACGGCACGATCATCCTCGTCTCGGACGGGGAGGACACATGTGCGCCGCCCGATCCCTGCGAAGTCGCTGCATCTGTCGTCGAACGCGGCATTGACGTGCGAGTTCACACGGTGGGATTCTTCCTCGCCGACGAGGAGGTCGCCCGCAGCCAACTGCAGTGCATCGCCGACGCAACCGAAGGCTCGTATCACGAAGTCGATGCCGTCGGGGACCTTGCGGGCGAGATAGGTGTGCTCGTCCAGCAGGCGCTCCCGGAGAGCGACCAGCCGTTCGAGGTCCCGCTCGACGGCGGCACCTCCACGAATGCAGCGCCGCTTCTGCCCCTCCGGCTCTCGAGCCTGGGCGCCGGCCAGCTGGATGGTCGGGTAAATGGCGTGATCAGGCCCGGCGAGACACGCTGGTATGCAATCGACGTCGAAGACGGACCGCTCGCCCTCGCTGCCATCGCATCGGTCGGTCCGCTGGTTTCCGGTTCGCTCCCGGGTGACGTCGTCCGGTTGCTGGTCGTCGACGGGGATGGCCGGCAGTACCAGACCGGCTCTTCCCGCTTCGGTCGGCAAGAGATCGAGCTGTCAACCGTGCGGACTGCCGAGGGAGAGACACTCGGCACGACGGCATCGTTCAGCGGTTTCGACGTCCCCTGGTCCGACGATGGCGGGATGTACCTCATGCCCATCCTCGGCCTCGACCGTGAGGGATATGAGGCAACGGTGGCGGAGATGCTGCTTCGACCGGCCCCGCCACCCTTGATCGACGGCCGCTACTACATCGGCATCGAGTGGGACGCCGCTCCGTCGGCCCGTGAGGAGCGGATCACGCTGGGGACGACGCTCTGGCCGCACTCGGAGGTGAAGCACCTCGTCTACACGTCGGTCGACGGAGGGACATCCGCCGAGCTGGCGACCGCTCTCGTACCGCCGCCGTCCGACGCCAATTGGATGGCACCGCTCGATGACGACGTCACCAGGAGGGGCGGATTCACGGGTGCGATTGCGTCGGGGGAGACGCGGTCGTACGTCGTCTACCCGACGCAGGGCTCGTCGATAACCGTCCGGGCTTTCCTCAACAGGCCGCTGCCCGCCGCGGCAGAAGGGGAGTTCGCCGTCGACCTCTACGACGGTGACGGAATGTCGGTTGGTCAGCCGCGCTCCGGGTACCCGACCGCCCTCGGGCTCGCCGAAATCGGCCAACTGCACACCGAGGACGACTTCATGCACCCCCACGGCATCGCACCGCGCCCCCTCGTGGGAGCCGTTGCCGAGGACACTGATGGCCCGGTGCTCCTCTCGTTCACATGGGACGGTCCCGCTGGTGAGCACGGCGAGGTCGAGTTCGTCGTGGACGTCATGGGTGACCTGACCGAGCCACCGGCCGTATCCGAAACGTCCGCCGAGCTCGAGACCCCCGAAGGCGTCGATCCCTCAGGGACCGCAGACGAATCGGCAACGGCCGCCGAGCAGATCGCTGCGGAGTCCGACACCGAGTCTGATAGTGTGATCGACGGTGCTCCGGTCGCGATCCTCGTCGTCCTTGCCCTCATCTCAGCGGCTGCTCTCGCCACGGCTGCCGTCTTTCGCCGGAGACGTGTACGGCCTTGACGAAGCGAGCGCCGGTCGGACGCGGCATCCGGCCGGTCGCGCCTGAGACGCAGGCGGAGCGACGCATGGGTGCCATTGAGGCGGCTACGGGTCGATGTCTTGCGAGCTGTCACTACGGGGGGCTCGGACCATCTGGTGGTGGTGCTCGCTCACCCGGTCTACGACGAAGCCGAACTTCTCGTAGAACCGGATCGCCGGATTCCCCTTCAGGACTTGGAGCCGTATCGGATGTTGGGCGGCATCGGCGCTCGCGATGAGGTCACCGAGGATCGACGTGCCGATGCCCATGTTCTGGTGGCTCGGTTCGACGATGAGGTTGCCGAGGTAGAGGTGGTCGCCGCGCCACTCGGTGAACAGGAACCCGCAGTCCGCTCCGCGAGCCACGATGATCTGGTGCGCTTCGACCTCGATGTGCTCGTCGAAGAAGACCCGCTGCTCGTGTGTGGTCGTGCCGAACTCGGCAGTGATGATGTCGCCGAGCGCGAATCGCTGGATGCGCCACATGGCCTCGACATCGTCGGTCGCTGCGGGCCGGAGGCTGTAGGTCATGAGGGAACGGTAGATGGGGCTGATCAATCCGCGACGGTTCCGCGGTCGATGATCGTGGCGGCGGCCTGTTCGGCGCGACTCTGTTCCGCTCCAGTCGCCGACAGCCCAACGAGCCGTCCCACGGCTTCTGCGGTGCCGACTCGCTCCGACGCCAGGATGGGCGCCGCCCTCACGCGAGGGTGCTCGTCGTTCAGGTGCTCCAACAGGCTCGCTGTCGTACCTTCGATGCCGAGCCTGCCGATCGTCTGAATCGCCGTCATCCGGACACGCCAGTGATCGTCGTCGGCAGCGGCGACGAGCGCTGGTCCGACGTCGGTGTTGCCCACGTACGCCAGCGCCCGGGCCGCCCAGACTCGGGGCCAGTAGACGAGACTCCGGCCGGATTCGTCGGCCATGAGCCCCTCGGCATGCCCATCGCCGATGTCGCGCAACACACGGTCATAGGGAGCCCACATCAGCTCATGGGGTGGCACCAAGCCGGTCAAGAGACGGACGAGGACCTCGACGGCCTCGGTCTCCCCGAGCCGGTTCACGAGCGCTCTTGCACCGATGGCGGGTGTCCAGGCTATCTCCGGAGGGTGGGCCCCCGACCCCGAACCCGGCCCTCACCTGGGACAAGGCGCCGGACGACGATCACGGCTGCGAACCGGGCACGACGGCGAGTCGAGCGCACTACCAGCTTCGCCAGACCGGTCGAGGCGGTCGCTCATTCGCTGATGAAGACCTCGTACACCTGCTGGGACTCGGCCGTGCCCCCGCCAACCGGCAGCAACCCCACGACGACCTCAGTCTCCCCGGGCGACGTCGGCTCGAGCTGCCACGTGCAGTACTCCGAGATCCCGCCGACGAACTCGTCTTCGGGCTCGTTGTGGACGCCGCACTCCTCTGAGATGACGTTCATCGTTCCCGGGTCCACCATGACGGGGTCGTGGAGCGAAGGGTCGCTGGACAAGGCCCGATCCGTTCCGGCCGTCAGTTCGAAGACCTGATCCATCGACATCTCGATCGGGCGGCAGTTGCCGCAGTCGGGCTCCCGCACGACGTGGCCTGCGCAGGCACCTAGGAGCAGGCCGGTCGCAAGGAGAAGACCGGCCACACGGACGAACATCGGATCACCTCCTCCCCTTCATGCTGTCGATGCTCTGTGCGGCTCGCCATCGGGGTTGACCCCGATCACCGGCGATGGGCGACGAACGGCGCTCACATGTGGGGAACCAGCGCTTCTGTTGGGACGAGGCAGTTCCCGACGGGTCTCAGTTCGACTGGAGGTGGGAGCGCCCCGCCAGGAGATAGAGCGGCGCGGCAGCGGCCAGCACCGCCCCGCCGACGAACATCCCGACCGGGATTCCGCTCACGTCGGCGATCCGCCCGAGGACGATCATTCCCAGCGC